>WNFI01043288.1_pt5 | contig 18737 bp, 13 predicted proteins | sample 5400471 | NCBI WGS metagenome assembly WNFI01 (sample SAMN13153348, study PRJNA577476) | soil metagenome | isolation source: 100 cm saprolite on Douglas fir-dominated hillslope | place: USA:California | collected 2013-09-17 | reverse complement strand
ACATGCTGGCCGTCGAGCAGCTGCTCTCCCGGCCCACCAGGGCGGGTCTCTACCAGTCGCTCTCGGGGAACCTCCAGGCGCGCGGCGCGATCGACGCCGACGCCGGGCTCGAGCTTGACAGCGTCAGCACCGACGAGATCAGCCCGGAGGAGCTTCGCGAGACGCTGGAGTGGGCGGCCGCCACGGCGCGCGAGATCGCCGGCGCCGCAGCCCGCGGCGAACTCGAGGCTCGGCCGCAGACCTGCGCCTTCCGCGGCGGCTGTTCCTACCCCGCGATCTGCCGGTGCGGGCGATGACGGGGGAGGAGGAAAGGAGAGGAGAAAAGAGAGAGGAGGGGCGAGAGGAGGAGAGGAGAGAGGAAGAGAGGAGAGAGGAGGGGCGAGAGGAAGAGAGAGAGGAGGGGAGGAGAGAGGAAGGGCGAGAGGAGGAGAGAGAGGAGGAGAGGAGAGAGAGAAAGGGGAGAAGAGAAAAGAGAGAGGAGGGGAGAGAGGGAGGAGAGGGAGAGAGGAGTGAGGACAGAGAGGAGGGGCGAGGAGAGGCGCCACAGCTGACGGCCGAGCAGCGCGAGGCGGTCAGCCGCCGTGGTGAGCAGCTGTCGCTGTCCGCTGCGGCCGGCAGCGGCAAGACCTCCGTGCTGGTGGAGCGCTTCGTGGCGGCGGTACGCGAGGACGGGGTGGCGCCCGGCCGGATCCTCGCGATCACATTCACCGAGCGCGCCGCCGGCGAGCTTCGCGCACGCGTTCGTGCGCGGCTGCTGGAACTGGGAGAGCGGGAGGCCGCGCGGGACACCGAGGCAGCCTTCGTCGGGACCTTCCACGGATTCTGCGCGCGGCTGCTGCGTACGCACCCGCTCGACGCCCGAGTCGACCCCGCCTTCACGATCCTCGACGAAGGGCTGGCGCGGGGCCTTCGCGAGCAGGCCTTCGCGAACGCCCTCGAGGGCTTCATGGCCGAGGGCCGGGCCGAGGCGCTCGACCTGCTGGCCGCCTACCGGGTGGAGGGCGCCGCGAGGATCGTGATGGCGGTGTACGCCGAGCTGCGCAGCCGCGGCCAGCTGCGGCCCAGCTTGCCCGATGCGGCGGCCTCGCTGAACACGAGCGAGGGCGCAGACGCCCGCGCCGAGGCGGACGCGGTCCGGGCCTGCGCGCTGTTCGACGAGCTGCTCGGGCGCTTTGGAGACGCCTACGAGGAGCTCAAGGAGCAGCGCGGCAGCCTCGATTTCGACGACCTCGAGCTGCGCGCGGGCGCACTGCTCGAGGCCCGCGAGCCGATCAGGCGCGCATGGTCGGAGCGCTTCGAGCTCCTGATGGTCGACGAGTTCCAGGACACCAACCCGCGCCAGCTCGCGATTCTCAGCGCCCTGGAGCGGGGCAACCTGTTCACGGTCGGCGACGAGTTCCAGTCGATCTACGGATTCCGCCACGCCGACGTGGGGCTGTTCCGCGAGCGCCGTGCGGAGCTCGCCAGGCTCGGCGCAAGCCTCGCGCTGACGCAGAACTTCCGCAGCCGCGCGTCGCTGCTGGGTGTCGTCAATGCCGCCTTCGCAGAGCGCTTCGAGGACTACATGCCGCTTCTCGCCGGACGCGCCGTTGACGCCGCCGCATCCGGGCCGGAGGTGGAGCTGCTGCTCACCGACAGGCGAGATCGTCGTGCTGCTCCGTGCCACCGGCGACCTCGACATGTTCGAGCGCGCCCTGCAACTGCAGGGGCTGCGCACGGTGGCCGTCGTCGGCGCCTTCTGGGAGGACCAGCAGATCGTCGACCTCACCATGTACCTGCGGGCGCTCGCGAACCCGCTCGACGATCTCGCTGTGTATTCGCTGCTGGCCTCGCCGATGGCCGGCTGCTCACTCGACGGGCTCGGCCTGCTCGCCCGTGCGGCGCACGAGTCGGGCAGCCTCTGGGAGGCGATCGAGTCGCTGCGCGCGGGCCTCGGAGAGGAGGCGAACGAACTCGGCGAGGAGGACCTCGCGGCGGTCTCGCGCGCCGCAGCGCTGCTCCGCGCAGAGCGGGCGGGAGCGGGGCGGCGCACGACCGGCGAGCTGATCGAGCGGGCCCTGGCGGCAACCGGCTACGCCGATTACGTGCTGGGTCTGGAATGGGGGGAGCGGAGGCTCGCCAACATCCACAAGCTGCTGCGCGTCGCGCGGCGCTTCGAGGCCGTCGAGGGGCGGGACCTGCGCGGCTTCCTCGACCATGTCCAGAGCCTGCAGGAAGGTGCTGCGGTGGAGCCGGACGCCCCGGTCGAAGGCGTCGAGCCCGACGCCGTGAGGCTGATGACGACCCACGCAGCAAAGGGGCTCGAGTTCCCTGTCGTGTTCGTCGCCGACCTGGGCCGCCTTCCCAACCAGTCGACTCCGGACCTGCTCGTCGAGGGCGAGCGGGTTGGACTGCGACTGCTGCGGCTGGACACCCACGAGTCGGCCCACACGCTCGCCTACGACGAGCTCTGCCAGCAGCGCCGTGGGCGCGAAGCGGCCGAGGAGGACCGGATCCTCTACGTGGCGATGACCCGCGCCCGCGACCGTCTGGTGCTCAGCGGCTCGGTCGCGCTCTCGAAGTGGCCCGCGAACCGCCGCACCCCGATCTCCTGGCTCGCTCCTGCCCTCGCGCCACAGCTGCTCGAGCTGCTCGAGGCAGGCGCCGAGCCGGGGCAGCTGCTGGTCGGTGCGGCACAGGTGCCCGTCGCATTCCGCCTGAACCGGGTCGAGGGTGTCGCTGAGCTGCTCGCCGGCCTGCCCGACGGTCGGCCCCCCGCCGGCGGGGACTTCGGGCCGGCGCGGCCGCTGGCGCCGGGCGCTCAGGCAGCGCTGGGCATCGGAGCGGCCCCGCCGAGGGCAGCCGCTGCGCCGCTCGAGCGCGCCCCGGCCGCCCCCGCGGCCACGATCCCGGGGGGCCTCAGCTACACGTCCCTCAGCGAGTACGAGCGCTGCGGCTATCGCTTCTACCTGGAACGCGTTCTCGGACTTGCCGAGGACCGCGCCGCCGCGCGGGGGGAGAGCGGCGGGGGACTCGATGCTCGCGAGCGGGGCACGCTCGTCCACAGGCTGATGGAGCTGCTCGACTTCAAGGTCGTCCGGCTGCCCAGGCCGGCCGAGATCCTTGAGGTGGCGGCCGGACTGGGCCTCTCCCCTCAGCCCGAGGAGGCGGAGGAGCTCGCCGCGCTCCTCGCCGAGGCGGCCCGCACGGACACCGCCAGGCGACTCGCCGAAGCGGACGTCGTGGGCCGCGAGCACCCCTTCGCCTTCACCATCGGCGAGCGCGAGCCGTTGCTCGGCGGGGTCATCGACCTGCTGGCGGTGGATCGCGACGGCGGCTCGCTCGTCGTCGACTACAAGAGCGACCGCATGACGCCGCTCCAGGACCTGGCGGTGCACGTCGAGCAGGAGTACGCGGTGCAGCGCCAGCTCTATGCCCTGGCGGTGCTGCGCGGGGGGGCGCCTTGGGTGGAGGTCCTGCACTGGTTCCTCGCGCGGCCCGAGGAGCCCGTCGGGGTGCGCTTCGAGGCATCCGCCCGGCCCGCCCTGGAGCGGGCGCTCATGGCCCTCACCGCACGCGTCCTGGCGGGAGATTTCGCCGTCAGTCCAGCCCCCCACAGGGCGCTGTGCCTGACATGCCCGGGCCGCAGGACGCTCTGCTCCTGGGAGCAGACGGAGACGCTGAGAGACCATCCTCCCGGAACCGAAGGGCCGGGCGAAACCGTCGCGGATGGCCCGCTGACGCTGTTCTGAGGGCCCTCCAGGGCCCTTTACAATTCGCGTCCGGCGGAGGTTTGCGGACCCCACGCGCTGATACCCTTCCTGGCTCCGTCCTCAGGTGCCCGCCTGCCCGTACGCGCCCACCGGGTGTGCACCGGGAAGCACCGCCCCACGAGCACTCACATTCGCATGCACACCACACAGCCGAAGGCCGTAGGTCTCTACGACCCCCGTTTCGAGCACGATGCGTGCGGCGTGGGCATGGTCGCGAGGCTGGACAACCAGCCGACCCACGCGGTCGTGAGCAGGGCGATCGAGGCACTCGAGAACCTCGAGCACCGGGGAGCCTCAGGGGCCGACCCGACGACCGGTGACGGCGCGGGGATCCTGATGCAGATGCCCGACGAGCTGTTCCGGGCGGTGGCGGACTTCGAGTTGCCGCCCCTGGGCCGCTACGGGGTGCTGATGTGCTTCCTGCCGACCGACCAGGAGCGCCGCAGCGCGCTCGAAGCCCAGCTCGAGCGGATCGTCGCCGGCGAGGGCCAGCAGCTGCTCGGCTGGCGCGACGTGCCGATCAACCCCGAGCAGACCGGCAGGGTGGCCGCGGGCTGCCGCCCGATGATCCGCCAGCTGTTCGTCGGCGCCGGCGCCGCGCAGGCGGCGGATTACGCCGAGGGCACGATGCAGGACGCCTTCGAGCGCAAGCTCTACGTGATCCGTCGCATCTCCGAGCTGAATGCTGTACACGAGGGGCTCTATGTGACCTCGAGCTCCTCGCGGACGATCAACTACAAGGGCATGCTGATCAGCTTCCAGCTGGCGGCGTTCTACGACGACCTGCGTGACGAGCGCTGCAAGAGCGCGATGGCGCTCGTGCACTCCCGCTTCTCGACCAACACCTTCCCTAGCTGGGAGCTCGCCCACCCCTATCGGGTGATCTGCCACAACGGCGAGATCAACACCGTGAGGGGCAACGTCAACTGGATGCGGGCCCGCGAGAGCGAGCTGCGCTCAGAGCTGTTCGGCGAGGACCTCGAGAAGATCCTGCCGGTCGTCCGCGCCGGCAACTCCGACTCCGCGACCTTCGACAATGTGCTCGAGCTGCTGATGCTGGCGGGCCGCTCGTTGCCGCACGCGGCGATGATGATGATCCCCGAGGCCTACCGGGACCGCGACGACCTGCCCGACTACCTGAAGGGCTTCTACGCCTTCCACTCGTGCCTGATGGAGCCGTGGGACGGCCCCGCCTCGGTGGCCTTCACCGACGGCCGCATCGTCGGCGCGACGCTCGATCGAAACGGCCTCCGCCCCGGCCGTTGGGTGGAGACCACCGACGGGCACGTCGTGCTGGGCTCCGAGTCGGGTCTGCTCGACATCTCGCCCGAGCACGTACGCCGGCTCGGCCGCCTGCAGCCCGGCAAGCTGTTCCTCGTCGATCTGGAGCGCGGGCGGATCGTGGAGGACGAGGAGGTCAAGCGCGAGGTCTCGACCGCCCAGCCCTACGGCGAGTGGTACGCGCGCAACGCCGTGCCCTTCAAGAAGCTGCCGCCGTCCAGCGAAGTGACGCTCTCCGACCAACCGCTGCGGTTGCGCCAGCGGGCCTTCGGCTACACGCAGGAGGACCTGAAGGTGCTGCTCACGCCGATGGCGATCGATGCCGCGGAGCCCGTGGGCTCGATGGGCAACGACCTCTCACTGGCCGTGCTCTCAGACCAGGCGCCTCCCCTCTTCTCCTATTTCAAGCAGTTGTTCGCACAGGTCACGAACCCGCCGATCGACCCGATCCGCGAGGAAATCGTGATGTCCCTCGCGACCTCCCTGGGCAACGAGCGGAACCTCTTCGACGAGACGCCCGAGCACGCCCACAAGTTGCTGCTGGATCAGCCGATCCTGCTCAACCGCGAGCTGGAGACGCTACGCCACGTAGACCACGAGGTCTACAAAGCCCGCACGATCGACGCCACCTGGCTCGTCCAGAAGGGTCCCGAGGGAATGGTCGAGGCGCTCGAGCGGCTGTGCCGCACCTCAACGGAGGCGATCGAGGAAGGCGCCAACATCCTGATCCTCAACGATCGCCTGCTGGGACCGCGCCGCGTACCGATCCCCTCGTTGCTGGCGGTCGCCGCCGTCCATCACCACCTCGTGCTCGAGGGCACCCGTCTGCGGGCAGGCATCATCGTCGAGTCGGGGGAGCCCAGGGAGGTCCACCATTTCGCGACGCTGATCGGCTACGGGGCGAGCGCGATCAACCCTTACCTGCTGCTCGAGACGCTCGACGAGCTCGTGATCGAAAAAAGCATCGTACGTCCCGGCGAGGGCGGGGTCCTGCTCGAGATCGGCGCCGAGGAGGCCGCCCAGAACCTCGTCAAAGCGATCGGCAAAGGGCTGCTCAAGACGATCTCCAAGATGGGTATCTCGACGATCCAGTCCTACCGCAGCGCCCAGATCTTCGAGGCCGTGGGCCTCGAGCGGGAGCTGATCGACACCTACTTCACGGGCACCGCCTCGCGGATCGGCGGTATCGGCCTGCAGGTGCTGGCCGAAGAGGCGTTGGAGCGCCACGCCCGTGCCTATCCCCAGGTTCAGGACGACCTGCTGCCCGTCGGCGGCGTCTATGCGTGGCGCCGCGACGGCGAGCACCACATGTGGAACCCCGAGACGATCGCGCTGGTCCAGCACGCCGTGCGCTCGGCCAACGGCGACGTAGGCGCGGCGCTCGCCGGCGACGAGCAGGCGCTGGGGGCGGTCCGCGAGAGCCCGGCGATGGAGAAGTACCGCGAGTACGCGCGGGCCATCAACGACGACGCAGCTCGCAAGGCGACGCTGCGCGGGCTGCTCGAGATCGGCGCCGGGCCGGGCGCGGGCGGGGCGGGCGGCCGGGAGAGGGAGCCGATCCCGCTCGAGCTGGTCGAGCCGGCCTCGGAGATCGTGCGGCGCTTCTGCACCGGTGCGATGAGCCTGGGATCGATCTCCCGCGAGGCGCACGAGACGCTCGCGATCGCCATGAACAGGCTCGGTGGCCGCTCGAACACGGGCGAGGGCGGGGAGGACCCTGTGCGCTTCACTCCCGACCCCAACGGCGATCGCCGCCGCTCGGCCATCAAGCAGGTCGCCTCGGGCCGCTTCGGTGTCACGATCCACTACCTCGTCAATGCCGACGAGCTGCAGATCAAGATGGCCCAGGGCGCCAAGCCCGGCGAGGGCGGGCAGCTCCCGGGTCACAAGGTCGACGCCTACATCGGCTCGATCCGCCACACCACGCCCGGGGTCGGGCTGATCTCGCCGCCGCCGCACCATGACATCTACTCGATCGAGGATCTCAAGCAGCTGATCTACGACCTGCGCTGCGGCAACCCCCAGGCGGAGGTCTCGGTCAAGCTCGTCTCCGAGGTCGGCGTCGGCACGGTCGCGGCCGGCGTCTCGAAGGCCAACGCGGATCGCGTGCTGATCGCGGGCCACGACGGCGGCACGGGCGCCTCGCCGCTGTCCTCGATCCAGGCTGCCGGCGTGCCCTGGGAGATCGGCCTCGCAGAGACCCAGCAGACGCTGCTGCTCAACGATCTGCGCTCGCGTATCGTCGTGCAGACCGACGGCCAGATGAAGACCGGCCGCGACGTCGTCGTTGCGGCGATGCTCGGAGCGGACGAGATGGGCTTCTCGACCGCCCCCCTGATCGCGACGGGCTGCATCATGATGCGCGCCTGCCACCTGAACACGTGCCCCGTCGGCATCGCCACCCAGGACCCCGAGCTGCGCAAGCGCTTCAAGGGCACGCCTGAGCACGTCGTGAACTTCTTCTTCTTCGTGGCCGAGGAAGTCCGAGAGATCCTCGCCTCGCTGGGGCTGCGCAGGCTCGACGAGGCGATCGGCCGCGTCGACATGCTCGGCGTGAGCGGCGCGATCGACCACTGGAAGGCACGCGGGGTGGACCTCACGCACCTGCTGACCCACGTCGAGCTCGACCACGAGGCGCCACGTCACCGCGTCGAACCGCCTCCCCCGGTGCTCGACGACGCCCTCGACTGGGAACTCTTGCGCGCCTCGGAGGCGGCGATCGAGCGCGGCGAGAAGGTCACCATCTCGGTGCCGGTGCGCAACCGCAACCGCTGCATCGGCGGCATCCTCTCCAGCCACATTGCGCGGCGTCACGGCGAGGAGGGTCTCGCCGAGGGCACGATCGAGGTCGAGCTGGAGGGCTCCGCGGGCCAGAGCTTCGGGGGGTGGCTGGCGCCGGGTGTGACCTTCACGCTCCGAGGCGACGCCCAGGACTACGCCGGCAAGGGCCTCTCGGGTGGCGTCTTCGCGATCCGCCCGCGGGAGGGCATGGGCAAGCACTTCCGCGCCGAGGAGAACGTGGTCGTCGGCAACACTGTGCTCTACGGGGCAACCAGGGGAAGGGCCTTCTTCCGCGGCCTCGCCGGAGAGCGCTTCGGAGTGCGCAACTCCGGCGCCTGGGCGGTCGTCGAGGGTGTCGGCGACCACGGCTGCGAGTACATGACGGGAGGCCGCGTCGTGGTGCTCGGGCCGACCGGGCGCAACTTCGCGGCGGGCATGTCCGGTGGCGTCGCCTATGTGCTCGACGAGCGCGGCGAGTTCCCGGCGCGCTGCAACATGGGCATGGTCGGCTTCGAAGCGCTCTCCGAGGCGGACCGGATCGAGCTGCGGGCGATGATCGAGGAGCACCGCATGCGCACCGGCAGCCCGGTCGCCGCGGACGCGCTGTCGCGCTTCGAGCAGCTGGTCGATGCCGGGGCCTTCGTGAAGGTCATGCCCCACGACTACAAGCGGGTCCTTCGCGAAGGGGCCGAGGAAGAGGCCCTCGCGGGTGCTGCCGAGACGAACGGCAGGGTCCCCGGGGCCCGGCCGCTGGACGTGGTTGGCGAGGGGGCGGGCGGCCCGGAGGGCTGGGTCGGCTGATGGGCGAGCTGGGGGGTTTCCTGCAGATCGAGCGGCGCGGGGTGCCCTACCGGGACAGCGCCGAACGTGCCCATGACTACAAGGAGTTCCTGCTCCAGCGGCCGACCGCGGAGCTGCAGGAACAGGGCGCGCGTTGCATGGACTGCGGTGTGCCGTTCTGTCACAACGGCTGTCCGCTTGGCAACCTGATCCCGGACTGGAACGACCTCGTCTACCGCGACCGCTTCAAGGACGCGATCGCGCAGCTGCACGCGACCAACAACTTCCCGGAGTTCACGGGCCGGCTGTGCCCGGCGCCCTGCGAGGCGGCCTGCGTGCTCGAGATTCGCGAGGGCGACGCGGTCACGATCAAACAGATCGAGAACTCGATCATCAACCGCGCCTGGGATGAGGGCTGGGTGGTCCCACAGCCGCCGCGGCGGGAGACCGGGCGCTCCGTCGCGGTCGTCGGCTCCGGGCCGGCGGGAATGGCTGCGGCACAGCAGCTGCGCCGGGCCGGCCACGCGGTGACGCTGTTCGAGCGAGACGAGGCGATCGGCGGGCTCGTGCGCTTCGGCGTGCCGGACTTCAAGATCGAGAAGTACGTCGTCCAGCGCCGCGTCGAGCAGCTCGAGGCCGAGGGGGTGACGCTGCGCTGCGGCATCGACGTGGGAACGGACATCAGCGCGCCGGAGCTGCTGGCGGGATTCGACGCGGTCGTGCTGGCGACGGGCTCGCGGGTGCCGCGGGATCTGCCGGTCAGCGGCCGGGAGCTCGACGGCGTGCACCTCGCGATGGACTACCTCTACCAGCGCAACCGCTGGGCGGCCGGCGAGTTCGGGCCGGCACCGCAGGTGCCCGCACCCGAGCCCGTCGCGACGATCACGGCCGCGGGCAAGGACGTCGTCGTGATCGGCGGCGGCGACACGGGAGCGGACTGCGTCGGCAACGCCTTGCGCGAGGGCGCCAACTCGATCATCCAGCTCGAGCTCCTCTCCGAGCCGCCCCCCCGCCGGCCGGACGACCGTACGCCGTGGCCCGAGTGGCCGCTGAAGTACCGGCTCAGCTACGCGATGGAGGAGGCTCGCGACCTGCATGTCGGCGAGCAGGACTACTCGGTCGCGACCACCGCCTTCACGGGCGAGGGCGGCCGAGTCGCGGGCCTGACGATCGCCGAGGCCGAACCGCAGCCGCCGTTCGCGCCGCTGGCGGGCACCGAGCGGGACCTCCCCACGCAGCTCGTGCTGCTGGCGATGGGCTTCCTGCATCCCGAGCAGGGATTGCTCGACCAGCTCGGCGTCGAGAAGGACAGGCGCGGAAACGTGCGGGCGGTGACGCCCTACACGACCTCCGTGCCGGGGGTGTTCGCGGCGGGCGACGCGCGTCGCGGCCAGTCGCTGATCGTTTGGGCGATCAACGAGGGACGTCAGTGCGCAAGGATGGTCGACCGCTACCTCGCCGGTCTCGGCGGCGGCTCTGGTGAGCGCCGCGACGAGGGGCTGGCGGGCCACGCGGACGCGGATGAGGGCCCGGAGGGCCCGCCGCAACACGTGGGGCCGGGCGTCCCCGCCGGCTAGCTACGCTGGGGGTCCCCCCGCGTATGCCGACGTTCTGCCGCCACAACCGGTTCATCGAGCGCTGTCCGATCTGCAGCAGGACGCTGCCCGGCAACGAGCCTGCCGGTGTCCCCGCCGGTCATGCACGCGCCGGCTCCGCGACTCCGGGCCGGGCCCGCGACGGGGCGGCGCGGCGACCGCGCCGTGAGGGCCTGCGCGTGCGCCGCGAGGGGCGGGCGGCCGAGGACGGCTATCGCTCCGAGCTCGTGCCCGGACTGCACGCATCCGCAGACGCGGAGCGCCTCGCCCAGGAGATGGCCTTCGCGAGCGCCCGGCTCGCGGCGCTCGCGGTCGATCCGCAGGGGACATACGGCCGCGCCCGGGATGCCGCGGCAGACGGCGACCTCGAGCGGGCCACCTGGGCGTGCTTCCTGCTCGCCTACCTGTGCCCGACCGAGGACGGCGACCCGTTCGCGGCCGTCGAGGCCGTGCTCGCCGCAGCGCCCCTGCCGGCCGCGGCCGGCGCGCAGGCCGATGAGCTACTCGAAGGGCTGAGCCTCGGGCCTCGCAGCTCCCATCGCGCGGGAAGCGGAACGCAGACATTGCGAGCCTATGCGGACTGGGCGCGACGGACCGGCGGCGAGGGTGGCCAGGCGGCCGCCTTCGGCGGCGATCCCACATGGCCGCCCGAGCGTCGCTTCGCGCGGCTGTTCGAACGCCTCGCACTGCCTGGCCTCAGCCGTGCGGCGCGCTACGAGCTGCTCGCCAGCCTCGGGCGCCTCGAGATCTACGATCTGAGCTCGGACTCGCTGCAGCTGTCCGCCTCCCGCCCGGGCGGCGCTGAGGACGCGGCGACGCTGGCCGCCAAGCGCGTGTTCGGGATCGGCGATCCCCTGCTGCTCGACCGCCGCGCCGCGGCTCTCGCCGAAGCTGCCTCCGTGCCCCTCGAAGCGCTCGACCTGGCGCTCTCGAATTGGGCGGGGCCCGAGCGTGCCACTTACGGCTTCCGCCCCGCTGCGGAGCCGGACGCCGCAGATGTCGCAGCCGTTCTGGGCGTCTGAGCCGCCCAGCGGACAGCCTCTGTCGAGGGCGGCCGGAGCAAGGCATTTTCGCCCGCCTGCCCCCGGCCCGCGCGCGTCCGCGCCGCGTTTGCAAGGCAACGCCCGCATGGATGCGATGCCGTCCACTCGGACACCTACGCTGCATTCAGCCTGTCCCTCGTAACCCGGAGACGCGATGCCCCTCTGCTTCATCCAGCCACAGGACGCGATCCGTGTGATCGCCGACTCGCTCGGCCGCGAGGCGCGGCGCCAGCTGGTCGGCGAGGTCGTGCGCGCTTGGGTCGACGACATCCCCGATCAGGAACTCTCCGTCCACTACGCCAAGGCGATCGCCGACCTCGACGAGGACGACCTTCACCTGCTCGCGGCCTGGCACGCCTCGCTCGAGGTCGGCCAGCCGATCCCCAACACCGAGTTTCTCGTCGGCGTCTTCCCGAGCCTCGGCGAGAACCGTCGTGAGGCGCTGAAGATCGCCGCCGGCTTCCGCGGCGAGGAAGCGTTCCAGGCGGGCGTCGCGGAGGACGAGGCGCTAGACACCGTGCTGCCACGCCTGTCCCACGAGCGCGCGGTGGAACTCGCGAATGAGTGCATTCAGCTGTATATGTGGGACCGCCTAGGCTGCGACAACTAGACGGCCATATGGCGGCGCAACACGGCGTCCTCAGTCGCTCGTGTGCGTAGCACACTTCGCTCCCTGCGTCCTTGTGTTGCTTGCCCTATGACCGTCTAGTGCGGCACCGGCGGCGTCCTTCCTCCGAGGGCAGTCGCGGCCTGCGTCCTTGCCAGGCTTGGCCTACGACCAGCTAGTCAGGTGATCGGTGGGCGGAGCCGGGCGGCGTCCTTACCCCCTGGGCACGATGCGATGACTCGCCTGCGTGGCAGGCCTTGCGAGGCAACTTGCGCATCGTTAGCCGGACTGTGGCTAGGATCGGCGGCTCGATGCGAAACGCGCGTGAACAGAGGCTTCTGCGGCTTGGGCCGGTTCTGCTGGCCGTGGCTGCCGGCTGCGAGCTGAAGGTGCTCGTGGACGGAGCTCCGCTCGTCTCCTGGATCTCGGCTCTGCTGATCGCCGCGACGGGCCTTGTGCTGCTGCTCGCCCGTGACGCTCTCCGTCGCGACTGAGCGACGGCTCCACCGGCCAGGACCGGCGCAGCATCCTTCAACGGACGCGCGTCTAGTTCGTACGTACGTTTGTACGTGTTAGCGTACGAAGGGTGAGCGACTCGGTCGACGTCTTCGCGGCGCACGCGCATCAGTACGACGATCAGCGCCGAAGGATCGTTCCGTGCTTCGACCGGTTCTACGGGACGGCCGCCGCTCTGCTCGGACTCCGGGAGGGGCCGGTGCGGCGCGTGCTCGACCTCGGCGCCGGCACGGGCCTGATGAGCGAAGCGGTGCTTTCGCGATACCCGGATGCCGAGGTGGTGCTGCTCGACGGAGCGACAGAGATGCTCGAGCATGCCCGCGAGCGTCTCGCTGGAGCCCGCGCGACGTTCGTCGTGGCCGACCTGCGCGACGAGCTCCCCGGCGGCCCCTATGACGCTGTCGTCTCAGCCCTCGCGATTCATCATCTGGAGCACGACGAGAACTGCGATCTGCTGCGTCGCGTCGTTGGGGTGCTGCGCCCGGGCGGCGCCTATGTCAATGCCGAGCACGTGGCCGGGGCGACGCCCTGGCTGGAGGCGACCTACCGGCGGTTGTGGCGGGGCGCCTGCCTGGCGAAGGGCGCCGCTGAGCACGAGGTCGAGAGTGCCGTGCTGCGAATGGATGCCGACCGTTCCACCGACGTGGCCACCCAGCTCGGCTGGATGGGCGAGGCCGGCCTGGAGGACTGCGACTGCTTCTTCAAGGAACTGCACTTCGCCGTCCTCGGCGGTTGGCTTCCGCTATCCGCCGCGGGCCGGTGACCGGCAGCTGCCACGGTTAGACTGTCCTCATGTCAGAGCCGATGGCAGCGCCGAGCGAGGAGGACGTGATGGACGCCCTCTCCAATGTGATCGACCCGGAGCTGGGTCTGGACTTCGTGGAGCTCGGCCTGATCTACGCGGTTGAGGTGGCCGAGGGCAACGTCAAGGTGACCTTCACGCTGACCACGCCCGGCTGTCCGATCGGCCCCCAGGTCAACGAACAGATCGAGGAGTTCGTGGGCGAACTCGACGGCGTCAGAAGCGTCGAATCGGAGATGGTCTTCACTCCGGCCTGGTCGCCGGAGATGATGAGCGAAGACGCGAAGTTCGCGCTCGGCTACTAGGGCGCTGCCGGCTCCGGCCATGCGGCCGGCTCACGCCGTTGCGGCGGGCTCGCGCCACATCGTCGTCACCTCCCGGCTGGCGTCCGGCGTCATGAACCGGCCGTGGGCTATGAAGCCGACCGATTCGTAGCGACCGATGTTGATGGGGTTGCTTGACTCCAGGTAGGCGGGCGCCCGCTCCGCGTCGATGCTCGCGAGGTTCTCGCGCAGCAGGCGCATGCCGAGGCTCTCACCTCGGCGCTCCGGACGGGTGCCGAGCAGGCTCAGGTAGTAGTGCGGCGGGTCCGTCGGGTGGGCATGCTCGAAACGTTCGAACAGGGCCAGTAGCTCCGGCGCGCGCGGCCCCGCGAGGTCGCGCAGCAGGGGCTCGACGAGCGCCTCCTCCTGCGGGGAGAGTTCCTTGCGCCCGGGCGGGATCCACACTGCGGCCGCGACGCCGTCGTCGATCATCCAGACCCACTCGTGCGGGATCGCCGCCCCGACGAACAGACGCCACAGCGCGCGAAGCCGTGCGTGCTCGGGAAAGGCCCAGCTCCACAGCGGATCGCCCGAGAAGGCGAGCCACAACGTCTCCGTGACGTCTTCGAGATCCGAGGCCGTAGCACGCCGGATCTCCGACACGGCGCCGGCGTTCCCTAGACCGCGGCGGGCGCCTTCTCGCGGGCGGCCGCCACGAGCCCGGCGAGTTCCTCGCCAATCCAATCGCCGATCGCGTCGATGTCCGGTAGCGCGTCGAAGTCGCCGAGCAGGCCGAAGTTCATCTGGCCGTTGTAGGACATGATCGCGATCGCCAGCGCGTGGTTTTCCGGCAGGAAGGCGACGGGCACGGCCAGCTTCATCTCGCGGCCGAGCACATAGAGCGGGAACTGCGGCCCGGGGACGTTCGTGACGATCAGGTTGAACAGGCGCGTGGAGAAGTTCAGCCGCGAGGCCTGGGCGAGGATCGTCGGCGGCGCGAAGTTCTGGGCGCCGGCGATCATCTCCGCGCCGAGGGCCTGCTTGGACTCCTTCAGGCCGTCCATCGCCTGCGAGACGAAGCGCAGCCGGTTGAGGGGATCGCTGATGTAGACGGGCAGCGGCCCCCTCATCGCGACGATGCGGTTGCCCGCCGTGCCCTGGTCGTCCTCGGTCCGCACCGAGACGGGAACCAGGGCCCTCATCTCGACGCCTTCCGTGCGGCGGCCCCGGGAGATCAGGAACGTGCGCAGCGCCCCCGCGACCACCGCCAGCACGACGTCGTTGACGGTCCCGCCGAAGGCGTCCTTGACGGTTTTGAAGTCCTGGAGCGAAGCGGTCACGCCGACGAATCGGCGGTGCGGGCCGATCGGCACGTTCAACGGCGTTTCAGGTGCCGGGTTCAGCCCTGCCCAGACGATCTCCCCGAGTCCCTCGGCGGCCTCCCTCGTCCTTGCCATCGCCCGCTCCGGGTGGGCCACCGCGTCGAGCGCGCCCTCGAGCAGCGCAGCGCCCGCGCGCGCCGCACCCACCGCGTCGGCGGCGAGCAGAGACGCCGTGCTGGGTTCCGGATGCGGTTTCCAGGCTCGGCCCGAGTGGGGTATCTGGGGCGGGTCCGGCGAGAGGTCGAACAGCACGGTCGCGAGGTCCACGCCCGCGATGCCGTCGATCAGCGAGTGGTGGGTCTTGGTGATCAGCGCGAAGCGGTCCTCCTCGAGGCCCTCGATCAGCCACATCTCCCACAGCGGCTTCGAGCGGTCGAGTTGCTGGGAGAAGATCCGCGCGGTCAGGTCCTGCAGCTGCTCCCATGAGCCCGGCGCGGGGAGGGCGCTGTGGCGGACGTGGTACTCGAGGTTGAAGTTAGGGTCATCCACCCACACCGGCCGGCCGCTGTCGATCGCCGTGTAGGCGAGCTTGTGCCTGTAGCGCGGCACCAGGTGCAGCCGGCGGCGGATCTGTTCGAGGAACTCCTCCATGCTGGGCGGCGGACCTTCGACGAGCGTCAGCCCACCGATGTGCATGTGGGAGTTGGCGTGCTCCTGGTGCAGGAAGGATGCGTCGACTGGAGTCAGCCGATCGAGGTGACGCTGAGCCATCGGCGCTTAGCGTACCTGGCCGGGCCGGGAGGGGCCAATACAATGACGGCCGTGACCAACACGGTTGAGAAGCTGCTCCTCGCCGCTCCGCGCGGTTACTGCGCGGGCGTCGACCGAGCCGTGCAGACGGTCGAACGCGCCCTGCAGATTCATGGCGCGCCGGTGTACGTGCGCAAGGAGATCGTCCACAACAAGCACGTCGTCGAGGAGCTGACCAAGCGCGGGGCGATCTTCGTGGAGGAGCACACCGAGGTGCCCGAGGGCGCCGTCTGCGTGTTCTCCGCCCATGGCGTCGCCCCGAGCGTCCGCGAGGGCGCCGAGCAGCGCCGCCTGGAGACGATCGACGCGACCTGCCCGCTCGTCACGAAGGTCCACCGTGAGGCGGTCCGTTTCGCCGGCGAGGGCTACACGATCGTGCTCGTCGGCCACGCCGGCCACGAGGAGGTCGAAGGGACGATGGGGGAGGCGCCCGAGAAGATCGTGCTCGTGCAGGACGAGCAGGACGTCGAGACGCTCGAGGTCGACGACCCTGAGCGCATCGCCTACATCACCCAGACGACCCTTGCCGTCGATGAAACCACCGCGATCCTGAGGCGGCTCCGCGAGCGCTTCCCCAAGATCGTCGGGCCCCGCACCGACGACATCTGCTACGCGACCACCAACCGCCAGGCCGCCGTCAAGGCGATGGCCTCGAAATGCGATCTGATGCTCGTGATCGGCTCGAGCAACTCCTCCAACTCGAAGCGCCTCGTGGAGGTGGCCCGCGATTGCGGCACCGATGCGCACCTCATTGACAACTCCGGCGAGGTGCAGGAGGCGTGGCTCGAGGGGAGACGCGTCGTCGGCATCTCCTCGGGGGCGAGCGCCCCCGAGAACCTCGTCGGCGAGCTGATCGAGTTCTTCAAGGATCGCGGCGTGAGCGACATCTCCGAGTACGACGTGGTCAAGGAGGACGTGCGCTTCATGCTGCCGAAGCAGATCCGCCTCGCCGATGCACCCGCGCCGGCGCCCGCGCCCGAGGGCGCCCTCTGAGAGCAGTCCACGCGACGGCGGCACGGATGCCGCCGGGCATCGCGAACGCCCACGCGGGAGCGCGAGGGGAGGCCACATGCGCACCCTGATCATCTCCGACCTGCATCTCGGCTCTGTCACCCGCAGCGACCTGCTGCGCCGCAGCGAGCTGAGGGCGACGCTGCTGGAAGCGCTCGACGGGATTGACCGTCTGGTGCTGCTCGGCGACGTCCTCGAGCTGCGACACGGGCCGTTGCGCGAGGCGATGGAGGCAGCGAGGCCGTTCTTCGAAGACCTCGGCAGGGCCTTCGGCGGTGAGCTCGTGATCGCGGCCGGCAACCACGATCACGCGCTCGTGGAACCGTGGCTCGCCTCGCGGGGAGGGGAGCACGACCCGGGGCCGCTGGCGGTCGAGCAGCTGCTCGCCCCCGCCGCCGTTTCCCCGGCGATGGCCCGCATCGCGGAGTGGGCGTCGCCGGCGCGCACGACGGTCGCCTACCCGGGCCTCTGGGTGCGGCCAGACGTGTACGCAACCCATGGTCACTATCTCGACAGCCACCTGACCGTGCCCACGCTCGAGCGGCTGAGCGTCGGCGCGATGAGTCGCCTGTTCGGCAAGGCTCCCTCGGAATTCGCCGCCGCCGACGACTACGAGTCGGCGGGCGCTCCCGTGTTCGCTTGGCGCGATGTCGTCGCCCGCTACACCCACCCGGGTGCGGCCCTCAACGGGATGGCGACCGTCGCCGCCTGGCGGACCCTCGGCGGGGGCAGCGGAGAGGACGGCCACGACTCGAGACCCCGGCGCTCCCGCCGCCCCGTCAGGCGACTCACGCGAATGCTGCGCAGGCGCGCGCTCATCGCGGGCTTCCCGGTGGCTGTCGCAGCCCTCAACAGAGCGGGAATCGGACCGCTCCGTGCGGACATCTCCGGCCGTGAGCTGCGCCGCGCCGGGCTCGCCGCGATGGGCGAGGTCGCCGCCCGTCTGGATCTCGGCGACGCCTACGTGGTATTCGGCCACACCCACCGGGCGGGGCCCTTCCCGCGCGACCACCCGGAGGAGTGGCTCGGCCCGGCAGGGGCCCGGCTCGTGAACTGCGGAAGCTGGACCTACGCGGCGATCTTTCTCGACTCGGCGGGGCCGTCCAACCCCTACTGGCCCGGCTCCGCGGTGATCGTGGACGAGCAGGGGCCACCCGAGCTGGTGCGCCTGCTGGAGGATCGCAGCCAGTCACAGCTCGCGCCGCCGGTCCCCGCTGCCGGCTAGGGATTGGCGCCGGCGAACGCCAGCAGTACGGGTCTCGCCGCTACGAGACGACTCCGGGCGTGAAGCAGGTGGCGTGGCACGCCACCCCCTCGCCGAGGACGAGCTCCAGCGCGGCGGCCGTATGGCGCGGGTGCTCGACGAGCGGATAGGCCCCCGGATACTCCACCTCCACGCGACCGCTCACGCCCTCTCCGGCCGCGAACGAGACAGCGCCGCGGCCGCTGAGCACGAGCCACACGCCGCCCGCCTCATAGGCACCTGAGAAGGCACCCACCTGATCAGCGGTCTGTGGTGCAAGCACCGCTCCCGGCGCATCCTCCGGGCGCAGAGGTCCGAGCGGCGGCCGTTCCACGCCGAGCAGCTCCTGGATCGCCAGCTCGGTCTCCTCATAGCCGCCCTCCCCGTAGTGGTACTCGTACAGCCGCGCCCTCCCGTCGAACAGATAGCGGGCCGGCCAGCCCTGGTTCTCGTACTCCTGCCATAGCTCCAGATCGCTGTCGATCAGCACGGGATGGACGATGCCGAGTCGCGCGATGGCGTCACGCACGGCCTGCTCGTCGCGCGAAGGCTCGAAGCCCGGGCAGTGGACGCCGACGACCCGCAGCCCGTCGCCGCTGTAGCGCTCGTGCCACGCCTTCATGTAGGGCAGCGTCCGCATCGAGTTGGGACGGCAGAAGTCCCAGAACTCCACCAGCAACGGCTTCTCTCGCTGGATGATGCTGACCTGCTCCCCGCCCGGCGTATTCACCCACGGCAGGTTCCTTGGGAACAAGGGCGCTGCGATCTTGTCGACGGGTGCGCGCAAACTAGCTCGCGGTACCGCGACCGTCCGAGCGCCGCGCGTGGGTAGGGGGGATCCGCGATGTGGCCTCACCGGAATTGTTGGGAAGCGACCCGCACACGTGCGGGTCGCCGTCAGGGCGCATGCGCCCTGACGCGGGCCGGCGCA
>WNFI01068466.1_pt1 | contig 18740 bp, 19 predicted proteins | sample 5400471 | NCBI WGS metagenome assembly WNFI01 (sample SAMN13153348, study PRJNA577476) | soil metagenome | isolation source: 100 cm saprolite on Douglas fir-dominated hillslope | place: USA:California | collected 2013-09-17 | reverse complement strand
CGCGCAGACGAGCCTGTGGTGGATGCGGCTGCTGATGTTCTGCCTGGGGGTCGCGATGGGCCAGGTCTTCGTCCCCGCGCAGGCGGCCGCGTTCGCCACGATCTCGCCCGAGGCGACGGGCCGCGCCTCGACGATGTTCAATGTCGTCCGTCAGCTCGGCGGGGCGGTCGGTGTCGCGGTGCTCACCACGGTCATCGTCGCGGCGGGCGCCACGAGTAGCGTCGCAGGGCGGGTCGTGGCCAACCTGGCCGCCTACCATGTCGCGTTCGGAGTGGCGGCCGGCGTGGCCGTCGTGGGCGCCGCGGTCGCGCTGACCATCCATGACGCTGACGCGGCGTCGACCATGGTCCGCCGGGGACGCCGGAAAGCGGAACGGGGCGGCCGGGACGCCACCGTCGGCCTGAGTCCCGGGCAAGGATCCGTTCAGGCATCATGACCCGGCCGTGAAGGGCGGGCTTGCGGATCATGGTGAGCACCGGCTGTGCCCCTCACGCCGCGTTCGGCTGCATGACGGCAGCCGGGCCGCTGATATTCACGGCCGCGATGATGTCGGCAGGGCCAGCGAGCCCGCACCGCTTGCAGCAGAACCAGTCCCGGACCTTCCGGTTCCGCTTGCTGATGTGGTGGCACCGCGGGCATTCCCGAGATGTGTCCCGCGGGTCCACTGGCACCACGGGCACGCCAGCTAGGGCGGCCTTGTACGTGATGAACTGCCGGAGCTGGTAGAACGCCCACGAGTGCTGGCCGGCACGCTGCGCCTTGGAAACCGTTACCCGGCCGCGGATCCCGCTGAGGTTCTGCAGCCGTTTCGCCGACTTCGTGCCTTTTCGACTGAAGCCGCCAGCGCAGCTGCCGGTTCCGGTAGCGGACCGCGCGCACCGCCTTCCCCAAGTGCTGCGCGCCGTCGGAGTCGGCGGCGATGTTCACGATCCCCAGGTCGACAGCGCCTCGGTCTGCTCGGGCGAAGGGGCGAGCAGACCGAGGCCAGTGAAAGCCAGAGGTCAGCCGTGCGCCGCCAGGTCGTGCTGGTGTCCGGGATCTGCGCGTGTGGCGTCGATGGGTTCGAACAGGCGATGCGGAGCGGAAAGCGCCCGGCTGACCAGGTCGGGATTCTCGCCGCCCGGCGGCTGCTCCCGCCGGGGCTCGAGGATCAGCTCGCGTGGCTCCGGCACGGCCCGGCAGGCCTGGCACCGCCCGTCCGCGCCCACCGCTCCCCCGCAGCCCGCGTGCGTGAACGGCCGCCGCATCCCGTCGGGGACGTAGTACTCGTGGCCCCACGAGAGCAGCGACCAGATCGTCGGCCACAGCCGCTGCCCCTTCTCGGTCAGCGAGTACTCGTCACGGCCGCTGGTAGCGGTGGTCCGCGCCAGGATCCCGTGCTCGACCAGCAGGTTGAGACGCTCGGTCAGCACCGCGCGGGGGATCCCGAGATGATCCCGGAAGTCACTGAACCGGCAGACGCCGAAGAAGGCATCTCGGATGATCAGCAGGGTCCATCGCTCGCCGATGACCTCCAGGGACCGGGCCACGGCGCAGTTCTCACGCTCGTAGGTGCGCGGCAGTGCCATACCCGCAGCATAACACTTGCAAGTTCGGTGAACGAACCTCTAAAGTGAGGTGGCCGTATAAGTTCATTCACCGAACCAAGAGGAGTGCCGATGCCGAACCAGTCCGGGCCGGGCAGGAGCGCCGGGGCGCGCCGCAGCTCGCCGAGGCCGGGCCGGCGGGGCTCGCCGCGCTGACGTCTCGCCCGGCCAGGCGCCCTGGGACGGCCCGGCGGACGTTGCCGCCCCGGGCCGCGTACGCGCTTGCCGTGATCGTGATCGGCATCGCCCTGTTCGCGTCGGTGACGCCGTCGCCGCTCTATCACTCCTACAGCGTGCTCTGGCACTTCTCGCCGCTCACGCTGACCCTGATCTTCGCCACCTACGCCTTCGGCGTGCTGACCACCCTGCTGCTCGGCGGACGCGCTTCCGACCAGGTCGGACGCCGGCCGGTGCTGCTGGCCGCGCTCGGGGTCCTGATGGGCTCCTCGGTGCTGTTCATGATCGCCAGCGCGACAGTCTGGCTGTTCGCGGCCCGGGCCTTCCAGGGCCTGGCGACCGGCGCCGCCCTCAGCACGGCCAGCGCCGCGCTCCTCGACCTGCACCCGCGCCGTGACGCGGCCAGCGTCGGCCTGGCCAACGGCGTGGCCAGCGCCGCCGGCCTCGGCCTGGGCTTCCTGGTTTCATCGGCCCTGGTCCAGCTCGGGTCGGCGCCCCGCGTGCTTCCCTACATCGTGCTGCTGGTCCTGTTCGCCACGGCATTTGCCGGCGCGTACTGGATGCCCGAGCCGGTGCTCGGGCGCTCCTCCTTCCGGCTGACCCCGCCGCGGCCCAGCGTCCCGGCCGGGATACGCCATCCGTTCCTGCTGGCCAGCCTGGCCGTCATCGCCTCCTGGTCCCTGGGCGGCCTGTTCTTCTCGCTGGGCCCGGGACTGTCCGCTCAGCTCTTCCGGACCAGCAGCGTGATCGTCGCGGGCATCGGCGCGGTCGCGCTCGCGCTGTCCGCGGCGCTCTCCCAGATGATCTTCCACCGCTCGGCCCCGTGGGCCGGCGCGACCGGCGGCTCGGCAGCTCTCGCGGGTGATCCCGGATCAGCATCGGGCCGCGGTTATGTCGGCGTTCTACATCGTCGCCTACGCCTCGCTGTCCGTGCCCGCTGTCATCGCCGGCCTCGTCGTGACCCACCTCGGGCTCCAGGTGACCTTCGAGACCTTCGGCGGCATCGTCGCAGGCGTCGCGCTGGCTATGGCCATCGAAGCCTGGCGCACCCGCCCCGACCGTCGGCTCGGACGGCTCGCGGATTAACCGCGCGTCGCGCTTCTCCGGCGCACGGCCGGCCCGCCAGGCCGACCGGTCGTGGTAGCCGGCGACGAGATCCACGACCCGGGTCTTGGCCCGGATCACTGGCTTACGGACGCGTTCCTCCCGGCGAGTGGCCCGGGCGAGCTTGCCGGGCTTGCGCCGGTATCGCCGCCGGGCCCACGGCGAGTGCGGCCGCGCGAGCCGCAGCGCCCCCACGAAGAACAGCACGGGCAGGAACAGCCCGAACAGCACGGTCCATATCTTGCCCTTCAGCAGCGTGATCGCGGCGCCGGCGAACAGGACCACCAGCGTCACCGCCAGGCTGGCGAGGGCCTCGCCGTCACCGGGCCCTCGCCGGAAGGCCGCTAGGTGCGAGACGCTGGCCGGGGTGACGTCGAGCAGGAGCAGTGCGGTGATCGCAGCCGCGATGAAGACGGCGTCGATTGATACCCGGCCCGCGCTGGTCCAGTACACGTCGCGCAGGTGCAGGATGAGCGCGAACTCGTCGAGGACCAGCGCGGTTCCGATCCCGAACAGCGCTGCGGCCCCGGCGCGCCAGCCTGTCGACCCCGCCGGGGCGGCGATCCCGGCCACCCCGGCGATGACCATGAAGATCACGCCGAACACCATGTGATGCACGTGCGTGCCGCCGCTGGAGATGTTCCCCGGCCACCAGCGGACCTGGGCCCGGATCATCCGCACCGACACCCGGATGAAGGCGAAGCTGGCCAGGAACGCGACGAAGAAGCAGAACAGCGGCAACCGCCCGGTGTGCACGATCTGCGTCGTGAACCACCCGGACATGCGCCCTTACCGCCCGCGCTGCGCTGCACGGCTCATCCTCCTGACCTGCTCCCCGCCCGGCCTGGTCAAACACGGCAGGAGGAGGTCACAGACTACGAGAGAATCCTCGTACGACGAGCGGTCAAAAGGGGTCACGAGGTGACATCAGGAGACAGCACGGCGACCGAGAGCGACCGCGACGGCATGGCCGCGCTGGTCGGCTCGACGAACGATCTCGCCGATGACGAGCCAAGGTCACGCATCGACCGGATACTCCAGTGGGTCCCCCGAATCCTGTCGAGCAAGCCGCACGTGATCGTGCTGATGGGCCTGGGCATCTACCTGATCGTGCTGCCCATCCTCGGCGTCACGGTAAGCTCCGGCGCCGAGCTGATCGGCGGCAACTACACCAACGTCACCAGCGACATCGGGGCGTGCATCGCCGCCGGGGGGACGCTGCACCTGGTAAACCAGGGCCGCAAGCGCCGGAAGATGGACGAGGAGCGGCTCAGGCTGGTCCAGGAGACGCACCGTCTACTGCACTATGTCTACGGTGACGCCGCGCGGCAGCTTGGCCACCTCGCGCTTCCCCCCCGCCCGCCGGGCGACCGGCCGACGGCCGACGGCGAGCCAGGGCCCAGCACCAACCCGCCGTGACAGTCGCGCAGCCAGGGGCCCGGGCTCTGCGTCACAGAGCCAGCCGGTAGAAGCGCAAGGTCTCCGCCTCGACCGGGAGGACTTCCACGCGGCGGAAGCCGGCCTGCCCGGCGTAACGCCGGAGCGTGGCGAGGCGCATCACGGCCCCGGTGGCGGCGGTGCCGGGGTCACCCATGGCCCCCGGCAGGCACGACACGACGCTCCAGCCGTAGTGGTAGCGCTCGAGGTCGGAGGCGGGGGCGCGGAACTCGTCCTCGACCAGTTCATCGGCGATGATGACCGAGCCTTCCGGCCCGAGCAACCGCCTTGCCGCCCGCAGCGCGTCGGCCGGACGGGCCATGTCGTGGAGCCCCTCGAAGATCGTCACCAGGTCGAACCGGCTGGACGAGGCCAGGCCGGAGGCATCGGTGACGGCAAAGGTGACCCGGCCGGACACGCCGGCCTGCTCGGCGTTGCGGCGGGCGGCGGCGATCACGTCGGAGTCCAGGTCGAATCCGTCGACGCTGATGAGGGGATAGGCCTGCGCCATCGCGATGCTGGACCAGCCTGGACCGCACGCCAGGTCGGCCACGTGCGCGGGTGGCTCGCGGCGCAGCCGCTGGTGCACGTCGGGGATGCCCGGCAGCCACCGCGCTCCCAGCAGGTTGAGGAACACGGCCCGGTTGTAGTCGGGCCTGCCCTCCGGCCGCCAGGGCAGCGGCGGCGGCGCGGTCCCGGTGCGGAACGCCTCCACAAGCTCCGGGAGCCAGCGCGCGGCGCGCACGATCTCGACCCCGTTGAAGGCCCGGTAGCCGACATCGTCGGGGTCGGCCAGTGCCGGCGCGTGCGCCTGCGGCAGCCGGTACCGGCGCGACGCCGGGCCGGCGGCGGGGTCGTCGACCTCCAGCAGACCGCTGGCCGCATGATGCTCAAGCCATTCCCGGATGTACCGCTCGGCGGTGCCGGTCCGCTCGGCCAGCTCGGACGAGGTTGCGGGACCGCCGGCGTCGAGTGCCCGGTACAGGCCCAGCCGCTCGCCCAGGTACACGGTGAAAAGCTCCAGCGCTCCGAGCATGTCGCGGAAAAGCCGCTCGGCCAGCGCTGCCGCCGGATCGGCCGGGCCGCCCTGCCCCTCGGGGCTGCTGTCCGCTGCCATGCGGCTCAAGTTACCGCCGCGGGCGGCTCAGGCAGCCCGATGCGCCGCAGGTCCGCGAGGTCGGCCAGACCGAGGCGGTCGAGCAGGCTGATCGCGGCACAGTCGGCCCGGACCTGCTCCGCGCTGGTGGCGCCGAACAGCACGCTGGTGACGGCCGGGTTCGTGAGCGGGAAGGCCAGCGCCAGCGCGGCCGCGGTCGTCTCCAGCCGACCGGCCAGGCTGGCGAGCTCGCGCGCCGCGGCGACGGCCGGGGCGACCCGGGAATCGCTGAGCGTCCCGGCGGCGCGCCCCGGTACCGGACCGGACAGGTACTTGCCCGTCAGCACGCCGCCGGCCAGGCAGAACGAGGCGATCACCCCCGCGCCCGACGTGCTCAGGGCCTGCGTCATGGCAGGATCTTCCACCCAGGACCGGCGCACCAGGCTGTAGGGCAGCTGAACCGCGCAGGGCGGCACGATGCCCAGGCCGGCCGCATCTTCGCAGGCCTGGGCGGCGAGATCGGCCGGCCAGTTCACCAGGCCCCACGCGCGGGCTTTCCCGGAGGAGATGAGCCCGCCGGCGGCGACCACCAGGTCGGCGATGGCCATGCCCCGCGGCGCTGGGTTCGCGTAAATCACGTCGACGTAATCGAACCCCATCCGCTGCAGGGACGCGTCCAGTTCCGCCTCGGCGCTCTGCTCGGGCCAGAACTCCCACCACAGCTTGTTCGTCACCACCGCCTCGTCCCGGCGCACGCCCGCGCCGCGGAACAGCTCCCCGAACACCACCTCGGAATACCCGGTCCGGATGGGAGCGGTGCCGGTCTCGTCGTCGTAGCGGGCATCGTCGAAGAAGTTGATGCCCTCCTCGCGGGCCGCGCGCAAGATGGCAATCCCTGTTTCCGCGGGCAGCCGCTCATACGTGCGCCACGAGCCGAGCGAGAGCGCCGACACCTCTATACCGGCCGCGCCCAGCCGCCGGGGGCCCAGGGAACCGGCGTTCATTCTGCCTGCGGGCGGCAGCTTCGCCGGGCATGAAGGTCTCCGCCAACGAAGATCAGAGCCAGCAGGGCGGCGCTCCAGGAGTCGCGCTTTCCGATGGAGCGCATGCTCGCCAGGCTGGCGGCGACGTCGAGCGAGTCGCTCGCGAGGGCCGTTGCGGTCCAGCGGCGGACATCGCTCACCTCTCCCGATCGTGCCGCGGCAACGGTACCCAGGCCCAGGACCAGGTCTCTGATGCCGATGGTCCGCATGAGCAGCAAGTCGGCACCGGCTGGCTGCTCCTGGCCGGCCAGCCGCATCGGTGCCCCGGGCGCCGCGATGAGCGCGATGCCCACTGCGGTCCGCAGCCATCCCATCGTCTCGTAGCTGGCGATTGACACGAAGGCAGCCTAACGGCCGGAGCTCAGCGGCGTTGTAACGCCACTGCAACGCGTCCATCATGATCTCTCAGGACGCGATCGACTACGAGGTGAGGCGCGCGCGCTCGCTCTCATCCGGGCACGCGAGCACGACGACGGAGCGGGGGCAGACGGTGATACTGTCGCCGGCCCGGCGCGCCACGGAGCTGGCCGACGGGGTGGCGTCGTAGCTATCTATCTCGACGTGCCACGCAGCCTGCGCCCTGGTGACCGGCAGGACGAATTCGAGCGGCTCCCACCACGCGTTCACCAGGACCAGGAAGTCGTCGTCGAGCAAGAGCCCGCCGTCGTCGGCCCGGTCGGCGTCATCGGATCCGTCGAGGTAGAGCCCGAGAGCGAGGGCGTTCGGGTCCGCCCAGTCGGCCGCCGTCATCTCGGCGCCGCCCGGGGTAAACCAGCGGAGCTCGGATGCCTCGGCTCCGGCCAGGAAACGGCGGCGGCGGAACACCGGGTGCACCCGGCGGAACGCGATGAGCCCTTTGCTGAAGTCGAGCAGCGCGGTGTCGGCCCGGGACCAGTCGAACCAGGAGATCTCGTTGTCCTGGCAGTACGCATTGTTGTTGCCCTGCTGGGTCCGGCCGATCTCGTCGCCGCCCAGGAGCATCGGGACGCCGAACGACAGCAGCAGGGTGGTGAGCATGGCCCGGGATTGCCTCGCCCGCAGCGCGAGGATGGCCGGGTCGGTGGTCGGGCCCTCCGCGCCGCAGTTCCAGGAGCGGTTATCGCTGGTCCCGTCCTGGTTGTGCTCCCCGTTCGCCTCGTTGTGCTTCTGGTCGTAGGACACAAGGTCGGCGAGGGTGAAGCCGTCATGGGCGGTGATCAGGTTCACCGACGCGGTGGGCCGCCGCCGCGCGCCCGCGTAGAGATCCGACGACCCGCAGAAGCGGGTGGCGAACTCACCGATGCCGACATGGTGACTGCGCCAGAAATCGCGCATGGTGTCGCGGTACCTTCCGTTCCACTCGCGCCAAAGCGGCGGGAACCGGCCCAGGTCATAGCTGTCCATCTGGCCCACGTCCCACGGCTCCGCGACCAGCTTGGCCCGGCACACCACCGGATCCTGCGCGACCAGGTCGAAGAACGCCGATACCTGCTCGAATCCGCCATCCTGCCGGCCGAGCGTGGCCGCGAGATCGAACCGGAACCCGTCGACGCGCATCTCGGTCAGCCAGTACCGCAGCGAGTCCATGATCAGCTGCAGTGTCGCAGGATCGCCCGCGTTCAGCGAGTTGCCCGTGCCCGTCGTATCCACGTAGTAGCGAGGGTCGTCGGCCTGGAGGCGGTAGTACGCGGGGTTGTCCAGGCCCCGGTAGCAGAGCGTCGGGCCGAGCTGGTTGCCTTCGGCGGTGTGGTTGAACACCACGTCGAGCAGGACCTCGAGCCCGGCCGTGTGCAGCGCGTCCACCATGGCCTTGAACTCGCCGACCTGGCCGCCCGGCCGCCCGTCGCGCACCGCCGCCGAGTACCGCTGATGCGGGGCGAAGTAGCCGATCGTGTTGTAGCCCCAGTAGTTCGTGAGGCCTCGCTGCACCAGGAACGACTCGGGGATGCTCTCGTGCACCGGCAGCAGCTCGACGGCGGTCACGCCGAGTTCGAGAAGATGCGCGATGGCCGCTTCGTGGCCCAGCCCGGCGTAGGTCCCGCGCAGCTCCGGCGGCACCCCGGGATGGCGCATGGTGAAGCCCTTGACGTGCGCCTCGTAGATGATGGTGTCCGCGTACCGGTGCCCGGGGCGGGAACCGCCCCGCCAGGGGAATGCCTCCTCGGCGACCACCAGGCTGCGCGGCACGCTGGCTGACGAGTCCGCAGCGCTCGGCGCATCCTGGTCCTCAGCCGAGTAGCCGAGTACGTCCGGCCCGAACGTGACGCCCCCGCTGAACGCCCGCGCATATGGATCGAGCAGGAGCTTAGCGGGATTACAGCGCACTCCGCGGGCCGGATTGTAGGGACCCGTGGCCCGGTACCCGTAGGCCTGACCCGCCCCGACGCCCGGCACGAAGGCGTGCCAGACGCCGGCGTCGTAGTCGCGCAGCGGGATCTGCGTCTCGGCGCCCGCCTCGTCGAACAGGCAGAGCACCATGCCATCGGCGACAGCGGAGGCCACCGCGAAGTTCGTCCCCCCGTCGGAGACGGTCGCGCCCAGCGGGAACTGGCTTCCGGGCAGAGTGCCGGCGGCCTGCCGCAGCCCGTCCTCCAGCCGGCCGAACCCTGCCACCCGCGCACGCTCAGCGCCCATCGCCGTCCCTCCGCCTCGATATGCCGCGTCACCTGCGGGCAGATCGGGTCCCCCGGAAAAGCGCGGAACCCAGGCTCCTAAGGTAGAAGGTAGGGCGCCCGGAATTGACGGGCCGCCTTGCCAGTTGCCCCAGGAGGCATGCATGGTCGAGCATGATCTGCATCGGCATCTCGAGATCAACGAAGACGACCGCATGGCTGCCGCCGCGGAGGTGACCTCCCCGCAGGGAGATGAGGGAACCGCCCGCGTGTCCCTGCATGCCAAATCCGGACACATCACTCCGGGCACCCGGGCGAGCCTCGTAGATGCCGTCCTGGACCTCCCCGAGGTGCGACGATGTGCGCGCTTGGAGGCGGCGTTTCCTCTTGGCGACAGCGAATCACTGCATCGGCTTCAAGAGCGATGTGAGGACGTCAGCACCCGCCCAGCCGGGGCGAGCGTGATCCTGGAAGCGAACCTCCGTGCGAGGCGGTGAGGCGCTCAGTAAGCGGGCAGGATCGAGATTGTGTCCGACCACAACTATCGGCCGTCACCCGGGGATCCCTGCGTGACGTAGCGTGGGTTCACGAGGCCCGGTCCGGGGCCCGGGACGGCGTCGAGTCTGGTCCCTGCTGGCGCTTTCCGCCTGGCGTGAAGGAGCAGCAGGTGAAGAATCGGGTCGGCGTTGCTCGCATGACGCCGCAGTCGCCCTATGGGCCGTGACGCCAGATGGCGGGAGACAGGGTTGGCCGGATCCTTGCCGCGCTCGCTGACAACGGCGCAGCCTCATGGTCCTCAGCCAGGCTATGCGCCGTATGCCCTCATATCGTCGGGGTAGACGGTGCTGGCGTGATGCTCATGTCGGGTGATATACCGCGCGGGTCCTTGTGCACGACCAACGCGGTGAGCCATCTCATTGAGGAACTGCAATACACGCTGGGTGAGGGTCCGTGCGTAGACGCCTACCGGCAGGACCAGGTGGTGGCTGAGCCCGATCTGGCCGAGCCGGCGGGCAGCCGGTGGCTCGCCTTCACCCCGCCGGCGCTTGAGGCCGGAGTGCGGGCCGTGTTCGGGTACCCGATGCGGGTCGGAAGTGTTCGCCTTGGTGCCCTGAACCTCTATCGCGACCGGGCCAGCCCGCTGACCGACGACCAGCACGCTGACGCGCTGGTCCTGGCCGATGTGGCCGCCCGCTGGGTGCTGGAAGCCCAGGCCGGCGCGCCCTTGGATACGGTGGCGGCGGAACTGGAGATCGGCGCCGACTTTCATTTCGCGGTGCACAATGCCGCCGGCATGATCTCGGTTCAGCTGGGAATCAGCGTCACTGAGGCGCTCATCCGCCTGCGAGCATTCGCCTTCAGCCACGATCGGCTGCTCGCTGATGTGGCCCGAGAGGTCGTCTCTCGCACGCTCCGGCTGGGATGAGGGCAGCATGCTCGAGCCCGGGGCGGGCCGCATCGGCCACTACGATGGGCGCAGCGATCCGGTGGGATCCGGCCATGCCGGGTCGGTGCGCTCAAGGGGGTGAGCGGATATGACCCGAGAGTCTGACGTCGTCAGGTCACTGGTCGAAATGGCCGAGACCCTAGTCGACGATTATGACGTCGTCGAGCTGCTGACCGGGCTTGCGGGCCGGTGCGTCAGCTTGCTCGGTGCCTCCGCCGCCGGAGTGATGCTGGTCTCCCCCTCGGGCAGTCTGGGGCTCGTGGCCTCCTCCAGCGAGGCAATGCGCCTCCTGGAGCTGTTCGAGCTGCAGGCCCAGGAAGGCCCGTGCCTTGACGCCTTCCATACCGGCGAGCCTGTTGAGCACCAGATCCTGGTCGCAGGATCGGGCGCGTGGCCGTCGTTCAGCGTCGCCGCCATCAAGGCCGGCTTCCGGTCGGCCTTCGCGACGCCGCTGCGGTGGCGTGATGTGACCCTCGGCGCCCTGAACCTGCTCAGCGTGTCGCAGAAGCCGCTGGGCGATGCGAACCGCATCGTCGCCCGTGCCTTTGCGGACCTCGCTGCCGTCAGCATCATGCAGCATCGTGCCAGCGCAGAGGCCAGGCGACTGAACGAGCAGCTCTCTGCCGCCCTGACCAGCCGCATAGTGATCGAACAGGCCAAAGGCGTGCTCTCCGAACGGGCCGGAATCGACCTGGCCGAGGCGTTCTCCCGACTGCGGAGCCACGCCCGGAGCAACAATCTCCGGCTCACTGATGTCGCCCAAGCCGCCGTAGACGGCAGCCTCAATCCGAGCGCATGGCGTCCGACAGCTACCCGACCGAAGGCGTTACCGCCAGTCGCCCGCCGGCGGCGGCGCTGACCTAGCGGTAAAGCTCCTCGACGCGCCTGATCTGGGCCACGGAACGGTTGACCGGCACGTCGTGCTGCTCAAGCAAGCGGAGTATGTCAGCGCTGCCGTTGGCCAGGAACGCGATCCCGTCGGGCTTGCCCTGCAACCTTAGCCAGACCGCGATCCTGCTCCAGCGCATGGCCACCAGCTCCGCTATCGCCAGCTCGGAGTACCGTGCCTCCCAGGTCGGGACGATCCACCGGCTCACCGCGGTCCCGCGGAGCCGGACGCCCCAGTCGTAGAACTCCAGCCGGGCCAGTGATCCGCTGGTGATGAGGTACCGGCACATCACGCCGCCATAGAAGACCATGGCGGGCTCTGAGGCAGCAACGTCGATGGTCCGCCCGCAGGATGCCGCCCGCCTGATCCAGAAGAACAGGCCTGCGCATCCCGCGAGGGCAAGCAGCACGACAAGCAGTATGGCCGGTAGCACCAGTCCTCCCAGATCACATTAACTGGACGGTACCTGACGACCGGCGAAATTCCGCAGGGGCGGGAGGACCGAGATGACTGAGCCGGCCAGATTCGACACCATCCGCACCGACAGGCTGCTGATGCGGCGCTGGCTTGAGTCCGACCTCGAGCCGTTCGCCGCCCTCAACGTCGACCCGGAGACGATGCAGTTCTTCCCCGAAACGCTCGACCGGGCGGCCAGCGACAGGCTTGTCGACAGGATCGAGTCGCGGTTCACCCGGCTGGGATACGGGCTATGGGCGCTCGAGGTTTCCGAGACCGGCGAGTTCATCGGCTTCACCGGGCTCAACCCGATGCCGGATGACGTGCCCGGCGCCGGAGGCGTCGAGGTCGGCTGGCGGCTCGCGAAGCACGCCTGGCATCGCGGCTACGCAACCGAGGCAGCCAGGGCTGCGCTGGGGGTAGCCTTCGACGGCGCCGGCCTGAGCGAGATCTGGTCCATGACCGCCGTGCTCAACGAGCCATCGCAGGCCGTCATGCGGCGCCTGGGACTCACCGAGGCTGCCAGGTTCAGTCATCCGAGGGTGCCAGCAGGCCATCCGCTGCAGCCACACGTGACCTACCACGGGGCGCGACCGCAGGCGTTATGACCGCTACCGTCAGTCCGGTGCCCCATGGACTTCGTGCCGGCTCCGCGCCAAAACCAGCGGCCGCGGGGCCGTTATCGGTGCTCTATGAGCGGGAGAGTGCTGCCTCCGGTGTCGTACACCCCCGCCGCCCACAGCTGGCCGCGGACCGCGGTGATGCCGCCGAGTGTGTTGCTGCCCGAGCCCGGGTCGGGTGCAGGGTCCACGCTCCAGTGGCCGCCTACGCCGCGCAGCATCAGGACCTCGTTGTTGTCGGTCACGACCGACGGGGACAGATGGGCGATGGACCAGTGACCGTTCTGGAAATGCTCGATGATCGGCCTGCCGCCGGACGGGCTGTCGGACTCCCCGTCCACCCAGACCTGGCCCCTGCTCACGGCCACGCCGTCGAGCATGACCGAGGCGACCGGGGATACCGGCGTGCTCACGACCGACCACCGGTGCCCGTTCCAGTGCTCGACCAGCGGCTGGTCGGGAGCCCGGGCGCCGAGCCGCTGGCCGACGGCCCAGACGTTGTCCCTGGTGACGGCGTCGACAGCGTGGAGATGGTTGCCGGTCGAGCCCGGTCAGGCGTTGGCACACCGACCATCTCCGGCCGTTCCAGTGCTCGGCGAGGGTCTCGAACAGGCCGTTGCCGCCCTCGCGGTCGCCCACGACCCATACGTCGGAGGGTGAGAGCGCCGACGCGCCGAACAGCATGTCGCGGACTGAGCCTGGCTGCGGGTTGTCGGCGATCGTCCACCTCGTGCCGTTCCACACCTCGATCAGCGCCCGGTCCGGGTACCGGGCGTTCAGCCGCTCCCCGACCGCCCAGGCAAGCCCTGTTGAACGGATCATGACGAGCCCTTGGCCAGCCGATTACTTCTTCGCCTCTGACTGGATTCGCCGGCCCCGGAGCCGTAGAGCGTCCGCCGGGTTGCCTACATCGTGTACCGGAGGTTCCGGGCCGCGCGGTCGCCGAGCTCGGCATTGCCGGCCCAGCTGACCAGGCCCGCGTCGATCTGCTCCTGCGGATCGATGCGGCCGCAGGCCAGTTGCACGAACGTGAGCGAGTCTGTGCTGAGCTCCACGTCGGGGCGTTCGATGTGATCGATCACCTTGGCCCGGCCGGCCACCGTCACGCATAGATCGCGATGCAGCGGTCCGGTGAGGTGGAACACGATGCTGCGCCCGTCGGGCAAGCCGACCTTCTTGCCGACGATGTAGCCGAGCGAGCGTTCCACCTCGGCGAGCGCCATTTCGGCGCGGGCGTCACCGTTCTCGGTCTCCAGGCCGAGCGGCGTGGTGACATCACGCTCGTGTACCCAGAAGTCGAAGACGCGGATGGCCATGAACGCGCCGTAGCTGGCGGATCCGACCGGCGTCCAGGAGGGCCTGCTGAGATCATCATCGCTGAGCGCGGCCAGGTCGGCGCGGCGCTGGCCGAACACGTCGGCGACCCGGGCGGCGAACGCAGCGTCGTCGAGGTCGGCTGTCTGCTGCATGAAGGCCGGCACCCGGTCAAAGGGCGGCAGCTCATCGGCGCTGCCCGGCAGCCAGCCGACCAGCATGTGCTCGATGCTGGCCAGGTGGCCGACCACTCCGCGCGCCGTCCAGTCCGGGCACAGCGACTGCACCTGCCACTGCGCAGCGGACATCACGGCGCCCAGGTTCTCGATGGCGGCATAAGACTGCTCGAGGGCACCCCTGATCCTGGCCAGGTCGTTCACGGAGTCTCCTTCTGGATCGTCACCCAGTCCCTGGCCTCGACGTAGGGCTGGAACGTGTGCGCGATGGCCTCCAGGTCGCCCGGGCGCTTGGGGCGCTGCACCTCATACAGGCTCGGGAAGTCCAGCCAGGCTGTCAGCAGCCGCCAGAGCGCGATGGCATCCGCGCCGGACGGCGGCTCGATCAGCACCGGCCCGAACAGGGCCTGGTCGTCGCCGAACACCAGGGTCGGAACGCCCCAGCCGCCCAGTCCCGTGACCCGGTCATGGTCGGCCCGCACCTCGTCGTGCGTGCTCGCGTCGTTGATGGCCTGGCCCACCAGGGCAGGATCGAGCCCGAGCTGGCCGATGAGAGCCTCGGCTACCTCCCGCCGGTGCGGCTTGTTACCGTCGACGTGCAGCGCCGTGCCGGCGGCCAGGTACCAGCGCTCCAGCAGATCCGGATCGATCCGGCGCAGCAGCGCGCCGATCCGCATCATCGACCAGCCGTAGGACCAGTCGCGCTCCCACGGGTGCTTCTTGCCCTCGCCGCGGTTGATTTCCTCAAGGCTGAAGAAGCGCCAGCGGACGTCCAGGCCGAGCCGGTCCCTGACGTCGCGCATCCAGATCGAGGCCTGGTACGCCCACGGGCACATGATGTCGAAGTGGAAGTCGACCGAGGTAACCGGCGTACTCATGGCACAAGGTTACGGTCCTCGATCTTCACCGCCAATGGGTACGGCGGGACGCGGCCGCGGCCACCGCGCGACATCCGGGACGGCTCGGTAGCTTGACCGGGATGATCTCGCGCGATGTCACTCTGACTGGTGTGCCAGCTGGCACTCCCAGTCGCGGCTGGGCTGGGTTCAAGATCATCGGTCATAACGCGCTGTTCCCACAGCGCGTTCTGAACCGAAGTTCCGAGTTCCGGACAGCTCATGATCAATTGGGAATCACTCGTCTAGGGTGTAGCGGGCTGCCGGATCAGGGAAGCCGATAAATGTAAATTTGCTGCACACAGGACAGGAGTGCACTGGAATCACATTCACGGCGGTCGGAACGCGCCCCGGCCATACTTGCCAGATGGTCAGGAAAGCCAGACGCGGAAGCGCTGCGCGATGACCTCGGACCGAGAGCCGCGGAACACGCGCGTGGCCCTGGTCGGCGGCGTGGCGTTCAGCCCAGCCGCCGTAGCCGCCGCGCAGGTCGGCTGAGCTGCTGGTGGGGAGCCTGCGGCGTCCGGTACGCTGGGCACGCCGACTCGGGGGGCCGGCCCAGAACCCGGTTGCGAGGCGGCTCCGTGCTGTCGGCCGTCTGGACAACGGGGGACGGGTCTCCAGCGTGGGGATACCTCCCCTTGCCCGGCCATTCGGCATGCCGCAGCATCGGTCGCACGGCATATAGCCGAAGCTAAAGAGAGGAAGCGACGTGAGGATTATCTCGCGGCGGGCGGCTCTGGCATTCATCCTGGCGGCAGGAATGGTCGCGGCAGTGGCAGGCGCGGCTGGCGCCGCCGCCCAGGCAGCCGGAACCAAGGTTGTGCTGAGTGCCGGGCAGACCGGGACCATGGCCCAGGTGCCCTGGCCCAAGGTCGGGCCAGGCTGGGAACTTGTCCAGTACGACGCCAGCACCCGCGCCAGGCCAGGCGCGCTGACGCTCTACCTGGTCGACCCGGCCGGCGGCCGGTACCGAATGTACCGGTGGACCGCGAAGGCGGCCGTGCGGCCGACGCTGGCGGACTGGTCAGGTGACAGGGCCAGGGCGCTGTTCACCCTGGGGGCGAACACTGTCGAGCAGCTGAATATGGTGACCGGGACGATGGGGGCGATCAGGCTGCAGCATGCTTCCTTCGCTATCGGCGCCAGCTACTCCCGGCCATCCGGCTCGAGACTGCTGATCACCGACGGGGCCAGCCAGGGCGTGACCATGTACAGCCTGCACGGCACGGTAGTCGGCCGCCTTGGCAGCAACTCCGCGGGAGCGATCCCGTCCGCCGACGGCATGCAGTTCGTCCTGCCCGGCTCGGCGGGCCTGAGGCTCGACACGAGCGCCGGTCGCCTCGTCCGCAACCTGCCGGTCCGCGGCGCGGGCTGCTCACCGCTCCGGTACTGGGACGCCACCACCATCCTGGCAACCTGCGCGGTCAGCAGAACCGCCGCGCAGAGCCGGCTCTGGCTGGTCCCGGCGAGCGGCCGCGCTCCCCGCGCGCTCACCCCTGCTCGCCTCACCCCGCCCGACCTCGGCAACCTGGGTGCATGGCGGCTGCGAAACGGCCTGTACCTGCAGGCTGCCGGAGCGTGCGGCTCGCTGTTCATCGCCCGCCAGCATGGCAACAGCGCCACCAACGTGGGGAACGTCCCCGGCACGAACGGCACCCGCAACCAGATCATCACCGCCGATGGCAGGAGGCTGCTGGTCGAAGCCGGTGCCGGCTGCATGTCAAGCAACTCACTGCTCTGGTTCAACCCGGCGACCCACGCCGAGCAGTGGCTGATCAGGACACCGGGTACTGCCTACGGCGTAACGGCCGTCGCCCCGTTCTACAGCCGCGAGTACCAGGCCAGCATCTAGCACGACCACGGGCCGCCGCAGCCGCTGCGGCGGCCCGTACGCAGACCTCATCCCGTCCCGGCAGGGAAGTCAGCCGAGCGGCTTACATCTGCCCACTCGGCGGCCTCGGCGGCCCGCGCGAAAGAGGACTTCTCGGCGGATTCGACGGCAGCGGCGCCCAGCAGCAGGCGCAGCGGCGGGTCGGGGTGGTTGACGATATCGAGCAGGATGCGGGCCGCGCGCGCCGGGTCGCCCGGCCAGGCGGCAGCGGTCTGGCGCCGGAACTCGTTCATGCGGCCGACGGTCTGCTCGTAGTCCGGGCTGACCGGGTAGACCGGCATCGACGACCCGGCCCAGTCGGTGCGGAACGGACCGGGCTCGACGATCGTGACCTTGATGCCGAGCGGCCTGACCTCGGCGTTCAGGACTTCGGAGAAGCCCTCGACGCCGAACTTGGCCGTCTGGTACGCGCCCATGCCCGGGCTGCCGCCGACCCGCCCGCCGATCGAGGAGAACTGCAGGAAATGACCCGAACGCTGGGCGCGGAAGACCGGCAAGGCGGCGCGGGTCACGTTGACGACGCCGAACAGGTTCGTCTCGATCTGTGCCCGGAAGTCGCCGGCTGGCATGTCCTCGATGGCCGCGGAGCCGGCGTAGCCGGCGTTGTTCGCGATGACGTCCAGCGACCCGAAGGCGTCGGCGGCCTTGGCCACGGCAGCCTCGGCCGCGGCCGCGTCGGTCACGTCGAGCGCAATAGTAAGTACCTGGTCGTCATAACGCTCGGCGAGGTCATCGAGCTGCCGTGGGCGGCGGGCGGTCGCGGCGACGTGGTCCCCCGCCTCCAGCGCGGCGGCGGCCAGCGCCCGGCCGAAGCCGCGGGAGCTGCCGGTGATGAGCCAGGAGCGGTGGGACATTGCGAGCCTTCTTACGTACCTACTAGTTGGTTGGTGCTTCCATCGTGGCATGCCCGCGAGAGCCTCGCAACTTACTAGTTGGTTGGTAACGTGGCGCCGTGGCACGGAACGCGGACGAGACCAGGCGCCGCATCATGGAGGCCGCGACGAGAGAGTTCGCGCAGTACGGCATTGCCGGCGCGCGCATGGACCGCGTCGCCGAGGCAGCCCGCGGCAGCAAGGAACGCATCTACGCTTACTTCGGCAACAAAGAAGACCTGTTCGACGCGGTGTTCAGCGCCTCGGTCACCGAAACCCTGCAGGCAGTCGACTTCGACGCCACCGACCTGCCCGGCTATGCCGGGCGCATGTTCGACTACTTCGCCGACAACCCGCAGGCACAGCGGCTCTCCACCTGGTACCGGCTGGAACGGCCGGAAGGCACCGGCCTCCGGGCCGTCATCGACGCCAACCAGACCCGGTTGCGGGCCCTGGCCGACGCGCCGGACAACGGCCTCGTGACCAGCCAGTTCACACCCGTAGAGCTGCTGACCCTGATCCAGGCCATGGCCGCGTCCTGGGGCACGATGAACCCTGAGTTCGCCAGCTCAGCCAGCAAGGAAAGCTGCCGCGACCGCCGCCGAGCCGTCGTCGAGGCCGTCTCCCGCATCGTTACGTAGCATCTGTGCGGCCATAGCCAGCCCGGGCCAGTCCAGGGCCGGGTCCGGCGTGCTTGACCCTGACACTGTGTTAGGGCCTACACCGGGGGGTGCCATGTTCACCATCGGAGACTTCGCCAGGCACGGCACCAGGCCGGGATCGTTCCGGTCGGCCCGTCGATCGCCTACTACGAGGACTCGCCTGACGGCGACGGGGTGCTCGTGTACGCCGCGATGCCGGTCAACGCCGATCCCGCTGGCCACCGGGGGTTCTCGATCGTGGACCTGACCGAGATGCTGTTCGGGCGGATCGATGCGATCAACTCAGAGCTGATCGCCGTGGTCGAGGTCCGCCGCGAGGCGGCATTGCGGCAAGCGGCCGTGGCCGACGAGGCGATCGCCCGCGGCGATGACGTGGGACCGCTGCACGGCGTGCCGATGACGATCCCGGTCAGCGAAGACGACACACCGATCACCTTTGCCGAACTGCTCGGCGAGGTGATTGGCGGATACGAACCTCTG
>WNFI01008115.1_pt2 | contig 18740 bp, 12 predicted proteins | sample 5400471 | NCBI WGS metagenome assembly WNFI01 (sample SAMN13153348, study PRJNA577476) | soil metagenome | isolation source: 100 cm saprolite on Douglas fir-dominated hillslope | place: USA:California | collected 2013-09-17 | reverse complement strand
CACGTACTGCAGATTACATCGCGTTCTGCGAGACTACCGGCCGGACATTATCCACACGCACCTGCAGGTGCTTCGCTATGCCCTCCCGTCAATGCTGTGGCTCAAGGGTACTTCAATGTTGTTGCACACCGTGAACAACGTTGCCGAACGAGAAGTTGAGCCGAGGGCGCGCTGGATTCAACGCTACGCATTCAACCATGGAGTCATCCCTATTGCCGTTGCGGAAGAGGTAGCACAGAGCCTGAAGCGACTTTATGGGATTCAGCGGTGCCGAGTGATCTCCAACTGTATTCCAACGGCCTACTATACTTCTCCCCAGACCTCACGCCGCGAGTGGCGGGCAAGAGAGGGCTTCACGAACGACGATGTTCTGTTTGTCTGCGTGGCGCGCTTGGCTCCGCAGAAGAACCACGCTCTGCTCCTGAAAGCGTTCGCCCAAGGTCCCGCTTCCGATTCGAAAGCCCATTTGGTTCTCGTTGGAGATGGTAGCTTGCGCGAGCAACTGCAACAGCAAGCCAACAACCTCGGCCTGGCTGGGCGAGTACATTTCCTCGGGCTGCGCACCGATATTCCTGATGTGTTGGGCGCAATGGATGTTTTCGTGCTGGGCTCAGACTACGAGGGCAGCCCGCTTTCAGTAGTCGAGGCTATGGCATCTGGTCTACCCATCCTGAGCACTGCCTCCGGTGGCGTGCCGGAGCTCTTTGACAGCGGCAAAGAAGGTTTCATCGTGCGGCCGGGAGATGTCAAAGGCCTCTCCGGGCTTATGGTATCTCTGTTAAAGGATCCGGAAGCCAGGCGGTCCATGGGGATGGCAGCCGCTCGACGGGCAAGAGAAAACCTCGACGTGTCGGTGATGATCCGGGAGTACGAGAAACTCTACGAGAGTCTTCTCGATCATTTGCATAGCCAGAAAGGGCACGTCCTCAGGGAATCCGTTCTGCCAACCGACGAAGGAGTCCGAGTCTAAATCGATGAACGTTCTTGTTGCTGGCGGGGCGGGCTACATCGGTAGTCATACCGCAAAGGCTCTGGCGCGGGCTGGATACCAGCCCGTTGTCCTGGACGACTTGTCGACCGGGCACGCCCACAACGTCCGGTGGGGGCCCTTTGTGCAAGCCAATCTGGTGGACACGGCGGCCATTCGGGAGGTTCTGCGAGATTACGAAATCGAAGCCGTAATCCACTTCGCTGCGAGTGCGTTAGTCGGTGAATCCATGGCGCGCCCTCTAGCGTACTTCCAGAATAACGTCGGAGGAACCATCAGTCTCTTGGAGTCGATGCTTAGCGTCGGAGTGAACCGCATCGTGTTTTCTTCCAGCTGCGCGACCTATGGCATGCCGAAGCAGATCCCGATACCCGAGGATCACTCGCGGACACCGGTTAACCCTTATGGAGAATCGAAGTTCTTCGCAGAGAAAATGCTCGAGTGGATGGGGAAAGCTGGTCACCTTCGTTGGGTCGCACTCCGTTATTTTAACGCGGCGGGCGCTGATCCAGAAGGCGAGCTGGGGGAAGAACACGATCCTGAGACGCACTTGATCCCTTCCGCGATTGCTGCGGCACTGGGACAACGCGAGTACCTTGAGATCTGTGGTGTGGATTATCCCACGCCCGATGGCACTGCGCTGCGTGACTACGTCCACGTCACGGACCTGGCGGCCGCGCATGTTTCTGCACTACGGTATCTCGCCTCGGGCCAAGAGAACCTGGCCCTTAATCTCGGCACAGGAAAAGGAACGTCGGTCCGGGAGATTGTAGCGATGGTGGAGAAAGTCTCGGGCCGCAGGGTTCCCAAGAGAGATGGTTCACGGCGCCCGGGCGATCCGCCGATTTTAGTAGCAAAGAGTGAACTCGCCGGTCGCGTCCTTCATTGGAAGCCTGATTGTTCGAATCTAGAAGCCATCGTTGAAACCGCTTTGCGCTGGCATTTCCGAGGTCGAAGTGCGCCGGTCGGCTCGAAGGCATCGGCCGTCGCAGGCCGACTCGAATCCGAGGTGACAAGCTGTCACCGACAGCCCAACTCCAATTTCAATTCTGCAGTCAGAGTTCTCAGACCTGCGCAGATTCCATGAGTAACTGCTGGCGTCACCTCTTAGTCAGATCACACGTTATGGCTGCAAAATCTGTGGCCCGAGCTGGACACCTGCCCGCCCTTGGGGGCGCTATACCGGAGAAATGGAGGCGAGCCTGACTTATGCCTTCGATTTATGTTTCACGCCTTGGGGAGCTACCTGGGAATTATCGATACGTCTTTACGGTGTTTACACCCACGTTTAACCGTTGTTCGACTTTACATCGGGTGTATGACAGCCTCCGGCTCCAAACCTTTCGCGATTTCGAATGGCTGATCGTAGATGACGGCTCCACCGACGGCACGATAGAACTCGTCGAGAAATGGCAAACCGAGTCAAACTTTCCGATCCGTTACGTCTACCAGGAAAATCAGGGCAAACCTGCCGCCTTCAATCGAGGTGTGCAAGAGGCCCAGGGAGAATTATTTCTCACTTTGGATTCCGATGACGCTTGCGTACCGAACGCGTTAGAACGGTTGAAATACCACTGGGATGGCATTCCCCCGGTCGAGAAGGACAAATTCTCTGCGGTCACTGTATTGTGCAAAGACCAGAATGGCAGACTTATCGGTGACAAGTTTCCTTGCGACGTCTTGGACTCAGATTGGATTGAGTCGTTTTTCAAGTACAAAGTAAAAGGTGAGAAGTGGGGGTTCCAACGAACCGACGTTTTGAAACAATTTCCGTTTCCAACGGTGCCGAACGTAAAATTTATTTCTGAGGGAGTCCTCTGGTTCGCACTGTCCCGCAGGTTTAAGACGCGCTTCGTTAACGAGATTTTGCGGATATACCATACGAATGACAAAGCGGGAGACCGCCTGACTGCTCTCACTCCCGCAGTGCTGGTTGGGCGCGCGCTCTTTCATAAATATGTTCTGAACGAGCTAATAGACTGGTGGCTGCTCTCACCCGCAAATATGTTCCGTTCGGCAATTAACTTCAGTCGTTATTCATTCGGCGTCGGAAAAAGTCCTCACTCACAGTTCAGCGAGCTTCGCACTTTGATCGGGCGCCTGCTGGTAGGGATTTCACTACCGTTTGCCTTCGCGATATCGCTGAAAGACAAGTGGAGCGTCGCAAGGGTGGGTCGGAGATAGATCGCGTCCGTTGGTGTGCAACCCAGCGGTCGGTGAGCTATAAACCAAAATGATCAAAATCATGCAGGTCATCACGACCCTTGGCCCAGCCGGGGCCGAAACCATGCTCTGCCGGCTTGCCTCTGGCATGGATGGCTTGCGGTTTGAAAACGAGGTGGTTTCCCTTACCGGCATATTGGACCTCGCTGATCGATTGGAGGCAATCGGTGTGCGTGTACGTACGTTAGGCATGAAGACGAGTGTGCCTAACCCTTGGCTGGTAGTGCGTCTTGCCCAATGGATCCGCGACTCAAGGCCCGACGTTATTCACACCTGGATGTACCACGCCAACTTGGTCGGTGCCCTTGCCGCGCGGCTAGCTGGAAGTGTCCCTGTGGTTTGGGGCATCCACCACAGCGGACTTCACTCTAGTATGGACAGCCGTCGCACCGTGCTCGTCAATCGCGCCTGTGCTTTGTTATCGCGAAAATACGCGGCCCGGGTTGTATGTTGCTCCGAGGCATCGCTGCAAGTTCACGAGAAACTCAGCTACGCCGCCGAAAAGCTGGAGGTTATCCCCAACGGCTTCGACCTGCAGCAAGTCAAACCCGATCCCGCTGCCCACGCCTCGCTGCGTGAAGAGCTAGGTATCCCGGCAGACACGCTTCTGATTGGAATAGCAGCTCGTTTTCATCCCCATAAAGATCATCGCAACTTTATCCAGGCCGCCGCGCGCCTGCACAAAGAATTACCCGCAGTTCACTTCCTGCTGTGCGGCCTGGACATCACCTGGCAAAACTCGCAATTGGTGGAATGGATCGACGCAGCGGGTCTACGCAACTGCTGCCATCTTTTGGGAGTACGCCAAGACGTATCTCACCTCTTTGCTGGGATGGATATCGCCACTACGTCTTCTTGCAGTGAAGCCTTTCCGGTTGTGATCGGGGAAGCAATGGCCTGCGGCACGCCCTGCGTCGTAACCGATGTGGGGGATTCCGCAATGATCGTGGATCAAACTGGTATTGTCGTGCGTCCCGAAAATCCGGTGGCGTTAGCCGAGGCATGGCGGAAGCTGGTTGACGCTGGTCCTAAAGTAAGGCGCTGCCTTGGCATGGCCGCCAGGGATCGCGTGCAGAAGCATTTCGCGCTGCCCGTCATCGTGGAACGGTATCAGGCAATTTACGCGCAGCTCGCCACCGAAACACGACAAGGACTGCCTGCTCAGAGCCTCTCGCAATGCGCCCAGTAGTCTCTGAGAGCGTTGTTCGAGTCCTGCCGGTAAACATCGACTAGACAATCGTGAACCTCAATTCACAGAGACCCCGCTTGGTCATTGCCGTGAACTCGTCGATCGCTCTTGGCTTCGTGCAAGGCCAACTGCAGTACTTCCAAAACAACGGCTTTGACGTGACGGTTCTCTGTCCGGAACGTCGGAAGGACGAATGGGAAGTGGCACGCCCGACGGGCGTCTCGATCCTAGAAGTGCCCCTCAAGCGCGAGATCGCTCCCTGGCGGGACCTTCAATCTCTTTGGCGGTTGTGGCGCATTATCCGCGCACTTCGCCCCACCGTGACCAATGTGGGAACTCCCAAGGCGGGTTTGTTGGGGGGGCTGGCGGCGTGGCTGAACCGCGTCCCATGTCGGTTCTACACCCTTCACGGTTTGCGATTCGAGACCACAAACGGGCTCCGACGGCGGCTACTCATTTATGCCGAGCGCCTGGCTTGCCGCTTTGCCCACCGCGTCGTCTGTGTCAGCCAAAGCGTTCGCGAGAAGGCCATTGCTTGTGGACTCACAAGTCGGGAACGAGGCGTGCTTCTCGCATCCGGCAGTTGCAACGGTGTGGACGCTTCGCGGTTCGCACCCACGCCGGACACAATGGAGCGAGCGGTCAGGCTGCGACGTCGGCTGGGGATCCCCGCGCAAGCGCCCGTTGCGCTATTTGTTGGCCGTCTTACTCGTGACAAGGGTATTCCCGAGCTGATGAAAGCCTTCTCGCAGATCAGTAATCAATTCCCTGAGTTTCGTTTGCTCCTGGTGGGATGCTTCGAGGATGGAGATCCTCTCCCCGTCGATATTCGCAAATTGCTGGAGACGCATCCGCGTGTGATTTTCGCGGGCGCGGTACAGGACACCGCTCCGTACTACGCGCTCGCCGATTTTCTGCTCCTGCCAAGCCACCGGGAGGGCCTGCCGCTCGTGGTGCTCGAGGCGCAGGCCGCGGGCAAACCCGTGATCGGCGCGTCGGCTACCGGAATCGTAGACGTCATCGTGGATGGTGAAACCGGCCTTCTTGTTCCCGTCGGTGATGTACCTCGGCTTGCCGAAGCGATGACAAGACTTATCTCCGACAAAGGTTTGGCAGGCAAACTGGGACTCGGCGGCCTAGAACAAGTTAGGCACAAATTTCGACAAGAGCAGATCTGGGAAGCGCTCCATCGAGAGTATCTCGGACTTTTGCAGACGAAGGAACGGCCGCTCTCCTCCTTGATGCCTTACGCCGACAGGAGTAGCACTTTGGCGGGCGGTTCCAACGAGTGATCCCGCGCTACAAATGGCGCCGCGCACAAATTTAAAGTTGAAATTAGCGTTTGGAAAATCAGCTTGCCGCTGTGCCAACCTTTACGGAATCGAATCCCTGCTTTCTTATTCTCAGACCAACCGAATAATTTAACTGCTGAGAGGACAGAACGCCATGAACATCTATAACAAATCAAGCAGCCAAAACGGGGAAGCGCACAGGGCGTTTCGGCACTTTAAGGGCCTGATGTTGGCTGCAGCAATGCTCGCCGTTTTGATCAGTTTCATTCTATTCAATACGTGGGTGCTGCACATCCAAGCGAGGACAGTCCTCGCCTCTCTTCCAGCCGGCAGCCAGCAGGCCAGTCAAACATCAGGTTCTCCATTTACTGTTTGGGTATCGCCGAGTCTGGTTAGGGTGGGGCCGACCGACGCCGCCGGCACGGCTTCCAGCATCACTGTGTCCGGCGCTCGCGGCGAAACCTTGGACACCCAAGTCATCTTGCAGGCCCCGGCTGGTGGCTTGACCAACGTCAACCTGAGTGCCTCGGCGCTCACGGGTCCTGGCGGTGCGACCATCCCGGCCTCCAACTTGGTCTTGTACCGCGAATATTATGTGGCCGTTCAGGGCAGTTTCAACGCTGGTGGAAACAACCCGCCCTTAGGCCCAGGTACTTATCCCGAGCCGTTGATCCCCTTCGTTGACCCGGAAACGGGTGCAGCCCTCTGCGGCAACGGAGCACCTCTCCAAGCATGCAATGCATCGGTGGCCGCCAACCAAAACCAGCCCTTTTGGATTGATCTGAATATGCCCAGGGGCGCCACCAATGTTCCTCCCGGAACGTATACCGGTACCATCACGGTCACCAGCAACCAGGGAAGCGTCACCGTTCCTGTGACTCTTACGCTGTGGAACTTTGAGCTACCATTGAAACCCTCGGAGCTGACTCATTTCGCATTTTGGCTGAACTCTGGCGGTCCCACCAACGTCCAGCAACAGTCTTTGACTCGCAACCGTATAATCGGCATGAACTGGTCTGCGGCTCAAGCAGCATCCTTTCAAACTTCGGACGGATTGAACCGCTCCTCTCTTGGGGGAACATTCGGCTGGAACTTCGTCAGTTGCAATGGGTCGTTAAATGACCCCATCCCTTCGCAGGCCGCGATCGCAAACGCTGCCGCTGCATATCCGGCTGGCATGCCCCTGGACCTCTATGTTTCTGACGAAACCATTGGTTGCTCCGCGGCCTGGCCGAACATCCGAACCATTGCCAACAATGCCCATGGAGCTGGTGTAAAGATCCTCGATACCGTTCCCCCAGACAGCAATCTCTACAACTATGTGGACTATTGGGTCATCCTTCCGGTCAACTGGCCCGGTAGCCTCGCCGGCGTTCCAGGGACGTTTTGGTCCTACACCTCCTGTAATGTCGGCACTGGCAGCAACCCACGATGGGATATCGATTTCGCTCCCATTAACGAACGCCTACAAGCGGGCTTTCTGAATCAGACCCAAGGAGCCACCGGCTTGCTCTACTACGCGGTGGACCGCTGGAGCTCTGGAAATACGCAGGGTTCCTGGGACAGCCTGAATACCTCTGCCTGTGGTGTTCCCGGATCTGCAGACGGCATGATGCTCTATCCACCAGCACCGATCGGGTCAACGGAATCGGCGCCTGGCATACGGCTGAAGGCCATCCGCGACGGCATTCAAGATTACGAATACACCCAGATTCTCAACAATCTGGGGCAAGTGCCGTTCCTGAACTCCATCATCGTGCCCATTGCCACGAGCTGGACGAACTGGACTCACAACCCCACCGCGCTTGAAAATGCGCGGCAGCAATTGGGGCAAAAGCTCCAGCAACTTTCTCCGCAATAAGCGTATGGCTTCTTCCAAAAAAACAGTCGCCAGTTGACGTCGAAATCTCTCGTGCAAAACCGCCATCAGGATCGGAAAAACCAAAGACCTCATTTTACAGGAGCAAGAAATGACCAGGTGTGACGTAGCAATCATCGGCGCTGGCCCCTACGGACTATCCGCGGCTGCTCACCTCCGCACGATCAAGAGCCTGGACGTGCACGCGTTCGGCGACCCCATGTGCTTTTGGCAGCGCAATATGCCCGTCGGCATGTTGCTCCGCTCCGGATGGGCCGCCACGCACATTGCCGATCCGAACCGGTCATTGACCTTAGAGGCCTTCCAAGCGGCAAGTGGGAAACCGTTTTCCAGCCCGGTGCCGCGCGAACGTTTCGTCGACTATGGATTGTGGTATCAGAGTCGCATGGTGCCTGACCTCGATCGACGCAAGATCGTCCGTGTGGAGGAACACGGAAAGCGTTTCCACTTGGTCCTCGAAAAAGGGGAAACCATTATTGCTCGCCGCGTCGTGGTCGCCGCAGGTATCAGCTCGTTTGCTTGGCGACCGCCGGAATTTGCAGGTCTCCCGAACTCGCTGGCGTCGCACACCTCGGAACATCGCGAATTCCGAAACTTTGAGGGCAAACAAGTGCTTGTAGTCGGAAGTGGTCAGAGCGCGTTGGAGTCGGCCGCGCTGCTGCACGAGAGCGGCGCCCAAGTCGAGATCGTAGCTCGCGCGCATCAGATTCGCTGGCTTGGCGGACTAGTCTCCAGAACGATTCATTCCAGTTTGGGTCCCACGATTTCCAAGCTGCTTTACGCGCCGACGGATGTTGGCCCCGCCGGCATCTGCCAGATTATGGCCCGTCCAGACTTGGTCAGGCGCTTCCCCCGCCCGATGCAGGACTGGTTCCGCAAACGATCCATCCGGCCCGCGGGCGCTCGATGGCTCGTAGCGCGGTTACAGAATGTGCCTATGAGCCTGGGACGTTCCATTGTTTCCGCTGCTCCCGCTGGCCAGCGGATCAGAGTCAAGCTGGATAATGGGACCGACAGAACCGTCGACCATGTTTTTCTCGGAACCGGATACCGCGTGGACGTCTCCAAATATGATTTCTTCGCCCCAGAGCTGGCGCAGTCCATAAGCTGCTTCCAAGGGTACCCTCGGCTCCGCGAAGGTTTTGAAACCTCCGTCCCGAACTTGCACATCCTCGGGGCGCCGGCCGTTTGGAGTTTCGGCGCCTTGATGCAATTTGTCGTCGGAACGCACTACGCTGCTCGCGCGTTGCGGCGCTGCATCGCCGGGAAAGCTACGAGCGATCGGGTTATGGTCCGCGAACCCCTCGTCGCGGGGCTCGGATAATTCTGTCCTCCGATGAAACACAGCGAAGCGCACGCGGCCATCAAGGATGCACAGCCTCTTCCCATGACTGAAACGATTGGCGCACTGGTTATCGGCGGCAACCTCAACGGCCTTTCCATAGCGAGGAGCCTGGGCCGCCATGGCGTGCCCGTCTGGGTGACCACCCCGCCAAACATAAAGCTGGCGACTTTTTCGCGCTACACGCGACGCACCTTGTCGTGGCCAAACCTGGAAGACGAGGGCCAAGCCGCGTACCTTTTGGAGATCGCCGAACACTACGGGCTTGATCAATGGGTGTTGTTCCCCACCAGCGACGAGTCCGCCGCTTTGCTGTCGAAGTTTCACACGGTACTCTCGCGCCGCTTCCGCGTGTCGACCCCTACCTGGGACATCCTGCGCTGGGCTTACGATAAGCGGCTCACCTACCGGCTGGCGGCTGAGCAACAAGTTGACTATCCCTCAACAATTTATCCCGCCACGGAAGCCGACCTTACAGCCGCCGACCTTGACTTTCCCGCCATCCTGAAGCCTGCAACACACGCCACCATGAATCGGTTTACGTCGGACAAAGCTTGGCCTGCGGCCAATCGCGAAGAGCTTCTTGCGCGGTACCGTGAGGCTCGCGAACTGATTCCTCCAGATCTGATTCTTCTTCAGGAGCTGATCCCTGGCGGCGGCGACTCCCAGTTCTCGTACGCGGCGCTATGCTGCGACGGGCAACCGATTGCCTCTCTCACCGCGCGCCGCACACGGCAATACCCGATTGACTTTGGCTACTCAAGCTCCTTTGTCGAAACGCTCGACCTCCCCGAGATCGTGGCCCCTTCCCGGCGTCTGCTTGCCGCGATACGGTATACCGGCCTTGTTGAAGTTGAGTTCAAGTTTGACGCCCGAAATGGACGCTACAAGCTTCTAGATATCAATCCGCGACTTTGGACCTGGTCAACACTGGGCGCCCGTGCCGGTGTAGACTTTCCCTATCTCCTCTGGCAAATGATGATGGGCGAGGCGGTGCCGAAGCGGACTGGGCGCACCGCCGTTCGCTGGGTCCGCGTGAGTACGGATGTTCCGGCCGCTATTCACGAAATGCTTCGCGGTCGCCTAAGCCTGGGTGCGTACTTGCGCTCTTTGCGCAGCCCAGTCGAGTTCGCCCTGATGGCCGCAGACGATCCTCTGCCTGGACTGCTGGACCTGCCCCTGTTTGCCTACAAGCACTTTTGTAACGGATACGCGGGTCTGCGAAACGGTGTCCCATCTGCGAAAGGATGTCCCACTAAAAGTTGAAGGGTTGAACGGCGGTTCGGGCCCGATTCGATATACAAAGCACGCCGCCGGCTACAGGCAGCCGTGCGTGGCTGTTCCTGCCATGCGCAATACTCCTCAGGAAATCCAATTCGCACATTGTCCATTCGAGCGACACAACCAAAACTGGAGAGTAAATGACCCAACCAACGGTTGTAATCAGCTTGGATTTGGAACTCAGTTGGGGCAGTTTCGATCTTTCATTTGATGACGATCTACTCAAGATGGCCCGGTGGACCCACGACATCGGTGCACCCAACTTGCTGGACCACCTCACGCGTAACGGCCTATCGGCAACTTGGGCCGTGGTTGGCGCGATGATGCGTCCCTCGCTGCCCGACGTGTCCGGGTTGCCAGAAGTCCATTACCCTCACTTTTCGAAGCCGTGGTTCGGTTACGTTCCCACAGACGGCGATGAATCGACTCATCCCGAGTGGTTCGGAGCATCCCTGGTAGAAATGATCAAGAGCGCAAAACCGAAGCAAGAGGTCGGATTTCATTCGTTTTCGCATGTCCCCTTTGGATGGCCCGGCATGACGCGGGAACGTGCAATCGCTGAGTATCATTATTGTGCGCAGACTGCGCGAGAACTTGGAATCCCAACAACGTGTTTCGTTTACCCGCGGAATTCAGTTGCTTACCTCGCCGACCTTCGAGATGCAGGGTTTACATGTTTTCGCGACGTTGATGAACTACCATTTCGCTTTGCAAGCAGCAAGCTTACGTCCATCGGCATGGTATTAGCAGATTTTGCCGGACTATCACCATGCATGGTCGAGCCTTCCCTCAAAGAAGGAATGGTTTCCATTCCAGGGTCGCTACTGATCCGCTACGCGGCCGGCTGGCGCAAATACATCCCCAATGCGAGCCGTTTGCGGCGGCTGAGAAAAGGATTGGAACGAGTGCGTCGAAGCGGTGGAGTTTTCCACATCTGGTTCCACCCAGAGAATCTTTATGCAGAGTGGCCGCGACTTGAAAACGTTGTCGCCTGTTTTCTGGAGGAACTTGGCACCCTCGTGCGCAACGGAGACTTGAGATGCTTGACCATAGGGCGGCTTGCCAGCGAATTCCAAACGAAATTAACTGTTAAACAGATGAGAATGAGGAATGGACCGCTGGGAAACTATTCACCTACGGAGCAAGCTGATGGAGCTGTTGCCCCAATTGCAGCCGTGCACCTTCCAGGGCGTTCGGGTTGTGACTCCAGTTGCTCCAGCTCGCGGCAATCGGCTGGATAATTGGGTTCACGAAGGCAGCTTGCCCCAGGTTCTTAAGAATCTGCACGTATTCGAAATCCTGGATGCCGTCACGTACGGCCTTCAGACGTATCCCTGGAGCTGACTCGGAAGAGGCGATGGGACCCGGGGGATAAATGAACATGCCATCGGCTGAACCTGGAACACCGCAAGCTGAGGTATTAAGATTCTGGTACGATCCAATGGCATTTCCGGAAGACCATCCGTCAACCGTATAGTAGAGAAGGCCCGTGGCCCCCTGAGTTTGGTTGAGAAACCCAGCCTGAAGGCGTTCGTTTATCGGAGCAAAATCTATGTCCCATCTCGGATTGCTTCCATTTCCCACATTGCAGGAAGCGTAGGACCAGAAACTTCCCGGAATCCCAGCAAGACTAGCGGGCCAATTGACCGTAAGCATGACCCAATAGTCCACGTAATTGTAAAGATTGGTATCGGGGGGAACGGTATCCAGTATCTTCACGCCTGCAGCATGAGCATTGTTGGCGAGTAATTTAATATTGGGATACACCGCCGAGCTTCCGATACACTCATCGGACGCGTATAGGTCTAGTGGCATGCCGGCAGGATACGTCACGGCGGCGGCGGCGATCGCGGATTGAGAAGGTATGGGATTGATCAACGAACCGTTGCAATTGACGAAGTTCCAGCCGAATGTTTCCCCAAGAGAGGAACGGTTCAATCCGTCCGAAGCTTGAAAGGATGCTGCTTGTGCTGCCGACCAGTTCATGCTGAAAATGCGGTTACGTGTCAAGGCCAGTTGCTGCGCATTGCTGGGATTACCGGAGTTCACCGAAATTATGAAATGAGTCAGTTCCGACGGCTGCAACGGCAGCTGGAAATCCCACAGCGTAAGAGTCATGGGAACGGTCACGTTTCCTTGGCTGCTGGTAACCGTGATCGTTCCGGTATAAGCTCCGGGGGGATAAATCGTCTTGCCCCTCGGGATATTGAGATCAATCCAAAATGGCTGGTTCTGGCTCGCGGCTACAGTGGCCGGAACAGCTCGAAGGCTCCCGCTCAGCGCTGCACCCGTTTCAGGGTCAACGAAGGGGATCAACGGCTCGGGATAGGTTCCTGCCCCCAACGGCTGGTTGCTTCCTCCTACGTTGTAACTACCTTGAACGGTCACATAGTACTCGCGGTAGAAGACAAAGTTCGAGGCCGAGATGGTCGCACCGCTAGGCCCAGCGAGCGCCGAGGCGCTCAGGTTGACGTTCGTCAATCCCCCAGCCGGGGCGCTCACGATGACCTGCGTGTCCACAGTTTCCCCGCGTGCGCCGGAGAAACTGATGGAAGAAGCCGTGCCGGGGGCGTCGGTCTGCCCCACCCTGAGCAGACCGGATTGCACCCAAACAGGAAACGGTGCCGTTGTCGGTGGGAGTCCGACGCCGGCAAAAGTGACCGCAGCCGGCGAGTTGGTAGCATTGCTAGCCACAGTGACGCTGCCGGTGAAGTTTTGAGCTACCGTTGGAGCGAACGCAACAGTCAGCGTAGCCGATTGGTTGGGCGCCAAAATGGTGCCGGACGTGATGCCGCTAGTGCTGAATCCCGTGCCCGTGGCCGTCACACTAGAGATCGTGACACTCGAGTTTCCGCTGTTCGTCAACGTTGTAGCTAGAGAGCTGGTACTGCCCAGGTTCACATTTCCAAAGCTCAGACTCGTCGGATTCGCCCCAAGCAGAAAAGTCTGGGTCAGGCCCGTTCCGCTTAAGGAAATGGCCAGCGGAGAACCAGGTGCGTTGCTCACAATTGAGATGTTGCCGGACGCGGCGCCAACTGAAGTTGGCAGGAAAGCCACCGTGATTGTGGCTTGCTGCCCCACACTCAAGTTCAAGGGCAGCGAAAATCCACTGACATTGAAGAAAGCCGAGCCAGTTTCAGTCACTTGGGTAATGCTCAGTGTGGCCGTGCCGGTATTGGCGATGATTAAGGGTTGAGACGAGGTACTCCCGACCACGGCGTTTCCAAAGTTGATAGAGGTAGGACTCACTTGAATACCCGGCGACGGAGCCGGGTTCACCGTAAGTGTCGCTGCCGCGCTCGTTACCGTTCCTGCTGTGTTACTCACGACCACTCGTAACGTCGATCCGCTATCCGCCGTCGTTGTCGCCGCAGTCGTGTAGCTCGCAGAAGTTGCCCCCACGATGTTCGCGCCGTTCTTCTGCCATTGATAACTTAGCGGGACCGTGCCCGTGGCGGCCACGCTGAAGGAGGCCGTCTGACCCGTCGAGACCGTCTGGCTAGCTGGCTGCGTCGTAATCGAAGGCGCCACCGGAGCCGCACTGACTGTGAGACTGGCGGCGTTGCTGGTCACACTTCCGGCCGTGTTGCTGACCAGCACGGTGAACTGCGCTCCGTTGTCAGAACTTGTTGTCGCCGCAGTGGTGTAGCTAGAGGACGTCGCTCCAAAAATAGCCGTACCGTTCCGGTTCCACTGATAGCTCAGCGGGGCGGTGCCTGTGGCGGCCATGCTGAAGGAGGCCGTCTGGCCTGCCGTGACCGTTTGGCTGGCGGGCTGCGTCGTGATCGTCGGCGCCACAGGCGCGGCATTCGCCGTGAAGTTCACACCTGTAACATTGACCGTGCTCACAGTCACATTCTGGCTCGCAGGAGTGAAGGTGTAACCGGTGTTGCTCGGGGTTATGGTGTAAGACCCGCTCGCCAATCCAGTGAACGTGTACGCTCCCGAGCTGTTGGCAGTTGTCGTGGCGCTCGCAGCTCCGCTCAACGTCACAGTTGCCCCGCTCCCTCCCGTTGCAGGATTGATCGTGCCGGAAAGGTTGAAACCAGCTGTATTGAACTTGCTGCCCCCGTGCCCGTGGTTACCCTTGGAGTCGGTCGAATTGACTTGGTAATAGTAGGTCGTGCCAGCGGCCAGACCGGAAAGCGTCATCTGGTGGCTCGTGACCATCGCTGAATCCACCGGTGTACTATTTCCATAGGCGGTGGTGGTTCCGTAATCGACCGAGGAGTCGGCGGGGACGTTTGTTGTCCAAACGACCTGAGAGGTAGTGGTTGTGACCGATCCGCTTTGTACGTTCGAAATGACCAGCGTCGACGGCGGGGGCGGATTCCCATTGTTCCCGGCAACGAGGCCTGAACAACCGACAAAACCGAAACTGGCAACTAGCAAAGCGAATAAAAAAACGCCTGAGCGACGATGCACGATCCCGTCCTCCAGATTTCTGTTTTCTTGCCCCAGGCGCCTGGCGTGTTCGAGCGGGAGGGAAGAAGCTGGCCCGAGAGCAACAATCAAAGTACTAGAGGTACTAGAACTAACGATCCAATGGAAGTGTGAGTCAGCTACCGCGAAATAACAACTGGCCTGGCGGACAGAATTCGGGCATTGGCTTGTTTGCCCAAGGAACAGAAATTGGGCATTGGTCTGACTACTCCAACTGGGTAGTCGGTCTTGATTCCCTGAACGCGCGAAAGCTATGCTTTGCTTCGCATCCCAGTTACTTCATGGCCTGTTAATGGAAAGGCGCTGTCCCTCGTGCCATCACGTTGAGGTGCGCCCGTCGACCAGAAAGAGCTTGTTCGAGTCCGCGGTCTTACCTTTGTTGCTCACTCGCCCCTTTAGGTGCGAAAGCTGCGGTAATCGCTTTTACGGCCTCGCTCTCCAAAGAAGAGTTTCGGTCCTGCACGGTGCGAAGGCGATCCCTGACCTGGTACAGGATTTGCCGGTTTTGGTTTACGGACGTGGGGATGACGATGAGCCTTTTCAGGAGGAAACCAAGGTCCGTCGGTTGAACTTCCGCGGCGGACTCATCACACTTGCGACAAAAGTGGCGCCCGGCCAACAACTCATTCTGATAAATCCGGCCACGGAGGAAGATCAGCGGTGCCGCGTAGCGTTCATAGGCGAGCAATACTTCGGTCGTAGCATGATCGGGGTCCAATTTACCCAGCACACTTTTGATTTCTGGCGCGTTGGCATGCTGCCCACCGGTTCGTAGAGCGTTCTCTTGGTGGCGTCACTTCAGCTGTGACCTCCAGCACCAGATTTATTTCTATTGCTCCGGTCGGTATCTACCTACGTTTTAGGCATTTCCCTATCGCAGTTTTCCGGTATCCACCCGATTGCCTTCCGGTCGCTACTAAAGCATAGGTACAAGGGTGGTGAGCCATCTCGAATGTGGTCAGGAGCAGGAAAAGGCGGATGAGTTAATCGAGAGGGCCTTCGTCCCGACGGTAAGCACAGTTTAGGTTAAGACGTGGGTGTCTTGCCACAAGGAGCGATCATGATCGCTGGTTCACGACGAAAACGGTCCCATCCAACCGCCCAGCCAACAAGGAGAGGAAGAATGAGGAAACTGAAAGTTCTGCTGATCATGTGTTTCGTGTTGGTTCTTGCTTCGACGGTCCGTGCCCAGAACACTCCCGGAGGGAACAACGCCGAGTTGATGGGCGACTACGCGTTTACCTTCAACGGGATGACCACCGGAGGAGGCGGCGGCTCGACTGTTTTCGCCGCTGTGGGAAGATTCACCGCGGACGGCGCCGGCAATCTGACGAACGGCGAGCTTGACACCAACAGCGCACAAGCCCAACAAAGGGCACACGGTCTTGCGTTCACCGGGACGTATACAATCGGTGCGGACCACAGGGGCGTGATGGACTTGAACATCCCCGGCGGCGGAAGGCTTGCGTTTGCCATGATGGCCAACGGCAACGCTCAGTTCGTCGAGATCGATGCTTCTGGCGGAACCGGAGAGGTCGGCTCCGGGACCATGGAAAGGGCGGACACCACCGCATACAACACGAACAAAATAGCCGGTAACTATGCGTTTGGTTTCACCGGCTTGGACGGCTTTAACGATCGCACCATGCTTGCGGGCCGTTTTACTGCGAACGGACTGGGAGCCTTGACCGACGGAACCGCCGACAGCAGCCGGTCAGGTATTTTTGCAGGGGCGCAGTTTGCCGCGGGGAGTTACGCCGTAACCGACACCACGACTGGCCGGGGCGTAATGAGTCTGCCCCCGTTAGTCGCGGGACTGGCCCAGAACCTCGATTTCATCTTTTACGTTGTTAACGCGGGAAAGCTGTTCGCGATGGAGATTGACGCGGTCACGAGCGTCACACCACTGCTAAACGGCTCGGTCGTGCAGCAGAAAATGCCCATAGGAGGTTTCTCCAACGCCTCGCTAAACGGCGGCATGGTCATTTACCTTACAGGCCAGCGTGTGTGTTCCACTGGAGTTGCGCCGAACGTGCTCGTAGGCTTATTCACTGGCGACGGCAATGGCGCTCTTTCTCTAGACTACGACGAAAACTGCGGCGGGCTGGACACAACCCTCACCGGCCTGTCTGGGACGTACATCGTGAACGGCAATGGACGGGTGACCATGTATATCGGGGGGTTTGCCGCGAATGCTTACCTGGTCGACTCCAACCAAGCCTTCTGGGTCAGTTCTGAGTTCTTCGGGTTTGCGGATCCTCAAGCAGCGAGGACGTTTACCAATGCCTCGGTATTGGGCAGGTATGCGGGTTACACGAGCTACGCCGCCTCGCTTGGCACGGTGATCTTTTCGGGCGAGTTCACGGCAGACGGTGTCAGCCCGACCGGCACCATCACAGGCGCGAAGGATATTGGCGCCCCGAGCGGACCCAGTTTGGGTGTTCCGGTCAGCGTCCCATATTCCGTATCGTCAGTGCCAACCAATGGAAGAGGCTCCATCCAAAACGGGAGCTATATCATGTACATTGTGTCCACATCGAAATTTGTAGTGATTACAATGAACGATGCGAATCCCGCAGTCTTGATCTTCGAGCAATAGTCTTCAACCCCCTCCAACCTTTCCCTCCTAGTTGAGCCTGAGCCGCTCGAGCGAGACAAGTATCCTCAATTGGGCTTGAATAGGGGGGGTTGCGCCCCCTCAATATAGGGAATTTTCTTCACTGAATTACGTAGTTGACAGGATTGTAATCCAACAGCACCGCAATTAGCCTTCCGACGATGAGCTGGAAAACGCGCCCCCAGTCCTGAAGTGAGTGAGTGATTCTACGGTGTGCGCTTCCTTCCGTTCATTACTAGAAGTATGTCTCAGATTCCAATTTAGGGAGGTTTGCATGCGTCAGACAAGATCTCTCAGAAGCCGTTCAATCGCGGTCGCGCTGGCGATGGCTGTGCTGGCATGGCCCGCGGTTAGCGATGCACAGCTGGGCGGCCTGCTGCCACTTCCGCCGACCACCACGACGTCAACGGTTGTGGGGCAGGCGAGCGCGGCACGAGTATCCGTTCTCGGAATTCTCGGAACGGCAACGACAACAGCGCTCGCCGATACCGGGACTCTCAGCGGTGTCAACGACACCAGGGATGCTTCCATGGTTACAGGGAGCGTCCCCTCAACGCTTAGCGCGGAAACCCTGAGCGCAGCCACGATCAGTTGGGTCGATCAGGTTGACTCCGAGGCCTCACTTGCGAACTTGAATATGACCGTGGCCGGGGTCGGCATTACCGCCGATTCAGTAGTGGCGCAGGCGTCCCAGGTGTTGGGCGCTGCAGGCACCGGCAGCTCAATCTTCAGCAATCTTTCGATTAATGGAACTCCGGTCGCCGTAACCGGGGCCCCGAACCAAGCGATTTGGATTCCCGGCGGGCAAGTCATTATCAACGAGCAGACGATTTCACCGACGGGTACCGCCGTAGTGAATGCCCTACACGTTGCTGTTACTGGGGTTGCCGATGTTGTGATCGCGTCTGCGACCGCGGGCATTTCTTAACCCGCCAGCGAGCGATCTTGAGGCAGAGGGAGAGAGAAAAATGAACAAGAGAGAAAGACAGATAGGCCATCTAGCAGTGTTCGGACTCCTGTCAGGTGGGCTGATTTTGGCCCTGCTGACGTTCAGGAGCGCCCCAGCAATAGCCCACGTAGTTCCGAGCCCATGCGACTTCACGACCGGCGGAGGATTCGTCATCACGGACCCGACGCCCACCGACGGTAGCAAACACGCGAACTTTGGCCTCGTCGGGGGATGTAAGAACGGTGGGTTCTTCGGCCACGTGAACTTTGTTGACCATGACACGACGGGATTCTTCGCCGGTTTTCACCTCAGCAGTACCAGCATTGACGGGTACTTTGAACCTTTCCCTGGTTCGAACGTACGCGATATTTGTGGAACAGCCAACACCAATCTGCCTCCCCCCAATGACACTGGTGTCAAGTTTCGCGCCAGAACAGAAGACAACGGTGAGCCAGGCATCGGAATAGACAAGTTCGGACTAAAAGTCGCGAAAAACGGTGCCAGCGCTGTTGTTGTTTCGACGCGTTTACTGGCGGG
>WNFI01540219.1_pt1 | contig 18742 bp, 20 predicted proteins | sample 5400471 | NCBI WGS metagenome assembly WNFI01 (sample SAMN13153348, study PRJNA577476) | soil metagenome | isolation source: 100 cm saprolite on Douglas fir-dominated hillslope | place: USA:California | collected 2013-09-17 | reverse complement strand
TCGAGAGTTGAAGTGTCACTGCGTCGGCGAACGATCCCTGAATCCATCAACGATTCCTCCAACCGGCCAGCAAAGCAAACCCACCGCTACCCAGACCAGATTGGAGGTCATGACGACTGCCAAAAATATTTTCGGTCAACATTTTTGCCGATTGTACCATGATCTCTTAAGCCTGAATTGGGAGTTTGAAATTCACTGGAACACAGCTGTGCAACGGTCTCTGGGTGGGTATGGTTTCGCGGAGTCAAGCCATTTCAAAGATGTAACCCTGGGTTCGATCGTCGAGATATTAGAAATGTAACGAGAGCCCCGCCGTTTCGGCGGCCGAGTTGTGTCTTTTTCATTCGCCTGCGCACCGCGGTTCTCCTGTGTGACTTTCGGAGCCGCCGATTCGGCAACTCGTAAATGCGTTGCAGTTTCTGAGTATCAGTTGAAACGGATTCCAAGGACTGGGGCAGCTTTTTTAGTTCTGCCACCTACTCCGGCTTGGCGCACAAAGCCAGCAGTCGCTCCAAGGGCGTTTGTGCGGTGTCATAGATGCGCCGTACTTTCGATCCCACACAGGTTCATCCACAAACGAAGCTCCTGACGTTAGAGGTCGTTGCTGGCCTCCACCGCTGCTGGCGGGTCGCAGCGAACCCACCCCAGACGCTTGCGCACGTGCGTCCAGTCCTTCTGCTCCACGTGCGCGTTGTCGTCTTTCTGCTAGGAACTCGCCTCCGGCTGGAGATGTCTTGCTCTGTCCCTTCATCGTAAGCGTAATTTGTACCCTTCGAGTGAACTTGCCCAAATCTTTAACTGCTTTTACCTTTTGTCTCATCTTTCGCGGTTCCACCATTTCTTGACAAAATGCTTATCGGCGGATTACGGAATGCAGTGATGAGCATGCCCAACCCATGCCCCTTCATAGCTCTGCGGATGAACCATCGCGGCCAGACGGCTTTGGCGGCGCGCAAAAGAAGGCCGCGGTGTCTCTGACCAACAGCGCCTTGGAGAAGATCTCCGGGCCCCAGAGAGATCCGAACGTCTGTGGATGAAAAAGGCGAAAATAAGCAGTGCGCTTCCGCGATGGTGAAGGCCTTCGTCCCGGGACTTTCCAGGTGATGGGCATAGATGTCGCGTAAGGGCCGCAGCGGCTGGAGCGCGAGGAGTCCGTACCGAAGCCAGAGCATGTAGCCCACGAGCGACGGCGAATGATAGATCATAATTTTCGCAAGTCCCCCCGGGCGCAGGACGCGATGCACTTCCTGAATTGCGCGGGCGGTGTCCGGCGAATGATGCAGGACTCCATAAGAGTAAACAATATCGAAAGACTCGTCGGGGAAAGGCAGGTTTTCGGCGTCGGCTACGCGCAGATCGGAGGAAAGTCCGTACAGGCCGAGACGATCGGCGGTAAAGCTTATAGCGCGATCAGTAATGTCGATGCCCGTGAGACATAGCGCTCGCGGGCCTGGTTTTCGAGCCTTTCACGAAGGTCGGTCCCGACAGCATAGACTTCGCCGCAGGATTTTTCGTTCCAGAATTCGCGGACCGAGTCTTTCAGCTCCCGTAGCATGTCAGCATAGTACATCGTTTCGCTTGTTTGCTCAGCATGGTTCAGCTTTGCCGGTTTTTGCCGGGCCGTCGGAGTAATTCAACGTAGATTTCCGCAAGGGTTAGTTCCTGCCGAGGAGTTGCCTACAAGCGTTTTGGACTCGTTCCTCACTCGAACCACGGAGTTGCTGCCCGTCAAAGAGCTGATAGTGGACACCGATTGTTCGTCGCCGCCTAACCAGTCTATCGAATTCGCGTTACACGGCCCGATTTCGGCTGGTTGATCGACCTTTGGCCTGACCGGGAACTGCACTAGATCTGGCCGCCAACCCTGCTTTTGGCCTTGCGATTTTCCCTGCTCTAGACTGCGCCAGCCTTGGCGGTCGATCTGGGCGTCCGCGCTGACTGGGACGATCTCGTCAGTGGGGCCTTTCTCTTTGGTTGTCTCTTTCATTTTCCCATCCTGGACGGGTCCACCATGTCTTGGCAAAATGCTCATCGACTGCCTCCAGTTCGGTTACATTTAAAATGGCTGGATGCAGCTCGGTACGTTTCCCTTGTCAATGCTGGAAAATTTGGCTAGGCTGAAGTCCGGTGAGAATTTTGCTTCTCCTAACCAGGGTTTTCAGATTGGCTGGTGGTGTCCACACTCTTCACCGTCTTCACAGTGCGTTGATCAAGCCGACAGACGAAATCGCGGGCGAATTGAGTTTGGATATTACTGTTCTCAGCCCCTTGGATGGTGAAGTTCGTTTCCAGGCGGCGGCTGATTACATGTCACCTGGGAGCACCCGATACAGAGACTTCAAGGGCAACAAAGCGGCGTTTGCTGCGGCAGGTCGCGACGGAACCACGAGGTATAGGCACTACCTAAGTGGAGGGGACTCGCCTAATTTCTGTTCGGAGGGAACCCTTGCGCTCTAAAATTGCGCTGGTGACGTCGGGTATCGGTACTCCTCAGGGCGGGATTGGAGTTGTCGCCGAACTTATCGTAACGGCGCTACGTTCGGATACGGATGTATCGGTCTGGGAGCATCCTGCGTCTTTACCGCGCGTGTTGCGGATCGGCCTCACCGGCTGGCGCGCTTTTTTAGGCAGCTTCAAGCTCCCTGATCTGGTGGTATACGACCACGTTCACCTCGCAGCTTTGCACAGGACCATCCCATCGCTAAGGGCCATTCCGTACGCAGTTTTTTTGCATGGAACCGAGGTGTGGGAGCCTTTGGCAGGACGGAGAAAGGAGGCCCTTCTTAGAGCCAACCTTCTAATGACGAATTCGGCCACTACAGAGGCGGCAGCCAGAATTGTGAATCCCTGGCTGCCGAGACTCGAGATCGTGTGGCTCGGCGTACACGGCAAACCGGCTCCCACAGATCTAACAGCCGCACCTCCAGTCGGACTGATTGTGGGCCGGATGGCATCATCGGAGCGCCAGAAGGGACATGATGCAGTTATGGATGCGTGGCCCGAAATTCGCAGCGCTATTCCCGCCGCAAAGCTATTTATCATCGGCACCGGGGACGACGAGCTGCGTCTGCGACGAAGGGTGAGGGACGAACACTTATTGGGAATCGAATTTTGTGGCAGGGTGCAGGATGCGGAACGAGATCGTATGTACCGATCGTCGAGGCTACTCTTCTACCCCTCGAGACAGGAAGGGTTTGGACTAGCGGCCGTGGAAGCAGCGAGTTTCGGCGTTCCAGTGTTAGGGTTGGCGGGGACAGTTGTTGAGGAGTTATTTCCAAATCGTAACGGTATACTCTTGGCCAGAGATTGGGGAACGCAAAGCATCGCACAGGCGGCAATTCCGGTGCTGACCGATGGCCACCTGGCTACGGCCTTGGGCGTCGCAGCTTGGACCCGAGTGCAGAATAATTTCCTGGAAGAGCATTTCACGCAACGGTTTCGCCGGGTGCTGGCAAAATTGCTCCCCGCGTACCGGAGCAGCCCTGAGATCAATCCTGAAGAAGTCGCTCCAACACCACGCTAACACTCGGCTAATGCTAGCCGGTCCGAAATGCTCTGATATAGGCTGAAACCATCAGTCGGGCCCGCTCGCCCTTATGAAAATGAACGCGCCACGTTTCGCCTGTGCCTTGCATAGATACTTCTCCGGTACAAAGGCCATGGCCCAACGACGAAGTGGGGACGGCAGGGGAATCGCATCTGATTCTTGGCCACAGACTTCCGATGAAACATTCTTGAAGAAGGCCCGGAAGATGTCCTCGAACTGTTCGCGAACATAAAAACGCGCAGAGAACCCGTCAGAGGATCGATACAATGCCTCCTCAAAACTCTGATGCAGAAACCCTCCTTTTAGAACGTAGTCGCGGAGGAAGCAAATGCGAGCCGGCATGCCCTCTCGGTTGTAAACCATGACACGGCATGCGCCGCTTCTGTTCAACACACGTGAAATTTCCCGAACGACACGAGCGGTTCGCGACGAATGATGAATTACGCCCCAAGACCAGACGAAATCGAAGCCACCGGACTTGAATGGAAGATTCTCCGCGTCGCACTGCAATACCTGCGCGCTAAGACCCCGCAGAGCGAGACGGCGGGACGTTGCCTCAACAGCTGTCGAACTGAGATCAATTGCGGTTACCTCAGCTCCGGCCGCGGCCATGGTTTGCGTATGCAGGCCCATGCCACAACCTATCTCCAGCACACGGGCTCCGCGCAATTCTGGGATAGGTAAAATGCGATCGAACGGCTGCTGCGAGGTAGCAAAAAGTCGACTTCCGTACAGGAATTCAGCATCGATCGCCTCGTACCAGCCGGGAGAAAAGCGGGGAATGTTGATCCGCCCATGCCAGTCGTAAGCCATCGGATTCAGCGTCCACCAGACTGAATTGCCGTGCTGAACCTCAACCGAGGAAAGCTTTTCCGTACGCTTGTAGCTTCTATCCATGGCTATATCGCACTGTGGCTCCGGAAAATATCATTCGGTGCGGCGTGGGACGCTTGTGGCATGTCAGCTCGGTTTGCACGAACGCAGCCCTTAAAATAAGCGTGGTATTAGAATAGGTTAAGCAATCGTATCATGATCTTTTCTAAATCAAAACCACAGGCCAGAGTGTAAATGGTGTTATGTTAAGCGATTCCGGGCGCGCTACCCACGAAACAATGCCGAATCAGCAAACAGCATACCGGGCGAGGTTCTACAAGAATTACGCCGGGCTTCAGCAGCGCACGCAGGTGGAGCAGGTGCGACGCGGCCTTGCGCTTAGAGCGCCATATCTGCGGCGGCTGGTAAAGCAATGTTTCCCCGCCGATCGTGAGTGCAACATTGTCGATCTTGGTTGCGGCAGTGGCGCATTGGTTCTGTTCTTACAAGAAAACGGATATCGAAACGTGCTGGGTGTCGAGACTTCTCCGAGCCAGGTTGAGTTTGCGCACCAGCTAGGCCTCAACTCAATTGTCTCCGGCGACCTGGTTACTTTCCTGCGCAACAGCGCCGCTGAGGTTTTTGACGTGGTGATCGTGTTCGATGTGATCGAGCATTTCTGCAAGGATGAGGTTCTCGAGATCATGGATCAGGCTTACCGTGTGCTGCGGCCCGGCGGCAGGTTGATTGTGCACGTGCCCAATGCCGAGGGAATTTTCGGTTCCAGAATATTCTGGAGCGACTTCACCCACGAGATGGCGTTTACCCGCGAGGGGCTGCGCCAGCTCACTTGCGCGAGCGGCTTCACTTCGGTTGAGTTCCGCGAAGATCTTCCCGTAGTGCATGGCGTCAAGAGCCTGATTCGCCGCGTCCTGTGGACGGGCTTGCGCAGCATCTTCCGCTTGGCATATATGGCGGAAAGTGGCGATTCCGGCGCCGGTCTGATCCTTACCCAAAATTTGCTTGCCGTGGCCAACAAAGCCCACATTCCAGCGGTGCCTTCACTTCGATCTGCATGAGCCTTCGTGTTCTATATCTCGGAGAGAACTGGCACGGCAGTTGCGCTCGTGCCTGTTGCTATGCGTTGCGGCGGCTGGGATGCGACGTCACGGACATTGACATGACAACCGTCATTCCGCAGTGGCGGCGACGCAGCAATCGTGCCATCCGCCGGCTGTTGCAGCCTCGCATCGTCCGCGAATACAACCAGCTAATCCTTGAATGCGCATCTCAGCTCGAGCCTGATCTTCTGCTGGCTTTCAAGGGCCCGTTTGTGACCGTCGCCACCCTCCGAAAACTCCGATCTTCGGGAATCGCGCTCTATAACTATTTCCCCGATACGATTCCCTCCGAACAGGGGAATCTACTTGCCGAGACGATTCACGAATACGACTGCATCTTCTACACCAAGAAGTTCTGGGAGGCAAATCCTCCGGACGGTTTGGGCAAACGTCCATTGGTGTTCCTGCCCCACGGATACGACCCCGAAGTACACCGCGTCATGGAGCTGGATGCCAGGGATCTTTCCGAGTTAACCCACGATGTGACGGTGATTGCCAGCCACACAGCCTATAAGGAAAAAGTGTTGCGAGAGCTGGTCGGGGTTATGCCAAACCTTGATCTGCACGTTTATGGAGAGCGCTGGATATATCCGCCGCGTGCCCCTGAACTGAGGCGTCACATTCGGGGTATTGCTTTGACTGGTAGTCGGTACGCAAGAGCCATCCGGGCGGCGCGGATCAATCTGGCGATCACCTCATGGACCGGGCGCGTTGAGGTCGATGAGACGACGACGCGAACCTTCGAGATCCCGGCATGCGTAGGCTTCATGCTCCATGAGCGCACGCCGGAGTTGCTGGAGCTTTATGAGGAGGGGAGGGAAGTGACGGCGTTCGGTTCAGTCGAGGAGCTCGCTTCCAAAATCGAATACTACCTCGCACACCCCGAGGAACGCGAGGCGATTGCCCGCGCCGGACACGTTCGCTGCGTACCCGCATACTCGTACGACCAGCGGATGAAAGAAATCCTCTACTATTATGCAGCCTCAAGTGGCTGCTCGCACGAGATTGCCAGCTAGTGCTCGCGCTGGATTAATCAGGAATTCAGGGTCCGCAGCGCCAACGCCCGTTCCATTATCTTGAGGCCCAACCCCGCTTTGCAGCGTGCAAAGGTACGTTCCTCCTCGCGGAACCAAAACACCCAGGTACTCAGAGCCACCGCCGCGATGCTGGCGCACCCTGAACAAATCCATCGCGGAAATGTCCCCAGTCCTGGCGCTAGGTGAACCGCCCAGGCTGCGCAAAAAGCCGAGCCGCTAATCACAGTTGCACCGAGCCATAGCTTGCGGGCGAACTGCCGATAACCTTCGCCGACGATGCGGCAGGCGTCGCGAATCACGAAGTGGTAGCAGGCGGCGGATTCCGCCACAATAAAAGCGATGGGCAGGCCTTTCAGTCCTACTCGGGGCACTAACGCCAACCCCAGCAGCAGCCCTCCGAAGCTGGAAGCCATATACGACATTGCAAGCGCTTTGTGCTGGTTGGTGTAGGACGGGATCGCTGAGGCCGCGATCCACGGCGACTGCAAGACTAGCCATAAGAGGAACATTCGAAGTAACCAGATGTCTGCCGGTAACTTGCCGCGGGTCCAGGCGGAAAAAACGGATGCGCCTTCAAACCAAAGCGAAGCGGCAACCGCCACGCAACCGGCCACAGTTGCGAACACCACTAACCGGAACCCCAACCGCAGCTTCTGCTTGTCCTGCAGCGCTTCCAGAACGGTCAAGTTCGTGGACGACGAGTGGACGAACAGCCCTACCAACTGCCGGATGGAATTAGCCAGCGTGCGGGTAGTAACGAAAACCGCTAATGCCGTCGTTCCAGCCAATCCGGCGACGATCAGGTTGGAACCCTGCAAGGTGCCCCCGACGGCCACGTCGATCAACGCGAAGAACACGCTTTGGCTGAGAATGCTCCGGAGCAGCGAAAGCTTTGCTTGCGAAAACCCTGGCGCCAAGTCGGGGAAATGCTTGCGAACGTCCCACCAAACGACTACGAGGATCGAGACAAACGCGATAGCCTGCGCTCCTGCGACCACTGCCAGCCGCGGCCAAAACAGGAGTGCAGCCGTGGTTAGCGCCACCGACAATGCGCTGGCTGCATTCGTCACCCACTGCGTCTTTGCCAGATTCCCGGTGGTGCCGTAGACGGACCACACCAACGACGCGGGTATAGTCCACAGGAACTGGCCTCCCAGCAGGAGCACGATCAGCGCAACGCTATGCTGGCCGGTCAGCGCCAGATGGAACCACAAGCGAATGGGCGCCCAATATCCAAATGCCGTTAGCCCCACGCTTCCCAATAGTGCGAGACAAAAATAAAACGCGAAAGCCGTGTGCTGCACTTGGCGATATTCTTGCACGTCGCCCCGGGCGTAGGCTTGCGTCAGCCGGTTGACGGCATATGTCTGCACTCCGAGATCAAAACTTGAGAGATATGCCACTACGGAGTACAGCGCCAGCCACTCCCCGTAGAGGGTTGGGGACCAGACGTGCAGATAAAGAGGAACTAAAAGTAAGGCCGCCACGATCCCAAGGCCTTGCCCGAAAAAAAATGCGAGAAAGGCATGGGCGACACGCTTCAACATGGGTGGGTGTTGGCTCGACTATAACTTCCGCCGGAGGCAGTGTCAAAAGATCGCAGGCGCAGCTTCGTGTGCGGGTCTAGGCGTTGCGGCGCGAGAATACAAACTCGTTGTCGGCCACTGCCGTGGAGACGTACCCGGCTCTGTGGAGCAGATCAGAACATTGGGCAGCAAGAGTGGCCGAATGGGTAGCCAGAAAAATAATCGGACAGCCAGCCAAACAACGCTCCGCGCCCTGCAACGCCAGGTATTCCGCACCTTCTACGTCCATCTTGATCACATCGGGAGCGCCGAATTTCAGCAACATCGAATCCAGCGTAATCACATCGACCTTTAACGGCCCCGCGGCCAGATGTCCCGTGGAACGGTTGTCTCCGGCAGTGAACGATGCCTGCCCACATTCGCGTGCAACCGCTGCCGCCACAACTTCGATATTCCGGATCCCGTTCAACGAGATGTGGCGTTCAAGATATTTGACGTTCTCTGCCACGGGCTCGACTGCAATGACGCGCATCGCCTTTCTGGAGGCCACCAGGCTGTAAAGCCCTACATTTGCGCCAATGTCCCACACCACGCTGTTCGGCTCAACCGCCGCATGGAAGAGTCGTTGCTTGTGGTGCTCGTAGCTGCCGAGCCAGCAGCCGTGATCGCCGGATCCGGAAATCCACTTCATTCCCCGCAGCGGCCCTTGCAGCACCGGCAAAACCGCAGCGGCGGGGATAAGTCGGAGAGGCAGCCGCAGAGCCCTGCCGAAACTAGAGGAGTGTGGAACAGCTGAAAAATTCATGCGAGTACAGCATAGAGGTATCTGAGTTTACGAATCAAGTTGTGCGAAAGGTGGTCGATTTCTTTGGGCGCAATTTGGCCCGCGTTCGGACAAAATGAATCCCATGAAATCTATGGAATCGGTTAACATACAAGTCAAATAGCCCGCATACACAAAGCAAGCTGGCCAGTTAGAATTGCATTGCTGCGCAGGGTTTCGGTCGGGAGGAAAATTGCGAATACGCGAGTCAGTCGCGACATCGGGACGGGTTCGATCCGCTCTGCGGTCACTGATGCGCATTTCGGGGCGAAGTTTTCCCTACCGTCTCGGGCGCTTATTGATGAGTGAAGCCAGGTTCGATGTCCCCAACGATCCCGCCGGTAACGGCGAACGCGGGGTGCAGGCGACGGTTCTGCGCTACCGCCAGCCTGGCCGGAAAACAGTGGTGTTTGACGTGGGTGCAAACGTTGGCGATTGGACGTGTGCCTTGCTTGAGCAGGCCGCGGATCTCGCGACCCTGGACGTGCATGCTTTTGAGCCTTGTTCCGGAACCTATGACATTTTACTTAGCCGCATCGGGGCACTTCCGATGAGCGTTAACGTAGTTCCAGTGCGCAAGGCATGTTCCAGTTCGTCAGGCGCCGCTGGTCTGCATGTTGTCGGCGTCGGCGCGGGCACAAATTCTCTGACCTGCGCGGAAACTACGGATAACGTTGAGCAAGTCGAGCTTGTTTCGATTGACGATTATTGCCGTACGTCCAAGATCGATCAGGTCTCGCTGCTTAAAATCGACGCCGAAGGGCACGATGTCGAGGTCATCAGGGGAGCAACACGCATGCTCCAGCAGAAGAACGTCGACGTGCTGCAGTTCGAATACAATCAACGGTGGATTTTTAATGGCGCGTTTCTCCGCGATGTGTTCAATATTCTCAGCCCCCTGGGATATAGGATTGGAAAGGTGACGCCGTACGGCGTCGAGTGCTACGACAGTTGGGATTGGGAGTTGGAAACTTTTCGCGAAGGGAACTACCTTGCCTGCTTGCCACAATGGATCAGTCGCTTTAACAGAATAGTCCCGACCTGGAATCCCAGGCTCCTAGGTGCAAATCGGAATAGCTGAACGCATATGCCTATCCGCCTAGCCACCATCGTCAGCCATCCGATCCAGTACTTCGCTCCCTGGTATCGGGAGATGGCCAAAGTCTCTGAGATGGATTCTAAGGTCTTTTTTTGCTGCGACTGGGGGATGACGAAATACATCGATCCAGGATTTAACATAGAAGTGATATGGGATATTCCGCTGTTGGAAGGATATGCTCACGAATTTCTTCCTGTTGCACGCCGTCCCCAGCATATGAGCTTCTGGGAAACTGACAACCCGATGGTGGGTGATGCGCTGGATCGCTTTCAGCCCGACGTGGTCACCGTTTTCGGCTACGCCTACCGCACCAATTGGAGGGCTGCATTCTGGAGCCATAGAAACCGGCGTCCGCTTCTGCTGTACTCCGATTCGAATGTGCGATTGGCGCCGGCGTGGTGGAAACGCGCTATCAAGGATATTATCGTGCGTCGCTTTTATAGCTACGTCGACGGCGCGCTTTGCGTTGGTGAAAACAATCGCCTCTACCACTCTCGCTACGGAATTCCTTCTGACCGCCGGATGCGTTCGTCGTGCTTTTCTGCGGAAAATACATCGAGCGAAAGCGTCCCATGGACGTTATCGTTGCGGCACACTCTCTGGCGCGAAAAGGGGTGCCGGTTTGGGCGCTGCTCGTGGGCGAGGGCGAGGAAAGGCGCACCTTGGAAGCATTCTGTGAACGAGAACAAGTCACCAATGCCGTACTCACCGGATTCGTCAACCAGTCAACGATTCCCTCATACTATGCTGCGTCGGACGTCATTGCCGTGACCTCGAGTTTCGAGGCCTATGGTTTGGTCGCGTCCGAAGCTAGTGTCTTCGGATTGCCGATCTTGGTAAGTGATCGCGTTGGCTGCGTCGGATCCCAGGACACGGCACAACCGGGACGGAACGCAATTGTCTTCCCCGTCGGTGACACGCAACAGCTGAGCCAAGCCATTGAACTGCTTTACAATGATCGCAGTCTCTACGCCACCATGTCCTCGAATTCAACTCGGATTTCGGAGTCGCAGGACGAGCTCGTCGCGACGCAGCGGATGACGAGTGCCGTGAGTAGGCTTCATAACATGGGCCCGCGGCGGCTGAGTTCAGGCACTCGACTGCAGTTCAAATCAGAGGCCGCGCCCCTATGAGTGCCAGCCCAGCTTTGCTGCAACAACTTCGATCCGGCCGGTTTCCGCTGCCGGTGAAAAGCAAAGTGACCGGATGGGGCATTTGGAAGCCCTCCACGTGTTTGAAGATCCATTTCGCTCTGCTGGGCGTCTGTGCGTTGCTGATGTATTTTGTTCCCCCTGCGGTGTGCCTGGTCCTGAGCGGATTCATCATCGGGATTCCAATGTTAGTCCTTGGAATTGTGGAAGCACGCCGCGGCCCACTCTGGCTGAATCCCTTGTCTGTCTTCCTTCTTTTCCTGGGGATGCAGATGGGACCGGCCACAATCTATGCCGGAATAACCCTTTTGACGGATCGCTCGCTGGACTTCCCCCTTTTCAGAATTCCCGCTCACGACGTTGCGCTCGGCTACTTCATCACCCTGATCGGCACCTTTACGATGCACCTCGGGCTGCGGGCGTTTCGTCCTTCTTCCCGGTGGCAAGTTCCTAGGCCCTTGAATTGGAAGCCCCACTGGATTCTGCTGCTCTACGCCATTGGGATCGCGGCCATCTACCGTCCCGGCGCGTTCTTGTTCCTGGGCATGTTCGGCGGAATGCTGCAATGGGGCTGTATGGCGGTGCTGCTGGCATTCGCATTCTCCAGCGCGAATTTGCGCAGCACCTTCGGCATGCGGCTGCTGTTCGCCGCCGGAGTGGCCATCTACGTATTGGCTGCCTTTTTTGGTGGGAGCAATTCCAAGTCCTACACCATGCTGGCCTTGTTGCCAGCCATCGTATTCCTCACCCGCCGTAAGCAGTATTACAAATGGATTCCGGCGGTTATCGTCTTACTGTTGGTGCTTTATCTCGGGATTGTCGCTCCCGCGGTGAACACTTCTCGCAACATTCAGCAGGGCGAATATTATGACAGGATCATGGTGGGGCTCAAATCATCCTCGCCTTTTTACAACGGCGAGTCGTTCACCCTCGGGCTGGAGAACCAATTTGACGGATTGATGGAGCGGTTGTTTGAGATCCCGCAGGTAACCGGCTTCATGGTGGGAGAGGTGGATAGATCCGGATTGCAATTGGGCAGTTCGATGAAGGATTTGTACTATGCATTCATTCCCCGCATTATATGGCCGGAAAAGCCGCCAGTCAGTCGAGGCGCATGGTTTACCACCTACCTAGGCATGGCCAACAGCGAAGCGGAAGCGACTACGTCTACTGGAATGACTACTGTTGGAGAGTGGTACTGGAACTTCGGCGTTGCCGGCGCTGCGGCCGGAATGTTCCTGACAGGAGCCCTGCTAAGCGGTCTGTGGCGCTTGGCCGGAAGCTCTCCTATCGACCGGCCGGCAAATATGGTCCTCTATGTGGCGATCATTATGAATGCCATGAACCTGCCAGACGCCACTTCACCCATTGTTTCGGCTGTTGCTCTGTATCTGTTTTTCGGCGCGCTGGCGTATTTGCGCACGTTCGGTCAAAAGTCGGCTTTTCCATTGAGTTCGGTAACTACTCGGCCGTTTACAATAAGGCCCTCGAACCGGTTGTGACCCATTCGTCTTACGGAAGATAGTTGCGGCGGGTGAGCGGCCACGGCATTCGATTCATCCCCACCGACAGTCGCGGAGACAGGCGTTTCCCCGTCGACTCTCAGTTGACCAAGTCGCATTACTGCGGATTCCCCGATGCGAGCGCATTGATGTAACGATTTCGAGCGGCAATTTCGACTGTGTCGCTCTTCTCCTTCGAACCATACGGGAAAAGAGTTTTCAATTTGAGGAATTGTTTCTCGTATAGGTGCCAGCTCAGCCACGCGGCGCCAAATGAAAGAGCGATGCCTGCAGCGAGCACCACGAGTTCCTGAATAAGTTGGGAGCCAAACAATTTCGGCATCCGCACATGTACAAATGCCTTATCTAGCAGAAACCGGCGAATGGAGGGGTGAAAAATGTACAACGCATAGCTGTAAAGTCCAAGTGATTGCAACGTCTGAGAGTCACACAGTCTCCGCACTGGCCCCTGCGGCCGTAGGGCTTCAACGAGCAACCCACCACACATGAACGCTACCACGCTGAAGCCAACAGTGAATACAAATACGTCTTGCGCAATCCACCGTCCCCTCAGAACCAGACCAGAGATCACAAATATCGAGGTCGCGATTGTTACAGTTCTCGCCCAGCGAAGGATGTGCGCAAAACCTTCCGGAGTACGAACCGCCACGGCAATAACTGCACCTATCGCAAAGGTGTCGGCCCGTGCGAATGTAAGCACATAGCTCGCCGAATAATTGTCACCCGCCATCCAGAGCACACTCCTGATGACCGGGGCCGCACCTATGAGCAACAAGCACGTTACAATCAGCCGCCGTCGTGTTGAAAGTAGCACGACAGCGGGCCAGATAGCGTAGAACTGCTCTTCGACACCCAACGACCACAGGTGATTTGCCCCCGGAACTGCAGTAGACCAGTCTTGCCGGATCGCTAACAGGATGTTTGAAGCGTACGTCCACAGCCATCCCTGGTTCGCGAGTGTCGTATTCATCTGCTGCGAGTATCCCCGTAATATGTGGGGCAGTACGACCACAAATGCAAGCAGGAACGCATAATAAAGTGGAAAGATTCGAAGGCAGCGGCGCACATAGAAGTTCCTAAAATAGCAGTCATGTCCTTTTGCATCGCACAAAATCCCGGTTATCAAAAAGCCTGAGAGGACAAAGAAAAGATCCACCCCCATCCACGACGCGCTGGCAAGTTGACCTACGATGTGATCAAGACGGGCGCCTTCGCCCATAATATTGAAGTGATGAAACAAGATCGCAAGGACTGCTATGCCCCTAAGTCCGTCCAGTGCCGGAATGCGTTTTCCGGCCTCGATTTTGGTCCTGATGTTTTCCGCGGGTATGGGCATCCACGGAATTATACGCACGCCGGACGCTAATCAAAATGTGTTTTGTTGAAAAGGCTTCGGTGTGCTCGCGCCAACCGGATGCGGCAGAGCTGTGAGTAATTTTAGGTATAATCGTTTCGCCCCTGCATCACCAATTCTTTTTGCTTTGCCCGGAGAGGCTACCATTGCGTTCACAGCCGAAAAGCGGAATCGGTTCTTAAGCGAAATGCGCGTTTTACTGAACGCGGTTGCGGCAAAGATGGGGGGAGCCGCCAATTACATAGCCGCAGTGGCTCGCGAATTGGCAAAGATGAACGGACACGAGTTCATTTTTCTCGTTCCTAAGAAGATGGTACCGCGCATTGAAGGCCTAGCCCCACACATTCGCGTAATCGGAACGGATATAGCGTACAAGCCGTTTCTGCGACGGTTCTGGTTCGATCAGGTCAAACTTCGGCGCATCCTGCGGCACGAACAAGTTGATGTCTTATTCGCGACCGCAAATTTCGGAACTTTTTTTTGCCCTTGTCGCCAAATCCTCCTAGTTCGGAATAGCCTTTACTTTTCCCGCATCTACCAGTCCAGGATGTCACACCATAGGCCCTGGACAATGCGAACTAGCGATGCACTTCGACACTGGCTCGTTTGCCGCTCTATGGCGGCAGCGGACCTCGTTATGACACCCTCGCGCTCAATGCTGGAGGAACTGCGGGGTTGTTTGTCCAAGCGCGCAACTGTCGTGAATCATTATGGCGTCGATCAAACGCGGTTTGCGCGAGGTCACCGGTCGTTCGTCAGCGCCGGGCAGGTCGTGCTTTTATTTACGTCGCTGTATTCGGAACATAAGAATCTCGGGACATTACTACGGGCTGTTCTCGAAATGGAACGGTCCGGGGTGAAATGCAAACTGGTCAGCACGGCGGATCCGACATGGAAACTGGTTCATAATTCAATTCGGGATACCGAAATCGAACTCGCTGCAGAGTTAGGGCGACTGAAAGCTGTCGAATTCGTGGGGCTTTTGGGGCCAGGCGACATTGATCAACTTTATAAAGGAGCTGACATTTTTGTTTATCCTTCGGTGGTAGAGTCGTTCGGTCATCCGTTGTTGGAGGCGATGTCAGCGGGCTTGCCGATAGTTGCCGCCGATGTCCCCATTAATAGAGAGCTTTGCGGCGACGCCGCCCTATATTTTCAACCGTTCGACCATAGTGATTGCGCCCGCCAGATCAGCAAAGTCATGCAGGAAGGGGCTCTTCGCGCGGCGATGGTTAAGAAGGGCGCAGAACGTGTGAATTACTTTCAATGGTCCAGGCATGTGCAGACTTTGATGCAAGCTTTCAATTGTGCTGCGACATTGTCCGAGGGATACCGTGAAATTGACAGCTTACATCCTTACCAAAAACGAAGAAGCTAACATTGGAAATTGCCTGTTAGCACTGAAGCAATGCGGCATACCGGTTATTGTATTGGATTCGGGCTCGACAGATCGCACCATAGAAATCGTCCAGAGCTGTGGTTTTCCCGTTGAGCTTTACGACTACCGTGATCACCTTGGGGCATTGCGATACCTATGCGAGGAGAGGACTCCTCGTGATGGATTTTGCTTGGTGCTTGACGCGGACATGATTGTTTCGCCAAGGCTTCTGAGCGAGGCGCACTCGTTGTTGGTTGGCCGAGGCGCTGATGTCGCATTAGCACCGGTGGCTATGTTCTGGAATGGGAACCGACTGAAGCGGGGATCACTTTATCCGCCGAAGCCATTCATGTTTCGTGGAGGATTCCATTATTTCGAAGCGTCCGGACACGGCGAGGTCCTATTAGGAGACGTGCGCTGGGTTCTGACTGACGAACGATTGGTTCACAACGATCAGAAATCTTTCGAAGCCTTTCTGAATACACAGATTCGGTATTCGAAAAATCTTGCACGCCGCCGGCTAGGCCAAAAGATTAGTTGGCGAGACAGTCTGCGTTCCACCCCCCTTTTCATGATCGGCGTCCCGTTGTTCTCGTTGTTCGTCAAGGGGGGAATTCTTTCAGGCAAGGCAGGTTTGGGATACGCACTAGATCGTCTGTTGGCTGAAGGGATCATGTACAGACAATTTCTCGTCGGCCCGAGCGCGCCTGAGAATCAAGAGGGGACTTCCGAGTGAGTCTGATTTGCCCGTGCCGCTCCCCGGCTTTACAATTGCTGCTCCGGTGATCGAAATCAGATGCCTGCAGGGAGACTTCGCGCGCAACGCGGGAAGTATTCGTATGTGCATCCCGTGGGCGTGGACACCGAGTGATCGAAAAATAAGTGGGGGAATCATGTGTGGCATCCTGGGAGCCGTTGGTTCCCCAGACGAGGTTCGTGAAGAGTGCCTGCTGCAAGGATTGGCCGGGCTCGCGCATCGGGGTCCTGACGATTCCGGATGGCACGTGATACGTCAAAGCGGTCCGCAGCCGACCTCCATCTTTCTCGGCAATCGGCGTCTCGCCATCCTCGATCTCTCGCTCGCCGGCCACCAACCGATGCAGGACCGTAATACTGGGAACTGGATCGTCTACAACGGTGAGATCTACAATTTTCGAGAAATTCGCTCGGAACTGGAATCCCATGGCATCGGCTTCAACAGCCACTCTGACACCGAGGTAATCCTCAAGGCTTACGGTAAATGGGGCGCAGGATGCTTGGACTACTTCCGCGGCATGTTCGCCTTTGCCATCTGGGACGCGCACACCCGGGCATTGTTCTTGGCCCGCGACAGGTTTGGTGAAAAACCGCTCTATTATTTTCATCGCGACGGGCTCTTTCTGTTCGCTTCCGAAGTTCGCTCCTTGTTGCAGACAGGTCTGGTGGCCCGCCAGCTAGACGAGGTTGGTCTCACGGAGTACCTCCGCTATGGATCGGTGTCAGATCCAGACACTCTGATCCGGGGAATTCACTCCTTGCCGCCAGCCCACTGTCTTCTGCTTAAAGAAGGCGAAGCCACGGTTAGGAAATATTGGGATCTGAACAGCCCAGAGCGAGACCTCGCAGCACCCGGGCCGGTGGGTCACATCGGACCGGAAACTATCGTCGAACTCCGAACTCAATTGGAGGATGCGATTCTTCTGCGCACGGTGAGCGACGTGCCCGTGGGCGTTTTTCTCTCGGGCGGCATCGATTCCAGCTCTCTGGTCGCGCTGCTCAGCCGCAAACATCCGAATCTCAGTACGTTTTCTGTAGTTTTCAACGAGTCGGATTACAGCGAGGCCGAATACTCGCGGTCGATTTCAACGCTCTTTGGCACCGATCACCACGAAATTGTAGTCTCAGCCCATGCCGTGATGACGTCATTGCCCCAGATCATTGGCGCCATGGATCAGCCGACAATAGACGGCGTAAATACTTACATCGTTTCGCGCGAGACCCGGCGTATGGGATTCAAGGTTGCGCTGTCCGGTCTCGGGGCCGACGAGATTTTCGCTGGCTACGAAACTTTCAAGGCGGTTCCGCGAATGGAGCGGGTTGCCTGGTATGCGAGTGTTGTCAATCCGACGTTGCGGCGCATGCTGGCCTCTATTATCAGGCTGCCAAACGCAAAGCGCCGGCCGAGGGCGGAAAAGCTGGCGGCCTTGATCGAAGGCGATGAAAGCATCCCGCATGCTTACGCGCTCGCCCGCACGTTGTTTATGCCTCGCCAATTGCGGCAGCTGAGTTTAGGCAGTGACGACAGGAATGGTGACTCTGCGATGGCGCCGCTCGCCGACATCGTGAAGTGGGCCGCGAGATTTGATCCCGTCAATCGTACGTCTTATCTTGAGCTCCGCCATTACATGGCGAACACCCTGCTGCGCGATTCTGACTTCATGAGCATGGCCCACGGCTTGGAGTTGCGCGTACCATTTATCGATCACAAGCTAGCCGAATTTATGTTCCGGATTCCGGGCGCTTTCAAGCTCAAACGTGGACTGCCCAAGTGGTTGTTGACCGAAGCGTTGCAGGGGGGACTGCCTCAACAGGTGGTACAGCGGCCAAAGCGAGGCTTCACTTTTCCCTTTGAGCTTTGGTTGAAGAAAGAGATGCGGCACGATATGGAAGATGTCTTGCTCGACACTAGTGCGAACCTGGTGGACGGCGTCGATCGAAAGTTCGTTGCGGCAGTATGGAAGGATTTTTTGGCCGGAAAAGCCACATGGTCGCGGCCTTGGTCGCTTTATGTCCTTAAGCAGTGGGTAGACAAGTTTCTGAAATCCGGCCTTGCGAGTTCGACAGTGGATATTCCGGAAGAGGGGCAGCCTCAGGTCATGGCGCAGAATTGATCACCCTCCAGGGACGCGTGAGCTGTTGGAACCATCGCACAGTGGCCACTGTCAACAAATTGACTTCGAACAGAGGAGTGCTTCGCTAAATGTGTGGCATCAGCGGACTGGTTAACTGTGGAGACCGCGAAACACTCGTGCGCATGACTGACGTGCAGGCTCATCGCGGGCCGGACGACGCCGGATCGTGGGAGCAGAAATTTCCCGACGGTTCCTATATCGGCCTTGGAAGCCGGCGACTCGCCATTATTGATCTTTCCACCAGCGGGCACATGCCCATGTGCAACGAAGACCGGACTGTCTGGATCACCTACAACGGCGAGATCTACAATTTTGCCGAGTTGCGCCGCGATCTGGCGATGAAGGGTCATCGATTTGCGTCAGAGACCGACACGGAAGTGATTATTCACCTCTACGAGCAAGAAGGGCCAGACTGCGTTAAGCGCTTGAATGGCATGTTCGCGTTCGGTATTTGCGACCTGCGCTCCGGCAGCCCAACT
>WNFI01221047.1_pt1 | contig 18742 bp, 21 predicted proteins | sample 5400471 | NCBI WGS metagenome assembly WNFI01 (sample SAMN13153348, study PRJNA577476) | soil metagenome | isolation source: 100 cm saprolite on Douglas fir-dominated hillslope | place: USA:California | collected 2013-09-17 | reverse complement strand
ATGGTCGCCACCTGAGGCTTGGTTCTCTCCTTGACGGTCATGATGCTTCCTCCTGGGAAAGCAAATTCGTTGCCGATGATCCCTCTTCGCGCGTTTCCCTGTCAACGGCGCCGGGTCAGGCCACCAGTCCGTGCGTGCTGCGCGCGAACAACTCTTCCACCGTCACCGGCCGGGTGATGATTTCCTGCTCGCGCGCGGACTGAAAGGCCTCCTCGAGCGCCTGCCTGTTGGGCGCGATGCCATAGGGCAGCGGGTCCTTGCCGGTGATCTCCATCACCCGGCGGTGCACCTCGTCGACCGCGGTGGGCTTGTCGATCCTGCCGGCCTTGAGGCGCTCGACGTAAAGGCGCTTCGCCTCGGCGAAGGCCTCGAAGACCCCGGGGCCGAGCTCGGGATGCGCGGCAAGCAGCTCGTCCTTGATCACCACGATGTGATTGATCGGATAGTGGCCGCGGCTGCGCAGCGCCTCGAAGCCCGCCTCCTTCGCGTTGGGAATGAGCGGCTTTACGTCCGGGTGCTCCACCTCGACGCCGATGGCGGCGACGAGCTCGCCCGAGGCCAGCATGTCCGCCATCTTCTTTCCCTTCTCGATCGGCACCACGTTCGAGGGCGGCCGGTACTCGGCCACGTGCTCGTCGCCCGAGAGCACCCAGGTGATTTTCTTCAGGTCCACGCCGTACTGGTGCTGCAGGACGCTCCGCGCCCACAGGCCGGTGGTGACGGTGTAGCCGCGGTTGACGCCGACCTTCCTGCCTTCGAGGTCCCGGGGGCTGCGGATGCCGGCTCTCGTGTTGACCACGATGGCGCCGTGGTGGAAGGCGCGCACCAGGAAAACCGGCAGCGCGGTCATGCGCTTACCGTAGGCGCGCGCGCAGACGTACGTGGTGAGCGCCATCTCACAAACATCGAACTCGAGCCCGCGCACCATGCGGCGGAACGCATCGATGAGGGGATTCACCTCCTCGAAGTCGAGCGCGAAAGTGCGCGGCTTCAGGCTGCCGTCCTTGAGAGCCTGGTTGTTGCCTTGCGTGCGGGTGACGGCTTTCAGCCTAAGCTCGGCCATGGCGCAGTGTACGGAAAAGCCTCGCGCCGGGGAGAGCCGGTTCCGCATGGCGTAACGCGGCTCGCTTGTGCCCGATGTGCAATACTCCTTTCGCATCGGGATTTGGAGGATCACAAATGCGCTCGCCCGAATCGGGCGGTCCGGTCGCAGCCGATCTGATCGCTGACCTCGCCGCCGCCAGCCGCATTCTCGCCGCCCAGGGAGTCGTCGATGGCTTCGGCCACGTGTCGATCCGGCATCCTGCGTCGCCCGGCCGCTATCTGATGGCACGCTCGATTGCGCCGGCGCGGGTGACACCCGACGACGTCATCGAGTACGACCTGGAAAGCAGCCCGGTCAACGCGAACGGCCGCGCGAGCTTCCTCGAGCGCTTCATCCACGGCGAGATCTACAAGGCCCGGCCCGATATCATGTCCGTCGTGCACAGCCATTCGCCTTCGGTGGTCCCCTTCGGCCTCGTCGGCGTGCCGATGCAGGCGATGTTCCACAGCGCAGCGTTCATCGCGGCCGGCGTGCCGGTGTTCGACATCCGCGAGAAGTTCGGCGCCACCGACATGCTGGTCGGCAACGGAGCGAAGGGCGTGGCGCTCGCCGAGGCCATGGGCAGGAAGGACATCGTGCTCATGCGCGCGCACGGCAGCGTGGCCTGCGCGGCGACGCTGCAGTCGGCGGTTTTCCGCGCCGTTTACACCGAGGTCAACGCGCGCATCCAGCATTGGACCATGGCGCTCGCGGGCGGCGCGCCGATGGCTACGCTCGACCATGAGGAAGGCCGGCTCGCGGACGTCATCAACATGACCGCCGGCATACGCGCCTGGGACCTGTGGCGCAGTCAGGTAAGGTTCTAGAGCATCGTGCCGAACGCCGAATCGAAGCAGCAGCTCGTCGACTGCATCCGCATGCTCGAGCAGTCCGACATCATCGACTACAACGGGCATTGCAGCGTCCGGCTGGACGACAATCGCTTCCTCATCAACATCGGGTCGTGCCAGCGCAGCCGGCTCACGGTCGAGGACCTTTGCATCGTCGACCTCGAAGCGAATCAGATCGAGGGCAAGGGCAACGCGCCGCTCGAGCGCCACCTGCATTGCGGCATCTACCGCGTGCGGCCCGACGTCAAGGCGATCGTGCACGCGCACCCGAAATGGTCGACATTCCTCACCATGGTCGGCGAGAGCTACCGGCCGGTGTATGCGCAGGGCTCGCTCGTCTACCCCGTGCCGCTGCTCGACTCGCCGAACTCGATCAACAACCGGGCGATGGCCGACCGGCTCGCCGCCACGCTGGGCGAGCGGCCCGCCGCATTGATGAAGGCGCACGGCGCGGTGACCGTCGGCAAGGATATCGTCGAGGCCTTCGTGCTCGCCAACTACATGGAAGAGAACGCCTACCGGCAGTACATGGCGCTGCAGATCGGCAAGCCTTACTCCTTCAACGAGGAGGAGCTCGCGCTATGCCGCGAGAAGCTCTGGAATGCAGGTCTGTTCAAGCGCACCTGGGACCATTTCCGCGCGAAGCTCAAATAGTCTTCTCGAGCATCGCTCGCAGCTCCGTCGTCACCTCGGGCTCGATGCCGAACCAGGCTTTCCACGCCGGCCGGCCCTGGTGCAGCAGCATACCCAGGCCGTTGACGGTCGGGTTCCCCCGCCTTCGCGCCGCGGCGAGAAACGGTGTCTCGAGCGGAATGTAGATGATGTCGGCCGCGAGCGCGGTTCTCGGGAGCTTGTCCAGCCTGATGTCGAGCGCGCTCTGACCCACCATGCCGCAGCTCGTAGTGTTCACGACCATCGTCGCGCCTTCCAGAATGTCGTAGCGCTGCTCCCAGGGCAGCGCCTGGATCGGGCCGCCGAATTCCTTGGCGATGCCCTGCGCGCGTGCAAGCGTGCGGTTGACGAGGCGCACCTCTTTCGCGCCCTCTTGCGCGAGCGCGTAGCACACGGCGCGCGAGCCGCCGCCGGCGCCGATGACTGCGATCGGTCCCAGGTCCGCCCGCCAGCCCGGCCGCTCCTGCCTGAGGTTGTGGATGAAGCCGTAGCAATCGTTGTTGCTGCCTGCGAGCGAGCCGTCGGGCCGCACGACCACACAGCTGATCGCGCCGATGCGCGTGGCCACCGCGTCGACCTCGTCGACGATGGTCATCGCCTGCTGCTTGTACGGGATCGTCAGGTTGCAGCCCGCGAATCCCAGCGGATGAAGCGCGCGCAGCGCGGCCGCGAGGCCCTCGGGCCGGATCGCGAGCGGCACATAGGTTCCGGACAGAGCGTGCCGCTTGAACCAGTAGTTGTGCAGCATCGGCGAGCGGGAGTGCATGACGGGCCAGCCCATGACGCCGGCAAGAAGAAACCGGCCGTGATGGGGATCGGGACGGGTCATTGGAACCCTTTTAGCAGCATTCGCACTGCATGCCCTCGACGAAGACGACTGCAAGCGCCTCTTTGTACCAACTGGGCGGCAGGTCTTCTTCAAGGACATCCAGCAGGGGCTTGAAAATCCTGAAGTGATAATGCTTGCGTTCAGCCGTCCAGAACGCGACCACGGTGTGCAGCGGCGGAAACCCGGGAACCGCGCTTTGCACCTCGGAAACCAAGAGCATTGCGTTTTCCGCCAAGCCGAACCGGCTGCGCGTCCAGCGCTTGACGCTCTCTGCGGCGGCTAGCCGGTCTCCGCTCCTTTTGAATGGGGCAAACATGAGAAACTTGCCCCTATTATCGGAGGAATGCGCTAGTGGAAAAAGTACTGGCAGCCGTGAGAGTGGCCCCAAGCAAGACCGAGATCCGCGAGTTCCCGATGCCGGACATCCCCGAGGACAGCGCGCTGCTGAAGATGGAGGTCGCCGGGATCTGCGGCACCGACGTCAAGCTCTACAAGACGCCGCCATCGAGCGCGCCGGTGATCATGGGCCACGAGAACATCGGCACGATCGCCAAAGCGGGCCGCGAGTTCACCCGGCGCAAAGGCTTCAAGGAAGGCGACCTGGTGTTCGTGGAGCACTACGTCATGTGCGGCAAGTGCGAGTGGTGCCATCTCGGGCAGTACCGCCACTGCGAGAACACCGACTGGCGCTCCAACCCCGACGGCATCCGCGAAGGGCGTCACGCCGGAGCTGGCGGGACTGGTCACGCCGATGGCGAACGGGGTCGAATGGTCGTTGTTCGACGGCGGTGTCGGCTACAACTCCAGCGTTCTCATCCAGGGCCCGGGCCAGCAGGGGCTGTCCCAGACCGTGATCTGCAAGCAGGCGGGCGCCTCGCTCATCATCGTCACCGGCACCTCCAAGGACGCGGCGCGGATGAAAGTCGCGAAAGAACTGGGCGCGGACCATGTGATCGACGTCCAGAAGGAGGACCCGCTCGCGCGCCTCAAGGAGATCACCGGCGGCAAGGGCGTGGACGTCGCGCTCGACTGCACGGCGGGCGCCGGGACCATTCCGATCCTGCTGGGCGTGGAAGCGCTCAAGCGCAAAGGCGGCACGATGGTGGTCCAGGGGGAGATGAAGGAGTTTCCGAATTTTCCGCTCGAACGCGTCACGGTGAAGTTCATCACCATCAAGAGCGCGCGCGGCCACAGCTACAAGGCCTGCGAGCTCGCCCTGCAGCAGCTCGCCTCGAAGCGCTTCCCGCTGGAGAAGGTCACGACCCATACCTTCGGGTTGAAGGACGTGGACCTCGCCATCAGATCGGTCGGCGGTCAGGGCGTGCCCGACGTGATCCACGCTTCGCTCATGCCCTGGAAGTAGGCCGCAGTTGCGGCCGGGGCGACCGGCTGATCGCTATACGGACACGGGGTCGGTGCCGAGCTCGCGCACGATCCCGTCCTTCGCGCCCTCGCTGAAGGGAACGTTCCTGGGGAGCTCGAGCGCGCAGGAGCGCACGCGCTGCGAGGCGGGACTCAGGCCGGGGACCGGCTTGCCTTCGCGATTCGCCGCCGCGGCGCTGAGCAGCCTGCGCCGCGCCATGACGATGCCCTTGTCGGTGGGCATCAGCTTCTCCAGCGAGCGGTCGACGATCGGCCCCATGCTCTCCTGCAGCGAAGCGTCCTGCATGCCGATGCCCTCGATTCCGCTGAAGCTGAGCCCGGCGTTCTGCGCGTCGCGGTCCATGAGGTAGTCGTTGCGCTTGTTCTGCAGCGGAACATAGGTCCCGGGGAGGTACTTGACGTGGATCCCGGCGCCGCCTTTCATCGCCGCCAGTTCCTTGCGCGTGAGCGCGCGGCGCGGATGGTAGCTGATGCTCCAGGCCCAGCAGTGCTCGTCGTCGATCGGCACCCAGGCGTGGCCGTTGATCGGATGGCCTGCGCGCGGCGGCACGAGCGAGAAGAACGGCATGACCCAGGGGGTGATGCGCCAGTAATACTGATCGTTGTCGGCGTTGCGCCGCGCGCCGATCAGCAGCCCGCCGTCGGACTCGACCACTTCGAAGGCGGGCGCGGTGTCCCGCAGATTGTAGACGTTGCCCTTGCTGCCGGTGAAAAGCGGGTCGCGGTTCAACGCGGCGCTGTGGAGAAACGAGACGTGGCTCGAATCGATGCCGCCTTCCATCGCCTGAAGGTAATTGCACTCCTGCAGGCGCTTCGACACGAAGCGCTGCGCGTTCGACACCATCGCCCACTCGTGCTCCGGCGGCTCGGGCTTGAGCTCGGGCGGACCCATGTACGCCCAGATCGCGCCGCCGCGCTCGATGCACGGATAGCTCTTCAGCTTGATGCGCTCGCGTACCCCTGCGCGCTCAGGTTCCGAAGGCAGGTCGACGCACTGGCCGTTCACGTCGTACTTCCAGCCGTGATACGGGCAACGGATGCCGCACTCCTCGTTGCGGCCGAACCACAGCGAGACGCGGCGATGCGCGCAGAATTCGTCGATCAACCCGAGGCGGCCCTCGCTGTCGCGAAACGCGATCAGCCGCTCGCCGAGCAGCTGCACGCGCACCGGCGGCCCATCGCGCTCGGCAACCTCCTCGGCGAGCAGCGCAGGAATCCAGTAGCGGCGCAGCAGGTCTCCCATCAGCGTGCCGCGCCCGGTGCGCGTCAGCTGCTCGTTCTGTTCCGTCGTGACTGACATGCGCTTTTCTTCCTCCGGGAAGTCGGGCCATTCTCCCCCATTGCTAGAATTCGATCAACGTTCAGAACGTCATCCCGCATATAGGAACTGGCGCCGTGCCGCTCTACTTCGTGGTGTTGCTGTCGGTGCTCGCGGGCGCGGCGCACCGCGGCAGCAAGGTGCTGGTGTCGCTCAGCGCCCTGGAACTCGACGCGAGCGCGTTCACCGTCGGCGTGATCGCGGCGATGTTCGCGGTATTCCCGCTGCTGCTCGCCGTGCCGGCGGGAAGGATCGCGGACCGCATCGGCGTGAGGCAACCGATCTTGCTCGGCTCGATTTGCCTGTCGGCCGGGCTCGCGCTGCCCGCGGTGTACGGCGGGTTCGCCGCGCTCCTCCTGTGCCCGGCGCTGGTCGGTCTGGGCCACGTATTCTTCCACGTCTCGGTCCACGCCGCCGTCGGTTCTCTCGGCAAACGCGCCGACCGGGCGAGGAATTTCAGCGTCTTCTCGCTCGGCGCGTCGATCGCCGCGCTCATCGGCCCGTCCCTCGCCGGCCTCTCCATCGACACGATCGGCTACCGGCCAGCGTACCTCGCGCTCGCGGGAATCTCGGGCCTGGTGGCGCTGCTGGTGGTGCTGTTCCCGCGGGCGATGCCGGGCCATGCCGAGCGCGACGAGGCGCCGCAAGGCGGAAGCACGTTCGCTCTTTTGCGGGACGGCGCGCTGCGAAACACGCTGATCATGAGCGGCGTCACGCTGACCGGAATCGAGCTGTTTTCCTTTTATCTGCCGATTTACGGCAAATCGATCGGCCTCTCGGCCTCGTCGATCGGACTGGTGCTGAGCAGCTATGCCGCCGCGGCCTTCGCCGTAAGGCTGGCGATGCACAAGCTCGCGCGGCGCTACACCGAGGTCGGAGTGCTCACCGGGTCGCTCTTCATCGCCAGCGCGGCGTATGCCCTGATGCCGTTTCTTTCCGCGTTGCCGGTGCTCGTGCTGCTTTCTTTCATGCTCGGCCTGGGGCTTGGCTCCGCCCAGCCCCTTACCATCATGCTCACCTACGATCACGCCCCAAAAGGTCGTTCGGGCGAGGCGCTGGGGATGCGGGTGAGCGTAAACAAGTTGACCCAGATCGCCGTGCCGCTGCTCTTCGGCGGCATCGGCAGCGCGTTCGGAGTGCCCCCGGTATTCTGGGCCAATGCCGCTTTCCTGCTCGTCGGTGGCGCGATCTCGGCGCGGGAGCTGCGCGCATCCGGCGCCGGTAGCCGAAAGCGCGGCAGCGCGCTTTCGTCCATCGACGAAGTTGCAAAGGAGGATATGAAATGAAGACGCGCTCCCTGCTAGCCTCGGCGGCGCTCGCGCTCGCTTCGTCGTCGGCGCTCGGCCAGGCGCCTGCGGGCTCGGCGCAGGCAGGCAAGAAAGCGTACATGGACAAGATGTGCCATACGTGCCATGGCACGCTTGGGCAAGGCGGCGAGCGCGGCGCGGGTCCCCGCGTCGCGCCGGCTCCCTTTCCCTGGGAGGCGTTCGCGACGCAGACGCGCCGGCCGCGGGCGGCGATGCCGCGCTATGCGGTCGAGTTCCTGAGCGATCGGGAGCTCGCGGACATCTACGCTTATTTGTCGTCGCTCAAGCCCGGGCCCAAGGCACGCGACATACCGCTCCTCCGAGACTGATCTTCAGCGCTGAGCGGAGCCAAACGATTACTGCGGCTCGATCCCAGCCGCGCGCGCGACTCGCGTCCACTTTTCCAGTTCGTCCCTGATCAGCCGCGCGAACTCGGCGGGCGTGCTGCCAACCGCCTCGGCCCCGTCGGCGGCGAGCTTTTCCTTCACCTCGTCGGTGCGCAACGCCTTGATCGCCTCGGCATGGATGCGCACAACAATTGCCGCGGGCGTTCCGGCCTGGGCGAGCAGCCCGTACCACTGCATGGCCGCGTAGTTCGGGACCGCGGCTTCGGCAACCGTCGGCACGCCGGGCAGGGCCCCAAGGCGCTTCGGCCCGGACACCGCCAGCGCGCGCAAGCGGCCTGAATCAACGTGCGGCTTGGCCGTCAGCGCATTGGCGAACATCGCCGCGATCTGCCCGCCGATGACATCGGTGACGGCGGCGGCGGTGCCTTTATAGGGAACGTGCTGCAGGTCGATACCCGCCATGCTCTTGAGGAGCTCCATCGACATATGCGGCGAGGTGCCGGTCCCGGCGCTGCCGTAGTTCAATGCTCCGGGCTTTTGCTTGGCAAGCGCGATGAACTCGGCCAGGGTCCGCGCCGGCACCGCCTGGCCGACGACCAGCACATTGGGCGCGGTGGCGGCGAGGGTGATCGGCGCGAAATCGCGGAGCGGATCGTATGAGACGTTCTTGTACAGCACGGAATTAAGGACCAGCGTGCTCGGGACAAACAGCAAGGTATAGCCGTCCGGCACCGAGCGGGCGGCGGCCTCGACGCCGATCATGTTGCCGGCGCCGGGCTTGTTCTCGACGACGAACGGCTGCCCGAATGCCCTGGAGAAATGCTGCGCCAGCACGCGCGCCACGATATCGGTTCCGCCTCCCGGCGCGGAGGGCACGATTATGCGCACGGGCCGCGCAGGATAATTGCTTTGCGCCTGCGCCTGCCCGGCAAGCACGCCGAGGCAAACCAAGCCAGCCCAAACCACCCGCTTCACCGCTTTACTCCTTCGCCTTCGCCTTACGAGGGCGCGCGGGTCATCCGAGCGCTCGCAGCAGCTTTTCGCCCCGTTCCACCGGCTTTGCCGCGACCAGCACGAAAGCGATCACGCACGGGCTCGCGCCGCGGTTGACCCAGTTGTGCACCGTGCCCCGCTGCACCAGCACATCGCCCTGTCGCAGGTGGACCTCGGCGCCTTCGAGCTGCATATCGATTTCGCCCGACAGCACCACTGCATAATCGATCGATTCGGTACGGTGATTGCGCGGCGCCACGCCGGGACCGTATTCGATCACCCTGAACACCGTGCCGTTCGGGTCGGTGGTGGCAACTTCGCGCCCACCGCCGTCGCGATCGTCCGAGTTGTCGCTCGGAAACGAGCCGGTGGACCAGATCATGCAGCTCTCGTGCTGCGGCCGGCGCGACACGACGTTCTTGCATATCTCGTCGATGGCGACAACCGCGCGACCGTGCTCGTCATGACCCGTGACGACCCGTCTTATCTTCATCGGCATCGCCTCATGTCAGCGCCCCTGGCAGACCACGTCGATGAGCGCCGGCGCGCCGCCCTTCACGACCGCCGCCGCGCGCCTAAGCGCGGCGCCAAGCCGCGCCGGGTCTTCGATCGGCCCTTCCGCCCACACGCCTTGCGCCTGCGCGAGCTTGGCGAAGTCGATCGCGGGTTTTTCCAGAACGGTGCCGATCCACGCCTGGTCGGGGCGCCGCTTGTGCAGCGCTGCCATGCGCTGCAGGTGCATCACCTCCTGGTGGTAGCCGCGGTTGTTGTGCATGACGTACAGAATCGGAATCTTGTGATACGCGGCCGTCCAGAGCGTGCCGGGGCAGTACATCAGGTCACCGTCGGGCTGGAAGGTGACGGTGAACAGCCCTTTGGACTTATTGGCGAGCGCCACGCCAAGCGCACCCGGAGCGGCGTAGCCGACGCCTTGGGCGCCCGCGCCGCCCAGCATGTGGTGGTATTGCGTCGTCGGCCAGAGTAGCTGCGCCCAAGTGATGCGGTCGCTCACCGCGAGCGACCAGGGCTCGTTCTTGACCGAGCTCCACACCTCCATCGCCAGGCGCGCGGTCGAGACCGGGCTCGCATCCCAGCCCACGGCCGCGTTTTCTCTCGTGCGATCCAAGGATTTGCGATGTTCTCCTGCCAGTTTGGCGGCGCGTTCCGCCGCCGCGCGCCGCTGCCCTTCGGACAGCGCCCGCTTTACCTCCTCGATCAGCGCCGGGAGGCTGGCCTGCGCGTCGCCGTTGATCGCGAGATCCGCAGGCTGGTAGCGCTGGAAATCCTGGTAGTTCGAGCGGATGTAGACGTCCTGCATCGACAAGTTGATGATCTTTACGCCGTCCTTCGCGATGCGACGCTTCTGCTTGTGGGGATCGCTGAGCGAATTGAACTGCGCCCATGGATCGGCCACCTCGAGCAGCAGCACCACGTCGGCGTCGCGCACTGCGGCGCGGCGATTGCCGCTCTGACACAACGGATGCATGCTCGGAAAGTTCATGCGGCTTCCCAGGTCGATCACCGCGGCACCGAGGGCCTCGGCAAGCTCGACCAGCCGGTTCACGCCCTCCTGATCGCGCGCCGCCCGGTCGGCGATGATCACCGGCGCAGCGGCATTGGCGAGCAGGCGCGCGGCCTGGGCGAGCGCTGCGCGACCGCCCTGCGGCGGCGCCGACGGCGATCGCGCGGGAATAGTCAGGCCTTCAGCGTGGATCGGTTCTTCCTGCAGATCGGTGTCCACGCCGATCAGGACTGGCTCGCTCGGCGGGGTCATCGCGATCTTGTAGGCGCGCACCGCGGATTCCGCGAAATGCTGCAGAGACATCGGGTAGTCGTCCCACTTGACGTAGTCGCGCACCATCAGCGCCATGTCCTGGACCGAATGGTTCCACTCGGTCCCCGGGCGGCGCTTGTCGGCATCCACGCCGTTGCCGGCGAACGTCATGATCGGCACCCGGTCCACCCACGCGTTGTAGAGCGCCATCGAAGCGTGCATCAATCCCACCGTGCCGTGCAGCACCGCGGCCATCGGCTTGCCCGCCGCCTTGCCGTAGCCGTGTGCTATGGCCACCGCGATCTCCTCATGCGTGCAGGTAAGCAGCTCGGGCTTGCGGTTGCCGCCATAATTGACGATCGACTCGTGCAGGCTGCGAAAGCTCGACGCGGGGTTGGTCGTGATGAACTCGAGGTCGAGCGTTTTCAGCACGTCGACCATGAAGTCCGATCCGGGCCGCTCGATCACGATATCGCCCGGCAGCCGCGCCGCCTTTTCCTTGCCGCCTCGAGCGGCTTCCCCGGCAGCCGCTTGGGCGCCGTCCGCCGCGCCCGCAGCCGTCGCCGCCGCCGCGGCCGTGGCGCCGACGCTCGCTGCGGCGCTCTTCAGGAATCGGCGGCGGTCCATGCCGCTGGAATCCCGCTCGCCTTCGTCGTGTTTCACGGGTTCCTCCTCGTTCACGCCTGTCCGCCGGCTTGCGGCTCACGCCGCGGCCGCGTCCTTGCCGGCGTGCGGCATGAACAGGATGAACAGATTGGCGACGACGATCGTGCCGGCCAGGAAATAGAACGTCGCGCCGAGGCCGAAGCGATCGGCGATGATCCCTGCCAGCAGCGGCGCCGCGGACGATCCTAGCGCCTGCGCGCCGAACAGCACGCCGATGCTGGTGCCGCCCATGTTCCTGGGCGTGGTTTCGAGCAGCCAGGCTTGCATCACAGGCCGGACCGCATACAGGAAGAAACCCAGCACGGCGACGAACACGACGAACGCGAACGATTTGCCGGCGAAGGCCATGAGGAGCAGCACCACCGCGGTCATCGCCATGCTCGTCATCATGACGCTGCGCCGCCCCATGCGGTCGGACAGATGCCCGGCCACGGGCGAGGCGGCGAAGCCCGCGGCCTGCAGAGCGAACAGGCAGGCGCCGACCCACACCGGCGAGAACCCCATCTCGTAGGCGAGATAGACCGGCAGGAAGGTGAGCAGGGCATTCTGGGTCATCGAACGGAACGCGGAGCTGGTCGACAGCAGGAGCAGCGAGCGATTGCGGAACAGCGGGGCAAGGCCGCGAACATAGTCGCGGATGGACTGCAGGTGACCGTCGTGAGTCGCAACGTCTTTCTGCGGCGCCTTCCTGCCGCCCAGCCGCAGCGTGCCGAGGAACACGAGCAGCACCAGGGCGATCACCAGGCCGGGGACGACGTTCAGCATCACGACCTCGCGCCACGTCAGGATCGACAGCAGCGCGCCGACCACGATCGGCGCCAGCGCGTCGCCGACGTTGCCGCCCATGCCGTGCATGGACAGCACGAGGCCCTTGCGCTCGGGGAAGCCGTGCGCCAGCGTCGGGATCGCCGTCGGGTGCCACAGGCTGTTGCCGAAACCGACCAGCGATACGCACGCAAGCAGCATCAGGTAGCTGTGCGTGAAGCCCATGAGCAGGTAGGGGAAGCCCACCCAGAACAGCGACAGCGCCATCAGCAGTCCCTTGCGCCCCACCGTGTCGACCAGCACGCCGCCGGGCACGTTCGCCACCGCGCCCGCGATGTACTGGCAGGTCATGATCAGGCCGATCTCGCTGTAGCTCAGGCCCAATTCCTTCCCGATGATCGGCAGCAGCAGGTAGAACGTGGCCGGATACCAGTGGGTCAGGGAATGGCCGAGCGTGATGAACCAGACCTCGCGGAAAGAGCGCGCCGGGATGGCTGGAGCGGTCGGTGCGGTGGTGGTGACGGAGCTCATGTCAGCCGCCTGCGCGTTTGATCACGGTATCGTCGAACAGCTTCTGCCACATCTCCGCCTCGTCGAGCGAGCGGATCGGGTCGGTCTGCAGGATTTTCACGCCCTTCAGCGGCGACGGCACCTTGGTGCTGGTCGGCACGTAGTCCATGCCGACCAGGTACTGCTGCGCATCGGTGAGCATGTAGTCATAGAACAGCAGGGCGGCGGCCGGATGGGGCGCGCGCCGCGCGACGCCCACGGCGTTGGAGCGCGCCACCGCGGGCTCGAGCGCGAACCAGTCCACCGGCGCGCCCTTCTTCTTCGCCTGCTCGGGCATGTAGTTATAGATCGTCAGCGCGAGCGGCACCTCGCCGGCGATCACCATGTTGTTCAGCAGCGTGTGACCCTGCCGCACGGAGATGCCGTTGCCGCTCACCAGATCGCGAAAGAACTTCAGGCCCTTGTCGCCGCCGCCCATAACCTCGACCACCGACGCGAACCAGTCCTGGTTCTTGGCCTCGATGCCGAGCTTGCCTTTCCACTTCGGGTCGAGCAGCTGCGCGTAGCTCTTCGGCAGATCGGCCTTCTTGATGAGGTTGGTGTTGTACGCTTGGACCCACACCGACAGCAGCGTGGCGGCCCATTCCCTGTGCGCGGGAACCGATCCGGGGAGCAGGTCCTTGTGCGCAGGCGAAGCAACGGCCTGCAGGATCTTCTCGCGCGACAGCGCTTCCATCTCGGGCGAGCCGAAATGCACGACGTCGACCTCGTATCTGCGCGCCGCCGCCTCGGCCAACGTCCGCTGCAGCACCTTGTCGGTACCGGCGCGCCACACCTTTACCTTCACGCCGTACCTGCTTTCGAACGGCTTGATGAGCGTCGGCTGGTCCTTCTCTGCGAACGTCGTATAAAACGTCAGCGCGCCTTCCTTCCTGGCCGCTGCGACGATGCGGTCCATGCGATCGGCGCCCTGGTAATTGAACAGCGGCGACTGCGCGTTCGCAGTCCCGCCGGCCATCACGGCCATGACCGCCAGCAAGCGGATCGTGCGCCTGAGGAAACTCATGGTCCTCCAGGCCCGGGGATTGCTCAGGCGCTTTCCGAGACTTTGCGCCTGGGGCGCAGGAAGTCATCGACCATCTGCGGCGTCACCTTCACCCCGGGCCGGTATTCCGGCGCGTCCTCGAGCTGCTCCAGGTCGTTCAGGCCGCTCGCCTTGTAGATGCGGTTCACCGCCGAGATCAGCCGCACCGGGCGCTCGGGGTCCGCGTTGAAATGCTGGCTCGCGGTATTGGGCGGGATGTAGATCACGTCCCCCGCCTCCCACTCGTAGCGCTTCACTTCCTTCTGCGCCGCCCAGTGATAGGTGTCGGTGATCTCGACATCGTAGTCCTGGTGCAGGTCATAGCCGCGCCCCTCGAGCACGTACAGGCACTCCTCGGCGAGCTGGCGATGCTTCCCCGAGCGGCTGCCCGGCGGAATGATCAGCATGTAGGCGTCCACCGTCTCCATGCGCGTGTTCATGCCTTCGTTCATGAGGTGCTTGAGCAGCCCCTGGCGCGACAGCTCCCAGGGCATGTCCTCCGGATGCACCACCTTCTTCCTCTTGGCGTTGCGCGCCGGCGCCTGCGTCGCCTCCTCCAGCAGCGCCTGATACAGCGCCTGGTTCTGCGTGCCCTTCTTCCATGCCTTCGATTCGCCCCATGCCATCGTGCTTTCTCCTTTCAGAGAGCGCCCTACGCGCCTTCGTAATCGCCGTAGTTGTGGTTTTCCTCGAAGTGGCGCGGCACAAAACCCCTGCCTTCCGCGGTCGGCTCGGTGGGCCGCGGGATCACCGACTCCTGGAACAGCATGTTCATGAACATGATCATCGGCTTGGGCTTCAGCACGAGCGCGCGCGCGGGCTTCACGGGATTCGCGTTGAAGTGCTGGTGCACGCAATTCATGTGCACGATCGCGACGTCGCCTGCCTTCCAGTCGTAGCGGATGCCGTCGTGGATCTCGTAGCCCTCGCCGTCGAGGATGTAGAACGCCGCCTCGTTGACGTGGCCGTGCTTCTGCGTGCGGCCCCCCGGGCCGTACTCCTCCAGGTGCACGTGCAGCGTCTGCGTCAGGCCGTCGACCGGCTCGATGAAGTGCTTGCTGAAGGACTGCGGACCGTCGTTGAACAGCAGGTCGCGGCCCTTGATGACGCGCGGCATGCTGCGCAGGCGCGCCAGCTCGTCCTTCAGGCTGTACTGCCCCTGGATGCCGCGCACGAAGACGCGGTCCTTCTTGCTCTTGTAATGCGATTCCTTGCCCATCCTTGCTCTCCTTCGATCACTGTTTAGGGCGAAATATCTCCTCGTAGAGCTTCACCCATTTGTCGTAGTCGTCGAGCATCACCCGCGCATCGACGAACTTGAGCGGCAGCTTGGCGAGCGGCGTATCGACCTTCCTGTTGACCGGTACGAAGTCGCGGTTGACGAGCACCTTCTGCCCTTCCTCGCTGATCTCGAAATCGTAGAACAGCAACGCCGCATGCGGATTGGGCGCGCGGCGCGCGATCCCGACCCCGTTGGGGCGCGCGATCGCCGTGCCGACGGCGAGCCAGCCGATCGGCGCGCCTTTCTGCTTCAACTGCTCGGCCTTGTAGTTGTAGACGGTCAGCGCGAAGGGCACCTCGCCGGAAGCAACCAGCTGGGTAAGAAGCGTATGGCCTTTGCGTACCGAGATCCCGTTTTTCGCGACGATCTCCTTGAACAGCCTGGTGCCCTTCGCTTCGCCAAGCTCCTCCATCACGCCAGCGAGCCAGTCGGCATCCTCGGCTTCGATGCCGAGCCTGCCCTTCCACCTCGGCTGCAGAAGATCCTCCCAGGACTTGGGCAGCTCTTCCTTTTTCACCAGCTTCGTGTTGTAGGCCTGGACGAACACGTTGAGGCGCGTGCCGACCCACTCGCCGTGCGGCCGCAGCGCCGCGGCGATCAGGTTGGCGTGGTGCGGCGAAGACACTTTCTGCAGGACCTGCTCCCGGTGCATGGATTCCATCTCCGGGCCGTTGGTCTCCAGCACGTCCACCGTGTGGCGGTTCGCGCGCGCCTCGGTCACGGCGCGCTGCAGAACCTTCTCAGAGCTGGTGCGGAACATGCTCACCTTGATGCCGTACTTCTTCTCGAAGGCCGCGACCAGCGCGCCCATGTCGTCGCCCTGGGCGGAGGTGTACATGCTGAGCGTGCGCTCCTTCTTCGCGCCTTCGACGAGGCGCTGCGTGCGATCCGCGCCCCGGTAGGACGCCATCTCCTCGAGCGAGGCGAACGGCCGGACCTGGGCGGCGGAAGGCCCCGCATTCAGGAAAAGCGCGATTGCCGCGGTGCAGGCGAGGCGCATTTCAGTCGGCCTCTTTCGTGACCCGCGCGCCCTTCAGGAACAGCTCCGACCAGAGCTTTCCCCACTTGGCGTCTTCGTCCAGCGTGATGACCGGATCGATCATCTCGAACGGGAACTTGTTGAGGGGTGAGTCGACCGCCCGGCTGGCGGGCACGCGGTTGCGCGCCTTGATGATCAACTGTCCCTCTTGCGACAGCATGAAATCGGCGAACAGCAGCGCGGCGTTAGGGTGCGGCGCGCGGCTCGCCACGCCGATCGCGTTGGGCCGGCCGAAGGTCGGGCTGAGCGCCTTCCACTTGATCGGCGCACCTTTCACGCTGAGGCGCTCGGCATTGTGGTTGTAGGCCGTGGCGGCGAGCGCAATTTCGCCGGCGCCGACCAGCTCTGCCATGAGCGTGTGGCCGCTGCGGATCTGCGGCCTTGTATCCGAGAGGGTTTCACCAGCTTCGTGTTGTAGGCGATGGTGAAGAAATTGAAGCGGTCGGCCACGTAGTGCCGGTGCTTCGGGAAGGCCGCCGGCGGCAGGTCCTTGAAATGCGGGCTGAAGAACTCCTCGAGCAGCTTCTCGCGGTACATCGCTTCCATCTCGGGCCCGTTGGTCTCGAGCACATCGAACGCGAAGCGCCCGGCGCGCGCCTCGCTGACCGCGCGCTGCACCACTTTCTCGGAGCCGGCGCGCCACAGGCTCACCTTGACGCCGTATTTCTTCTCGAAGGCCTCGGTGATCGGCACCGAGTCCTTGAGATTGAGGGAGGTGTACAGCGTCACCTGGCGTTCCTTGCGGGCGCCATCGATCAGGCGCTGGTCGCGGTCCGCGCCCTGGTAGAGATACAGCGCCCGCTGCGGACCGGCCTCGCCCCGCGGCTGCGCGGCGCAAAGCGTCGCCCAGCCGAGCAGCGCCGCCAGGATTACGGCGAATAGCGCGCGAGTTCCCATGGACCTTAGATTACCGCGATCACGCGACGCCCGCGCGCTTCGGCGGCAGATCGGCGAGCTCGGCCTGGTAGGCCTCGTTCATCCTCGCTTCGATGCCATTCTTCGCGAGCGCGGAGGCGAACCAGTCTTTCACGCGGGGCGACTCGTCGGCGTAATCGATCTGGTCCCCGCCCAGGCGCTTGCTGATCCACGCCTTGGGAACGCCCTGTGCGTTGCGGATCGCGACGCCTTCGGCCTTGAACGCAAGGTAGCGCGCCGGGGTGGTCCCGGTGTTGAAGTGCTGGTGGTACCACATGTTCGGCGGAACGATGAGAGAGCCTTCGCGCCACTCGTAGCGGCGCGGCTCCTCGCCCTCGGGCCACATCAGGCTGAATCCCTCGCCGTTCATGACGATCACGTAGGCGCCCGGGCCGTGCGCGTGCGCCTTCTTGTAGGTCCCGATCGGAAACTGCGAGATGTGGCTGTTCATGCTGCCCTTCGCCATGCTGAAACGGATGTGGCCGCCGCCCGCGCCGCGCTCCTTGGCCGAGATGAGCGGCAGATTGATCGCGTCGGCGACGAAATTGGTGTCGAGCAGCAAGCCCTTCTGCTCGCCCCGGTCGGCGAAGTAATCCGGCTCGCCGCTGAACCGGTCGCGGAAGTCGTAGCGGGTATTGAACACGAAATCGACATCGCCGAAAGCGTTGATGATCACCGGGGCGTTGGTGACCGACACGAAGCGCGCCGGGTCCCTGCCCGAGCCGTTGAAGTGCTGGTGCATCGCGTTCAACGGGATCGCGAAGATCGCCCCCGCCTTCCACTCGAACGTGAGCTTCTTTCCGGCTTCGTTCCAGACGCTGGTCGAGCCGCGTCCGTCGAGGATATAGATCATCTCCTCGTAGAGCTGGCGCTGCGGCGCGAGCTGCTTGCCCGGCGGAATCTCGCACACGTAGGCATCGTTCGAGGTGCGCGAGGCGTCGTGGTTGAGGAACACGCCCCGCCCTCCGCGGCGCGCCCAGTGCTTCAGCTCGACCGTGTGCAGGTCCGGCACGTACATCGCGCTGAGGATGTCCAGGCCTTCTTCGCGCACCCAGCGCGTGTAGGGCGTTTCCTTCTCGGTGGCGAATTTCTTCGCCATGTCCGCCGAAACGAGAGCGTCTGCTTTCACGTTGTTTCCTTGCCGTAGTCGCCGTAGTTGAAGTCGTCTTCCGCGTCGCGCGCCTGGAAGCCTTCGGCGCCGGGCGCCGGCTCGGCCGGGCGCGGCTCGATCTGCTTCTGGAACAGCATGTTCATGAAGATGAACATGGGCTTGGTCTTGATCACGAGCGCGCGCGCGGGTTTCGTCGCGCTCGCGTTGAAGTGCTGGTGCACGCAGTTGTTGTGCACGATCGCCACATCGCCCGCCTTCCAGTCGTAGCGCACGCCGTCGTGGATCTCGTAGCCCTCGCCGTCGAGGATGTAGAACGCCGCCTCGTTGACGTGGCCGTGCTTCTGCGACCGGGCGCCCGGACTGTACTCTTCCAGGTGCAGGTGGAAGGTCTGCGTGATGCCGTCCTTCGGCTCGACGTAGTGGCGGCTGAAGGTCTGCGGTCCGTCGGTGAAGCGGATCTTCGATCCCTTGCGCACGCGCGGCATGCTGCGCAGGCGCGCCAGCTCGTCCTTCAGGCCGTACTGCCCCTGGATGCCGCGCACGAACACACGGTCTTTCTTGCTGTGATAGTGCGACTCGCTGCCGAGCACGTCATCCCGGTCATCGGCTTTGCCTGGCTTCATGGTCTGTCTCCTTAGCGGCCGTATTGCTCGAGCTTGTAGCGTTTCGGTTTCAGGGCGCGGCAAATCTCGCGGTTGACGTCGGCTTGCCGCAGCGCAATGCCGGCTTCGGCCGCCATCTGCGCGACGATCGCCATGTCGTCCTCGGCCCAGGCCATCGTCTGCGTGCCCCATTTCTCCAGCGGCCCGTTG
>WNFI01224167.1_pt1 | contig 18744 bp, 23 predicted proteins | sample 5400471 | NCBI WGS metagenome assembly WNFI01 (sample SAMN13153348, study PRJNA577476) | soil metagenome | isolation source: 100 cm saprolite on Douglas fir-dominated hillslope | place: USA:California | collected 2013-09-17 | reverse complement strand
GATGATCGAGCGCCAGCCCTTGCGCTTCGCTTCCTCGGCGAGGGTGGCGATGACGTCGTCGGCTTCGACGCCCTCGACGCTGAGCACCGGCCAGCCGAGCGCCTCGACCGCCTCGCGCAGCGGTTCCACCTGCAAAGCGAGATCGCCGGGCATTGCCGAGCGGGTCGCCTTGTAGTCGGCATATGCCTCGTCGCGGAAGGTCTTGCCCCTGGCGTCGAACACGCAGGCGCGCGCCTGCGCCTTATAATCGGCGGCGAGCTTGCGCAGCATGCTGAGTACGCCGTAGATGGCGCCGGTCGGCTCGCCCTTCGGGCTCTTCAGCTCCGGCAGCGCGTGGAACGCGCGGTACAGATAGGACGAGCCGTCGACCAGCAACAACGTCTTTTCAGGATCAATTCCCGACATGACAAACGCAAAGATAGTAAAGCCGGCCGGACCTGGCCACGAGATCTCCGCACGCGAGGCGTGGAAGCTGTTCGGCATTATGGCAGAGTTCTTCGAGGCGACCGAGCGGCTCGCCGGCATTCGCCCGGCGGTCTCGGTGTTCGGCAGCGCGCGGATCAAGGCCGGCTCGCCCTATTACCGGCTCGCGGAAGAGACCGCGCGGCTGCTCTCGGACGCCGGCTTCACCGTGATCTCGGGCGGCGGGCCCGGGCTGATGGAAGCGAGCAACAAAGGAGCGTTCGCCGGCAAGGGACTCGCGGTCGGGCTCAACATCGATCTGCCGCGCGAGCAGCTCGCCAACCAGTACCAGGACATCAGCCTGCGCTTCAAGCACTTCTTCGCGCGCAAGGTGATGTTCGCGAAATACGCGACCGCCTATGTCGTGCTGCCCGGCGGCTTCGGCACGCTCGACGAGCTGTTCGAGGCGCTGACGCTGGTGCAGACCGGCAAGACGCGCCAGATGCCGATCATCCTGGTGCACGAGCCGTTCTGGCGCGGCCTCCTGGAATGGTTTCGCGAGCGGCTCGCAGCCGAAGGCATGATCGACCCGGCCGACATCGATCTGGTGCAGGTGTGCAACGAGCCCAAGCAGGCGGTCGACGCCATCTTCGCCTTCTACGAGAAGCGCAGCTTCGAGCCCTCGCCGGCGGAGAGGGAGGTCCTGCTGAACCTTTAGTAGAATCGGCGGAAGTCTAGAACTCGCTCATGCGCCGCCTTGTTTTCCTGTTACTTGCGATTTTTGCGGCGGCAGCGCTGGCGCAGCGCCGTGCGCCGCCGAAGCTCGAGCCGCTGCCCGAGCCGCCGCCGCCGCCGGCGATTCCCGGCCCGGACGAGCCCTCGGTGCGGATCCCGGTCCAGGAGAGCGACAAGGTCGAGGAGATCCGGGAAGGCGGGCGCGTGGTGATGCTCAAGGTCACGCCGGCCGGAGGCAAGCCGTACTACCTGCTCGACACTTCCGGCAACGGCAACTGGGTGCGCCGCGATTCGCTCGACGACGGCCTGCGCGTGCCGATGTGGCCGATCCACACCTTCGACTGAACGCTTGTCCGTTTACACTCCCGTCAGCGAAGTCCAGCTCTCGGACTGGCTGCGCAATTACTCCGTAGGCCGCCTCGCCGCCTTCGAGCCGATCGAGGCGGGCATCGAAAACACCAATTATTTCGTCACCACCGCGCAAGGCCGCTATGTCCTCACGCTGTTCGAGCGGCTGCCGGCGCAGGAGCTGCCTTTCTATCTCGGGCTGATGGCGCATCTCGCGCGGCACGGCATTCCCTGTCCGGCGCCGATCGCGGATCTTTCCGACCGCTATCTGCAAAGCCTCAACGGCAAGCCGGCGGCCCTGGTGACCCGGTTGCCCGGAAAATCGATCGAGCGTCCCGGCGCGGCCGAATGCGGCGAGCTCGGCATGCTGCTCGGCCGGATGCATCTCGCCGGCCGCTCCTACGGCGGCTATCTGGAGAATCCGCGCGGCCCCAAGTGGTGGCGCCTTGCGGCGCAGGAAATCAGGCCTTTCCTGAAGAAATCTCAATATGATTTTCTTGAAAGCGAAATTCTGTTTCAGTCGCAACATCGATTCCCGGATCTGCCGCGCGGGCCGGTGCACGCCGATCTGTTTCGCGACAACGCCCTGTTTGAGGACGGGCGCATCTCCGGCGTGATCGATTTCTACTTCGCCGGCGTCGATTGCCTGCTCTACGACCTGGCGGTTTGCGCGAACGACTGGTGCCTGGTCGACGCCGAGTCCGATTCCCGGCTGGAAAAAGCGCGCGCGCGCGCGCTGCTCAAGGGTTGCGAAGCGGTGCGGCCCTTTGACGCGCTGGAGCGCGACGCCTGGCCGGTGATGCTGCGCGCCGCGGCGCTGCGCTTCTGGCTCTCGCGGCTGCACGACTTTCATCTGCCGCGGCCGGGCACGCTGGTCCACGCGCACGATCCCGAGCACTTTCGCCGTATCCTCGAGGTGAGAATCGCGGGGAAGGCGCCGTGGACGCAATGAAAGGCGAGGCGAGGCTGCAGGCCCGGATCGTGTCCGCCGCGCGCGGCGCGTATTGGCTCGCCGACGGCTGGCGTTTTTTCCGCGCCGCGCCCTTGGGCTGGATGGCCCTCGTATTCGGCTACCTCGTTCTCATGATGCTGGCCTGGAGCATCCCGCTGGCCGGGGTCGCGGCCGCCGCGGTCTTCACGCCCTCGCTTTCGGTGAGCTTCATGGCCGTGGCTCGCGCCGCGAGCCGCGGCGCGCCGATCGGTCTGCCGCTGCTCCTAGAGGGGGTCAGGCTGGGGCTGCGCGCGCAGCTCGCCCTCGGGCTGGTCTATGTCGCTTGCCTCGCCGCGATTTTCGGCGCGACCAGCCTCTTGCTGGGCGAGCTGCCCGGCGTCGAGGCGCAGGGCCCCGAGGATCCGGCCGCCGGCCTTGCCTGGATCGGCGCGTTCTATGTGCCGGTGATGATGATGTTCTGGTTCGCGCCGACGCTGGCGGCCTGGCACTCGACGGGCGCCGCGAAGGCCCTGTTCGCGAGCTTCCTGGCGTTCCTGATGAACTGGCGCGCGTTTCTTGCCTACGGCGCGGTGACCACGGCGACGATATTCGCTCTGACCGCCATCGTGGTGCTGCTGGCGAGGCTGATATCGCCCGAAATTCCGCCGGCCTCGCTCGCATTGCCGATGTTCATCGCCGTTTTCCCCACGCTCTCGGGCAGCTACTACGCGAGCTACCGCGACATATTCGCCGAGGCCGCATGACGAAGATGACACCGGCGCGCAGGCCGACTATATTCTTCGATCGATGAACCTGCCTGATCTGTCCCCGAAGGCCGCGCCCGAGTTCGCCGATGCCGCGAGCTGCAAGGCCTGGCTCGAGCATGTGCCGCTCGCCAATGTCGGGACCGCGCAATACTCGCTGCTCAGCCAGCTCGAGGAGTTCAATCGCTTCCCGGCGAGCGCCGCCGTGCGCCTCGCCGTCCTGGAAACGCTGCGCGAGGCCGTCCATTTCGTGCAGATCGAGCAGGCGAAGCGCTTTACCAACCGGGCGCTGCCGATGGCAGAGGCCGAGGCCACGGTGTTCGAGGACACCAAGGACGTGTGGCAGGAAATGCGCGTCGGCTACCTGCGCTGCCTCGAGGCCGCGGTCAACGGCGAGGCCGGCATGCGCTCGCAGGCCGCTCTTATCTGCCAGCGCGGGCTCGCGTACTCGGGCCTGCGGATGTTCCACCACTACCGCGCTTACCGGGAGGTGCCGGGCGAGGACTGGCACGGGCTGCACGAGGTCTACGCCACCGCCGAGCGCCTGGGTATCACCGACGAGGCGGTGAAGGACTTTCTCAACCGCGATGTGCACGATACCTCGCCGCGCATCGCCTACGCCCGCGCCGTGCTGATGGCGATGGCGAACCCGAACGAGCTCTCGCAGCGGCAGATCACTTTCGTCGCCTTCCTGCTGGAGCGCTGGGCGGTGAAGCTCGAGGTGCACGACGAGGCGGTCGACGAGGGCGAGGGCCTGCCGCCGCTGATCGCGGATCTGGCCGGCGATCGCTGCCCGGAGCGCGCCGACCCGGCGGCGAGCGCCGCCGCCGAGGCGCGCTATCTCGACACCCGCAAGCTCGCCAAGAGCTTGCGCAACCGCGTCGGCCTGCTGCGCAAGGGCGAGGCGCCCTCCAAGCTCGCCCTCGGCGAGGACTGCGTGCAGCCCACCTGCGAGCAGCTGCTGGTGTTCCTCTATCGCCAGTGGTGCCAGCCCAAGCCGGGGCGCGCGACGGATCGCAAGCCGGTGGGCGCGACGGCCGAAGCCTGCAGCGAGCTTCCCGCCATCCATTACTACTTGACGGGGCGCGCGTTCCGCCAGCCGGCCGGCGGCGAGCAGAAGGAGCTCAGCAAGAAGCAGCAGGAGGAAATCGCAACCTTCGGCCGGGTGAGCACGCGCGAGGAAGACGACTACAGCGACGCGCACGGCTTCTCCCTCGAGCGCTGGCAGCTCGAGGATGAGAGCGCGCAGGGATTGCGCATCGTGCGCCGTGCCGGCGATCCGGGCAGGCGCTACATGCACGGCCAGCTCATCGGCGTGCGCCCTGCCGACGCGAAGGGCTTCATGCTCGGACAGGTGCGCTGGCTGATGGCCGCCGAGAATGGCGACTTGCACGCCGGCGTGAAGCTGCTGCCCGGCCTGCCCGGCGGCACCGCGGCGCGCCCGGCCGGGGTCAACGTGCAAGTCGAACAGTTCGTCCCGGTGCTCGTGCTCGGCGCGGTGCAGGCGCTGAGCTCGCCGCCCGCGCTGGTGCTGCCGGTGGGCTGGTACAAGCCCGGGCGGATCATCGAGGTCTACGGCGAGTCCTCGCACCGCGTGCGCCTGACCGAGCTGGTCGAGCGCGGCAGCGATTTCGAACGCGTCGGCTACGAGAAGGCCGAGTAGGGTGGAAGCGCCGGTCCCGACCGAGATCAAGCTCCACCAGCGCTCGCGCGCCATGGAAATCACCTTCGCCGACGGGCAGGTCTTCCGCCTGCCCTACGAATTGCTGCGCGTGTATTCGCCCTCCGCCGAGGTCCGCGGCCACGGCGCCGGCCAGGAGGTGCTGCAGGTCGGCAAGCAGAACGTCGATATCCGCGCCCTCGAGCCGGTCGGCTCGTACGCGGTGCAGCCGAGCTTTTCCGACGGCCACAGCACCGGCATCTAAAAGCGGCTCGCGTGGGAGCCGTTTTCGACCGGGTCGCCGAGCGCTACGACCTGATGAACGATTTGATGTCGTTCGGCCTGCATCGGGCATGGAAGGCGTTCACCGTCGCCATCGCCCGCCCGCGCCCCGGGGAGCGCGTGCTGGATGTGGCCGCGGGCAGCGGCGACCTTGCCCGTGCCCTCGCCCGGCGCGTTGCGCCGGGAGGTGAAGTATGGCTCGCCGACCTGAACCGGCGGATGCTGGAGCGCGGCCGCGACCGCATGCTCGACGCGGGCGTGCTTTCGCCCGCGGTGCAGTGCGACGCCGAGCGCCTGCCCTTTCCCGACGCCTATTTCGATTGCGTGACGGTCGGCTTCGGCCTGCGAAACATGACGCGCAAGGAGGCGGCGCTCGGCGAAATGGCGCGCTGTCTCAAGCCCGGCGGTCGGCTGGTGGTGCTTGAATTCTCGAAGATCTGGAAGCCGCTCGAGCGTGCCTACGACCTTTATTCGCTCAAGGTTCTGCCCTGGCTCGGCGAGCGCGTCGCAGGCAACGCCGCGGCCTACCGGTATCTTGCCGAGTCGATCCGCATGCACCCGGACCAGGCGGCGCTCGCGCAGATGATGGAGAGCGCGGGGCTCGCCAAGGTGGAGTTCTTCAATCTCGCCGCCGGGGCTGTTGCAGTGCATCGAGGGTATCGCCTGTAGTGATAGGATGGGCGGTTCGGATGCGTCTCGGGGGACCAGACATGAAAAATTTCCTGATCGGGCTTTGCGCCGTTCTGCTTGGCGCCGTGCTTGCGGTGAACGATGCCGAAGCGGCGCGGCTCGGCGGCAGCCGCTCCGTCGGCACGCAGCGCAGCGTCACCAGCACGCCGCCCGCCTCCACGCCGGCGAAACCTGCGCAACAGCAGATTCGGCGGCCTGTTTCTGCTCGCGCTGCTCGCGCTCGTCGGAGTGGTCGCGTACAAGGCGCTCGCGCGCCGGCGCGAGGAGGCGGCCCCTCGACCCGTCCAATTTGCCGGAATCGGCGCGGAAACGATAAGGCTGCCCGCCGCGCCTTTCTCGTCTGAAACTGCTTCTCGAGGGCAAACCATTCCCGCGGGCTTCGACACCGCCGGCTTCCTGCGCGGCGCCAAGCTCAATTTCGTCAAGCTGCAGGTGGCCAACGACCTCGGCAACCTCGACGAGATCCGTGAGTTCACTACCGCCGAGCTGTTCGACGAGCTGAGCAAGGACGTAGTGGGACGAGGGCGCGGCGCCCAGCAGACCGATGTCGTCACGCTCGACGCGGACCTGCTGGAGGTCGCGACCGAGGGCGACAGGCATTGGGCGAGCGTGCGCTTCTCGGGCACGGTGCGCGAGACGCCGGGAACGGCGCCGGTGGCGTTTGGGGAGGTGTGGAACCTCGCCAAGCCCGCCGACGGCTCCAGCGGCTGGCTGCTCGCCGGCATCCAGCAGATGCAATAGGGGTCGGCGGATAGGAGCGCAAAAAGGCCACCTTCGGTGGCCTTTTTCATTCACCTCCTTGGACTCAATTCTTGATTCATAAACTTCTCTCTGAAGCGCTGAACCATCTTCTTGCCGGAGAACCCTGGGCGCGCGAGCGGCTCGCGCCGTTCGCGCAAGAGACGGTTGAGCTCTGCGCGCCGCCGTTTCCGGCCTTGCGTTTTGCCGTTCTGGAAAATGGATTCCTCAGCGGGGCAGCGGGGGACGGGGCAGCGTCGCTCGTGATCACCTTGAAGGCCGAAGCGCCTGCGGCAATGCTGCGCGGGCAGGAGCATTTCCTGCGTGCAGTCGAGATTTCCGGAAACGCAAAGCTGGCCGATGCGGTGATGCTGCTCGCGCGCAACCTGCGCTGGGATTTCGAGGAAGATCTTTCGCGGGTGGTGGGCGACGTCGCGGCGCACCGGCTGGCCGGGGCGCTGCGGGGCTTCGCCGCCTGGCAGGCGGACGCGGCGCGGAGGCTCGCGGAGTCGTTCGCCGACTACCTTGCCGAGGAGAGCCGGCTGCTGGTACGGCGCGCCGAGCTCGACCAGCTAGCCGGCGCGGCTGCCCGGCTGCGCGACGGCGTCGAGCGCCTGGAACAGCGGATCCGCCGCTTTGTCTAGGCTCGCCAGGCTCGCGCGCATCCTCAGCGTCGGGCTGCGTTTCGGCTTGCACGAGTTTGTCCCGCGCCTCTCAGGGAACGTCTTTCTTGTTTTTTTCAACCGAAAAGAGCCGCGCGCAAAGAGGCTGCGCGAAGCCCTCGAGGCGCTCGGGCCGATTTTCGTCAAGTTCGGCCAGGTGCTGTCGACCCGGCGCGACCTGCTGCCGCTCGACATCGCCGACGAGCTCGCCAAGCTGCAGGACCAGGTGCCGCCTTTTCCTCCCGAAATCGCAATCAGGGAAGTGGAAAGATCGCTGGGCCGGCCGATCGGTGAATTGTTCCTGAAGTTTGAAAAGCAACCCGTCGCGAGCGCCTCCATCGCGCAAGTGCACCTCGCGTCCCTGCACGACGGCCGGGAGGTCGCGGTCAAGGTGCTGCGGCCGCGGGTCGAGGAGGAGATCGCCAAGGACGTGGCGCTGCTCCAGACTGCGGCGGCGCTGGCGGAGCGGCTATGGGCCGAGGGGCGGCGCCTCAAGCCGCGCGAGGTGGTGAAGGAGTTCGAGCATCATCTGGAGGAAGAGCTCGATCTCATGCGCGAGGCGGCCAACGCCAGCCAGTTGCGGCGCAACTTCGCCGGCTCCACCCTGCTGGTGGTTCCAGAAGTGCATTGGGAGCTGTGCTCGCAGCGCGTGATGGTGATGGAGCGCATGCGCGGCATCCCGATTTCCCAGACAAAAATCATCGAGCAGCAGGGTGTCGACATTCCCGCGCTCGCACGCGCGGGAGTCGAGATTTTCTTCGCCCAGGTATTCCGCGACGGGTTCTTCCACGCCGACATGCATCCCGGCAACATCTTCGTCGCCACCGAGGGAGAAGCGAAAGGCCGCTACATCGCGCTCGACTTCGGCATCATGGGCACGCTCACCGACGTCGACAAAAGCTACCTGGCGCAGAATTTCCTGGCATTCTTCAATCGCGACTACCGGCGGGCGGCGCAGGCGCACCTCGACGCCGGCTGGGTGCCGGCCGGCACGCGCCTCGAGGAGTTCGAGGCCGCAATCCGCGCCGTCTGCGAGCCGGTATTCGCCCGGCCGCTGAAGGAGATCTATTTCGGCAAGCTGCTGCTGCGCCTGTTCCAGACGGCGCGCCGCTTCGACATGGAAGTGCAGCCGCAGCTCGTGATGCTGCAGAAGACCCTGCTCAACGTCGAGGGCCTGGGCCGCGAGCTCGACCCGGATCTCGACCTTTGGAAGACCGCAAAGCCCTACCTCGAGCGCTGGATGGAGGAGCAGGTGGGCTGGCGCGGCGTGCTTAAGGCGATCCGGCACGAGGCGCCGTTCTGGGCCGCGACCTTGCCGCAGTTGCCGAGGCTCGTGCACCGCGCCCTCTCGCAGGACCCTTTCGGCGAGCTGCGCGCCACACTGGAGCGGCTGGCGGACGAGAATGCACGGCGCAACGACTTGTTCAGCGCGCTCCTGGTGGTGCTTACCGCGGGTCTGATCCTGATCGCCGTGTTCGCTTTCTGATTATGATTCGACTCGCATGCTGATCGCCTTCGTCGTTCTGTATCTGGTCGTTACCATCGGCATAGGGCTATGGGCGGCGAAACGGGTGCACAACTCGAAAGACTATGTCGTCGCGGGGCGCAGCCTGCCCCTCTACATGAACACGGCGACGGTCTTTGCGACCTGGTTCGGGGCGGAGACCGTACTTTCGGTGTCGGCGGAGTTCGCGAAGAGCGGCCTGGGCGGGATCATCGCCGACCCGTTCGGCTCCTCGTTCTGCCTCGTGATCGTGGCGCTGTTTTTCGCGCGCGCCTTCTACCGCATGGACCTGCTGACCATCGGCGATTTCTACCGCAAGCGCTACGGCCGCACGATGGAGCTCGGCACCAGCGTCGGGCGGCATGTGGTCGGTGGCGATGACCGATCTGTTCCAGTCGGTGATGATCATCGTCGGCGTGGTGCTGATCGCCTGGGTCGTCGGCGACATGGCGGGAGGGGCGGGTAAGGTCCTCGCCGCGGCCTCCGAAGCCGGTAGGTTCGAGTTCTTTCCCAGGGCCGGCACGAAGGAATGGCTGGCGTTCGCCACGTCGTTCCTGACGCTCGCCATCGGCTCGATCCCGCAGCAGGACATTTTCCAGCGCGTAACCTCGGCGAAGAACGAGAAGACCGCGGTCCGCGGCACTTTGCTCGGTGGCGCGGTCTATTTCAGCTTCGCGTTCGTGCCGATCTATATCGTCTACGCCGGATTGCTCATCGATCCGTCGCTCGGCGAGCTGCTCTCGACGGAGGATGCGCGCGAGATGCAGCAGATCCTGCCCAATTTCATCCTCGGGCATACGCCGTTGTGGATTCAGGTGCTGTTCTTTGGCGCGCTGCTGTCGGCGATCCTGTCGACCGCGAGCGGCGCGATCATCGCGCCCACTTCGCTTTGCACCGAGAACATCATCCGGCCGTTCTATCCGCACATGAGCGACCGCCAGTTCCTCCTGACGCTGCGCCTGGTCCTCGTCTCCTTCACGCTGGCGGCGTTGCTGTTCGCCCTGAATTCGAAAAGGACGATGTACGACATGGTGCAGAACGCGTACACCGTGACGCTGGTGAGCGCCTTCGTGCCCCTCGCTGCGGGAATCTTCTGGAAGCGGGCGAACAATGCCGGCGCAATCCTCTCGGCGGCATTCGGCCTCGTCGCTTGGCTGATAGCCGACTACACCGCCGCCGACGCCACGATGCCGCCTCCCCGCGGGCGCCTCCGCGCTCGTCCGGATCCTTTTCGCTGTCTATGCGCTGCTGACGATTTATGCGTCGCTGCACCCGCTCGAGGGCTGGCGCGACGTGATGGTCTCGCCGCTCGCCTACCTGGGCGCACCCTGGCCGCGTCCGATAAGCGGCTTCGATATCGCGGTGAACGTTCTGGGCTATATACCGTACGGGTTCCTGTGCGTTGCGGCCCAGTATCCGCGGAGAACAGGCCGGCCGGCCTTTGCCGCGGCTCTCCTCAGCGGCGCGCTTCTGTCGGTCGGCATGGAGGCCGCGCAGAACTACCTGCCGACGCGTTTTGCTTCCAACATCGACGTGCTGTCCAACGTCGCCGGGGCGACGCTCGGCGCCGCGGCCGGGGTGCGCTTCACGCCGTGGCTGCTCGAGCATGGACCCCTCAAGCGCCTGCGCGCCGAGGTCTTCCTTCCCGGCACCGGCGTCGATTTCGGCCTCGCGCTGATCGCGCTCTGGCTGTTCATCCAGCTCGATCCGACGACGCTGCTGTTCGGTGCCGGCGATCTGCGCGACCTGGTGGTGCCGCCGGCCGGCGATCCACGCGCGCCCGAGTTCTTCGCCTCGATCGAGGCCGTCACCGCCGCGGCGAACCTGCTGGCGATGGCGCTGCTGCTGTCGGCGCTGGCCGCGCCGCGGCAGCCCTTGCGCGCCATGCTGGTCGCGCTCGCGGCGGCGGCCGTCGTCATCAGGTCCCTGGGCTTCGCCCTCATGCGCGACAACGCCTTTATCTGGCTGACCCCCGGTGCGCAGGAGGGCCTGGTCGCCGGCCTCGCCGTTGCCCTCGCCGCCGTCGCGCTGCCCCGCACGGCGCGGCTCGCGCTCGCCGCGGTGCTCATCATGGCCGCGACCGTCCTGGTCAATCTCGCGCCGCCCAATCCGTATTTCGCCAACACGCTGCGCGTGTGGCATCAGGGCCACTTCCTGAATTTCAACGGCCTGACGCGGCTGGTGAGCGCGGCGTGGCCGTTTATCGCGCTCGCCTATCTCATCTTTCTGGCCTCGCGGCGCCGGGAAGCCGAGAAGTAAGGGCGGTAAAATCCGCCCAGCTTCCCGTCCATGTCTTACTACTCCAGGCACGTATTCTTCTGCTGCAACCAGCGCGACGGCGGGCAGGTCTGCTGCAACGACAAAGGCGCTTCGCAGATGCGCGACTACGCCAAGCAGCGCGTGAAGGAGCTCGGCTTCTCGGGGAAGGGGAAGGTGCGCGTTAACCAGGCCGGCTGCCTCGATCGCTGCGAGGAGGGCCCGTGCATGGTGGTCTATCCGGACGCCGTCTGGTACACCTACGTGGACCGCGCCGACATCGACGAGATCATCGAGGAACACCTGAAACACGGGCGCATCGTCGAACGCTTGAGGATGTGATGCGGCGCACGCGATGCGGGCCAGCACAGAACGCAGGTTTGTAGGGGGTCCCGCAGGGCGAATCGAGTGCGCGGTCGACAGGCCGGCCTCCGGCCCTAGGGGAACCGCGCTCATCGCGCACCCGCATCCGCAGTTCGGCGGCACGCTCGACAACAAGGTGGTGCAGACGCTGGCGCGCGCTCTGGTCGAGCTCGGCTACGAGAGCTGGCGGCCCAACTTCCGCGGCGTCGGGCAAAGCGAAGGGAAATACGACGAAGGTCGCGGCGAGGTGGAGGATTTGAAAGCGGTTTTTTCTCTATTTTCAGAAAAAAGTGTTGTGCTTGCAGGGTTTTCGTTCGGAGCGGCCATACAGGCGAGGCTTGCCGAGAAACTGAAAAATGAAAAAAAGTTCAAACCCGAGAGACTGGTGCTGGTCGGCGTGGCGGTGGCGAATTTCGAGACGCCGCCGGTGCCGGCCGATACGCTGGTGATCCACGGCGAGCGCGACGAGACCGTGCCGCTCGCCGCGGTGCTCGACTGGGCGCGGCCGCAGGAGCTGCCGATCGTGCTGGTGCCGGGCGCCGACCACTTCTTCAACCGCAAGCTGCACAGCCTGCGCGCGATCGTCAGCGCCCGATGCAAGTGAAGTCCCTGTCGGCCCGCGGGCTGCGCAAGTCCTACGGGGCGCTCGAGGTGGTGTCGGGCGTCAATCTTGCCGTCGAGCGCGGCGAGTGCTTCGGCCTGCTCGGGCCGAACGGCGCCGGCAAGACGACCACGCTGAGGCTGTGCCTCGGCCTGAGCGTGCCGGACGCGGGCGAGATCGAGCTGCTCGGCGAGCCGGTGCCGGCCCGGGCGCGCGAGGCGCGCGCCGGCGTCGGCGTGGTGCCGCAGTTCGACAATCTCGATCCCGACTTCACCGTGGCCGAGAACCTGCTCGTCTTCGGCCGCTATTTCGGGCTGTCGGCGCGCGAGGTGGCGCAGCGCATTCCGCCGCTGCTCGAGTTCGCCGGCCTCGAGGGGCGCGCCGATGCGCGGATCAACACGCTCTCCGGCGGCATGAAGCGGCGCCTGACCCTGGCGCGCGCGCTGGTCAACGACCCGCAGCTGCTGTTCATGGACGAGCCCACCACGGGGCTCGACCCGCAGGCGCGCCACCTCATCTGGGAGCGGCTTCGCCGCCTGACGCAGGAAGGCAAAACCCTGGTGCTCACCACGCATTTCATGGAGGAAGCCGAGCGCCTGTGCCACCGGCTCGCCATCATGGACCGCGGCAGGATCATTGCCGAGGGCTCGCCGCGCGCGCTGATCGCCGAGCATATCGAGCAGCACGTCGTCGAGGTGTACGGCACCGGCTACGAGGAGTGGATGGAGCAGGCGAAGTCTCTCTGCCCGCGCGTCGAGCGCGCCGGGGATACCGCGTTCTGTTACGCGGAAAGAGTCGATTCCCTTCTCACGAGTCTTTCTGAAAGGAAAGAGCTGACCTATCTCCATCGCCGCGCGAGTCTCGAGGACGTGTTCCTCAAGCTCACCGGCCGAGACCTGCGCGACTAGGCGATGCGCTGGATCCCGGTATGGCGGCGCAATTTCCTGGTGTGGCGCAAGCTGCTCATCGCCTCGATGCTTTCCAACCTGGCCGACCCGCTGATCATGCTGTTCGGCCTGGGCTACGGGCTGGGGGCGCTGCTGCCTTCCGTCGAAGGCATGTCCTACCTCGCGTTCTTCGCCGCCGGGTCGCTGTGCTCGGCGACCATGTTCACGGCGTCCTTCGAATCGATGTTCTCCGGCTTCTCGCGCATGCACGGCCAGAAGACCTGGGACGCGATTCTCTATGCGCCCCTCGTCATCGACGACGTGGTCGGGGGCGAGCTGATGTGGGCGGCGAGCAAGGCCTGGCTCACCGGATCGACCATCCTCGCGGTGATCCTGGTGTTCGGGCTTGCCGCCTCGCCGATCGTGCTGCTCGCGCTGTTCTTTCCGGTCGAGCAGCTGCCCGCGCCGGTGATCGCGGTGGCGCAGGCGCTGCCGCTGTACCACGGCGTCGAGCTGGTGCGGCCGCTGGTGGCGGGGCGCTGGCCGGCGGCGGCGGCGCTGCATGTCGGGGTGCTTATCGGCTATGCTGCGGTCGCTTATACGATCGTCGTCATCCTCGCGAGGAAGCGCTTCTCCGTCTAGCCATGCTCTGGGTCAAATCGCTGCACATCGTGTTCGTGGTGACCTGGTTCGCCGGGCTGTTTTACCTGCCGCGCCTCTACGTCTATCACGCGACGGCCGCCGACCGCCCCTCCATCGAGCGCTTCAAGGTGATGGAGCGCAAGCTCTTCTGGGGAATCATGACGCCGGGCGCGGTGCTCACCATCGTGTTCGGCGTCTGGCTGTGGCTCGGCTGGTACCGCGGCGCCTCGAGCTGGCTGCACGCGAAAATGGCGCTGGTAGCGCTTCTGGCCGGCTATCACCTGTGGTGCTGGCGCTTGCTGAAGGATTTCGCCGCCGAGCGCAACGCCAGGAGCCACGTCTGGTTCCGCTGGTTCAACGAGATCCCCACGGTCATCCTCTTCGCCACGGTGCTGCTGGTTGTCCTCAAGCCGTTCTGAGTCTTTCTTCGCTACCGTGCCGCGCGGGCTGGAGGATCTGCTTCTTCAGGAAGTAAAGTCTTTTCACATCAAAGAAGCGACCGCAGTGCCCGGTGGCGTCGGATTCGCCGGCGACTGGCAAACCTGCTACCGCGTTAACCTCCAGTCGCGGATTGCCTCGCGCGTTCTTTGGCGCATCGCCGAGTTCGACTACCGCGACGAGAACGACGTCTATGCCGCGGCAAAGGCGGTCGACTGGCCGGCTTTCTTTTCCGTCGAAAGAAAAATCAGGGTCAACGTCACGGCGCAGAAAAGCCCGCTGAAGAGCCTGGAATTCGCCACGCTGCGCATCAAGGATGCCGCGTGCGACCGCTTCCGCGACGCCCTCGGGCGCCGGCCGGACGTGGACCGGGCGGCACCCGACGTGCGGATCCATGCTTTCCTGGAAGAGAAGAGAGGCGTGCTTTACCTGGACACCTCCGGCGAGCCGTTATTCAAACGGGGATGGCGCGTCGGCCAGTCCGACGCGCCGATCCGTGAAAATCTCGCCGCCGGGATCATCCGGCTGACCGGCTGGCAGCCCGGCGAGCCGCTGCTCGACCCGATGTGCGGCGGCGCCACGCTGCTGGTTGAAGCGGCGGCGATGGCCCGCGGGCGGGCGCCTGGAGCAAGAAGGAATTTCGCTTTTGAGAAGTTGAAGGTTTTCGACGAAAAACTCTTTACCTCCATGAAAGAAGAGAAAAGCGAAACCCAAAAACAACCGGACCTTCAGCTATTCGGCAGCGACAGCGACCCGGAAGCGCTCAAAGCGGCGCGGCGCAACCTCGCCGAAGCGGGCGTCGAGCGCTGGGTGAAGCTGGAGCAGTCGGACGTCCTGCAGCGCGCGGCCCCGGCGCCGGCCGGGGTGATGGTGATGAATCCGCCTTATGGCGAGCGCATGGGCAGCGCCGAGGAGCTGGCCCGTTTCTATCCGGCATTGGGAGATAGCTTGAAAAAGAATTTTCCCGGCTGGCGCTGCTACATCTTTACCGCCGACCTGCGCCTGCCCAAGCTGATCCGCCTGCAGCCGTCGCGCCGCACGCCGCTGTGGAACGGCGCCCTCGAGTGCCGGCTCTACGAGTTCAAGATCGTCTCAGGCAGCAACCGGCCCTGACGCGGCAGGCGTGCGGACGTGCTCCGGCCGCACGCCGATCCCGACCATGCGCGCCGGGATTTGCCTCAGGATCGGGAAGCGCTCTAGCAGGCGCACCGCGAGCGGCGCCTGCAGCGGGCCGCCCGCATCGGACAGCACGCGGCTCAGGATGCGGTTCTGCACCAGCACCTGGAAGCGTTGCGTGACGCGGGTGGGGAACTCGCGGCGCTTTTGTACCGCCCGGAGCGATGCGAGGGACAGTGAGCGCGCGCGCAGCGGCTCCCACAGCAGGTTCGCGGCGGCCACCGCATCCTGGATCGCGAGGTTGATTCCCACCCCGCCGACCGGGGACATGGCGTGCGCGGCGTCGCCGATGCATAGCAGGCCCTCGCGGCACCAGTCTCGCAGCCGGTTCACCTGCACCGAGAGCAGCTTCACGTCGTCCCAGGACCCTATTTCCTTCATCCGGTCGGCGGCGAACGGCAGCAGCCCGGAGATCGTCGCCCGGAACGCCTCAAGGCCGCGCTGCTTCAGCCCGTCCAGCGCGCCTTTCGCGATGACGAAGGCGCACTGCCAGTAATCGCCGCGGTTGAGCATGACCAGGATGCTGCCGCGGTCGAAGCGCGCCATGGTATTGGGCGGGTCGCTCGGCCGGCGCGAGATGCTGAACCACAGGGCGTCGATCGGCGCGCCCAGGTCGAGAACCTCCAGGCCCGCCTGCTTGCGCGCCGTGGAATGGCGCCCGTCCGCCCCGACCACGAGATCGGCGCGTATCTCCATGGGCCCTTCGGGCGCGCTCGCCGCAGCGCCGATGACCCGGGTTCCATTTTTCAATAAACCGGTCGCTTCGGCCTGCATCATCAGCTCGAAGCCCGGATAGCGCGCCGCGTGCCGCGCGAGAAAATTCAGGAAATCCCATTGCGGGATCATCGCGATGAACGGGCAACGCGCGCGCACGCCGCGGAAGTCGGCCACCGGAATCAGGCGGTCGCCGAACTGCGCGCGCAGCTCGGAGACCCTCTGGTGCGGCAGCTCGAGAAACTCCTCCAGGATCCCGAGCTCGTGCAGGACCTCGAGGGTAGACGGGTGGATGGTGTCGCCGCGAAAATCGCGCAGGAAGTCGCGGTGCTTCTCGAGCACCAGCACCTTGATGCCGGCACGGGCCAGCAGCAGCCCGAGCATCATGCCAGCCGGGCCGCCGCCGGCGATGCAGCACTGGACCGATTTGTTCACTGGCGAAGCGGGGCCACTGGAACTCGGCCGCGGGCTACCGCCCTGAGACCGGCATCAGCCCGGCCTTCAAGATCGATGGCGTCGCTTCGGGCGATGCGAGGAAGCGGATCAGCGCGCTGGCAGCCTCCGGATGGCGGCCCCTACTGGTGAGCGCCCCCGCGAACAAGAACCCCGGCTGGAGCTCGGCTGGGATCGTGCCGACGAAGGCAACTCCAGACACGTGGATTAGTTCGCTGACCTGCTGAAAGCCGATCTCCGCCTCGCCACGCGCGACGACGGCGGCTACCGGTTCGCCCGACGGCGGCCCGCGCACTTTGCGGCTCTTGCCCGCTACTTGTTCCGCGACGCCGAGCTTCGCGAATAGCGAGGTGGACAGATAGCTGCCACTGCCGCTGTCGGAGTACGCGATCGATTTTGCCGCAAGCAGTGCGCGCCGAAACGCCTCGACGCTGCCGATGTCCGGCTTCGCGGCCCCAGCGCGCACCACCATGCCGATCAGCGAACGGGCGAGTTCGACCTTGCTGTCGGCGCGCACCAATCCTCGACGGCCGAGCTCGTCCGCGGCCCCTCCATCCAGGATCACGACATCTGCGCTCTCGCCCCGCATGAGGCGGGCGGGAATCGCCTCCGGAGAATCGCCCATCGATGGGCCGCGCGTCGTGACCAGGCGGTGGCCACTCGCGCGCTCGAAAGCGGGCGCCAGCTCGGAATACACCCCAAAGAAGCCGGCAGAGATCATCACGTGCACATCGGCCGCGGGCGCTGCGCCTGCGATCGACAGGGCGGCCGCGCCAGCCAGCCTGCATGACCATCGTGCGAGCGATCCTGGTTTCACAAGTCCTCTACTTTCTTCGAAGGTTTCGACTTGCCAGAACTGTTGAGGGCGACCGCTTGGCGAACGAGCGCCTTGAAGGCGGACTCGTCAACTTCCTCTCGTTCGTGGATGTCGATCGCCGGGTCTGCTTCCTTGATGAGCTTGCGCATTCTGCTGAGGGTTTCCCCGCGCCAGTCCCCGAGTTCGGCGATTCTTTTCGAGATGAGCTCCGATGCCGGCTGGCCTTGGCTCGCGCCCGACTTTTTCATGTTCTCATCCTAGAAGTTCCAGATATATTCGACGCACCGCGGCATAAAAAGGGCGCCGCAGCGCCCTTTTGTTGTCCGTCCGGAACCTTAGACGATGTCGAGGTGCTCGATGCCCTTGGTGAGGTCCCTGTCCTTCGCCATCTTGCTGTTGAGCTTGATGTTGAGGCGCACTTCGTTGGTGGAGTCGGCGAAGCGCAGCGCGTCCTCGTAGCTGATGCGGCCGATCTCGAACAGGTCGAAGAGGGCCTGGTCGAAGGTCTGCATGCCGAGCTCGCGCGACTTCTTCATGATTTCCTTGATCTCGTGCACCTCGCCTTTGAAGATGAGGTCGGAGATCAGCGGCGAGTTGAGCATCACTTCGACTGCGGCGACCCGCCCTTTGCCTTCCTTGTTCGGGATCAGGCGCTGCGAGATCACGCCCTTCAGGTTGAGCGACAGGTCCATCAGCAGCTGCTGGCGGCGCTCCTCGGGGAAGAAGTTGATGATCCGGTCCATCGCCTGGTTGGAGTTGTTGGCGTGCAGGGTGCCGAGCGCGAGGTGGCCGGTCTCAGCGAAGGCGACGGCGTGCTCCATCACCTCGCGGTCGCGGATCTCGCCGATCAGGATCACGTCGGGCGCCTGGCGCAGGGTGTTCTTCAGCGCCGCCTGCCACGAGTCGGTGTCGACCCCGACTTCGCGCTGCGTGATCATGCAGTTCCTGTGCGGGTGCACGTACTCGACCGGGTCCTCGATGGTGATGATGTGGCCGTGGGAGTTCTCGTTGCGGTAGCCGATCATCGCCGCGAGCGAGGTCGACTTGCCCGAGCCGGTGCCGCCGACGAACAGCACCAGGCCGCGCTTGGTCATCGCCACGTCCTTCAGCACCGGCGGCAGCTTGAGGTCCTCGAAGTTGGGGATCGTGGTGGTGATGACGCGCAGCACCGCCCCGACATTGCCCTGCTGCACGAAGCAGTTCACCCGGAAGCGGCCGATGCCGGCAGGGGAGATGGCGAAGTTGCACTCCTTGCTCGCCTCGAACTCGGCCGCCTGCTTGTCGTTCATGATCGAGCGCACCAGCATCGCCGTGTGCTGCGGGTTGAGCGCCTGCTGCGAGACCGGCGTCATCTTGCTGTCGATTTTCATCGCCGGGGGGAAGCCCGTGGTGATGAAAAGGTCCGAGCCCCTCTTCGCGATCAGCGCGCGCAGCAGGTCGTAGATGAATTTCGTTGCTTGTTCGCGTTCCATGTCTTTACCCCGCGAAGTTGTCTTTGTTCGCTGCTTTGCCGCGCGCTTCCGCGGACGAAATGACGTTGCGCTGCACCAGCTCCTGCAGGTTCTGGTCGAGCGTCTGCATGCCGATCTGGCGGCCGGTCTGGATCGCCGAGTACATCTGGGCGATCTTGTTCTCGCGGATCAGGTTGCGGATCGCCGGGGTGCCGATCATGATCTCGTGC
>WNFI01121279.1_pt1 | contig 18745 bp, 21 predicted proteins | sample 5400471 | NCBI WGS metagenome assembly WNFI01 (sample SAMN13153348, study PRJNA577476) | soil metagenome | isolation source: 100 cm saprolite on Douglas fir-dominated hillslope | place: USA:California | collected 2013-09-17 | reverse complement strand
GTTCTCTGGAAAACTGTTCGCAGCGCTGCATCGCGAGCGGCGTGAACTCGGCCTGCGGCTGGTTGCCGCCGATGATGAACATCAGCAGGTGCTCCTTGCCCGGCTCGTCGTAGGTCACGTTCATGAAGCGGCGCGCGACGCCGACCGGCAACGAGATCACGTCGAGGGGGTTGAGGTCCACGTGCTCCATCGCCTGGCCTTCGTTCCACTCGCAGCGCCACTTGCCGGTGATCGGGATAAAGGTCTCGTTGGTATCGTGGTTGTGCATGAGCGGGCCCTTGCCCGGCTTCGCCTTGCAGTAGCCGAGGTTGAAGCCCTCCGCGATGGCGATCGCCGGCATCGCGGAAGCGTCGGCGCCCACCGGAGAAGTGGTTGCCGCGTTGTCGGTCATGGGCGGCTGAAAGCCGATCACCGCGTACAGCTTGCGGCGGCACTCGGGCAGCGGGCTGTCGGGCAGGCCGCCGTCGGAGCCCTTCAGGTCCTTGAAGCGCGCCACGCGCTGCATCATCTCTTCGCGGCTCCAGTTTCGAATATCTTTCCAGTCGCTCATGGCCTTTCCTCCTTGCGCTACTATCGTACCCGGGAGGAGCGCGATGCGCAGCTTTCTGACGTTTTTCATTTTTCTGTTAATCACCGGGTGCGCTGCGCAGCCGCCCGCGCCCCAAACCGTCAACGTCATCGTCTTCCCCGGCGGCTTCAACTGGCCGATCTGGGTGGCGAAGGAGAAAGGGCTGTTCGCGAAGAATGGCCTCGACGTGAAGCTGACGCCGACGCCGAGCTCGGTGTTCCAGCTCACCAACCTGATCGAGGGTAAGTTCGACATCGCGATGACGGCGATCGACAACCTCATCGCCTACCGCGAAGGGCAGGGCGAGGCGAAGGTCGACGGGCCGGACCTGATCGCCTTCATGGGCTGCGACAACGGGTTTTTGCGCCTGGTCGCGGTCCCGGAAATAAGGACCCTTGATGATTTAAGAAATAAAACCGTTTCTGTCGATGCGCGGACGACCGGCTACGCCTTCGTGCTATTCGAAATGCTCGAGCGCGGCGGCTTGCGGCTGGATCGCGACTACAACGTGGTGCGCGCCGGCGGCGTGCTGCAGCGCTTCCAGGCGTTGATGGAGAAGAAACACGATGCGACGCTGCTCCTGTCGCCGTTCGAGCTGCAGGCCGAGGCGAAAGGCTTCACGCGGCTGGGCAATGCGACCGATGTGCTTGGCGCCTACCAGGGGCTGGTGGGCGGCGCGCGCAAAGCCTGGGCTGACGCGAACCGCGACGCCGTGGTCGGCTACATCCGCGCCTTCTCCGAGGCCGTCGACTGGCTTTACGACCCGCGCAACCGGGACGAGGCGGTCCTCATCTTCCGCAAGAACCTGCCCAACGTGCCGGAGCAGGGCGCGCAGGCGGCTTACGGCGTGCTGCTTGCGCCGACCGGCGGCTTCCAGGTTAGCCATCGCTTCGAGCACCGCGCACACCGACGCCGTGTCCTGCTTCGCGAATCCCTGCGCCATCGCCGCGGTGTAGACCGCGGCCGAGGCGTTGAAAAGCGGCGTCGGCACGCCGAGCCGGGTGGCGAACTCGCCGATGATCTTCATGTCCTTCTGCCACACCTCGTTCTTCATGGTGGCGTTGTCGTAGCGGCCGGCGACCATCTGCGGGCCGCGCACCTGGAACATGCGCGATGTGCCGGCGCCGTCGCCGGCGACGCGGTAGATGGTCTCGGGATCGAGCCCGGCCTTCATGCCGAGCACGAACGCCTCCGCGGCCGACACGTTGTGGATCGCCACCAGCAGGTTGGCGACGAACTTCATCTTGCTGCCGTTGCCGAACTCGCCCAGGTAGTAATGCGCGCGCGAGAAACCTTTCAGGACCGGAACGATTTTCTTGAAGGCCTTCTCATCGCCGCTTGCGTAGACCACCAGATCCCTCGTCCTCGCCTGCGCACCGGTGCCCGAGAGCGGGCAGTCGAGCAGGGTCTTTCCCACCACGTCCCGCGCTTTCAGCTTGTCCTCGATCGGCAGGGTGCTGGTTTCGATAACAATAGCGCCTTTCAAGTTCGGCGCTACATCGTGAAGAGCGTATGAGGAGGGCAGCGAGGTGATGATGATCGGTGCGTTCGAGGCCACTTCCTCGACTGAGCCGCAGCGCGTGCCGGCGCGGCGCGAGGCAACGATGTCATATCCGTAGACCGCGAAGCCGGCGCGCGCCAGGTTCGCGGCCATCGCCGAGCCCATGATGCCCAGGCCGATCACACCGACCGCCCGTTTCATTTCTTCTTCTTCTTCGTCTTCCTGGAAGGGGTTTTCTTTTTCGAGCCCAGCGGCTTCGCATCGGCCAGCACGGCTGCGACGATGCACGGCTCGCTGCCGCGCACGCTCCAGGAATGGTTCGTCCCGCGCTGCACGAGGATGTCGCCCGCGCGCAGCAGCGTCTCGCCTTTCTCCATGACGGCGTAGACTTCGCCCTTCAGCACGATGATGTAATCGACCGTGCGAGTCCGGTGCATCATCGGGTCGCTCGAGCGCTTGTCGGCAGCGTGGCCCGCGCCGATCGAGCCGAAGGCCGCGCGCGCGTCGGCGCGGTCGCGCCATTGCGAATCGGGCGGGAACTCTACGATGCGCAGGATCGTGCCGTTCTTCGGCGGCTCGAGCCGCACCGGGCGATCTGCCGCGTCTTCATGGCCGGCGTTGCTCGCCGGCGCGCCGCGCGTCTCCCACAGGTCGGTGAGCGCGAGCCCCGGCATCGACGCCATCTCCTTCACGTTCGGCGCGAGGCCATCGGCGATGAAGGTCGACTTGCCATCGGCGTCGTGGCCGGTGAGGACGCGGCGCACGCGCCAGATCATGTCACGGCGTCGCTGGCGGCGATCGTCTGGCGCGTCCTGCCGATTCCGGCGGGCGCGAGGCGGAAGTCCCAGTCCAGGCGCAGGAACGGCGCGGACAGGCCCAGCTTCTTCGCCTCCGCGGGTGAATCCACTTGCTTGAAGTGGCCGATCAGCGATTCCTTCACCGCGAATACCGCATCGGAGTCGAGATAGGGGTCGCCGGCCACGAATACATGCGTGATCACCTGCTGATAGCCGTCCGCCGACACGATCGCGTGCATGTGCGCCGGGCGCATCGGGTGGCGGCCCATGGCGCGCAGCAGGTCGCCGACCGGGCCGTCGTCGGGCACCCCGTAGAACTGCGGCTTGTAGGTCTTGAACGCGTAGCGGCCCTCGGCATTGGTGAGCACGCGGCCGCGCAGCTCGAACTCCGCGTCGGGGTCCTGGATGTCGTAGACGCCGTTGGCGCGCGCCTGCCAGATGTCCAGCGCTGCGCTGGGAATCGGCTTGCCGTCGATCGACAGCACGCGGCCGGTGACCCAGGTCGTCTCGCCCTCGACGGTGGCGCCTTTGGTGAAATCGGCGCCGTACTCGAACTCCGGCGCGCCGTGCACGAAGAACGGCCCGAGGACCGTCGCTTCGGTCGCGCCGGGCGGCGTCTTGTGGTTGAGCGCGACCACCATCATCGACAGGCCGAGAATGTCGGAGAGCAGGATGAACTCCTGGCGCTTGTCGTCGCATTTCTGGCCGACGGCGCTGAGGAACTTGATGCCCTCGAACCATTCCTCCTCGGTGAGCTGCACGTCGCGCGCGAACGCGTGCAGGTGCTTTACCGCGCTCGCGATGATCTGCTTGAAGCGGGGGTTCTTTGCGTCCTTGAGCCGCGCGAGGACGGCGTCGGTGAGCGTGTCTTCGGTGAACTGGCGCATGGCGCACTCCTCCTGGGATATAGGCGCAAGTGTATTATTAAAAGCGCCGATCGGCCTGCTTCTCAGGAGCCTGCGATGTCCATAGATCCAACCACGCCTGCCGCTTCCGCGGCTGAGCAAGAATCGACTCTGCGCCGGCTGCTTGGGGGCATGTCGGTGTTCACCCTGCTGATGACCATTCCGCAGGTCCTCACGATCTGGCTGGGCCACGAAGCCGCCGGCGTTTCGGTTGCCTCGTGGAGCGCCTACCTGCTCTCTGCGGTCCTGTGGTTCTGGTACGGCATACAGAAGCGCGACAAGAACATCTATCTGCCATGCGTGGGGTGGATCGGCCTCGATAGCGCAGTGATCGCGGGGGCGTTGATCTACGGATAGGGGTAGAATCCGGCAGTCATTTGGGAGTAGTCGGCCTCCAGGTTTGGAGGTGAATGCGTCAACACACTTAGCCCCACGGCTATGGCGCATTCGGCCCACCGGTTCGGCGAGACCTTTGACGCTGTGCTTCGTCCTGGATTGGGCGGGGGCGCAGTGTCAATGGTTAACAGCGGCCCGATCCCCTGGTGAACCTCTTGGAAGCTTTCCTTGTTTCAACCCTCGTTGTAACGCTCGGTGAAATCGGCGACAAGACGCAGCTTCTAGCGCTATTGCTGGCTGCGCGCTTTAGACGTCCAGTACCTATCATCGCCGGCATTTTTGCCGCTACGCTTTTCAATCACGCGCTGGCGGGCGTTCTAGGAAACTGGATCCGATCCGCAGTCGCCCCCGAATTGCTGCGCTGGGTCCTTGGCCTTTCGTTCCTCGCTATTGCGGCGTGGGCGCTCATTCCGGACAGGATCGAGGAGAAAGACCCCGCGCCGATGGGTCGCTACGGCGTTTTCGCCGTGACGCTGATCGCATTCTTCCTGGCCGAGATTGGCGATAAGACCCAGCTCGCAACCGTTGCACTCGCCGCGAGATTCGACAATCTGTTCGCGGTGGTATGCGGTACTACGGTGGGAATGCTGATCGCCGATGTCCCGGCCGTTCTTATCGGTGGAAAGGCGTCGTTGAAAATTCCATTCAAGGCGATCCGGTATACGGCGGCGGGTCTGTTTGCGGCGATCGGCATAGCCGTCCTGGTCGGCTTTCACTTTTAACCCGCTCTAGCCGGAGCTGAGGCGGAACTTTTCTATGCGGTAGCGCAGGGTGTCGCGCGATACGCCGAGCAGCTTGGCGGCTCGCGTCACGTTCCATTGGGTGGTTTCGAGCGCCTGTAGCAGCATCGTACGCTCGGCGCGCTCCAACCGGGAGCCCTCCTGCGGCTCTTCCGGGGCTGCGGCCGCCGGCTTCGGCACGCCAGCGAGCAGCGAAGACAGATTGAGCTGATCGACGTCGATGACTTCGCTGTGAGCGAGAAGCACCGCCTGCTCCACTGCGTTGCGCAGCTCGCGCACGTTGCCCGGCCACTGGTGCGCGGCAAGGAGCCGCGCGACGGCGGGTGCCAGGCGCAGGCCGGGTTTGGCATAGCGGGCGCTATGGACGGCGAGGAAATGCCGTGCGAGGAGCAGGATGTCGCTGCCGCGCTCGCGCAACGGCGGCACGGCGAACTCGACGATGCGCAGCCGGAAGTAGAGATCGGAGCGGAAACGTTGTTCCTGCACCAGCGCCTCGAGCTGCCGGTGCGTCGCCGCCATGATGCGCACATCGACTTTCTGGTCGCGCAGGCTACCCACTCTACGCACGGACTTCTCTTCGAGCAGCTTGAGCAGCTTGGCCTGCAGGGCGAGATCCATGTCGCCGATTTCGTCCAGGAACAGCGTGCCGCCCGCCGCGGTCTCGACCAGGCCAAGCTTGCGTTCCCGCGCGTCCGTGAACGCGCCGCGCTCGTGCCCGAAGAGCTCGGATTCCAGCAGCTGCGCTGGAATCGAGGTGCAGTTGATCTCGACGAAGGGCTGGTCACCGCGCGGTCCGGCGAAATGCAGGGCGCGTGCGACGACTTCCTTGCCGACGCCGGTTTCGCCGGTGATGAGCGCCGCTGGCGCATCGGCGTCGGTCAGGCGGCCCTCAGCGTCGATCACCTGCGCGAGCTTGCGCTTGAGCAGCAACATCGGCTCGGACTCGCCCAGCAGAGTGTCCAGCCCCGCCTGCGCCGCCGCACGGCGTTGATGGTAGGAAAGCGCCTGCTCGCGCCGCTCCTCGCCCAGCGCCTTCTCGAGCAGCAGCGTCAGCTTGCTCAGTGATACGGGCTTCGTCAGGAAATCGTAGGCGCCGGCTTTCATCGCCTCGACCGCCGTGTCGACCGTGCCGTGGCCGGTCAGCATGATGACCGTCAGCTTCGGGTCTGCTGCCCGGAAGCGCGCCAGCGCGGCGAGCCCGTCGATGCCCGGCAGGCGCAGGTCGAGCAGCACTGCATCGGGCTTGAAACTGTCGAGCAGCCTCAAGCCCTCTTCGGCGCTCGGCGCCGTTTCGGCTTCGTAGCCGTTGCGCTGCAGGTAAGTCTTGACGTTGCGTGCGAGCGTCGCTTCGTCTTCGACCATGAGAACGGCATAGGCCATGCCGTTCGCTAGGCAGCCGGCAGAAGCACGTCGATCGTCGTGCCTCCGCCCGGTGTGCTGGCAAGCGCGATGGAGCCGCCGAAGCGCAGGATGATGCGCCGCGCGAGCGGCAGGCCGATGCCGATGCCATTCGCTTTGGTGGTATGGAATGGCTTGAACGCGCCCTGCAGTTGCTCGCGCGTCATGCCGGGCCCGCTGTCTTGAATGCTGATCCGCAGCTGCCGCTCGCCGTCACGCTCGACGATAACCTTGATCTCGCCGTCGTGCCTGATCGCCTCGACGGCGTTGGCGATCAGGCTGTTGAGGACCTGCCCCAGCATCAGGGGGTCCGCCTTGACCGGTGGCAGCGGCTCGCCGATGCGCGCCGCGGCTGTGATGCTGCGCCGCTGCAACTCGCGCGCGAAGCCCGCGAGGCTCTCCTGCACGAGCGCGCCGAGGTGAATCGGCTCAGGTATCCCCGCCAGCGACTGCGAATAAGACAGCAGCTCGCGCACCCAGGATTCCAGCCGGTCGACCTGGTCGACGATGTCGCGCGCCGCCTCGCGCCACTGCGCCGGCTCCGACACCAGCGCGAGCTCGGCCGAGGAGCGGATCGAGGCGAGTGGATTGCGGATGCCGTGCGCGACGGCCGAGCTCATCTCGCCGACCACCGCGAGGGTCTCCGACTGCACCAGGCGCTCGCGCTGCAGGCGAATCAGGTTGTCGGCGCGCCGCACCATCCAGAACAGCGCGGCGTAGAGAAAGAGGCCCGAGAGCGCCGCGCCGATCCACACGGCGCGCTCGCCGGCGTGGATCGCCTCGAACAGCGCCTGCGGCGTCTTGTACAGCTCCACCACGCCGATGACCTCGCCGCCCGTCTCCTGGCGTACGGGGGAATAGATTTCGACGAAGTAGCGATAGCGCTCATCGAGATCCGCATGCTCGCGTTTGGCGCGTTCACCGCCATGGGCGACGACGCCGCCGCGCAAGGCTTCTTCGAGCTCCGGGTTATCGTTGAACTGCCGCCCGATGAGCGCCGCGTCCGAGGACCAGATGAGCGTGCGGCGGCGCGAATACAGGTTGGCGCGCAGCACATCGGGCAATTGCTCGAGGTGATTGAAAAAATCGCCGAATTCCGGCGCGGCGCCGTGCACTCCGTTGGTGAAATAGTCGCCCGCTTTCTTGACGCGGACGATGCTGTCGATGACTTCCTGCGTCAGGCGCGCTTCCTGCTGCAGCAGGCGCTCGGTCAGAAAGCGCGATAGCAGCCAGCCGGAAGCCGCGCTGATCGCGGCGATCGATACCAGCCCGAGCGCCGCGAACCAACGGCTGAGGCTGAACGCTTTGCCCTCCATGACATGGCGAAGTTTAAGGCTTCGCCCGGTGGCGGTCTTTGACCCCCGTCAATGGCGCGCCGGGGTGGACGCCCCGGCGCGCTGCAGCCGGCAGCCGCTTATCCGGTCACGAAATCGACGCCGCTGTCATCCAGCTCGTCGATGAGGTCGTCGGCGCCGTTCTTCGCGAGGACAGCGCTCGCATTGCAGACGATGTCGGTGCCGTGGTCGTCGCATCCCGGCACCGGGTCGTCGGCGCCGTTCCGCGCGAGCTGGCTGTAGGCGCCGCTGCTGACCTGCGGGACCGGCGTGGCTTGCGTGGCCGCGAAGGCGCTCGAAGCGCTGATGGCGAATACGGCGAGTACTGCGGACATCCGTTTCGACTTCGTGTGCATGACAATCTCCGATCTAAGGTTGATTAGGTTTCGATTGTGTGCGGGACAGATTCCCGCGCCGTCCTCATAAAGCAGCCGGCATGCCAGTCGCGCGCGCGGGCTCGCAAGCGCGCTAAACCGCTATGGGGAAACAGCTTTGCCAGCTGGGAAACCGGCCACCGGCTATAGATGCGCATTGGCGTTGGCGGCCAAATGCCCCATTGGGGGGGGATCTGCCCCATCAATTTTCCCGCGCGCCACGGATAACCGGTCCAGGACGGCGATCGCTAGAATCAGGCCCGCCCAATGAAGGTCGTCACGAAGGAATCCCCCCATGGAAATGACCCGAAGAGAATTCCTGCAGCTCGCCGCAGCTGGTGGCGTCACGGCGGCGATCGGAGCACGCGAAGCAATTGCGCAAGGCGCGCGCCCGGCCAGCGTACTTCCGGAGGACCGGGTCTTTATCACCAACGAGGATTCCAACACGCTCAGCGTCATCGACCCCCGCACGAACAGCGTCGACACGACGATCAATCTGACCAGTTTCGACGAGGATCCGCGCCCGCCGTTCCGCTTCGTGACGGCAGGCGTCATTCCGGCGCATGCCGCCATGATCCACAAGCCGCTGTATCACGGGTGTATCGACGCGCATGGCGCGGTGCCGTCCCCCGATGGCCGATTGCTCGCAACGAGCGGCCGCGGCTCGAGCAACGTCTACCTCATCGATGCGCTGAACAAGCGCGTCCTCGGCAACGCGCCCAACCCGTTCGCCGCGGCAAGCACCAACGCCGATAGGCTGTCTTCCGGGATCCTGGTCGGCCGTGAGCCACACGAGCCGACGTTCACGCGCAACGGCAAGGAGCTCTGGGTGACGATAAGGGGAGAGGACCGGCTGGCCATTCTCGACGTCGAGAAGGCGCTGCACCAAGCCGCCGGCAAGGAGACGGGGGCGATCCGTACTTTCATCGAGACCGTCAACGGGCCAGCCCAGGTCTGGTTCAGCGCGGAGGGTACCTTGGCCTTCGTGGCGAGCCAGAAAGTAGCGAAGGTGGACGTGCTGCGGTTGAACCCGGACCCGAACGGCTATTCGCGCCTGGAACGCGTCACGACCCTCGACATCGCGGCGCAGGACAAGCCGGGCTTCACGCCCTTTCTGAAGACCTCGCCCGACGGCCGGGAAGTATGGTTCTCGCACAAGCTGGCCGACGCCGTTTCCTGCCGCTCGACCGGCGAACCATTCGCCGTGCTCGATCTGGTGCCGCTCGGCAATCTCGCACGACCCAACCATGTCGAGTTCGTCGAGAACGCGGGCGGCCGCGTGGTCTACGCGAGCCTCGCCCGGGTCGACGACAATGGGCCTGGCGGCGCAGCTTCGAGCCAGGTCGCCATCATCGACCGCTCGGTCGCTGCAGGGCAGCGCAAGGTGGTCGGCAGCTTCTTCTCCCATGGCCGCGAGGCGCACGGTCTTTGGACCAACCCCGCGCACGATCTGCTGTACCTGGCGCACGAGCAGGACGAGCTGCCCGGAACGGCTAACGCGGGCCAGACGGTTTGCAGCGCTTTCGACGTTTCGGATCCCTTTAGGCCGAAGTTCATCGCGCAAATCCCCTTAGGCAGCCTGAAGCTGCCCTCGGGCGAGTTGCGCAACAAGAAGAGCATCAATCTGGTCTATGTGCGTCCCGGCGCGCGCGGGCAGACCGCATGAGCCCGTTCGCGCGGGAAATGCAAGCGGGGATGGAGAAAATGATGCGCGACATGCACGCGGCCGGCTACAGCGGCAACGCCGATGTCGACTTTCTCGCCATGATGATCCCGCATCACGCGGGAGCAGTGGAGATGGCGCGCCTGGTGCTCATTCATGGCCGCGACCCCGCCACCCGCCGGCTCGCCGAAGACATCATTGCCGGCCAGAGCGTCGAGATCCAGGCAATGACTCGCCGCCTGGCGATGCTGCAAGGCGCCGCAAAACCCGATGAAGAGGATTATCCGGCGCTCGGCGGCACGCGCGGTCCGGTCCGGCGCTAGCACGCCGTAGAACACCCTCACGCCATTGGCTTCGCGCGCCAGTTCGCCGACCGCGGGAACGCCGCGCGTCGCAACTTCATCTAATGTCCCATGCCAAAACGTGCTGCGAAGCAGCAGGACGGCCAGCACTTCGAAAAATTTCCCATGAGACTTGTTGCAATTCGCCTTCTGGACGCGTAGACACTCGATGATCCGATCGTAGTTTCCCTATATCCCTGGTCGTGCGGCATCCCCCAATATTCTCCCTGCCCCGTGTTCGTTTGCGGAAAGGATTCCCATGAGACATAAAGCGATTCTGCCGTCCGCGGTTTCTGTGCTGATCGGGCTTGCCCTCGTCGTCGGACTCGGATGGGGGGGTGAGGAACGAGAGGCGTCCCGAAAACCGCACTCCGAAAACGACCGCCAGATCGCCCGGCATGCCCAGCGCATGCTGGAAGAGGGCCGGCGGATCTTCCGTTTCGACCGCTTCGGCTCCGAAGCATTCTTTGGCGATGCCTTGCAGCTGCACCAAGCGATCGCGGGCGCGAAAAACGGCGGGGTTGGAGCCGGAGTAAGCCCGAAGACCGCTTTAGCGGTCGGCCTCAAAGTGGACGCCGACGCCTTGCCCGACGAGCTGAAAGCGCAGCTCAAGGCAGGCAAGGTCGATCTAAACGATCCAGCAACCACCCTTGCCTTGCTCAAGCTCAATGCCGTGGTCGGGGTAACCGGCCTGTTCGACGAAGCCGGGCGCATCCGGTCGATGGGCATCCAGTGCGCCTTCTGCCATTCGAACGTCGATAACTCTTTCGCGCCCGGCATCGGCAAGCGGCTCGACGGCTGGGCCAACCGCGACCTGAACGTCGGCGCCATCGTCTCGCTCGCGCCGAACCTCAAGCCTTTCACCGATCTTCTCGGCGTCGACGAGGCAACGGTGAGAAAAGTGCTCGCGAGCTGGGGTCCCGGGCGCTACGACGCAGTATTGGACAAAGACGGCAAAGCCTTCCGGCCCGACGGAGGACAGGCGGGCACGCTGATTCCGCCCGCCTTCGGTCTCGCCGGGGTGAACCTGCACACGTGGACCGGCTTCGGCTCGGTGCCCTACTGGAATGCCTACGTCGCCGTGACCCAGATGCACGGCTCGGGCACGTTTTTCGACTCGCGGTTCAACGACGAAGACCAGTACCCCGTCTCGGCGAAGAGCGGCTCCGGCAATACGCGGGGAACGCCTGACCTGGTCACCTCGAAGCTGGCGGCGCTTCACTTCTATCAGCTCGCGATCCCGGCGCCGACCCCGCCCAGGGGCAGCTTCGACAAGGCGGCAGCGCTGCGCGGTAAAGAGGTGTTCAACGGCCGGGCGCAGTGCTCAACCTGCCACGTACCACCGCTTTTCACCGAGCCCGGGCATAATCTGCACACGCCCGCCGAGATGGGGATCGATTCGTTTCAGGCCGACCGATCGCCGACGCATAGCTACCGTACCGCCCCGCTCGCCGGACTGTGGACGCACCAGCGCGGCGGCTTCTACCACGATGGCCGCTTTGCAACGCTGCCGGAGGTCATCGAGCACTACAACCGCAACTTCAGGCTCGGACTGACCGACCAGGAAAAAGTCGAGCTGATCGAGTATTTGAAATCGCTATAGAGGGAAACCCGATGGCACGTCTGGTGAAGCGCACCCTGCAGGAGCCGTCCCGCTACGTCATCGAAGGAAAAGAAGTCTGGCTGTGCAAGTGTGGCCTGTCGAAGAACCAGCCGTACTGCGACAGCTCGCACAAGCTGACGAAGGCCGAGGAGCCCGGCAAGCTCTACTAGTACGACGATGCCGGCAAGCGCTACGAGACAGCGGACAGCTTCAAGGGAATCCGGATGTTCTGAGTGGCGTCCTACGAGACCGTCCTCACGCGCCGTGAGCCCGTGGCGGAAGGAACGATGGCGTTCCATTTCGCCCGTCCCGCCGGTTTCGCGCACGCAGCCGGCCAGAATGTGCTGGTGACGCTGCTCAACCCGCCGCAAACAGACTCCCAGGGCGACAGCCGGACTTTCACGCTCGCCTCGGCGCCGCATGAGCCCGAGCTGATGGTGGCGACGCGTATGCGCGACAGCGCGTTCAAGCGAGTGCTTAAATCCGCGGCCGCCGGCACGCCGGTCAGGATCGAAGGGCCGGACGGAGTGATGGTGCTGCACGAGGACGCCGCGCGCCCGGCGGTTTTCCTCGCCGGCGGCATCGGGGTGACGCCGTTCCTGTCGATGGCGCGTCACGCGGCGAAGCAGAAGCTGCCGCACCCGATACTGCTGTTCTATTCCAACCGCCGGCCCGAGGACGCCGCGTTCCTCGACGAGCTCGAGCGCCTCGAGCAGGCGAATCGGAACTACCGGCTTATCGCCACCATGACGGAAGCGGTGAAATCGTCGCGGCCGTGGAACGGCGAAACCGCCATGATCGGGCGCGAGCTGCTGGAGCGATCTCTGCGCGACGTGAAGGCGCCCGTCTACTACTTTGCGGGGCCGCCAGGCATGACCATGGCCATGCAGTCGATGCTGGAGGGCATGGGCGTTTCCGAAAACGACATGCACTCCGAGGAGTTCTACGGCTACTGATCAGCGCTACAGCCCCTGACGCTCGAGCCAGCGCTGGATCAGGGCGGCGATCTCCTGATTGTTGCGGTCCATCATCAGCAGGTGCGAGTTGCCGCGGATGCCGACGTTCGGCAGGTCGACCACCTCCACCTTGCCGCCGGCCTTGGCAATGCCGTCGGTGAAATCGATGCCGTTTTTGCGGATCTGCGGCCAGCGCGCGTCCTGCTCGATGAAGTCGCCGTAGATCATCAGCACCGGGATGCCCTTCAGCGGATCGCGCAGGGGCAGACCTTGTCGATCTCGGCGATATAGGCGCGCAGGATAGCGTCGTCGGTGGTCGTCCAGCGCGGCACGTTCTGCTTCACGAAGTTGTCGTAGGCATCCACCGGGAACTGGCTGCCGGGCAGGACGCGCTGCTTCGCCGGGTCGGGCGAGTAGGAGCCCGCGCCCTGCCCGATGCGAAAGCGCTCGAAGGGATTGGCCTTGGTGAGGAACACCGGCTCGCTCTTGAAGATGTCGGGGACCATGGCCCACCCGGCGCGGCCGCCCTCGGCCGCGCCGGAGTTGTAGACGTCCCAGCCTTGGCGCACGAAATACGTCAGCCAGCCTTCGCGGCCGTCGGGCGTGGTCTCGTAGGTGACGCCGGTGAGGCCGCCGCCGTGCCACAGCAGCAGCGGCACCGTGCCGCGGCGCTCCGCAGGGAGGAAGTACTGCACGTACATCTCCGCGTCGCGCCCGCCGACATGGAACGAGCCCATGTCGCGCAGCGCGATCGGCGCTTGGGCACAACCTGCAACAATCAAAACGAGAAGACTACCCGCGCGAGCGCCAGGCATGGTCGAGGCTCCAGGGCCCGCCGCCCGCCGCGGCGAGATAGAGGAACACGAAGCAGTAAAGCGCCGCCAGCTCCCCGCGGTTGAGCAGGGGCCAGAAGCCCTGTCCGGCGTGGGCCATGAAATAGGCGAATGCCATCTCGCCGCAAAGAATGAAAGCGACCGGCCGCGTGAACAGCCCGACGAGCAGCAGCGCGCCGCCGACCAATTCGAGCGCTCCCGCCAGGCCGATCAGCGAGAACAGCGCCGGCGGGCTGGTCATCGGCGCGGGAAAGCCGAGCAGCTTCTGCGCGCCGTGCGCCATGAAGAGAAACGCGGTGACAATGCGCAGTACGCTCAACAGGCGCGGCGCCCAGCGCTGGGAGATAAACTCGATCATGTCGGTCCTTTCGCGATGAAACGGATTCTTTTCCTGTTCCTGTCGGCGGTGCTGTCAATCCGGCACGCGATGAGCGCGCTCGAGTTCCGGTCCGAGGAACATGCCTTCCACGTGACGACCATCGTACAGGGCCTGGAGCATCCGTGGTCGCTGGCATTCCTGCCCGACGGCCGCATGCTGGTCACCGAGCGGCCCGGGCGGCTGCGTGTCGTTGCGCAGAGAAAGCTCGATCCCGAGCCGATTGCCGGGCTGCCACAGGTCGCGGCGGGAGGGCAGGGCGGGCTGTTCGATGTAGTTCTCCACCCCCGGTACGGCGAGAACCGATTGATTTATTTCGCGTACGCCGCGCGCGGAGAAGGCGGCGTCGGGACCGAGCTCGCGCGCGCAAAGCTGAATGGCAGGCAGCTGGAGGACGTGCAGGTGCTGTTCCGGCAGAGCCCGAAAGGCACGAGCAGCATCCACTTCGGCGGGCGCATCGTCTTCGACCGCGACGGCACTCTTTATCTCACGCTCGGCGAGCGCGGGCAGATGGAGCGCGCGCAGCGACCGGATGACCATGCGGGCTCGGTGATCCGGCTGCGCGACGACGGCCGCGTGCCGCAGGACAACCCCTTCGTCGGCAAGCCGGGATGGAAGCCGGAGAAATTCGACCTCGGGCACCGCAACATGCAGGGCGCCGCGCTGCATCCTCAGACGGGAATGCTCTGGACGCACGAGCACGGGCCGCAAGGCGGCGACGAGGTGAACGTCATCCGTCCCGGGGTCAATTACGGCTGGCCGGTGATCACCTATGGCGTCAATTACGGCATCGGCACGAAGATCGGCGAGGGCACGCACAAGGCGGGCATGGCGCAGCCGCTTTACTACTGGGTGCCGTCGATCGCGCCTTCGGGCATGGCGTTCTACACCGGCGAGCGGTTTCCGCGCTGGAAAGGCGATCTGTTCGTCGGCGCGCTGCGCGACGAGATGCTTGTGCGCTTGAAGCTTGAGGGCGAACGAATCATAAAAGAAGAACGCTTGCTGAAGGGCGTGCTGGGACGCATCCGCGACGTGAGAAGCGGCCCGGATGGTTACCTCTACCTGTTAACCGATGAGACTGATGGAAAGCTGGTGAGGCTGGAGCCCTAGACCTTGTAGGCCTGCAGGGTTTCGCGCGCGAAAATCTCCTCGGGCACGAAGCGGCGCTTGGAGAGCCCCTGCTCGTGGTGATAGCGCAGGAACGTGTCGAGCACGTGGCGGTTGGCTTCCAGGCCGTAAGGCCACCAGTCCTCGCCCATCTCGCGCCGCGCCTCCTCGACGTGCGCGACGAACCACGGCAGCATCGCCGGCATGGCGGCGGTCTGGTTGTACATCTCGCAGGCCAGGGCCTTGGCAGCGTTCAATGCTTTGTACAGCGACTGTGCAACCCAGGGATTGGCTTCGTACACATCGCGCCGGATCACGACGGTGTGCATGATCGGGAAGATCTTCGTGCGGCGGTAGTAGTCTTTCTCCAACTCCACGTAATTCGGGAAAAGCCGTTTCACGGCATCCGGTCTCGAGGTGAACGTAGAAGGCGCACGTGCGGTCACCAGCGCGTCGATCTCGCCTTCCGCGATCATTCGCGACAGCGTCTGGGCCGGCCCGATGGGATGGAGACGAATCGTTGAGGGAAGATCGAGCTTGATTTTCTCGTCGCGCCCGGGCTCTTCCTCGCCGCCCGAGTAATGCTCGACGTCGGTCACCTTCACGCCGTAGTCATCGGAGAGGATGCCGCGAATCCACACCGGCGCGGTCATCTGGTACTCGGGCGCGCCGATGCGTTTGCCCTTCAGGTCCTCGGCGCGGCGGATGCCGCTTTTCGCCGAGACGAAGATGCACGAATGCCTGAAGAAGCGCGAGGGGAACGCGGGGACAGGTAGTTGAGCTCGATGCCGTCGGGTCGCACGCGGCCGTCGGCGAGCGCGCGCGTGCGATCGTAGTCCCAGCAGGCGAACGTGAGGCGTAGGCGATTCATCCGGGCAGTATACTTTCCGAAATTAGGAGGAGGACCGATCGATGCGGCTGCCCGCACTTCTTCTTGCCGGTTTGCTGCCTGTTATAGCGCAGGCGCAGGACTTTCCCAACAAGCCGATCAAGATGGTCGTGCCGTACGCGCCCGGCGGCCTGCCCGACACGATGACGCGCATCATCGGCCCGAAGATGTCCGAGTCGCTCGGGCAGCAGATCGTGGTCGAGAACCGGCCCGGCGCCGGCGGCATCTCCGGCACCGAGATCGTCGCGCGATCGTCGGCCGACGGCTACACGCTGCTGATCGCCGACGTCGGCCAGCTGGCGATCAACCCGCATCTGTTCAAGCAGCTGCCTTATGACCCGCTGAAGGACCTGGCGCCGGTGAGCCTGATCGGCAGCACCGCGCTGTTCCTGGTCCTGCAGGCGTCGATCCCGGCGAACGACTTCAAGGAGCTGGTGGCGCTGGCGAAGGCCAGGCCGGGATCCATGAATTACGGCTCCTCGGGCCTGGGCAGCATCCACCATCTCACCACCGAGGCGCTGAAGGCGGCATTCGGCCTCGATATCGTGCACGTGCCGTTCAAGGGCATGGGGCAGGCGGTGCCGGCGCTCCTCGGCGGCCAGGTGGCGATGCTCTTTTCGGCGCTGCCGGCGATCGAGGCGCACGTCAAGGCCGGCAAGGTGAAGCTGCTCGCGATCAGCGTTCCGCGACGCTCGCCGCAGGCGCCCGAGGTGCCGACCATCGCCGAGCTCGGCGTGCCGGGCTTCGACTTCGCGCCGGAGATCGGCCTGCTCGCGCCGGCCGGCACGCCACCAGCGATCGTGTCGCGGCTTTCCGCCGAAGTGGCGAAGGCGGTGAAGACGCCGGACGTGGCGCAGCGCTTCCAGCAGCTCGGCATCGACCCGGTAGGCAACACGCCCGAGGCCTACGGCGCGCAGATCCGGAGCGACTACGAGCGCTACGGAAGAGTGGTCAAGGTTTCCGGGGCGAAGATCGACTGAGGTTCTCGATCACCGCAATCAGGGTGCGGCGCGTCGCCCTGACGTCCCCGGCGCTTGCGCCGCGTACTGCGATCCGGTTCACTTCCTCTGCCAGCGGCACGAGCTTCGCCTCGAGCGCGCGGCCTTTGCGCGTGAGATAAACGTACCGGAGAATGCGCAGGAACGTCCAATGCCCGAACGGCACGCCGTGCCCGGCGAGCCGACCTTGCAGCGCGCGCATGAAGCCGCGCCACGCCTCCTTCGTCAGGTGGGCAAGGCGATCTGATTTTGTAATGCGACCTCCTTCTGCTCGCGCGCCGAGCGCAGGATCGCAAGACACACCTCCATCGTCGCCAGCGCCCATTCGCCGCTGTGCAGCGGCGCGCGGCCTTCGACGACCGCGCCGTACAGCTCGTCGATCACCTCGGCGCGCGGCACGGCGGAAGGGGGCAGAGGATCGAGCCGCTGCTCGGTATCCCCGTAGATCATCACGCCCGAGGGCAGGGGGCGCAGGTCGGCCTTGTCGCACGAGACGATCAGCGTGCCGAAGTGCTGATGCATCAATGGGCCGACGTTTGTCTTGAGCTCGACACGACCGTACTTCAACGAAAGCTCGTCCGGGGCGCTGCGCAGGAGCTCTCTTGCGAGACCGTATTGCGCCGGGTCCTTCTTCTGCCCCGACTCGCCGATCCAGCCGCTGAACTCGTCCGAGTCGAAATGGGCATATCCGCTATAGACCATGGTCGCAAACGCGCCGTCCGCGAAGCTCAGGAGACAGGAGTAGGCACCTTCGGTGTGGCGCGCCGCGTCCCAGGCGCCGGTCGCCGCGCGCACGCTCTTCACGCGGCCGCCGCCGAGCAGCCGCACGATGTCGACGTGGTGCGCGGCCTGGTTGAACACAACACCACCGCCGCGTTCGGTATCAAGCTCCTCGGGCCGCCGCGGCCGGTACAGGAAATCCGTGAAGTTGAACGCGGTGATCATGCGGACTTTGCCCACCAGGCCCCGCTCGATGATTTTTCTGGTTTGAAGAATGGGCCGGTCGAAGCTGTGGCTGTGGCCGACGATCAGCGCCACGCGCGCCTTCCGGGCGGCGTCGATCATGGACCGGCAGTCCTGCAGCGTGAGCGCCATCGGCTTCTCGACCAGCAGATGCTTGCCGTGCGACGCAGCAAGGCGCGCCTGCTCCGCATGGAACTGATGCGGCGTCGCGATGTATACGACGTCGATGGCGGGGTCTTTACAGAGTTCCTCGACCGACACGAAGCTTTTTGCTTGAAAATCAGCTTCGAATTTCGAGCGGGCTTCCGGCCGCGGATCGGCGGCGGCGACGAGCTCGACGCGGGGGTCGCGCGACAGCGCGGGCAGCATCAGCGTGAAGGCGCGCCCCAGCCCGGCCGCGCCGATGCGGAGTTTTTTCATGCTATCCTGAATACTTAGGAGCCTAAGGATATCTTATGCTGACCCGCGAGCAAAATGAATTGCTGTGCCGCGTGGAAGGCGGCGCCACGATGGGCCAGATCATGCGGCGGCACTGGCTGCCGGTCTGCATGGCCGAGGAGGCCGCGGACAAGGATGGGACGCCGGTGCGGGCGCGCCTGCTGGGCGAGGACCTGGTGGTATTCCGCGACACGCAGGGCCGGCTCGGCGTGCTGGGCGAGCATTGCCTGCACCGCGGCGCGTCGCTCGTCTTCGGGCGCAACGAGGAATGCGGCCTGCGCTGCCTGTACCACGGCTGGAAGTTCGACGTCGAGGGCAGGGTCGTCGACATGCCTTCGGAAGCTCCCGGCGCGGCGGCGCGGCTCGGCAAGAAGGCCAAGTCCTACCCGGTGCGCGAAGGCGGCGGCTTCCTCTGGATCTGGATGGGTCCGCGCGAGGCGATGCGCGAGTTCGAATCGCCGGCGGGGGCGCCGACGCGCGAGACGCGCATCGGCATCGTCAAGATGCACGTCGCCTGTAATTGGGCACAGGTATTGGAAGGCTCGATCGACTCGGCGCACAGCTC
>WNFI01306412.1_pt2 | contig 18748 bp, 14 predicted proteins | sample 5400471 | NCBI WGS metagenome assembly WNFI01 (sample SAMN13153348, study PRJNA577476) | soil metagenome | isolation source: 100 cm saprolite on Douglas fir-dominated hillslope | place: USA:California | collected 2013-09-17 | reverse complement strand
GACGCGACCGTAGTCCGCGGCATCCTGCTGCCCGCAGCCCTCGCGCTGCTCGGTGACCGCAGCTGGTACCTCCCCCGCTGGCTGGCCTGGCTCCCCGGCGGCCGCCGAGCGCTTGGCGCCCGCGCCGCCGCTCCCGCCGCTCCCGAGCCGGCGCAAGCAGTCCCCGCGCCCTAACAGCCGGATGAATCCCGGGATCGACCCTGAATACTCGGGTCGATCCCGGGATCGATCGCACGGCATCAGGGCGCAAGGCAGAGTTCGTTCAGAACCACTCCGCCGGGTCATCGGAAATCTCGCGCCGGCGCATGGCGTTCGTCGCGCGCCATATCTCCTCGATGGGCGGACGGCGGAGCATGGTCCAGCCGAGAGGCCCGTGGATGCTCCACAGCCGCAGTTCATCCAGCTCAGTCTGGTCCAGCCCGGCCGGCGCGTACCCGCGCAGGAAGTACCGGACGAGATCCCGCTTGTGGTCTTCGCTCCACTCGGCGAGCCCCTCCATGCAGGTCGCCGCCTGCTCGCTGGCCCAGCTCGCGCCGGCCGTGTTCCAGTCGATCATCACGAACGAGCCATCACGCCGGATCAGCATCTCGCCGTACCAGTTTCCGAAGCCGGACGGTGGCGTGTCCAGCCGCGCCAGGATGCGCTCGGCCCACTGGCAAGCCGCCGGCGGCCAGCGGCCGTCCTCGAGCAGCGCCCGGTACTGGGGCCGCCACCACTCGCCTGGATCGCGGTTCCAGCGCACGCTGCCGGGAATCTCGCCAGCGTCGAGACGTTCGAGCCGGCGGACGAGCTCGCCGAGCTGGGTGGCGAGCCGATGGCCGGCGGGAGGGTCGCAGGCGGCCAGCTCGGCGCCGGTGACGTGCTCCACCTCCCGGGTTACGTGGAAAGCTGTCCCGGCGTCGGCCAGGTCGTCGGTGCTGTGCTCGAACTCCAAGACCGGGAAGCCGCGGGCGCGGAGCGCAGGAAGCATGAGGACCTCCCGTCGCACCACGTCAGCCACGTCGGTACCCGGAAGGGGGAGCTTCAGGTAGCGCGGTCCGAGCCCGGAGGAGAAAGTCAGCCGGAAGACGTCGGATTCGTCCGACGGGACCCACTCGACGGCTCCGAGACGGTCGTAAAGGCGTTGCGCGAGCCGCCCCGCAAGAGCTAACTGTGGCTGCCGCGACCGCCGGCTCGAGCCATCGCTCGTCACACGGTCATGCTACAAGCGATCCGTCACTCATCCCGGCCCCGTAATCCGCGGTCCGAACCTGCCCAGAGCGCTGATCTGGGGCCTCAGGCCAGCTAGTTTCGGGAGGCGCCGTAGCCGAGCAGCGCGGCGAGGCCGAGGACGCTGCGCGGCGCGTAGGCGATCCGCCAGAGCCCGCCATGCGCGGCGGCGTACGCCTCGTCCTGCCAAGGATGGGGGTGTGCCGGGCCGCCATCGGCGTGCAGGTCGTGCACGAGCAGCGCCGCCATCAGCACCCGGGTTGTGTCGGGCTCGAAGATCTCGGCCCCGAAGCGGTGCGCGCCGGCGTACGCGGCCGCGAGCGCCCGGTTCTTGACTACCGACCGCGTGCGCGTCGGCGGGGCGACGTTCAGCGACACCGTCGAGCCGCTGTCGCGGGCCAGGCTGGCGCGCCAGCGCTGCAGGCGTTTGGCCAGCGCATAGTTCGGGCCCTGCTGCGCGACGAGGTTGTCGCTGATGCCGGGATCGGAGCCGGGCCGGTAGGCGCGCCGCAACAGCCGGCCGCCGGACAGCCCGCGCAGCGGGCGGCTGGCGAGCTTGAGCGGGACTGACCTGTTCCCATAGGCCCGGACGGAGTGCGCGACCGCGTCGGCGGGCACCGCGAAGACGTCCGTCGGCGTCGCCAGGAACGCGAGCCCGACATCATCACGTGCTGCCTGCAGGCGCAGCGTCAGCGTGTCGGCGGCGGCGCACACCCGAACGTTCGCTGCGCCATCGGCATAGACGTAGTTGCCAACCACAAGCGGTCCGGTCAAGCCGGCGAGCCAGTCGCCAACCTCCGGCACCTCGCCGGTCAGGTCCGCTCCGGCGGTCCGCGCCGTCGCATCTGCCATCGGCTGCGCCGCCGGAGCATCTCCGGCCCCGCCTCCAGACCCCGAAGGTACGGTGACCGGGACGAGAAGCGTCCCGGCACTCGACCTGGCGGCTTGGAGCACCCGCTCCCAGATCCGCGGCTCGGGCAGGTCGATTCCCGCTACCGTGACTCCCCATCGCAGCAGAACCGGCAGTGGGCCGATCTCCGAGCCGGCCCCGAGAACGGCCACGGTCCGCCCGGGCAAGCTCAGCCAATCCGGGTGATCTGCGACCGCTCGAACCGCATCGGCGCAGGAGGGCTCGATGATGCCGGCGTCTACCCAGGCGTCGAGCCTGCGCCCAAGATCAGCGCCGCGCAGCCGTTCGCCCCGGTAGGGAAGCGCGAGCTCCTTCTCTGGCTCGCCAGCGCCCGCGATGATCGCGGTACCGAGCGAGCGCCTCGCCGGCACGGTCAGCAGCTCGTCGAGCCCGCCCTCGTCGCCGCCGGGCAGAACTGCCCGCATCCGCCGGCGCAGCGAGCCGAGCCCGTCGGCGGCGATCGCGAGCGCGGCCTGCCTGGACGTCAGCCCTGCCTCGATGACCCTCACCGGGAAGTCGACCCCGGCCGCGGTCTCGCCGGATGTGCCGGACTGCGTGACTGCCATTCCGGCCTCCCGGATTGCCATTGCGCTACTGGCAATCCTAAGGCGGTCAGGCCTTCTTTGCCCGGCTCGGAGCGACCCTGGGCGGCTCATCCGGTTGCTTCGGGTACACGGGCGGCCACGGGGCGTCGAGCAGCCCGCTGGCCCGGTCCCTGGCGCTCATCTCGAGCAGCGGCTCAAGCGACTGCGGATCGTCGTTTATGGCCTCCCAGGGGTCGCCGGCCTTCGCGAGCCGCTCCGCCATCGACGCGATGGTGAACTGATCGGGATGGATGTCGTCGACCTCGCCCCACGTGATCGGCGTGGAGACCTGCGCGCCCGGCCGGGCACGGACCGACCACGCGCCGAAGACCGTCTTGTGCGGCGCGTTCTGGTTGTAGTCGACGAACACCCGCTGGCCGCGTTCTTCCTTCCACCATGCCGCCGTGATGAGATCGGGCCTGCGCCGCTCCAGCTCCCGCGCTATCGCCACCGCGGCGGCCCTGACCTGGTAGGAGTCCCAGCGGGGCTGCAGGCGGACGTAGACGTGCAGGCCTCGGTTGCCGGTCGTCTTCGGGTATGCGGTGATCCCGACCTCAGCCAGGAGCACCTGCAGCTCATGAGCCGCCTGCCGGATATGGGTGAAGTCCACGCCCGGCGTCGGGTCGAGGTCAATCCGGAGCTCGTCGGTGAAGTCGGCGTCGGCGGCCAGGTAAGGCCAGACGTGAAAGCCCAGGCAGCCCAGGTTGACGGCCCACAGCACATGATCAAGATCGGCGGCGACCAGTGCCTGGGACGTCGTGCCATTCGGAGTGGCCACCGTGGTGGTCTGGAGCCAGTCGGGAATGTTCTTCGGAACCCGCTTCTGGAAGAAGGAGGGACCGCCCGCTCCCTCGGGGAAGCGCTGCAGCAGCACCGGCCGCCCGCCCATCGCCCGCATCAGCGGCCCGGCGACGCGCTCGTAGTGCTCGGCAAGGTCGCCCTTTGTATCGCCCCGCTCGGCGAACAGCACCTTGTCCGGATGAGAGATCAGGTCACTGATCATCGCGACTGGCCCTCCAGCTCGATCGGCAGGTCAAGTCTCGCTTATCACGTCCTGTTACCCGGCGCCGCGCTAGGACTTGTGTCCCGCCCGCTTGGCGCGGGCCAGCAGTTCGGCAAGTCCGCGGTTGATCCCGGCGGTCAGGATCTCAAGATCAGCCTCGGCAACCGACTTGTAGTCGGCGGTGATGCCGAACCCGAACGTGTCCAGATATGAGTAGACGGCGATGCCGATCCGCAGGTTGTCGCCGATCGGCACGTAGGGATATACCTCGGTCATCTGGCGACCGAGCAGGTACAGCGGAAAGCCGGGTCCGGGAATGTTGGTGGTCACAGTTTGCACCAGCGGCTGCGGCGTCCTGAAAACGGCGCGGGTTCCGAGCGCGAGCAGCGCGGGCACCGCGAATCCCAGGATTCCCGTCACGAATTCGGCACCTGCCGCCTGCCTGGTCCGCTTGAGTTCGTCCATCTGACGGTGCAGGATCTCAAGACGCTGCACCGCGTCGGGTTCGGCGACGGGCAGATTGACAAAGATCGCGGAGATCCTGTTACTGACGGGAGCGTGCTCGTGAGAGTCGCGCAGCGACACTGGGACGAGCGAGCGGACGACCAGCTCGTCCCTGAGCTCGCCGCGGGCTCTGAGCAGGTCGCGGAAACCCGCGGTGATCACGGCGAGCACGACATCGTTCACCGTCACGTCCAGTTCCTGGCGGATCCGCTTGACCTTGCCGAGCGTGGCGTTGGTCCACTGCCAGCGACGGCGCGGGCTGATCGAGCCGTTCAGCGAGGACGCTGACGGCGCCGCCATCCTGCGTGCGGTTCCCGTCAGCCCGCGACCGTAGCGCAGCGCTTCTGCCGGGCCTGGCAGCCGCGTCCGCAGCAGACCGGGCAGGCCGGCGAGCTGCCGCAGCGGCCAGGTCAGCGTGTCGAGCGCTCCGCCGACGACCACATCGGCGACAGATGGTCCCGGCCGGGGTTCCCATCGCGCGGGGGCAGGGGGCGGGAACCTGGGGCTCAGCTCGAACAGGGCGGCCATCAGATCGGAGCCGCCGACGCCGTCCACCATGCAGTGGTGCAGCTTCCAGATGACCGCCCAGCGACCGTCGTCCAGTCCGTCCAGGAACCAGGCTTCCCAGAGCGGCCTGGCCCTATCCAGCCGCTGCGCGAGAATCTGCGATGCTGTCTCCCGCACCTGCGGAGCGCCGCCGGGCGGCGGAACGCACGCGTGGCGCAGGTGGCAGCGAAGCTCGAAATGCTCGTCGTCGGTCCAGTACGGGCGGATTACCTGCAGCGGCATCGCACGCACAACCTGCCGGGACCGAGGCAGCAGCGGGATTTTCGCCGCGAACAGGTCAAAGACCTCCGCATACGACGGAGCCGGGCCTTCGAAGACTGCCAGCGAGCCGATGTGCATGGGAACGTTGTCGTGCTCGACGAAGTAGAAGCCAGCGTCAAGCGTGTTCATCCGCTCCACGGCAGTTTCCCCCCGTCCAGGCCGCCACAAGACGGTAACTCAGTCCATCACATCGACTCGCCAGCGCGCCGACGGCCTCATCACCGTGGCCGTGCCCCCCGCCTCGACCCGGGCATGAAATCCAGCGCACCGCACGGCGATTCCGCCGCGCGGCACGAACTCGGCGTACCCCGCAGGCGGACTCGAGCGCGCCGGTGCGGTCATTGCGCCGGCGGCTTCCTTCCTTCCCTTTCCTGACGCAGTGTGCAAATAAACGTCAGGTCTTTCCTACGCGTCCCTATTAGCAGCGTTCCCATTGCCAGCGTTCCGAGCGCCGCGGTCCACTGGGGATTTGCTGCGGGGGTCGCGTGAATAATAAGAGTGCAAAACAAGATTCGGTCCACGTCTGGCCGCGCATACGAGAGTTATGACCAAGGATCAGCTTTCCCCCCTGTGGCCCGGGCGAACACGCTCGCGCAGGAGGTTGCCCACGCGCTGCCCCGATAGCCGGATCCGCCATGGCCGGATCCGCGATGGCCGTCCCGGAGGTTACCGGTACGAGTATTTAGCGTGTACGTTGCCCGAAATAGTCTTCTGACCTGCCCAAGACCGAACAGAAACGCATTCAAAGCAACTAACGGCCTAAGCGGCGGGCCGGAAGTGCTCCGGGCTATTGTTTTGCTAGCCTGGCTCGATGACCGACTCCGAGGTGACCGGCAAATCGGCCGGAAATCTGCCCGCACACGGCATAACCTCCCGCCATTACTTGCCTTCGAGGGGCACGCGCGGCATCGACGTCGCTGACGCGTTCGGCCGCCTGGCTGCCCGCCGCACGGACCGGAGACCGACCAGGACGGGGCAACACTCGTCCCCGCCGAGGAACCCGAAAGCGCGCAGCTCCATAGCGGAAGCTCGCAGCTCCACAGGGCTGGAAAAGGTGACGGCGGCGGTGGTGGCCACGGCCCGGGTGCAGCCAGGCGACCGGGTGATAGACCTGGGCTGCGGCAGCGGCCAGATCAGTTTGGAGCTCGCCGAGCGAGGCGCGCACATGCTCGCGGTCGAAGCGAATCCGGTTCTCGTCAGCAAGCTCATCGAGATCGCTCAGGTCCGCTCGCTGCCCGGGCTCGAAGTGCTGGCCAGGCCCCTCGACTCCCTGTCGCTGCCGGTCCGGAGCACGGACCTGATCGTCACGAGCTACGCGCTGCACCGGCTTCGGGATGCCGACAAGGAGCGCCTGCTCGCGGCGGCCTACCACTGGCTGCGGCCCGGGGGAACGCTGATCGTCGCCGACATGATGTTCGGGCGCGGCAGCACAAGCCAGGACCGCGCGATCATCAAGTCCAAGATCCGCTCCCTGGCGAGGAAGGGCATCGGCGGCTGGTGGCGCATCGCCAAGAACAGCTACCGCTATCTCGTGCAGGTCAAGGAGCACCCGGCCTCGATCAGCGCCTGGACGGCGATGTTCGCCAGGGCCGGGTTCACCGGGATAACGGCGTCCCGGATTGTCAACGAGGCCGGCCTGGTCCTAGGTCGCCGCCCGATAGACGAGCCCGCGATCGATCCGCGCAGCGCCAGCGCCCGCACCTAGAGTCAGAATCGGCCGATCGAGGCTGGTGCGCCGAACGGCCGCAGCACCTCGGGAACGGCGACCTTGCCGCCTTCGTCCTGGAAGTTCTCCATGATCGACAGCAGCGCCCTGGCGGTCGCACCCGTCCCGTTGAGGGTATGCGCGACCTCCAGCTTGCCGTCCCTGCGGAACTTGATGTTCAGCCGGCGGGCCTGGTAGTCGGGGCGAGCAGTTCCTCGTGGATGTCGCGCGACTGCTCAGGCACGCAGAACACGTACATCTCGACCTTGTCGAACTGGTGCACCCGGAACATGCCCTTGGTGTCCTTGCCGGCCGCGCCGGCTTCCCGCCTGAAGTTCGTGGTGAAACCCGCGAACCTGGCCGGCAGATCCTCCTCTTCGAGTCGCTCGTCGGTGTGGATGCCCGCGAGCGCTACCTCAGAGGTGCCGGTGAGATACAGGTCGTCCTTCTCCAGCCGGTACAGGTTGGACTCTTCGGTCGGCAGGAACCCGGTCCCGTACATGGCCCGCTCGCCGACCAGGATCGGCGGCAGCACGGTCATGAACCCCTTGCCGCGCAGCTTGTGCAGCACGAACTGGTAGAGCGCCATCTCGGTGACCGCCACGTCGCCGAACCGGTAGGCGAACCGCGAGCCGGACAGCCGGGCTCCGCGCGCCATGTCGATCCAGCCGCGCTCGGAACCGAGCTCGAGATGGTCCTTCGGCTCGAAGCCGAACTGCGGCGGCTCGCCCCATGTCCGCAGGAACTCGGCGTCCTCCTCGTCCATGCCGTCCGCAGCCGTGGCATCGGGCAGGTTCGGTATCCGCCCGAGGATCTCATCCCTGAGCCGGGCGGCGTCGCCCTGCTGCCCCAACGCCATCTCGATCCGCGCCGAGAGCTCCTTCAGCTGGTCGAGCTCTTCGGGACTCGGCTTGCCCCTCGAGGCCTTCTTCTGCTCGGCGCGCAGCGACTCAGCGCGCTCGGTGTGCTCGCGCCAGCTAGCGTCGGCGGCGAGCAGCTTGTCGAAGTCCTCGGCCGCGCCGCGCCGGGCGAGCGCAGCCCGGAAGCCCTGCGGATCTTGTCGTGCCGCCTTGAGGTCAATCACCTTCGCGATTCTAGCCGCGCGGCTGGTGCTGCTTTCATGATCACGGAAGTCTGTCCACGTCCCGTGCCGACAGACTTCCGTGATCACGCCGAGTCAGACGCCGGAGCCGGAACCGGTGCGGGTTCGGGCGCCGGCTCGCCGATTTCCGCCGTCCGGCGCCGCGTCGGCCTGGTGGCCAGCACCGAGCCGGCCAGGATGATCACAAACGCGGCCAGCATGAGCGGCGTGACGTGCTCGCCAAGCACCGCGACGCCCAGCGAGACCGCGATCACCGGGTTGATGTAGGTGAACACGCTGGCCCGGGCCGGGCCGACTTCGGCGATCAGCCGGAAGAAGATCAGGAACGCGACCGCGGTGCAGATCACGGCGAGCCCTGCGATCGACAGCAGCACGCTGACCGACGGGACCGCCGACGGCCAGCTCAGGGCCGCGAGCGGCGCGTAGACCACGCCAGCCAGGACCAGGCAGGCGGCCGTCATGGCGACCGGGGGCACGTCGGCCAGCTTGCGGTTCGCGATCAGCGGGCCGGCCGCGTAACACAGCGCGACGAAGAGGACCTCGGCGACGGACCTCGCGGCCCCGCCCCCGGCACTGGAGCCCACCAGGTGCGGACCGGCCAGCAAGGCAACGCCGGCGAGCCCGATCAGCAGCCCCACCCACCTGACCGGGCTGAGTCGGTCGCCGCCGCGGACGAACAGGCTCAGCACCGCGATGATGATCGGCACCGAGGCGATCAGCAGGCCGGTCAGCGAGCTGCTGATGCCGCGTTCCGCCTCAGACAGCGCGTACCACGGCATGATGATCTCGACCACCGCGAACAGCGCCAGCCAGGGCCACACCGGCCAGATCGCCGCGAGCTGCCCGCGGCGCAACGCGATCGGCAGTAGCACCGCCGCGCCCAGGCCGACCCGGGCGAGCACGAGGACGGGAACCGGCACGCCGCCGACCGCGACCTTGATGAGAAGGTATGGCAGGCCCCAGATCACGCTCATCGCCACGAACATGATCCAACCTCGACGGCTCACCTGCCGCTCCCTTCTGTCGCCCCCAACTGATAGTCGCCCGCCGCGCGGGTTATTCCGCGGGGGTTACGGGGGTCGTCCCCCGGGCCAGCACAGCGTGCCCGCGGACGCGGATACGCTCGCAGGAACTGCAGAATTATCCGTTACCAATCCTCTGGAGCATCTGTTGCACGACGGCCGGGCTGCCTCACAGGCAGGGGAGACCGCTGGAGCGGACCGCTCGCCAGCCCAGCACGTCCAGCCCGGCGGAAGCGGCAGTCACAGTACGGCCCGGCCGGCGCAACCCCCTCACCCAGCCGCGACCGAGGAGCCTGGCCCCGCCGCGACCCACGGGTCTGGCACGGCCGCCGCGCACCAGCCCGGACGAGAGGCCGATGCGCCCGACCGGGCGGCCGCCCGCTGGCCCGGCCTGGGCGGCTGGTGGTCACTCCTGGCGGCCCTCGCGGCCGGCCTGGCGCTCGCCGGCGCCTTCCCGCCTGTCGGCTTCTGGCCCCTGGCGGCCGTCGGCCCCGCGCTGCTGATCCTGGCCATCTGGGGAAAGCGGCCCCTGCTCACATTCGCGCTCGCGCTGACATGCGGCCTCGTGTTCTTCGTTGGGCTGCTGTCCTGGCTTGTCAATGTGGCCTCGTATGCCTGGCTGACGCTGGCCGTGGTCGAGGCGCTCATCTTCGCGGTCCTGGCGCTCGCGCTGCGGCCATTGCTTCGGCTGCGCTACTGGCCACTCGCTGTGGGCGGCTGGTGGGTGGCGTTCGAAGCGGTGCACGCCCGGTTCCCGTGGGGATTCCCGTGGGGCAGGCTGGCGATGAGCCAGCCAACCGCGCCGACTGCGGGCTGGGCGGCGATCGGCGGGCCGCCGTTGCTGACGTTCCTGCTGGCGCTGACCGGAGCCTGCCTGGCCTGGCTCGTAATCTCGCTGCCAGCGGCGATCAGGGCCGGCTGGCGCCGCGCGGCAGCGCCGACGGTCGTTGCCGGGCTCGCCACCGGACTGGCGCTGGCCGGGAACCTGGTGTGGTCGCCGCCATCCGGGCCGGGACCGACCACGGTGATCGCGACGGTGCAGGGAAACGTGCCGCACGCGCGGAACCTGCCCAAACTGCTGCGCGCCGGCACGGTCACGGCCAATCACGCAGCGGCGACGGTCGCGCTAGCGCAGCAGGTCCGGGCCGGGCGGCGGGCGGCGCCCGCGATGGTGATCTGGCCGGAGAACTCGACCGACATCGACCCCAGCCGCTCACCGATCACCTTCAGCATCATCGCTGCCGCGGTGGACGCGATCGGCCGGCCGGTCCTGGTCGGGGCGGTACTCGACGGGCCGCTGCGCAACGCCGGGCAGCTCTGGCTGCCGCGCCGCGGGCCCACCCAGGTGTACGTCAAACGGCAGCTCGTCCCGTTCGGCGAGGTGATACCGCTCCGCGGTCTGCTCGGCAAATTCACCTCGCTCCCCTCGCTCCAGCCGCGAGACTTCACGCCCGGGCACCGCGCAGTGGTCTTTCACGTCGGCCGGATCAGGCTCGGCGACGTGATCTGCTACGAGGTGGGGTTTGACAACCTGGTCCGCTCCGAGGTCACGGCCGGCGCCAACCTGCTCACAGTCCAGACCAATGACGCGGACTTCGAGCTCGACGGCCAGCTCGGCGAGAGCCTTCAGCAGCTGGCGATGGCGCGCATCGACGCGATCACGACCAGCCGCGCGATAGCCGTGGCCTCTACCACCGGGGTCAGCGCGATCATCGCGCCCGACGGCTCGATCCTGACCAGGAGCGGCACGTGGCGGCGGGTGGTGCTCGAGGCACGCGTCCCGCTGCGGAGCGGCCTGACCCCGGCGGTCCTGGCGGGAGGCTGGCCAGAGCGCGGGATAGTCGCGGCGACGCTGCTCAGCCTGATTTGGGCGCTCGGGACCCGGTGGCGGCGCCGCTCGCTTGCCTCGAAGCGGCCCGGCGTGCCAGGTTGACGTGCATGGCTACACGTGCCGTACATCTCGTCATCGACGCCGCTGATCCGTCGCGGCTAGCTGCCTTCTGGGCAGCCGCGCTGGGCTGGGAAGTAGCCGCAGACGAGCCGGACGAGGCCGTCGTCGAGCCGGCCGGGTTCGAGTACCCGGACCCGGGCGCGCTGCCGCTGGTTTTCGTGCCCGTCGGGGATCCGAAGACCGCCAAGAACCGCGTCCACCTGGATCTGTCGACCACGTCGGCCGAGCACCAGGCCGCGGAGATAGCGCGACTGCTGGCGCTCGGGGCCTCGCGGGCCGATATCGGCCAGGGCAAGGTGCCCTGGGAGGTTCTTGCCGATCCGGAGGGGAACGAGTTCTGTGTGCTTGAGCCGAGGGAGGTCTACCTTGATGCCAGGCCCATTGCCGCGGTCGTGACCGATAGCGCCGACCCCGAGGCGAACGCGAGGTTCTGGGCGATCGCCGCCGGTTGGGAGCTGCACGAGTCGGACCCGGACTTCGCCTCGCTGCGGGCTCCTGGGGGCACCGGGCCCTATCTTGAGCTGCTGCGGAATTCCGACGCCAAGACTGGCAAGAACCGCATCCATGTCGACGTCGCGCCGCCGCTCGGAGGTGACATGCAGGCCGAGGCGCGCCGGCTTCAGGCCGCCGGGGCAGTGCCTGCAGACGTCGGCCAGGGCGACGCGACCTGGGTCGTGCTCGCCGATCCCGAGGGCAACGAGTTCTGCGTGCTGTCACCGCGATGAGCAAGCAGTCCGGCGGCAAGTGGCCCCGCTCACCGGCGACCGGGTTTCCGCCGGCGCCCACCGGACCTGCGCCGGGAGCCGATCAACCCTCCCTCGCTGACAATCACCCCCGTCAAGGAAGCGATCAGCCCCCGAAGGGAACGCGCCGCCGCCGCGGCGCGTCCATCGTGCACGCGTTCTCCCGGCCTGCGCGCTACGCGGCCTTGCTCGCTGGCGCCTTGCCCGTGCTGGCCTTCGGCTCGCTGAACCTGGAGTTCCTGGCCTGGTTCGGCCTTGTGCCCGGGCTGCTGCTGATGCGCGCGGCTCCGACCTGGCGCGAGGCAGCCGTGCGCGGCTGGTGGTTCGGCGCGGGATACCTCTTGATGGCGCTGTACTGGCTGACCCCGAATCTCGGGCCAGCGCTCCTGCTCGTCGTGATCGTGCTGGGCGCTCCCTGGGCGGGTGTCGGCGCCGCCGCGTGGTTCCTGCTCCGCGGCGACGCATATGCCGCATCCGGCACTGGCCGGACCCCTGCGGCCTGGCGCCTGCCTGGCCCACCGGGACCAGGCCCGGTGCAGGCGCTCGCCGCCCTCATCGTGATCCCAAGCTGCTGGGTGGTCATCGACTGGCTCAGGTCCTGGCAGGGCATCGGCGGCCCGTGGGCAGTCTTCGGCGCCAGCCAGTGGCAGCATCCCGTGGTGCTCGCGCTGGCTGGCGTCGGCGGCGTCTGGCTGGTCGGCTTCGTGCTGGTGGCCGCGAATACCGGGATCGTCATCGCGCTGACGGCCACGGGATTCCCCGTACGGACGCTCGGCGCCGCCGGAGCCTTGCTGGCGGTCGCCGCCGGGCTCGCCGCGTTCTCGCTCACGGCCTCCGAGTACTCCGTCGCGCCTGCCGGGCACGTGACCCTCGCGCTGGTCCAGCCTGGCCTGGAGAACGGCCCGCAGCGCAGGCTCGCGGAGGAGATCAGGCTGACGACCCGCGAGCCAGCCGCTGACCTTGTCGTCTGGGCCGAGAGCAGCATCGGCTACGACCTGTATACCGATTCGGCGAGTACATCCCGTTCCGGTCCGCGCTGGGATGGCTGTCCCGCATCAGCCGGGCCGCGCCCGAGAATATGATCACCGGTAATGGCGCGCGCGTGCTGCACGTGGTTCTGCCCGGCGGGCGCCGCCTCAATTTCGGGATCCTGATCTGCTTCGAATCCTCGTTCCCTGACATGTCACGAGTCGATGCGAACCGGGGTGCGCAGGTGCTTATCTACCAGACCTCCGATTCGACATTCCAGGGCAGCTGGGCACCCGAGCAGCACGCCTCGCTGGCCGCCTTGCGCGCGGCCGAGACCGGCCGGCCTGCCGTCCAGGCCGCGCTCACCGGGGACTCCGCGGCGTTCGATGCGCGCGGCAGGCTGCTTGCCTGGGCAAGTACCGGTGATCGCGGCGTCCTGCGCGTCACGCTCGCGCTCCCGCCACGCACGGTCAGGACGCCCTTCGACCGGCTCGGCGACTACGTGCCCTGGTTCGCCATCGCCGTGGTAACACTCGCTATCGCAGCAGGCATGACCCACTGGGCTCCGTTGCGCCGAAGCAGCTCACGCATTGCCGAATGACATTCCTGATTGGGTCGGCAACACCGGAAGGATCCGAACCGACCACGCCGCGCCCCGGGGCATACTGGGGAAGCGACCTGGGTGCCCCGCACGGTGGCTTCGCTTCAGATCCGGTCCACGGGAGGACGGCGTGCTGCACGAGGACAACCGATCAAGGGGGCGCACGCTAGCGCCATTCGTTGCGATCTGCGTCGTGGGGATTCTGGCCGCGGCCTGCCAGTCATCGTCCGGCAGCGGAGCAAGCGACGCCCCGTCGGGCAAGGCCTCGAAGGCGGCCGACACGGTTCAGCTCAGCTTCTCCCCGGCCGACGGCAGCACAGGTGCCGACCCGGGGAAGGGAATCACCGTCACGGCGGCCAAGGGCACGATCAAATCCGTGACCGTCTCCGGCGGCGGCCTCACCGGAGCGCGCGCGGTGACGGGCACGCTGAACAGCTCGCGCACCGCGTGGCACAGCGACTGGACGCTGCCCGTGGCCAAGACCCTGACGGTCACCGCTGTCGCAGTCGGCCCGGGCGGCCACCAGGTGACCCAGACCAGCACTTTCAAGACGCTCAATCCGCCGCAGACCTTCATCACCCAGATCTTCGAGGGCTACCAGCAGCAGTACGGCGTGGGAATGCCGATCATTCTGAACTTCAGCCGGCCCATCCAGAACCGGGCAGCCGTCGAACGGTCGCTGTCGATCACGACGTCCAAGCCCGTGGTCGGCGCCTGGTACTGGGACAACAGCCAGACTCTCGTCTTCCGCCCGCGCGACTACTGGCCCGCTCACACCACGGTCAGCTTCGTGGGCCATCTCGACGGCGTGCGGGGCGCGCCTGGCGTCTACGGGATGCACACGCTCACCCAGCAGTTCAGCATCGGCAGGTCGCTGATCGTCATCGCGAGCGCGGCCAAGCACCACATGGAGCTTTACCGGGACGGCAAGCTGTTCAGGCGATGGCCGATCAGCACCGGGCGGCCCGGTGACGACACCCCGAACGGGACCTACCTGACGATCGAGAAGTCTAACCCGGTCCTGATGAAGGGCCCCGGCTACAGGATCGAGGTGCCGTGGTCGGTGCGATTCACCTGGACGGGCGACTACCTGCACGACGCCTACTGGTCGGTCGGGCAGCAGGGCTTCACCAACGTGAGCCACGGCTGCGTCAACATGCGGCCGGCTGACGCCGAGTTCTACTACAAGATGGCCGTGCCGGGGGACCCGGTCACAGTCGCCGGCAGCCCCAGGGGCGGCCGCTGGGACAACGGCTGGACCGAGTGGTTCCTGACCTGGCCGCAGATCCTCCAGGGAAGTGCGGTGCACGAAGCGGTGATGGCGGGGCCGAACGGGAGCACATTCGTTAGCCCGGCGACCCTCACCGCGTCAACGGCCACCGCGCCGCTCGGCACGTCCGCCCCGAGGAACTCGCGCGCCGGCTAGGGGTCGCCAGCCGAACAGGGCGCCGTGACGTGCATCACTTTGGCTGAAGCCGGGGATGCCCCACTGTCACAAGTGCGTTACACACGGTGAACCCCCGCCGGGAAGGCATCCGGACCCCACCGGATCGCGCGCTTCCCGCTTACCCAAGGCCGGTTCGCCAGGAGCGCACCCCCGCGTTCCCGGGCAGCCGCCGGCGCTGGAACAGCGAGGCGTGCGCTCCTGCGCGCCGAACTGCCGGCCGGCGAACGCCGGGCGGCGAGAGCACCGCTCCCTAAGCACCTCAGGGACCGGGCGGCGGCGGGTCAGCACGGAAGGAACGCGATGACCGGCACCCCCCGCCTGCGCCACCACATCGACAACCTCGCCAGGCACGTCCGAGCCCGCGTCCCCGCCACGCTCTGCCGCAAGACCACGGCTTACGCGGGCGCCGGGCTCGCGCTCGCGGGCGTCGCCGGTGCTGCGGTGGCCGGCCTGCTCGGTCATCCTGCCGCTGCCGCTGGCGCCAAGCGCGCCGTGACCCGCACGATCCACGGACCCGCCGCCCCGGCGAAGCCCGCCGCCCCCGCGAGACACGCCGCCCCCGCCAAACTCGAGGCGCCGAGCCAGGGCAAGGCCGCCGCGCACGCCGCGCCGGTGAGGCACGAGGAGACGTGGGCCGCGGTGGCCAGGTTCGTGGCCAACTCCACCTATCCCAAGCCGGGCCCCTCGCGGCTGCCCGCTCAGGACATGCTCACCCCTGTCGGCACCAGCGGCCCACAGACCTCGATGCCGATCACGCCAGCGCGCTACGCGAACGCCAAGACCATCATCAGCCAGGCCATCGCCAAGCACATGGGCCTGCGCTCGGCCGTCATCGCCGTCGCCACCTCGATGCAGGAGTCAACCCTGCTGAACCTGCCCTACGGCACCAGTGACTCACTCGGCCTGTTCCAGCAGCGCCCGTCCAACGGCTGGGGCACCCCCGCACAGATCCTGCGTCCCGCCTACGCGGCTGGCGCGTTCCTGCACGCGCTCCGCGGCTACCAGGCCAGTAACCCGGACTGGGCCCGCCAGCCGCTCTGGGAGCCGGCCCAGGGGGTGCAGGGATCGGCCTTCCCTTCGGCCTACGCCAAGTGGGAGACGCAGGCAGCCCACCTCGTCGCGTCGGTCGCCGAGCACATGGTCTGAACCAAGCCCCGCGCCGGCCGTACCCCCCACGGCCTCGGCGCGGACCGCGGCAGCGCCTCCCCCTTAGCGCCGCCGCGACCAGCGTGTGCCCCGCCTCCTGCCCCCGTGGGAGGCGGGGCACACCACCACTTTCCATGGGTGGCCAGTGGCCCGCGAATATTAAGTACTGGCTAATTTTCTGGTCAGCCTGGTCAGGGCAGTGTCCGTGATGCTGTAGAACATTCGCCATGGAGAATTTCCTGACCCAGGTGATGACGAGCCACGGCTACCTCGCACTGATCCTCTTTGCCTTCGTCGAGGCATGCTGCATTCCGATCTCCTCCGAGATCACGTTCGCCTTCGCCGGGGTCATCGCCTTCACGCACCCCGACAAGTTCACGGTCGCCGCGGTAATCATCATCGGCACGCTCGCCGAGATGGGCGGCTCGCTGACGTCGTACGCGATCGGGCGGCGCGGAGGCCGGCAGTTGCTCGACAGATACGGCAGGTGGGTGCTGATCAGCCAGTCGGACCTGGACCGGGCCGAGCGGTTCTTCGCCGGACGCGGTAGCTGGGCGGTCGCTGTGGCCCGGGCCCTGCCGCTGGTGCGGTGCTTTGCCTCGTTCGGGGCCGGGGTGGTCGAGATCCCGCTCCTGCCATTCACGCTCTTCAGCCTGATTGGCACGACAGCCTGGGCATCCGCCCTGACCCTGCTCGGCTACAACCTGGGAACAACCGTCGACAAGTTCTTCAAGTCGTTCTCGGTGATCGGAATCATCCTGTTGGTCGTTCTGCTCGCCGGCCTGATCGCGCACCGGGTGCACGCGATGAGGAAAGACGCACATCGCGCAGCCGGCCTGCACCATGGCGGCGCCCGGCACGCCGCAGGCTCGCACGCCGCGGGCTCGCACGGTGGCCTCCGTTCAGAGGCCGGCCTGTCCGAGCAGCCCGCGCCCGCGCCTGCCCCCGCTGCCGCGCCGCGCTGGCCCAGGAACGGCCCGGGTGACGGCGACGGGCCTGGACGGGTCGGCGGGGCACATCGCGGCGGCCGCGGGCCGTCCTCCTGACCAGCCAGTGCGGGCCACGGGCGCGGCCCGCTCGCAGGGATCCGTGCGAGCAGGCTGCCCGGCTGGCTCGCCTAGTCGGTCAGCGCCTGGTAGACGAGCTGGCGTAGCTGGGGCCTGATCGGGTGGGCGCTCGACGGCAGCAGCTGGGTGAAGAACGAGACGGTCAGCCCGGTCGCGGGATCAACGAAGAACGCGGTACTGGCTGCGCCGCCCCACGAGAACTCTCCCTCGTTGCTCAGTGTCCGGCCGGGAACGGGGTCGAGCACCACGGCGAAGCCGAGCCCGAAGCCGACGCCCCTGAACGGCGCCTCGGCGTACAGCGGCCGGCCGAACGCCTCGAGATCGGCGCCGCCGGGCAGGTGGTTGCGAGTCATGAAGGCCACGGTCCGCGGGCTGAGCAGGGTGACCCCGTCAAGCTGGCCAGCCGGGCTGTCCGGTGTCGCGAGCAGCATCGAGGTGAACCTGTGGTAGTCGGCCGCCGTGCCGACCAGGCCACCGCCGCCGCCGAGGAACGCGGGCCGTTTCCTTGCCACCGCGCCGAGCGCGTCCATCCTGGCCGCCTTCCTGCCGTGGCCGATCGTGTACAGCGCGGCCAGCCGCGCCCGGTCGTCGTCGGGCACCCAGAAGCCGGTCCCGGTCATCCCGAGCGGCCCGAAGATCCGGCTGGCGAAGAACTCGTCGAGCCGCGAGCCTCCGGCCACCTCGATGACCCGGCCGAGCACGTCGGTCCCCACCGAGTAGTTCCACTCGGCACCTGGCTGGAACAGCAGCGGCAGCCCGGCCCATATGTCGCAGCACGCCGCCAGGTCGGCGCCCTTCGGCGTGCCCCATTCGAAGCCGTTCCCCCGGTAGAGGGCGTCTACCGGGTGCGAACGGTGAAAGCCGTAAGTCAGTCCGGAGGTGTGCGTCAGCAGGTGCCAGATCCGCACCGGCTCGGTGGCCGGGACCGTGACCTGCCTGATGTCGGAGCCGCCGGTATAGACCCGCAGATCGGCAAAGGACGGGATGAACGGTCAGCAGCCAGCCGGGCAGCCTGCCGTCGTCGACGTACCGCCCGAAGTGCTTCTCCAGGCGAGCCAGCCTGCCGGGATCGAGTCCCACCTCGCCAGGTTCTACGTCAGGACTTAGTTCACCCACTGCTCAGCCTTTCCGCCGGATGTGTCGCTATGCCTCGTATAGCAGTATTCAGGATTCAGGATTCCGGCCGTAGCAGCAAGAGCCAGACTGCGAGCACGGCAGTGCTCCCGGCGGGCTGGGCCCGCCGGGAGCACTGGAATCAGGTCGCTACCCTGCGCTCATGTGCGCCGCGAACGGCTGCGGCACCCCGGTCCTGCCGTCGGACCAGGCGATGTAGAACGTATTGCCCACGAAGGGCCAGTGGTTCGTCACCGATACCACGGCGTCGATGTAGTCGCCGAAGTTCGGGACGATGTCGGAGTTGTTGACCAGCCAGTCGCTGGTCCTATTGGTGATAAAGATGTTGCGCGGCGTGGCAGTCGCTCTCGGGCTCACGCCGATCGCCGCCTTGACACTGGTATCTGCCGTACGGACAGATGACCTGGAGTACCAGGCCACGTCGAGCAGGCCGCTCCGGGTCGCCACCCGCAGCGCCGGCATCATGGTCAGGCCGCCGTTATGCGGCCGGTCAAGCACGGTCGGCCTCCGCTGCACGCGCTGGAGCGAACCGAGGGTGAAGCTCTGCAGCAGGATGTCACCGTTCGGGTGGAAACGGCTGTCATTCCACACCATGCTCACGGTGCCGAACCGGCTGCTGACTGCCAATCTCGGGAAGTCGTTCGCCGGGAACCGGTTGTAGCCGGGAATGAACGCCGTGTCCATGGAAATCACATTCGCCCTGTTGCGGCGCACGGGCTGAGCGCATGGCGCGACCGCGGCCAGCTTCAGGCAATGCCGTGGGGTGAAGGTGATGTAATCCCCGGTCCTGGTCCTGCTGCTCATGCACTGGAAGAAGAAGAAG
>WNFI01666484.1_pt1 | contig 18749 bp, 21 predicted proteins | sample 5400471 | NCBI WGS metagenome assembly WNFI01 (sample SAMN13153348, study PRJNA577476) | soil metagenome | isolation source: 100 cm saprolite on Douglas fir-dominated hillslope | place: USA:California | collected 2013-09-17 | reverse complement strand
GACGTACTCCAGGGACGGCCTCCCGTCGGGGAACAGGCGGGAGCGTTCGTAACCGGTGCCGTAGTGGCGTTCGATGGCCGGATCAATCACCGTTACATGCTGCCGCCCACGCTCGCCCAGGGCTACCGAAATTCGGCTGGGACGGTCGTCCGCGACCTTGCCGAACCTGATCTGGTCGTGGGGGCTAATCAGGCTGCCCCGCCGCCAACGCCGCCTGGGAACGTGCCGCCGCGCACCGCTAAGCCCCGCGTGTTGGTCATGTGCGGACATGAAAGGCTGGGGACATGGACTACGCCCACCTCGGCCGTTCTGGCCTCCGCGTCAGCCGCCTGTGTCTCGGTACGATGAACTTCGGCCCGCTGACCCCGCCCGCGGACTCACACGCGATCATGGACCGAGCGCACGAGCTTGGCATCAACTTCTTCGACACCGCGAACCGGTACGGCGGGGCGGCCAGCCCGCCCGGGCAGGTCGCAAACAACGACCAGTCGCATCCGGGCTGGACCGAGGAGATCATCGGCGACTGGTTCGGGTCCGGTGGCGGGCGGCGCGAGCGCACGGTGCTCGCTACCAAGCTGTATGGGGCGATGGGGGACTGGCCCAATGAGGACAAGCTTTCCGCGCTGAATATCCGGCGTGCGTGCGACGCCTCGCTGCGTCGGCTGCGGACCGACTACATCGACCTGTATCAGATGCACCACGTCGACAGGGACACGCCGTGGGAGGAAATCTGGCAGGCGATGGAGGTCCTGGTCGCTCAGGGCAAGATCCTCTATGTCGGCTCCTCCAACTTCGCGGGCTGGCATATTGCGCAGGCCATCGGCACCGCGGCGGCGCGTGGCTTCTTCGGCCTGGTCAGCGAGCAGTCCATTTACAATCTGATGACCCGTGAGATCGAGCTCGAGGTCTTGCCCGCCGCGATCTCCTGCGGCGTGGGCGTCATCCCGTGGTCCCCGCTAGCCGGCGGCCTGCTCGGCGGAGTGCTCAAGCAGGAGCGCGAAGGACGCCGCCGCCTGGCGGGCCGGGCGCGGGAGACGGCTGAGCGCAACCGCGAGCAGATCGAGGCGTACGAGGACCTGTGCGATGAGATCGGCGAGGAGCCGGGCAGCGTCGCGCTGGCCTGGCTGCTGCACCAGAACGGCGTAACCGGGCCCATCATCGGCCCGCGTACTGCCGGGCAGCTCGAAGACGCACAGCGCGCGGTGACGCTCAGTCTCGACGACAAGGTGCTTGAGCGCCTCGACACCATCTTCCCCGGCTACCGGCCAGCCCCGGAGCACTACGCCTGGTAGGCGCCAGTGGCCGTGACCGCCGCGAGCATGCCGGTGGTTAACGCGACTGAGTCGCGATCAGATCGTGAGCCCGAGGCCGCCGTCAACCAGGAACGTCTGGCCGGTGGCATAGCGAGTGGTCACGAGCGCTAGGCAGGCTTCGGCGATGTCCTCGGGGGTGGCGACCCGGTGCAGCGGCGCGATCAGTTCCACGCCCGCCTTGCGGTCAGGCCACTCCGCGGTCCACGGCGTCGCGACCAGGCCGGGGGCGACGGCGTTGACGCGGACCCCGCCGTCAGCGTGCTTGGCCATGATCGCGGTGAGGTGATTGAGAGCGGCCTTCGACACGGCATAAGGCAGCGAGCTGCCCGTCTGGCGGATCCCGGCGAGCGAGGTGATGTTGATGATCCACCCGTCTTCGGCCCGGCGCAGCAGCGGCAGAGCGGCCTGGCTGACCAGAAAGGTCCCTACTACGTTGGTGCGCAGGACCTTGTCCCAGTGATCGACGGTGACGGCGGCGATGTCCTGCAGCGGCACGTCGACGGTGACCCCGGCGTTGTTGACCAGCCCGTCCAGACGCCCCCACCGCTGCTCGGCTGCACAGACCAGAGCCGCGGCTGTCGCGGGGTCGCCGACGTCGCCCTGGACGTACACCGCGTCGCCCAGTTCAGCGGCGATGCGCTGGCCCGCCTCCGCCGAGGACGCCGAGTTGACGACGATCCCAGCGCCGAGGCAAGAAAGGCGGCGGGCGACCGCCGCGCCGATGCCGCTCGACGAGCCGGTGACGATGACGGCCTTACCGGCGAGGTCCATGCTGGTTCCCTTCAGCTGGCCGCAGCCAGCCCCGCCGAGAGGCTAGCCAGTGGCTCAGGCTCGGTCATCGGCACCGCCAGGCCGTCTTGCCTGCACCGGCTGGATGCGGTACTGCCTGCGCGCTGTGGCCTGCTGCCTCGGCGGCGCTGACCCGGGCGCTGATGGCGACCAGCGCGACAATAGCGCCCACGGCGAAGATGATAGCCCCGGCGAGAAGGACGGAAACATAGTGGCGGCTTCCCCGGCGCGGCACCCGACGCGACCGGCCGGAAGATCACCTTGGCTGAAGCCCGCCAGCGGGTTCCGGCACAATCCCGAATAAGCCCGTCACCGACTCCACGAACCAGGCGGCCTGGGACAGCGCGCTGTCGGCGGCGGCGAGCAGGCCGGGCTGCAGCGCGAAGTTGTGCCACATGCGCGGCCACCTGGTGTAGGTGACGTCTACCCCGGCGGCGGAGGCCTGGCCGGCCAGGCACTCGGCGTCGGGGGCGAGCAGGTCGTCGGAGCCGGCCTGGATCAGCAGCGGCGGCAGGCCGCCGGGCTCGGCGAGCAGCGGCGAGACCGAGGGGTCCGCCCAGCTCGACGGGTCGGCGTAGGCGAGGGCGCAGGCCTCGAGCCAGCGCGGGCTGAGCAGCACGTCCCGGTGCACCAGCTCCGGAACCGCCCGGCGGTCCCGCCCCAAGTCCAGCCACGGCGACACGAGGATGCACCCGGCGGGAAGCTCCTGGCCCCCCTCGCGCAAAGCGAGGACGAGGGACAGCGCGAGCCCCGCGCCCGCGGAGTCGCCCGACACCACGATCGAGCCGGGGGATGCCTCCCCGGATAGTGCCTTCATAACGTCACGGGCGTCGTCGAGGGCGGCAGGGTAGGCGTGCTCGGGCGCCAGCCGGTAGTGGGGCAGCACGACCTGGCACGCCGCCTGGGCGCTCAGCCGCGCCGCCCAGGCGCGCGCCAGGCGCGGCGAGCCCACGCAGTAGCCGCCCCCGTGGAAGTGGACGACCGTGCGCCCGGGGCGCGTCCCGCCGACCGCCACCACGTCGGCGCGCACGCCGCATGAGCGGCGGCGGCACGCGAAGGCTCCGTTTCCCGCTCGCCCCCGGGGCCCCGCCCGCCTCTTCTGCCCTCTTCACTGGCGCCCCTCCAGCTCGCTCATGACATGCCGGCGCTAACGCGGTCGGCTCCCGGGGCCACCGGGCGCTTCGGCATGACCCGGTAGCGGGCGAGGTCGAAGCGGCGGACCCGGTACCGGTAGAGAAAGGTGTGGTCGGGCCAGTTGTTGGTATTGCGGCCCGAGGCCGTCGTGTACCAGCTGTGGCACCCGCTCTGCCACACCGAGGTGCGGCTGGCCGTACCCACCCAGGCGTTGAACGCCTTTTGTACCTCGGGACGCACGTCGAGCCAGTCCAGGCCCTCGTCCTCGAGGGCCTGGAGGGCGCCAAGCACGTAGCCGATCTGGCCTTCGAGCATGTAGATGATCGAATTGCCGCCGAGGTTGGTGTTGGGCCCGTAGAGCATGAAGAAGTTCGGGAACCCCGAGACCGTGATCCCGAGGTACGCCTCGGCCCCGTCGCGCCAGACCTCGTGCAGCTGGCGCCCGCCTAGGCCGGTCACCGACATGGGGGCCAGGAAGTCGATTGTCTTGAAACCGGTGCCGTAGATGATCACGTCCGCCTGGCGGAAAGTGCCGTCGGCCGTGATCACGCCGTCAGCCGCGACTCGCTCGATGGGGTCGGTGACAAGCTCGACGTTCGGTCGGGCCAGCGCCGGGTACCAGTCGTTGGAGAACAGCACCCGCTTGCAGCCCATCACGTAGTCGGGGACGCACTTGGAGCGCAGCCGCGGGTCGGTGATCTGGGTCCGGAGCTGGCGGCGCCACATCTGCATCGGCGCGGCCAGGAACTTCGGCGACAGGACGAAGCCGCTCGTGAGCAGCTCGCCGTAGAGGAAGATGCGCAGCCGGTCGGCCTTGCGCATCACGGGGAACCGCTCGAAGAGGACCTGCTGGGTGTTTCCGTAGGGGTGGTCGAACTTGGGCAGGACATACGGGGCGCTGCGCTGGTACACGTCGACGTGCGCGGCGGCCTTGGCGACCTCGGGCACGAACTGGATGGCGCTCGCCCCGGTGCCCACGACGGCGACCCGCCGGCCGGAGAGGTCGACGCCGTGGTCCCAGCGCGCGGAGTGCCAGGACGGGCCGGCGAAATCGTCGCGGCCTGCGATATCGGGCAGGCGACCCCGGTTGAGCTGGCCCACGGCGGAGATGACGGCGTTGGCCTGCAGCGTGCTGCCGCCGGTCAGGGTGAGGTTCCACACCGCGCGGCGCTCGTCGAACTCGGCGGCCGCGATGCCCGAGCCGAAGCGGAGGTGAGGGCCCAGCCCGCGCTCCGCCGACAGCGCGCGCAGGTAGCCAAGGATCTCTTCCCGGGGTGGGAAGCGGCGGCTCCAGCGGCCCGGCCGGAACGAGAACGAGTACAGGTTCGACGGCACGTCGCAGGCCAGGCCGGGGTAGGTGTTGTCCCGCCAGGTCCCCCCGATGTCGTCGCCCCGGTCGACGATGAGGAAGTCCTCGATGCCCGCCTGCTTGAGCGCCGCGGCCATCCCGATCCCCCCGAACCCGGCGCCGGCCACGACCACGCGGTACGACGAATGCTCGGGCATGGGCCCTCCCTCGCGTTCCGCCCGGGCCGCGAACCTGTCCGGGCACCAGGGTCCGTCAAGGACCCGGCACGGGCAGAATAGCGCGGGCTTTGGGTGCGTGCCGGGACGCTTATGCGGAGAAGGCTCTCGCCGTCACGACCCGGACGGTCCATGTCCGGACTCGACATCGTCCGCCCGAAGGCGCGATTCCTTTCGGGCCCTGGCCGGGTCTGCACTCCCGGAAGCCGCTTCCGGCATTTGGCGCCCCGGAGGGACGCCCGGGATTGCGGCCGCCATCTGGAGGTGACATGCGCAAGCTGATCGTGAGCAGCCTGGTCTCACTCGACGGTGTCTACGGCGATCCGCAGTCGTGGGCATCGGACTACTTCGACGACCAGGCTGCTGAAGAGTCACTCGCGGTGCTGCTCGACAGCGACGCGATGCTGATGGGCAGGCGGACGTATGAGTACTTCGCGCCGGCATGGTCGGCCCCCTCGGCCCCCGCGGGGCCCTACTTGGAGCGCATCAACGAGATCCGCAAGTATGTCTTCTCGTCCACGCTGACCGCGGCGGCCTGGAACAACTCGACGGTCGTCTCCGGCGACCCGGCCGCCGCCGTCGGGCAGCTCAAGCAGCAGGGGGCTGGGCATCTGGTCGTCTACGGGTACGGCCTGCTCGCCCAGACGCTGCTCGAGCATGGTGTTGTCGATGAGCTGAACCTCGGGATCCACCCGGTCATGCTGGGCAGCGGGACCACGCTGTTCCGCCCTGGCAAGCGCACGAACCTGCGCCTGGTGTCCGTCACTCAGCGCGGTAACGGCGTCGTCACGCTCTCCTACACACGGCCATAACGGCGGCGTCCTCGTTTCATGATCTAGGAGCGAAACCCGTCATATACGCGGGTTTCGCTCCTAGATCCTCGGGTCGGCCGTGGGTCACGGGCGCCGATCCCGGCCGGGACCCGAATACCTGAGCGTAGGCCCGTCCACTCCTTCTCCTTCGCTCCGCAGCCGGGCGAGCCGGCCCGGGTCCAGGTCCGCCACGAACACCTTTTGCAGCATGTGCCAGTCTTCCGGGTGCTCCGCGATAGCGGCCTCGAAGACCTGGGCCAGCTGCTGGGTCATCGCGGTGACCTTCTCCGTCCGGCCGCCATCGCCGGGCACGGCGATCTCCGGGTGGATGTGCGCGCCCCAGTACTGCCCGGAGTACCAGAGCGTCACCGGCATCAGCGCCGCGCCGGTGTGGGCGGCGAGCGCGGCCGCGCCGCCCGTCATCCGGGCGGGCTCGCCGAAGAACTCGACCTCGAGGCCGCTCCCGGTGAGGTCGCGCTCGCACAGCAGGCAGACCAGGCCGCCAGCCCGCAGCCGCCGCGCGAGCACCCCGAACCTGCTGGCCCCGCCCGAGTGCGGCAGCACCTCCATGCCCAGGCCCTCCCGGAACGCGACGAACCGGTTGTAGAGCGACTCCGGGCGCAGCCGTTCGGCCACCGTCGTGAACTTCCCCGCGCCGCGCAGGACGATCCAGGCGCCCGCGTGCTCCCAGTTGCCCATGTGCGGCAGCGCGAAGATCACGCCGCGGCCGCTCGCCATGTGCCGGAAGGCTGTCTCCTCCTCGCCCGTGCACCGCATCCGGCCGAGGATCTCCTCGCCGGGTATGACGGGCAGCCGGAAGACCTCGAGCCAATACCGCAGGTACGAGCGCACTCCCCGCCGTGAAAGCTGCCTAAGATCCATAACGGCAGTGCCCGGGCTGGCCTCGCGCGCCGACCAGGCCACCACCCGGCCCAGGTTCGCCTCCAGCTGCCGGACGCTAGGGCCCTGCCGCCACCACACCCAGTCCGCGACCAGGCGGAACGCCCACTCCGCCCACCGCCGCGGTACCCGGCAGACCAGCTTCCAGCCGAGCACGTAGGCCCATGCCACCACTCGTTCTCGCGGTCAGCAAGCCAGGGGCCCGCGGCATTCCCGCCGGCGTGCGCAGTCAGCGTTCGCCGCGCGCTCAGGCAGAGATCGTCTCTTCGGTCAGTGCGGCTGCCTTTGTTCCCCCCTGTGAACTCGACCACGGCCGCCACCGGTTCGCCGAACCGGTCATCGGGGCCGGCTCGGGCCACGTCAGGCGGCCGCGGCCGGGGCCAGGCCGAGCCGGCCGGCCAGCCGGCCGAGGTAGGCGACGACCTCGTCCTCGGCCCGGTCGGGCATGCCGAACGCCACATCGGTCACGCCGATCTCGCCCCAGTGCGCCAGCGCCTCCGGGTCTGGTCGGCCGGCGAGCACGGTGACCCGCGGCTGCCCGGCTCGCCCGGCGCCGCGCCAGGCCTCGTTCAGCAGCGCTACCTTCGCGTCGAGGTCGGCCTCGCCGGGCGCGGTCAGCCATCCGTCGGCCGACCTGGCAATCCAGCCAAATGTCTTCTCGGTGCCGCCCGCGCCGACCAGGATCGGCACACGCGGCTGCTGTACCGGCTTGGGCCAGGCCCAGGAGCCGTCGAACCGCACGAACTCGCCGTGGTAGCTGGCCTCGTCCTGGGACCAGAGAGCCTGCATGGCCTCGAGGTACTCGCGCAGCACGGTGCGCCGCCGGCCGCCCGGCACGCCATGGTCGGCGAGCTCGTCGAGGTTCCAGCCGAATCCTGCGCCCAGCACGACCCGGCCACCTGACAGGTGGTCGAGCGAGGCGATGGTCTTGGCCAGCGCGATCGGATCATGCTCGGCCGGCAGGGCGACGGCCGTGCCGAGTCCGATGGTCGACGTCACGGCCGCGGCCGTGCTCAGCGCCACCCACGGGTCGAGCGTGCGCATGTAGCGGTCGTCGGGTAGCTCCTGCGTTCCGGTCCCCGGATGCGGCGCCTGGCGCCTGACCGGGATGTGCGTGTGCTCGGGCACGTAGAAGCGGTCGAACCCCGCGGCCTCGGCCGCCTGCGCCGCCCGGGCCGGGGTGATGCCGCGATCGCTGGTGAACAGCACGACGCCGTGGCGCATGGCAGGAACTCCTTCACATAGTCGCGGCTTACCTCACGCCGGGTCGCCGTCACCGCCCGCCGCGGCCTGCCGCGCGCGGGCAGGGGCCCGGGCGTGGTCGACGGCCGGGTGGCTGGCCGCCGCGTGCCTCCCGGCGCGGCGGCCCGAGAAGACGCAGTCGGCCAGGGACAGCCCGCTGACGTAAGAGCTCGAGCACAGCCCGATCGAGGTGCGGCCGGCCGCGTGCAGGCCGGCGATCGGCGAGCCGTCCGCGCGCAGCACCTGACCGGTGTCCTCGGCGACGGTGAGGCCGCCCAGGGTCAGCATGGGCGCGGGGTACGCGGGCCTGGGCCGGATAGACAGGTCAATAAGCGAGAACGGCGGCTGGTCGATCACCTGGACCAGGCCGGCCGGCTTCCCGGCCGGATCGGGCTCGCCAGCGGCGGCCGCACGGTTGTAGGCCGCCACGGTCGCGGCCAGGCCCTCGGGATCGATGCCTGCCCTGGCCGCGACGCCGGCCAGCGTGGGCGCGCTCACCCTGGCCCGGGTCAGCAGGTACACGGCCTGCAGGAGCTGGAACCACAGGGTGGTGCCGCGCAGTTGCCGCCAGGACTTGCTGACCAGAGGCTGGTCAAGCAGCAGCCAGCCGCGCCGGTCGTGATGGCGCACCATGGCCTCGCCGATCGCCGCGCCGTACCGGGACTCGTCGCACACGCGCCGCCCGGCCCGGTCCACGAGCACGCCCCGGGCGAACGACGAGGGCGGGGTGATGAACCGCCAGCACGACACCCGGTCCAGGTAGCGGGTAGCACCGCCGGCCGCCACTCCCAGCTGAATCCCGCTGCCGTCATCGGCAGGCGTGCCCAGCGCCAGCCCGCCGCGGAAGGCCGGCGCGTGCTCGCGCATCATGGCCCGGTTCGCCACGAACCCGCCGGCCGCGAGCACGACGCCCCGCCGGGCGGCCACGGTCAGCGGCCTGGCGTAGCGCCGCTCCAGCCAGGTCACCGGCTGGTAGAACCTGCGGCCCAGGCTGCCCGCGTACAGGTACGGCTTGCGGCCCAGCCGGCTCAGTGCCCGGTGGCCGGCCCGCGCCCAGACCGGGGCCGAGAGCATGCTCTGGCATTCCACCCCGGTGACCCGTCCCTCGTCGTCGGTCACGAGCTTGACCGCGCGGCTCTGCGGGACGACCCGGACCCCGGCCGACCGGACGGCCGCGGCCAGCCTGGCGTACAGGACCTTTCCCGACGTGCCCTTGCCGACCGCCCGGTGGCCGCGCGGGGCGGGCTCAGCCACCTGCGGGAACGACAGCTCGCTGCCTGAGAAGTACAGGTAGTGCCGGTTGGTCGGGTACGAGGTCTTCTCCGGGCAGAGGCTGCCCTCGAACGGCACGCCGTGGCCGGCCAGCCAGGCGATCATCGCGGCACTGCCGGCGCAGAACTCCCGTACCGTCGCCGCCGATACCGCGTCTCCCACTTCCATGCTCAGGTAGCTGACCATGGCGTCGACCGAATCGGCCACTCCGGCCTGGCGCTGCTGGAGCGTGCCGCCGCCCGCGTACACGACGCCGCCCGACAGGGCGGTCGCGCCGCCCCCGCCGAACCGGTCGAGCACCACCACCTCGGCGCCGGCCGCCGCGGCTTCCAGGGCCGCACAGGCGCCGGCCGCCCCGAACCCCACGATGACGACGTCAGCCTCCAGATCACGGGCCTGCCGCATCCCGGCTCCTCTCGCGGAGTAGCTCGCCAGCTCGCCATCTGGCCAAAACTGTAACGTGTTCTAGCATCGCGGCATAGCCAGCGGACTGCAAGGCGGGCGCACTGGGACCGGTCAGGCTCGACACCTGCTCGAATGTGAAGCCGCCAGGCATTGAAACGGCCGTCTCGAGTGGCATGTCCGTCATGGTTCTTCCTCCGATCGTCCTGCCGTTATTGGCAAAGAGCGGCCGGCGCCGAACCTGATAGACCCGCAGCCTGCGCCGTTCCTGGCAAAGACCGACCCCACTAGACGTCAGGCAGGGCGCACAATGGCGTATTGGGCATTGGCCCGGTGACACTCACGTACACTAAGTGCCGCCTTGAGTGGGAGGGGCAGCACTCGCCGTACGGCACCGTCCGGTGCCCGAGGTGAGTCGATCGTGGCCCGGAAAGCGAGCTAATCATGACCAACGCGTTCGGCTGGGATGCGGCGTTCTGCCCCGACCCGCCACCTGCCGAGGCCGGCGGGCACCGCATGTCCTACGGCGGGTTCTACCTCGGCGGCTCGGGCGCCTACCACGTCTGGACCGATCAGGAACGCCGTCGGCTGGCCGCTTCCGGGCTGCGGTGCATGCCGACCCGCCGTGGCTGAACATCGCCGCGGACACGCTGGAATCCCGCGGGTACGGGAGCCTGGTCTACGGGTCACCGAGCGGGTCGGGCCTGTTCTCTTACGCGCAACGGTCGGGATACATGGTCGCGTCCTTCGACGGCGTGCCGGAGCTGTACCCGCACCCGCACGTGGTGGGAAAGCAGTACACCGCTAACCTGGCGGTGCCGGGCGGTGAGGTTGACCTGGACGTGGTGGACTCGTCGCTGCTGGCCCACCTGGGGAGCATCTCGTGAGCGAGTACACCCCGGTGCCGCGTCCAGCTGGCCGCGCTTGAGCAGGCACTAGCGCGGCCTGAGGCTGCGGCTGACGTGCTCATACCGGCCTTTGCTGCGGTCGCCCAGGCGAAGCTTCAGTCCCACCAGAACGTCCAGAAGGGCCCGCCGGACCGGCGACCGGCTATCTTCGCGGCTATGGACGGGTCGCCGCGCTGGCGTGGCCGGCGGCCCGCCGGGGAGGTGGCCGACCGTGAGGGAGAACTTCGCGACGGTGCTGGAGACCGTGGCGGATGTCCGAGCCGATCGCACGGCGGTCACGCACGGGGAACGCAGCCTGACCTGGCGGCAGCTGGACGAGCGGGCGTCGCGGCTGGCCGCGTTCCTGGCGGGCCGCGGGGTCGGGGCCGAGACCAGGGTTGCGATCGCGCTGTACAACGGCATCGAGTACCTGGAGAGCGTCTTCGCGGTGCTCAAGCTGCGGGCCATCCCGGTCAACGTCAACTACCGCTACCAGTACCGGGAGATGCTCCACGTCCTCGATGACGCGCAGGCGGACGCGGTCATCTTCGACGCGTCGCTCGGCGCGCGCGTGGCTGAGGCGCGAGCCGGAGCGCGGACGTTCCACACCCTGGTGCAGGTCGGTGGCGCGCCCGCTGCCCCGGTCAGTTCTTATGAGCAGGTCATCGGTGTGACCGGGCCGTTGCCCCGCGCGGCCCGCGGCGTGGACCACTGGCTCATGTACACCGGCGGCACCACCGGCAAGCCCAAGGGCGTGCTCGTCCGCCATTCGTGGCTGTACCCGGTTGTCTGCGCCAACGGCTTCCGGCTCATCGGCGAGCCGGTCCCGGACTCGCTCGACGCGCTGCAGGCCACGACGCGCCGGCTGAGCGCGCGAGGCGACGGCGACGCGATGGTCTGCCTGCCCGCTCCGCCGCTCATGCACGCGACCGGCATGTACACCACGCTAGGCGCGCTGCTCGCCAGCGGCCGGGTCGTCTACCTGACGGGACGGTCCTACGACCCCGACGAGCTCGCGCGCACCGTAGCCGGGCAGCGCGCGGACACGGTCTCGATCGTGGGTGACGTGTTCGCCCTTCCGCTGGCCGACGCGCTGGACCCGAGGGCGGCCCGTTCGCGGTCAGCGAGACCAGGCGCGGCGACGACGTTATGACCGCGCGCTTCACGCTGATGCCGGGCGCCCGGATCATCGACGAAATGAGTCAACATGAATGACACCGGCGAGCCGATCGGACAGGCGCTCGGTCGCCTGGCCGTGGAGGATCCCGATCTTCCTGCCGTAACGGTCGCGGGTTCCTCCGTGACCCGAGGCGAGCTCGACCGGCGGAGTAGTCGCCTGGCGCGGGCGTTCGCCGCCGAGGGAGTCGGCCCGGAGGATCTCGTTACGATCGCCATGCCCAACTCGGTCGAGTTCGTCGAGGCCGCCGTCGCCTGCTGGAAGCTCGGCGCCGTGCCGCAGCCCGTCTCGGCTCGCCTGCCGGGCCGCGAGCTGGCCACGATCGTGGAGGTGGCCGACTCCGCCCTCGTGGTCGGGGTCGAGGCCGACCTCGTTCCCGGGCGGGTCACGTGGGCGGCCGGCCGGGATCCGGATCCCGGCCTCAGCGAGGAGCCGCTGCCCCCCGCCGCCGCCGGAACCTGGAAGGCTCCCACGTCCGGCGGCTCGACCGGCCGTCCGAAGCTGATCCTTTCCGGTGATCCCGCGATCGTTCCCGCCGAGCCGCGCAGCGGCATGCGCCGCGGCGGCTGCGTGCTGATACCGGGCCCGCTCTACCACAACGCGCCGTTCACGTTCGCCTCCGCCGGGCTGTTCCACGGCAACCACATCGTGCTGCTGCCCCGCTTCGACGCCGAGGCGACGCTGCGCGCAATCGACGAGCACCGGCCGGACTTCATGCTGGTCGTGCCGACGATGATGATCCGGATCCTGCGGCTCGACGACCGGGTGCGGGCAGGCTACGACGTCTCGTCGCTGCAGACGGTCTGGCACATGGGCGCGCCGTGCCCGGTCTGGGCGAAGCGGGCCTGGATCGACTGGATCGGCGGGGAGAAGATCTGGGAGCTCTACGCCGGCACCGAGGCGCAGGCGATCAGCACGATCCGGGGTGACGAGTGGCTGGCGCATCCCGGCTCCGTCGGCCGGGTGAGCACCGGCGAGATGAAGACCGTCGACCCGGAGACCGGGCAGGACCTGCCGGCGGGGGAGGTGGGCGAGATCTTCCTCCGGGTCAAGCCGGGCGGCAAGCCCGCGTACCGCTACCTCGGCGCCGAGGCTCAGACGATCGGGGACGGGTGGGAGACCCTCGGGGACATGGGGTGGTTCGACGAGGAGGGGTACCTCTACCTCGCCGACCGGCGGGCCGACATGAGCCTGTCCGGAGGGGCGAACATCTACCCGGCCGAGATCGAGGCGGCGCTGAACGAGCACCTCGGGGTCGAGAGCTGCGCCGTGATCGGGCTGCCCGACGACGACCTCGGCCAGGTCGTGCATGCCATCTGCCGGGCCTCGCCGGGAACCGCCCCGCCGTCTGAGGAGGAGCTGAGGGCGTTCGTGGGGGAGCGCCTCGTTCGATACAAGGTGCCGCGCAGCTTCGAGTGGGTCGACGAGCCGGTACGGGACGACGCGGGAAAGGTGCGCCGGAGCGCCCTGCGCAGGGAGAGGGCGAGAACGTGACCGCTTGCGCCGGGAAGTGGTCGTGAGCCCGGCCGACCCCGGCCGATCTGGCGGTTCCTCGCCCCGCACGCCAGGTAGAGCCGGTAGGTGCGAGGTCCGGGATGTCTGCTACCAGCGGAGCTGGGCGATCTGGTCGTAGTCCGCCGAGGAGTACCCGACCAGGCCCTCGGACAGGGCGAAGGTCCACTCCGCGACGCCGAGGGACAGCGCCAGGCGGCTGCAGCGGGCGCAGAAGTGCGGCTCGGCCAGCCGCACCGAGTCGTCCGCCTCCAGCCGCACGTAGATCAGCTTTGCTCCCGGCAGCCTGCGCCAGCCGTCGCCGTCACGGGCCAGCGTGATCGCCCGCTGCTCGGCGTGCGTGCGGCACAGGTCATGATGACCGAGCTCGCCGACCTTGCAGTAGCAGTGGTCTTCCCCAGGGAACGGCACCCCGTTGGTCCCCCACGCCAGCAGGCTGCCGTCCTTCACCAGCACCGCGGCATGCCGGGTCCGGGCACGGGAGTCCCTGGCCAGCTCGGCCGCCCGCTCTACCATCTGCTCCGCAAGATGGCTGTCGTGGCGGTTCAGCAGCCGCCCCACGGGCCGTTGCCCTGGTTGCACGCCTGCCACCTCCTCGCACCGAAGACTCATTGTCCGCCGCAAGCCCGCGTCCCGGCACGGCGCCCCGGGCGCGGCTGGGACATGCTAGTGCACCTGCTTGTAATTACTGGTACGTATTACAGGCTCCCCGCCGTCGGGCGGGCGACTCCCCGCGCAGCCCGGTTGAGGGCGGGCGGGGGGTCGCCAACCCCGCGCACCCGCCGTGCCAAGAGAGAACGGAGCAGCAGATGCCGCTGACCAGCGCGGAGATCGACTACCTGGAGGCCCAGCAGCTCGGACGGCTGGCCACCATCCAGCCCGACGGTAGTCCCCAGGTCAAGCCCGTCGGTTTCCGCTATAACCCGGAGCTGGGAACAATCGACATAGGCGGCTTCCGCATGTCCGCGAGCCAGAAGTTCCGGAACGTCAGCCACGACGGCCGGGCCGCCCTTGTCATCGACGACATCGCTTCCACGCAGCCGTGGCGGGTGCGTTTCCTGGAGATCCGGGGGATCGCGGAAGCTGTCCCGGCATTGCCTGACGATGAAGGCCAGGGCGACACGGCGGTGATACGAATCCATCCTCGCCGGATCCTCAGTTTCGGGGTCGAGGAACCTCCGGGCGAACCGCACCGGACCAGGCTCAGGGCGCGGGATCTGCCCTGACCGGCCGGGTGTTCATGCGTGGCTCCTCTCGGCTGGCAGGGGCCCCCGGCTCGCCGCCGGGCCAGAGGCTCTCCAGGTTGACAACGATGCCCTCCTGGCTGCTGCGCGCGATGATCACCACCGCCTCCTCGGCGCCCGGGTTCTCCTCCCGGTGCGGCACGTAGGGCGGCACGAAGATGTAGTCGCCCGGCTCGGTCATCAGCCGCACCTCCTGATGGCCCCGGGCGAAGACGAAGGCCGGGTTTCCGGTCAGAACGTAGATCGCGGTCTCCGCCTCGCCGTGGTGGTGGTCACCGGACCGAGTGCCTGGCGCGACGTGCGTCTGGCCCATCCAGACCTTCGCCGATCCGGCGTTCTTGCCCGAGATGGCCTCGCGGCGGACCATCCCCGTGGTCTGGCTGGTATCGGCCCGCAGCTCCCGGCCGCGCACGTGGACGAGCGGCTGGTGCCAGCGATCGTCAGTCATCAAGCCTCCTGATTGGCTATCAAACCTAGCGCCTGGGCCGCGGCGAACGGGCCAGCGCTCGCCCGCGGGTGAGCCTGCGCCTGGCCCTGGCGCCCGGAGACCGGGGCGCCGTACCTCAGGCCTGAGCCGACACCGAGCCCGGCTGCAGCGAATGTGGAGCTTGGTGACCAAGACTCGGTGGTGTCGGCACGGAGCGGGGGAGGGGTTACCTACATGCTGAGCGAAACGGTCGAGGACCGCCGGGCATGGCCCGGGGGCGAGCTGGTCAGCGAGTTGTCGATCGCCGCGCAGGCGATCGGCATCGGCGAAGCGGCCCTGGCGGCGGCTCTGGGCGATGGGCAGAGCATCGCCCAGGTAGCATGCCGGAACGGTGTGAAGCCGCACCGGGTGGTCACCGCTCTGGTGAGTCGCGTGGTGGCCGATGTGGCTGCCGAAATCCGGCGGGGTGACCTGAGCGCCGACCAGGTCCGATGGCTGGTCGCGCTCGCGACCTGGCGCGCCGAAGATCAGGTCGCCAGCACGTTCCCGCCGATAGAGTTCTCGGCCGGGTTCTATTCGACAATCCCTATAGGGATAGCCTAGTCGGCCCGATAGGCCACGGCGATCTTCGATCGGCTCGCCGCTGACCACGTCGCTTACGCCACACGGCAGGATCTGTTGCGGTAGCTTTGCCGGGGGGCATGGGGTCGGCGAGGATCCGCCATCGGCGGGTGACGACAAGAGGACGAGGTGAAGCGAGTCTTAATGGCATTGGCCGGGGGGCTTGCCGTGTCAGCCGCGGCATGCTCATCGTCGCCAGCGGCATCGCCTGCGAGCACCGACCCGACCGCTCATTCCGGGTCCCGCCCGCCCGCGTCCGGCTCGCCGGGGCCCGCGTCGGCGGCCGCCGCCTGGCAGGGGCGGTTCACCGGTTACGGCGATTCCGCCTGGCGGAGCGCCTGGGGATACCTGGACCAGGGCAGCTTCGGCCAGGCCCAGCTCAGCGTCGCCCGCAACGCCGGCGTGCCGGGAGGCGGCCCGGCGCTGCGGGTTCTGTACGGTCAGGGCTCGTCGGCCAATTCCTGCAGCAACTGCGCGAACCCCGGCGGCGCGCAGTTCTACACCTCGCTCGCCGCCATGGGCAAGTCCAGACTCGCCAGCGCGCCGGTGCTGTACTTGCGCTACTACCTCAAGTTCCCATCGGGCTTTGACTTCGGCCGGGGCGGCAAGCTGCCCGGCCTGTACGGCGGGCCGATCGGCGCGGAGAGCGGCGGGCATCATGGTGGCGGGTTCAGCGCCCGCTACATGTGGCGTGACCACGAGGTCTCCGGCAGCGTGCCGGGGTGCTCCCGGTCCGCGCCGTGCGCGGAGGTTTACCTGTACTCGCCGCAGGCCTCCCACGGATACGGCCAGGACCTCGGCGGCGAGTGGCAGTGGCAGGGCGACGGCCGCTGGCACATGGTTGAGCAGCGCGGGGTGCACCCGGTCCGCGCCGTGCGCGGAGGTTTACCTGTACTCGCCGCAGGCCTCCCAGCCAGCTGCTTACCGGCCACCGCAGCCGATCCGCGCGTCACCACATGCATCCGTGAGGCGCGACGGCATGATCCTGACACCGGTCGGCTGCCTGTTAGCGTTGGGCCCCGAGGAGAAGGGGGTCAACGGTGGGAGATCAGGTACCCCGGCGGGCACTGCAACTGCGGTCGCTGGTCACAGCGGCACAGACCGTGCAGCTGTCACTGGAGGACGTCGAGGTCCCCGTGCCCGAGAGGGGGCAGGTCGTCGTCCGGGTGGAGGCGGCGCCCATCAACCCGTCCGACCTCGGGCTGCTTTTCGCCGGCGCCGATATGACCCAGGCCACGGCCGGCGGAACGGCCGCCCGGCCCGTGGTCACGGCACCCCTCCCGCCGGCGGCCGCGCGCTCTGCAGCCACCAGGGTCGGGCAGTCGCTGCCGGTCGGCAATGAGGGCGCCGGCACCGTGGTCGCCGCCGGCGCCTCCGGCGCCGGCCAGGCCCTGCTCGGCAAGGTGGTCGCCGTGGCCGGCGGGGCCATGTACTCGCACTACCGCTGCGTCGACGCGTCCGCGTGCCTGGAATTGCCGGACGGGGCCCGGGCGGCTGACGGGGCGGCATCGTTCGTCAACCCGCTTACCGCGCTGGGAACTCCTCCGCGCCGCCGGAGCCACGTGGGTGTGCGACTCGACGTCCGACACGTTCTCCGGCGACCTGACCGAGGCGCTCAAGGCCACCAGGGCAACCCTCGTCTTCGACGCCATCGGCGGCGGCCCGCTGGCCAGCCGGATCCTCGCCGCCATGGAGGCGGCGATCAGCGCCGGCGGCACGTTCAGCCGGTACGGGTCTTCAGTCCACAAGCAGGTGTACATCTACGGCGGTCTCGACCGCGGCCCCACCGAGCTGACCCGCAGCTTCGGCATGGCGTGGGGCGTCGGGGGCTGGCTGCTCACCCCGTTCCTCCAGAAGGTCGGGCCGCAGAAGGTGGCCGACATGCGACGACGGGTGGTCGCCGGGCTCACCACCACGTTCGCCAGCCACTACACCGACGAGGTGTCCCTGGCCGGAGCGCTGCAGCTTGACGCCATCGCCGTCTACGGCCGCCAGGCCACCGGCAAGAAGTACCTCATCAAGCCGGCGGATGAGCGCTGAAGTCCCCGCAGGGTTCGAGCCCTCGGAGCGGACCGGGCCTTTCTTCGACCTGATCGGGCCGGTCTACACCAAGACCGGGGAGCGCGGCATCCTCCTGGGCCTGCGCGCCCGCGCCGAGCACTGCAACGCCCGCGGCTTCGTTCACGGCGCGGTACTGGCCGCGCTGCTCGACGTCGTGTGCGGGCGCAACTGCAGGGCGCGCGCACCGTCGAACCCGAACCTGCTCACCGTGAGCCTGACCGTGGACTACGTCGCTGCGGCGCGGGACGGCGACTGGCTTGAGGCCAGTGCGACGGTGACCCGGGCCGGGCGCCGCCTCGCAGCCGGGCCGCTGTCATACCCCGGCACTAAAATCAGGCCGCAGAACACGGCCCGCAAGCCGCTCGGCGCCAGCCATCAATCCCGATGAAAGATCAGGGCTAGGGGGACTCATGGCGACGGGTCAGGTGACGGGGCAGGCGCCGGGTCACGTCAAGCGGCCGGCGCCGCTGGTCAGCCCGATCCGGCATCCGCTGAAATGGCTCCGCCTCGCTTTACTGTCTGGCATAACGGCCCTGGTAATCGCCCACGTCGGCGCGCTGGTCATCGCCGGGCTCTACTACGCGGTGTTCGAGTGGAATGCGCACATGACGGCGTGGTGGCACTCGTTAATCTCGGATAAGGGCCTGCGCCACGATATCCGGGATGTGGCCGAGGGCTTTTACGGCGGCGCTATCGCCCAGCAGCTGGTCTGGAATGCCTTCAGGAGGCACACGGTCAGGTACAAGGCCAGGCCCATGAACCGGCTCGACCGGATCGAGGACGCCCTGCGCATCCCGAACCTGAGGAGCGGGAGGAAGCTGTCCTTCTGGCAGATTCCTTACGCGCTCCTGCTCTGGGCGCCCCTGTACGGCTCGGCCGGTTTCATCGTTGCGTATTTCCTGGACGGCGCCATCAGCCACGACGTCACGATCTTGCAGCACACCGCCACCGCCCTCGGCCCGCACGCGTCGCTGTGGCGGCGAATCGTGACCCTTGACACCGCGAACTGGGATAAGAAGCTGATGGGCCTCGCGGCGTCATTCTTCTTCGGCCGCAGGCCGTTGCGCAAGGTATTCAACGGCGTGCAGTCGTGGTTCGCTGAGCGGCATGTCGCCAGCGGCAAGCCGATGCGCTGGTATTACATGCCGACGTTTCGGGCGCGGTGCAATGATGTTGCCGATCAGGTAAAAGCCGGCCTCATCACCGTGTCCGACCGGTACGGAAACCTGCAGGCATTGCTGGTGCTGATGTCCCTGGTTCCGGTAGTGGTCTTCGCCGGGCTCGGGTTCTACGTGCTGGCCTTCATCGCCACCAAGAGCTGAGTCAGCCTCGCCGAGCACCGTAACGATCGGCCCCGCTTGGACGCTCTCGGGGCAAACGGTGGCTGTCCGAGCGGCGGGCTGCCGGGCATTCATCGCAGGCTGCTGGCGGG
>WNFI01083996.1_pt1 | contig 18749 bp, 14 predicted proteins | sample 5400471 | NCBI WGS metagenome assembly WNFI01 (sample SAMN13153348, study PRJNA577476) | soil metagenome | isolation source: 100 cm saprolite on Douglas fir-dominated hillslope | place: USA:California | collected 2013-09-17 | reverse complement strand
ACGAAGGCTTGCCATGAAGTTCACGAACGCGTGGCGCGCCCAGTTCGGATCGGAGTTGCTGGCGCAGGGGCCGTTCAAGCCTTCGTAGTCGACGTTGACTCCATCGACCCCCTTGGCCTTGACCTCGGCAACGGTATTCGTGACCGTCGTCGCCGAGTTCGCGAGGCCTGAACACATGGTCGGGGTGCCTGACGAGAAGTCCTGAAGGATGATCGTGAGCACGACCTTCGTCCCATGCGAATGCGCGGTCGAGAGCAACCCGCTGAGCTGGCTCGAATTCCAGACCGAGGCACCCTGGTCGGCGGCAAACGTCCCGTTGCCCTGTACGTGCAAGCCGAAGAACGCCACTGTGCTGAGCAGCGAGAAGTTCCAGGACGGATACCCCACCGAGGGATCAGCCAGCGAACTCGCCAGGCCGAAGCCGAAGATTTCGCGAACCGGTCCCCCGGCGCCTCCCACGGCAGCCTGGGGTGCCACCGGTGTGAATGGAGCGAGCGAGGTCGAAGCCGATCGGGACATCTGCCCCGCCGCCTGCTGCATGACGACTGGATGCGTCGGATCGGGGCTTGGCGCAGGTCCTGCGGCGGCTGCCGCGCTTCCCGGCACAAAAGCCAGGAGCACAGTCGCGATCAGAAGTGCTGGTAAGTAGTGCTTCATATGTTGCAGGGACGCAGGGCAACGAACGAGCCTCGCACGATACACGTGCGTTCCAGGGAACGTCAAATTTCAACCCTCCGTCTTCGAGGCTCCGCCGATCGGCGGGCAGGCCGACGGAACAACTAAAAATAACGCGCTGGGCGCCGTCACTACCCGAAACCGCTCAGGTTCCATTCACGACCGGGCTGCTCGCGAACGCCGGCACTTACCCCATAGACTTCCCCCCTAGATGGCGAAAACGGCGCTGATCACCGGCATCACCGGCCAGGACGGTTCGTACCTGGCCGAGCTTCTGCTCGCGAAGGGTTATGAGGTCCACGGGATGGTCCGCCGGTCATCGAGCATGAACCGGGGCCGCATCGACCACCTACAGCACGCAAATCCCAGCCATCCGGAGGGATCGAAGTTCCTCCTCCATTACGGGGACATGACCGACTCGGGTGGGCTCAATCGACTGGTCAAGACCGTCCGGCCAGATGAGATCTACAACCTGGCCGCACAGAGCCACGTCCAGATCTCATTCGATCAACCCGAATACACGGGCGACGCCGACGGGCTGGGTACGACTCGTCTGCTCGAGGCCATCCGCACCACGGGACTCCCCATTCGCTTCTATCAGGCCTCCACGTCAGAGATGTTCGGCCTGACCCCCCCGCCCCAGAACGAAACGTCACCATTCCATCCGCGAAGCCCCTACGCCGCCGCGAAGCTTTACGCCCACTGGATGACGGTCAACTACCGCGAAGGACACAAGATGTTCGCGTGCAGCGGAATTCTGTTCAACCACGAATCGCCACGGCGAGGTGAAAACTTCGTCACACGCAAGGTTACGCGCGGCATCGCTCAAATCCTCGCCGGCAAAACCGACAAGCTTCGCCTCGGCAGCCTCGACGCCAAGCGCGACTGGGGCCACGCCCGAGACTATGTCGAGGCGATGTGGCTCATGCTCCAGCAGAACGAGGCGGACGATTACGTCATCGCCACGGGCGACACACGCTCTGTTCGCGAATTCGTCGAGGCAGCATTTGGCATGGTCGGCATGGATTGGAACAAGTACGTCGTGTTTGACGAGGCCTTCGTACGTCCGGCTGAAGTACACCAGCTACGTGGCGATGCGTCAAAGGCGTATCAGCAGCTGGGTTGGAAGCCGACGACCACATTCGAGCAACTGGTCCACGAGATGCTGGAGCACGACCTCAAACTTGAAGGGGTCGACCCAACACAGCACCTCACGGGGGCCGCCGCGCCAGGCTAGTCCTCGTAAGCGAGTGGTCTGAGGCGCGCGAGCCTAGAATCGCCGGGGATGCCGGCCGCCTGGACACGCAATGAGGCGAGTGCGTCGGGCCAGGTGTTCGAGTTCCGCGTGTGGGCGGCTTTGACGGAGCAATCGAGAGGCCAGCTCCACGTCTTTCTTCCCTTGTCGGATCGCGGGATCGATGGAATCATTCACCGGCTCTCCGACGGTGCCTATATCCCTGTTCAGGCAAAAGGGCGGTCAACCGTCGAGGACGGCGACGTGCATTTGTTTGTGTGGGCCGACAGCGTAGCCGACGACTCAGTCCTGATCGTCGCCGGACAGATCGTCGAAGGCGGGCTGGGACCGGCATTGTTGGTGGTACCCGCGTCGGATTTCCGGCGGCTCGCGGAGTTGAGCTCTGTGAATGGGCGGCGGGTGTACTCGATGGCATTTGGAACCAACCTTCGGTTTCACAGCCGATGGATGCCCTGGTTGGTCCCGACTGGCCGGCTGCTCGAGAAATTTGGGGTGACGGCGGTGCCGTCCCTTCCGGCTGCACGCGTGGAGCCGCAACCATTCGCCGCCAGCGACCTCGGGTTTGTCGGGGAACAGGAAGTCATCCGCCGAATCGCGGAGGCTCGCGACATGAACCTGTTCCGCCCATTTCCAGATTCGGAGACCGCCGAAATCCTCGTGCGGCACCGGACGAACCGGCACGTGATCGGACTGCAGGTGAAAACGGTGACCGTAGACGCAGTTCATCCACGCCCATCCGTCAACGTCCGAATCTCGAGCTTTCGGCCAGCCCCGACCACCTACTTCACAGTGCTCCCCTGGGTTCGCGAAGAACGCAAATTCCACGACGAGTGCCTGGTCTTTCCGTCTGAGAGACTCCTCGACTTTGCACAGGAGAAGAAGGGCCATTACGCATTTGAGTTCGCCCCTGGTTCGAAGTCCAAGAGCAAACTAGACACCTATCGACGACCCCTTACAAAATTGCGGGCGACTGTCCACGGTCTGCTGACCATGGTCTGAGCCTCCGGGCGACGGGGTCGGGTAAGTCGTACGAGGTTCAGCCGCCACGCGACGGTAGCTTCTAGCCAGCTCGTTGACCGCCTTGCTTGACGGTGCCTTATCCGGCCACTAATCTGGCCGGGCCAGGGCGCTATATGAAAGAGTATCTCCCGTGAGCCGCCGATTTACAGAACGCCGGAATGCCACGCGGCCCATGAACATCCTCCCCGCTCCGCCCGTCCGGCCTCGCCAGCCCGTGATCGCTGGATTTGCTCGGGCTGCTCGTGGCGGCCGGTGCGATGGGCCTCGCCGAGGCGACTTTCCGACTGTACAAGCGCGTTTGGGCGGTGGCCGGACTGTCGGACGCCATCGCACTCGCCCTGGCGGTGATCGAGGCCTGCGCGCTGGTCACGCTTGCCGAGGCCCTTATACCGCCGGTTTGGCGACCGTTTCCGATCGCGATTCCCATCCTCGTCGCACCGATCGTCTTGTCTGCCATCGGCGCATATCGGCTGCTGCCACGGCTGTTTCTCCGGCGCTCGATCGCCGAGAACCGATTGCTGGTTGTCGTTCCAGACAGCTCCGCTTACGGAACTGTCAAGTCGCTTGTTCAAAACTCGAGCGCCTTGTGGTCGCCAATAGCGATCGTCACCGGCGACCCCGTCGATGCTCGCAGGACGGTGATGGGCATCCCCGTGGTTGGGGATACGGCCGAGCTGGCACACTGGATCCAGGTCACACACGCCGACGGGGTCGCCTTTGTTCCCGGAGAATTGGACCCGGCCGATTTCCGAACCCTCCTGTCTGTCTGCGTGAAGATGGAGAAACCGGTCTTCATCATCCCCTCGGCGGAAGAGTGGCTGCGGTCAGCCGGCTCAAACAGAATCAGGATGTTGACCGCCGACGACATTGTCGGTCGGTTCCAGCAAGAGCTCGACCTGGGGGGCGCCGCCGAGCTCATCAGGGGCCGCACGGTGCTTGTGACCGGTGCCGCGGGCTCCATCGGTTCTGAGCTGTGCAGAATTCTCGTGACGCTCAAGCCCGGTCGGCTTGTGCTCGTCGATAACAACGAGAGCGGGTTGTTCGACGTGGCGGCCCAGCTCAGGGGAATTTCGAAGGTCGACCTTCGAGAGGCCCTTGTCTCAGTCACTGATCGTGAGCTGCTCCTCACAGTGTTCGCTGACGAGCGCCCTGAGTTTGTCTTTCACGCGGCCGCCTACAAGCACGTTCCGATGCTGGAACATCATCCGGAACAGGCGGTGCTCGTCAACGTGATTGGAACCTGCAACGTCCTTGCGTGCGCGCAAGCCGTATCGGCGATTCAGTTAGTGCTCATCTCAACTGACAAAGCCGCCTCCACTCAATCCGTGATGGGCTGCACCAAGCGCCTTTGCGAGCTGGTGGTACTCAGTCACACAGGAACGATGCAGTGCCGGGCGGTTCGATTCGGCAATGTCGTGGGTAGTCGCGGCAGCGTGACCCCGATTTTTGAGCGTCAGATCCAGGAGGGCGGCCCAATCACGATCACCGACCCGGAGATGACGCGGTACATGATGACCTCGCGCCAGGCCGCCTCACTCGTGATCAGTACGGTCAGCCTGCAGGCGGGCCACCTCTACATGCTCGACATGGGTGAGCCAATCAAGATCCTCGACCTCGCCAATGCGCTGATTCGCTCAAGGGGCCTCAGGCCAGGAAAAGACATCGAGATAGTCTTCACTGGGGCAAGGCACGGTGAGCGCCTTGCGGAGGACCTCCTGGGACCCGGAGAGGGTTGGCGATCGACGACAAACTCCTCGGTCCGTCAGGTCGTGACGCCGATTCCAACAAGGGCGGAAGACCTCGAATGGACGATCAACCGTGTTTGGGAGCTAGCCAAGGAGCAGAGGTCGAGCGAGTTGGTGCGCGCGCTCAAACAATCGGTATGGACCCGCGAACCAGGGGACGCGAACGAGCCGGGCGAGTCAATACCGAGCAAAGTAAAAGAACAGCAAGCTCCGTCCTCGTAGCTATTGGGGCGGTTGCGCCGTCAGCGGGTCATCCGTGGGGTGGCCAGAGATCCCGCGACCGCTCAGCACTGTCAGCGGGGTCGAGACGAGCAGCTTCAAATCGAGCCAAATCGATTGACGCCTCACGTATTCAATGTCCCATTCGATTCGTGCAGCCCACGAGATGCTGTTCCGGCCGTTCAGCTGTGCCAGCCCTGTAAGCCCGGGACGTATCGCGAGTCGCTCCCTCTGTCGTGCGTCGTACCGTTCGACCTGGTACTCGAGCGTTGGTCGTGGACCCACGAGGCTCATCTCGCCTCGTAACACATTGAGAAGCTGAGGCAGTTCGTCCAGCGACAATCTCCGCAGGGCAGAACCGACGCGCGTGATGCGGCGTTGATCCGGAATCACGGGGTTGCCCTGAGGATGATTGACCATCGACCGGAATTTCATGACCTCAAAGGGGATCCCGGATCGTCCGATGCGTATCTGCCGGAAGAGAACCGGACCGGGTGAATCCAGGCGGACGAGTGCTGCGCATACGATCGCGATTGGCATCCACAGCGGGGCGCTCGCCAGCGTCAGGGCGAGATCAAGTGCCCTCTTGCCGTGATAGTCCCGGCTCAATCCGATGCTCCGCGAACGAGCGGCTTCGCCGGAACCCCGACCGCCGTAATATCGCTCGGAAGGTCGTTGACCACGACCGCCCCGGCGCCGACCATCGTCTTGGCGCCGATCCGAACCCCCGGGATGATCACGCACCCTGTGCCCAGATAAACACTGTCGGCGAGCTCTACGTTGCCGCTTATGTTGCAACCTGGACTGATCGTTACGTAGTTGCCGATTCGGGCGTCGTGGGAGATCGTGGCGTTGACGTTGACCTGCAACGAGCGGCCAGCCACGAGGTTCGTCGTGATCCGCGCACCGGCCATGACGACCGAGCCCGGACCAAGGTGAACGTCCGATCCGACGCCCGCGCCTGGATGGATGAGCACAGGCGACGACCGGCCCATGCGCATACATCGCTGGTCGATCTCGGCGCGAGCATCAGGATTGCCGATCGCCACAATGTAGTCGGCATCCAGAGTTTCAAGGAGGGAAGTCGGCCCGATGATGCCGACCGGCTGCCGGATAAGGGGCTCATGAGCGCCGTCGCGATCCGCCAGGAATCCAATCATCTTGAAAGTGGGTTCGACTGCGTTGATCGCGTTGACGACGTCCAGCACCTCACGGCCGTGACCTCCGGCGCCGATGATCACAAGCGACCTCAACTCGCGAACCTACCCTCGCTGAGCGGTGATGGCCGAGCTCTGCAGGGCTTGGGCAATCCGGTCCAGCTCCGTATGGGTGAGCTTTGAATGGAAGGGGATGGACAGCATCTCGCGAGACAAGCGCTCGGTGACCGGAAGGCTCACAGGGCTGTTCTTGAAAATCGGCTGCGTGTGAGCCGGCGGAAAATACAACCGGGCTTCGATGTTGGATTCGAGCAGAGAGGCCATCACTCGGTCGCGAACGCCCTCCGGGAACCGCAGTGTGTAGATCATGTAAGGGTGCGTCCGGTCTTCGCGTGCGACCGGCAGATGGAAATCGCGTTCGTTGGCCAGGCGGCTCCTCAGGTAGGCGTCATTGGCACCCTTTCTTTCCAGGATGGCATCCAACTTGCCGACCTGGACAACCCCCATCGCTGCCTGCATCTCAGTGATTCTCCAGTTGTAACCAAGAGCTGCATGCTCGTAAAGGCGGGTTTGCCCGTGGTTCCTCAACAGTCGCAAGCGGCCTGCCAGATCGGCATCGTTCGTGGTCACGATGCCGCCCTCCCCCGTAGTGATGTTCTTGGTTGGAGTGAAGCTGAACATCGCCGCTCGGCCAAAGCCTCCGACTGGGCGCCCATGGTATGAAGCCCCATGAGCCTGGGCGGCGTCCTCGATCAAGTCAATCCCAGCTGATCGCGCCATCTCGCCTAGCTCAGCCAGGTCGGCTGGCTGGCCACCGTAATGCACGGCCACGATCGCACGCGTTTTCGGCGTCACACGAGCCGCAACGTCGGCGGGGTCGAGGTTAAACGTATCGGGCGTAACTTCGGCGAAGACCGGCCGCGCCCCAACATGCAAAACGGAAGTTGCAGTTGAGACGAATGTCATCGACGGAACGATCACCTCATCCCCCGGTTTTATGCCCAAGCCGAGGTAGATTCCCGCCAGTGCTACGGTGCCGTTCGCAAACGCGACAGCATGCGACACTCCATGCCTTTGCGCAAATACCTCTTCGAATGCGGCCGTCTGCGGGCCGCCGGTCAGCACGCCAGACATCAGAGCCGACCTGATCGCCTCCACCTCTTCCTCTCCGATATCTGTGCGCGCCAGGCGGATCAGCGGCATGAGAGTGGTGGGGTGACCCTTATTCTGTGACTCGGCATGCATGGAAACGCCAGTATGACGGGGAAAAACCGCCGTGCGATCGGCCCTGGCGGACGATGAATTGCGCGTAGGTCTTTTCTCCCAGTGGTACGATCCCGAACCGACCATCATCCCGGCGGTGCTTGCCCGGGAGCTGACCCGCAGGCACCATTCTGTGAAAGTTCTGACGGGCTTCCCCAACTACCCCGAGGGGCGCATTTACGACGGCTATCGGCAGGCGCCGAGGACAGACGAGGATCTGTCTGGAGTGACCGTCCGCCGCGTGGCGCTATTTCCGAGCCACGGACCCTCGATGGTCGGGAGACTCGCCAACTACACCACCTTCGCCCTGTCGGCCTCCGTTTGGGGCCCGAGCTGGTTCAACGGCATCGACGCACTGTGGGTATCCAATTCGCCACCAACTGTCGGCTTGCCCACGTGGCTGATCCAGCTCGGCCGGCGCCCTCGTGTCGTCCTGCACATGATGGATCTCTGGCCCGAGAGTCTCGTGGCAAGCGGATTGGCCGGCTCGATGCTCAAGTGGCCTGGTGTCCAGGGCGGAATCGACAGATGGCTGGCCATGACCTACAGGGTCGCCGACTCAATCGCGTGCACCTCGCGAAAGCAGATCGAGATCCTTACCGACCGAGGGGTGCCGCCGGAGAAGCTCTCATACGTGCCCATCTGGGTGGACGAGACCATCTTCCGTCCGAGCGACCGCGACGATCTACTGGCTGACCAGCTCGGAGTTACCGGGAAAATGGTGCTGCTGTACGCCGGAACCATCGGCGAGCCCCAGGGTCTTGACATTCTCGTGGAGGTCTGCGGCCGGCTACGGGACGAGCCACGCTTCCACTGCCTGGTCGCAGGCACAGGTTCTGCGGAGGCACGCCTTCGGGCTCACGCCGCAGACGCCCTGCTCACAAACATTTCATTTTTGGGCCGCTGGCCAAGCGCAGATATGACTCGACTAATGTCTGTGGGCGATATTCATTTCGCGAGCCTAAGTGCGGATCCGATCGCTGAGATTGCCATGCCTAGTAAGGTTCCAGCGTCGCTGGCTTGCGGAAAGCCCATGATCCTCGCAATGCACGGAGACGCGGCAGATATTGTTGCGCGCTCGGGGGCCGGCTGGACCTGCGAACCCGGCGACGCCGCTCAGCTGGAAGCGATCATTCGGGAAGGGCTGCAGGCGGACGTCTGCAAGCTTCAACAAATGGGGAAGCACGCTCGGGAGGCGTATGAAGCGGAGTTTGCGGTGAGAATCGGAGTGGATCGAGTCGAGCGGTTGCTGGCCGGACAAACCGTGGGAGCTGACGATGGCGATTGATGTGAGCGGCGCCACGGTCCTCGTGACCGGTGGCACCGGGTCGTTTGGCTCAACCATGGTTCGCCGCCTGCTCGCTCAGGACGCCGCAGAGGTCCGCATCCTCAGTCGTGACGAAGCGAAGCAAGACGACATGCGTCGGAACCTCGCCAACCCGCGAGCAAGGTTCTATGTGGGCGACGTCCGAGACTACTCGAGTGTCGCGGACGCCATGCGCGGAGTGCACCTGGTCTTTCATGCGGCCGCCCTTAAGCAGGTGCCGTCGTGTGAGTTTTTTCCAGCGCAGGCCGTGCGCACCAATATCGTCGGAAGCGCCAACGTGATCGAAGCCGCCGGCGAAGCGGGTGTGCGGTCAGTGGTCTGCCTTAGTACCGACAAGGCGGTGTACCCGATCAACGCGATGGGCATGACCAAAGCTCTCATGGAGAAGACCGCGCAAGCGTTCGCTCGTAACAACCCCAACTCGCTGACCACGGTTGCAGTCGTCCGTTACGGCAATGTGCTGTACTCCCGCGGTTCCGTTGTGCCCCTCTTCGTCGAGCAGATCAAGTCCGGCCGCCCTCTGACGATTACCGATCCAAGGATGACCCGATTCCTCATGTCGCTCGACGAAGCGGTCGACCTGGTCGAGTACGCCATGGCCAACTCGGCGCCGGGGGACCTCTTCGTGCGTAAAGCGCCGGCATGCACGGTCAAGGACCTCGCCATCGCGACGGCCTCGGTTTTCGGAGTCGAGGCCAACCCGGTAACGATCGGCACGCGACACGGCGAAAAACTGTACGAGACGCTGCTCAGCCGGGAGGAGATGGCAAACGCCGAGGACCGCGGGGATTACTTCAGGGTGCCGCTCGACGCCCGTTCGCTGGACTACGGCTTGTTCTTCGAGGAAGGCGATAAGCGTCAAGCAGAAATCGACGACTACACCTCACACAACACGCGCCGTCTCGCTGCTGCAGAGGTCGCCACCATGCTCGCGAAGCTTCCAGAGCTCACACGCGAAAAGGGGGCTTCAGCCTGAAGATCGCGGTCACTGGAGCCGGCGGCTTTCTTGGCTGGCACAGCCGCTGCGCACTCCGCGCAAGAGGCCATGATGAGGCGTTAGTGACGCGAGAATCCTCAACAAGCCCTGGCGCAATTCAGGCAGCCCTGTCTGGCGTCGGTGGGGTCCTGCACCTTGCCGGAGTGAATCGATCCGTCGATGACAAGGCGTTCCTAGACAACGTCGCCGCAGCGGAGCAGCTGACCAGGGCGCTCGATAGTGTTCAGGCCCGCCCCAACATCATCTATGCCAATTCCATACAGTCAGGCGGCGATTCGGTTTTCGGCCGCACCAAGCAAGCTGCCGCGGAGCACCTCTCTGAGTGGGGCCGGCGGGCAGGCGCATCGGTCGCTGACGTTCGGCTACCAAACCTCTTCGGCGAGCACGGGAGGCCCAACTACAACTCGGTTGTAGCAACTTTTTGTCACACGTTGGCCCGAGGTGAGAACCCTAAGATCCTCGTCGATCGCGAGCTGCCACTTCTTCACGCTCAAGATGCTTCCGATGTGATGCTCACCCTGGTTGAGCAAGGAGCTTCCGGCGTGTTTCACCCAGAGGGCACTTTGATGACCGTATCGACGCTGCTCGAGAAGCTCGAAGGTTTTCGCGACCTTTATCGAACGGGGGAGATCCCAGATACGACGAACAGGCTGGACCGCGCCCTCTTCAACACCTATCGCTCATTTTGCTTTCCCGAGAACTACCCCATCCACCCGGCGCCGAGGTCAGACAATCGGGGTGAACTTTTCGAAGGCGTGCGCAGTCACGGTGGCAACTCCCAAGTTTTCAGTTCCACCACTCATCCTGGAGTGACGCGCGGTAACCACTTCCATCGACGCAAGGTGGAGCGGTTCATTGTGCTGAGCGGATCCGCCGTGATCACACTTCGACGCCTCTTTCACGACGGCCTCGTCAAGTTCGAAGTGTCAGGCGACCGGCCGGCGCTTGTCGACATGCCGACGATGTGGGCGCATGCGATAACGAACACAGGGATGCAGGACCTGACTACGCTCTTCTGGACGGACGAGATCTTCAACCCAGAGCTCACCGACACTTACGCTGAGCCGGTCGCACTCTCGCGGAGCGCGGCATGAAGGTAATGACCGTGGTCGGCACCCGGCCGGAAGTCATCCGGCTTTCGCGCGTGATTGCGCGTCTCGACCAGAGCGTCTCGCACGTGCTGGTCCACACGGGCCAGAACTGGGACTATCGACTCAATGGCATTTTCTTTGAAGAAATGGGGATTCGGGCGCCCGACCACGTCCTGGAGATCGAAACCTCAAGCCTCGGCGCGGTCCTGGGAGACACGCTGCGCAAGACCGAGAAGGTCTTGCTCCTCGAGAGACCCGATGCCTTCCTCGTCCTGGGAGACACCAACAGCGCTATTTCGGCTGTCATGGCCAAGCGGATGCGGATACCCGTCTATCACATGGAGGCGGGAAACCGCTGCTTCGACGAGAACGTACCCGAGGAGACCAATCGGCGCCTCGTAGATCACGTGGCTGACTTCAATCTCGTCTACACCGAGCACGCGCGCCGAAACCTGTTGTCCGAAGGTCTTCACCCACGCCGAATCATGCTGACCGGTTCGCCTATGCGCGAGGTGCTTGATCACTATCTGCCTAGGATCGATGCCTCAGATATCCTCGACCGACTCAGACTTAAGAAGGGGCACTACTTCGTGGTGAGCGCACACCGCGAGGAGAACGTGGATGCGAGCACCCGGCTGGAAGCCCTTCTGACTTGCCTCACCAGCGTTCGGGACGAGTGGCATGAGCCGGTCATTGTCTCTACACATCCGCGAACCCGGCAGCGGCTCGAATCGTTCAAGAACGGAATCGACCTGGCCGGCATTGTGTTCAGCGAGCCATTTGGTTTCCACGATTACAACCACCTGCAGATCAACGCACACTGCGTGCTGTCAGATAGCGGAACCATCAGCGAGGAGTCGTCGATTCTAGGGTTCCCCGCGGTCACGCTACGCTCTTCGATCGAGAGGCCAGAGGCGCTCGATCACGGATCGATCCTGATGACGGATCTCGACAGCGACCGGGTGATCGCAGGAATCAAGGTCGCTTGCGCTGACCGTGCAGCATCAATGCCGCTCGAGTACCAGGTCACAGACTGCAGCCTGCGGGTACGCAATTTCATTCTCTCCACCGCTTCAGAGCATCGAGTGTGGGCGGGCCTTCGTTGATGAACCGGCCCGTTGAGAACTCCAGTCCCTAAGTCGACTCTTGACGAGGCGCCCGAGCGCTGAATGCGTGTCCTAATCGTGACTGGGGACTTTGGAGGCGTGAATCGCAATCCCTGGTTGCTCGATGACCTGGCCGTCGCGCTGGCTGACGCGGGCGACGACGTCGATGTCCTTGTTTATGACACCAAGGTCGGCCGGACTGCGGGCCTTAATCCATATTCGGACAAGCGGATCAGAGTCTTCGGAGTCGGCCCCACCGCGGTCCGCAAAGGCAGCGGTGGAAAGTTACTTAGCTACCTGGCCGCCGGATGGGGACTACACAGGGCCGGTTTCGAGATGGTGCGCCGCAGGAGGTACGACCTTTGCATTTACACGTCCATTGGTATCTTTTCGTGGGGATTCCCAGCGCGGCTTAGACGCAAAGGAATCGCGCGCCGCACCTTGTTCGTGCTATGGGACTTCTTCCCCATACACCAGCTCGAGATCGGACGGATAACTCAGAAGGTGCTGCACAATCCGCTCCGTGCACTCGAGGCTCAATCCATGAAGAATGCCGACGTGATCGCTGTCATGTCGCCCGCCAATGAACAATTCTTGCGCAAGTACCACCCCAGCGTCCGTGCGAGCACGATAGTGGTTCCGCCGTGGGCGTCCGACCCACTTTCGCCGAACACCACGCGTGTGCCCCGACTGGACCGTTTTACAGTGATATTCGGCGGGCAACTGGGTGCCGGCCGTGGTGTCGACACCTTGCTGCAGGCAGCGCGCAGGCTTCAAGCAGACGAGCTCCCGATCGACTTTTTGATCGTTGGCGATGGTTCAGGCCTACCGCAACTGCTGAGCCTCGCACAAGGCCTGGAGCTGACCAACGTGACTTTCCTGCACAAACTGCCGCGTGCTGACTACAGGACACTGCTCCGCTCCGCCCACGTGGGTGTGGCCGTCACGGTGACTGGTGTGACACCCCCCACCTTCCCTTCGAAGATCGTCGAGTACTGTGCCGCAGCGGTGCCAGTTGTGGTCTGCGTTGAGCCAGCATCCGACGCTGGCGCGATAGTCGAAGGTGCGGGCGCAGGCCTGGTAGTGGCCGCGGGGGACGAGGTCGGCCTTGCATCCGCGCTTCGCGCGCTGTATCGAGAGCACCTGGACGGCACGCTGGAATCCCGGGCCGGTCGCGCCAGGTCGCTTTTCAAATCTGAGCTTTCCGCCGAGCGAGCTGCGACCGTGCTTCGGGCCATCGGCGCCTGGCAATCTGTTGAGCCACAGTGTTAACCCACGACGATCGATCGCCGATCCGAGGGACCCTGCGACCGAGAGCTCCACGGCCACGCGGCTACAGCACCGGATAACCGGCCTTCCGCGGCAAACCCAAGCAGCGTCAGCCACTCAAAAATAGGTATCGGGCTGCCCCAGCCGAAAAGAAACGACTCGGTGACCTCCACCATCAGGACGGTTACGACCGCCCCTAAAAGAGCTCGATTGGTCTTGAGGGCCGGACCCGCCTGGAGGATGAGGACCAGCAACACTATGAAGACAACCGCCCCGACGATCCCGGTCTCGGTGAGCACGGAAAGATACGTGTCGTGACCGGTCAGTCGATGGGGTCCCGTCAGAAGTTCTGTGGTCCGATATCCGGTACCGAACCACGGCATATGCCACCAGCGCGTCACAAGCTCTGAGTAGATCTGCAGGCGTCCAGAGGTTATGTCGGAGCCCTGAAGTGCCCGATTGAAGGCCCCACCGAGTGATGGTCGAAGATATGACATGACGGTCAAACCGAGTCCGACCGCTATGACTCCTCCAACCGCCAGCAAAACCACTCGCCGACTGGCACGAATGCGAACCAGCGGAATCAAGCCAACAACCAGGGCCAGCAAGGCGCCACGCGAGCCAGACAACAGCAGGGTTAGGCCCAACGCGAGCATCCCTGCAATGCCCCACGCCATGTGGTTCCGAAGCTCCGACGAAATGACGTAGAGGCCGATCATCAACCCGATGGCTGACATTGCGCCCGCATAGTTTGCGTTCGAAAACAGGCCCTCAAATCGACCGTAATCGGCAGTCGCCCAGGGTTGATGCGTCAGCGCACCTATCAGGCCCACCACCTGGGCGCCGCAGATTAGACCAAACCCTAGCGTCAGGTCCTGGCGGATAACCTCCAACGTCAGCCACCGCCTGGACAGAGTCAATGCGAGGAACCCGAACATCAGCACCAGAAGGGCAGACTGCGCCAGGGTTTGAGCTCTGAACACGCCAGTGAAAGCGGTTACCAGCGCGCAGAAGGCAAACAACGCCAGACACGCCAGGATACCGAGATCGATCGGTCGCATCGAAGCGTTTTTGCCGGTCAGCAGAGGGACTGCTGCAATCGCTAGCGGGCCAAACTGGACGACGTGCCACAGCGATGTCGACAGCCCGCTACCGACCGAGTCGGAGCGGACAATGGACGCCGCGTACGAAACCGCGACCGCATAGCGCCATAACTTGAGCCAGATCGCTGATGCGACCGCGCCGGCAAGCATGCCAGTTGTGATCGTGAGCAGCTGCACCAGGACCGCCACTTCCAGCAGAGCGTCCGCACCAGCTATATGGCTCATTGCAAACCATTCGCCGCGCCCACGAGGGGCGCTCGGACAAACGAGTAGATACCTCGGTTACGGGCCAGTGATGCGGCAGCGAGCACTGCGTATAGCGCGCCAGAACCCAAGGCGAAAGCTGAAGCCGCCACAACCCCGCCTCCGGAGCTCAACCATAAGCCCAGGGTTATCCAGGCGATTAGCCATACCCCGTTGAGAAGCAGCGCGAAACCCTCCAGCTCGCACAGGAGCATCAACTGGTTTACCTGCCCAACGAAGGCGCTCAACAGAGCCCCGGTGGTTAATAGGATGAGGGGAATCGCGGCATTGGAGAATCCGGCGCCATACAAGAGGCCGAGAACAGAACGCGGCATCGCCACGAAGACCAATGACGGTGCCGCTGCGGCGAGTCCAGCCTGCCAAGCAGATCTACTACATAAGGCATTCAACGCCGCCAGCTGAGCGTGGTGATAGAGACGCGCGAATGCAGGCGCGAGATAAGAGACCTGGATTGCCGGCACGAGGGTAATAAATGCAGCCAGCCGTGCCGCCACTGTGAAAAAGGCAACGTCGCCTGGACCTCGTGTGATGGCAAGGACAAACAGCGGCGCCCACGTCAGCACGTAAAACAGGAGTGACGTGCCCATCATCGGAGCGAGGCGGCCGAAATGGTCTCGGAAGAATTCCGGGATCGGTGTCGTGGATTGAATGGCTCGAGCTTTGGACGGAGCCCCCAGGGTCCGGAGCGCCACGGGGACGGCCCACGCGGCGGTCAGCCAGGATGCCGCCGACAGATCCAAGGCGCTGCTAGTCAGGGTCGGTCGCGTAATGGCACTCGAGCCAATCAGTAGAACGAGCGTCAGTGCAGGTATCGACCCGAGCTCGGCAAGTGTGCCGGCTGCAAGTCGTCCTCCTCCGCGCATGATCGCCCCCGATACGACGCTCAACGCCTGCGGGACGATGGCGGTTGCGACGATCAGGCCGCTTTCTAGGCTGAGGCCGGGCACGAACGCGCGGGCAGACGCGAACGCGACGATGGCGAGAAGGACTGAGAGTGCCCCGGCGCTCGCGCAGATCTGCAGCAGGCGAACTGAGTCGCGACTTGGATCGTCGCTTGCGCCGCCCGCGAGCTTGAGAGCGAGATTGTCCGTCCCAAAGCGGGCAAACGTGGCGAAAACCGCCAGGCTCGTCAAGACGATGAAAAACGTCCCTGCTGTGTTCGCTCGGAGAGTCCTGGCCACCGCGACGGTCAGAAGGAAAGTGGCGAGGATCGAAACTCCGCGGGCGACGAGCGCCTGGCTGGCATGAAGCGGCCATTGCTCCGGACTCCCGGGCGCCGGGATTCCCCCCTGGAGGTCGCTGATGTCAAGGCGATCTAAGGGGTCGATCAGCCGAGGCTCAAACTTGGCAACTTGGCTTGGGCGACCTGACCAGCTGTGATGGTCAGCCCTCTGCTTGAGAATGTGACCACTCGGTCTTGGGCCAGAGCGCCGCCAGCCATGTAACTGTTGCCGTTGCTGTCATTCCACTTCACGATGATCACATCGTTCATCGTGCCTGGCTGTTTCTGCCAGTACATCGTCGCTTCGCCTCGGCCATTCGCAATCCATGGCGTGTCGTAGGTGAAGACGGCTTCAGCTGAGTGGCCATAGCCGTGGAACAGAGGTACCCACCCATCTATCATCCGCGCGCCGACCGGTGGACTCGGGTTGGGGTATTTCGCAGGTCTCAAGTTGTCGCCAGTGGATGACGCTGTATTGCTGACGTACAGCCTGAGGTACGCACTGTAAAACTCACCAGGACGGTAATCGAACGGCATATTGTCGGTGAGGTCGATTGTCACTTTGTGATGCAGGACGCCGCCTGAGCGCGAGAGTTCTATCGTGAATCGGCGGACAAGAAAGTAGTTAGCCTTGGTTCCGCCAAGGTTTGCCTCGACCTCCATCATCGAGTCACGCGCCTTCGTCGGGTTCAACGCGCCCGACCACCCGAACTGATCAAGCTCCTTTTCCACCGGGCCGTTGTTGAAATACGCCTGGAGGTGCCGTGCGGCGGAGAGGTCGTTCAGCGCACTGAGCAGCGCCGGCCACTGCGCCGCTGGAAGCGAAGAAATCCGCTCCATCAAAGGACCTGCCACCGCCGCAAGCATCGCCTTGTGACTTGGGTCCGTTGCGCCAATGTCAGATTGAACCACTAGCGGAACGAAATTTGTCGAAGTGAGAGTGATTCTGAATCCCGGCACAGGAAGTGGCCCGGTAAGTTCGAGCATCTTGGCGACCGCGTAGTAATCGAAAGAGATAACTCCATCGATGTGGCCGACATACGGTTGAGCGAAGCTCTCACCCGCCTGAGCGTTCGATGGAAAGTCGGGGAAGAAATTGGAATCTATGAAGCTCCAGCTTGTGTTTGGCACGAACTCGCGGATGGGCCCAGGTGGCGTTACGTAGCCAGGCTGACCAGGTGCTGCGCGCGTGCCAATGAGGTCGGTGGCGTTGCCGCTTCTGATCAACTTCAGAGCGCCCTGGTTGGCTTGCAACACGCTGTAAGTGCCGATGAAGCCGCCTCCTGGGCGCAACTCGGATGGGTTGACCTGTTCAACCAGATAAGTCCGCGTGCCATTGCCGCCCAGGAGCTCAGTAATGATCGGGACGAGGCTCGCGAACTCGTCGGCGGCCGCGATGGCGGTCGTTATGGTTCCTTTGGCTCTTAGGAACGAGGCCTGCTGCGCGGCCGGAACAATACGAATATCCACCTTCGCCGCCGCCCTCTGAGCCACGTCTAATTCTTTGCGAACGATGACGAGGCTTGTGTTGGTCTGGTTCAGGACCGTGAGGAGCGTTCGGCCTTGCTGGCCCCCGGCGCTAGCCGGTGCGATGAGCTGCCCGTCAAGCTTGGCCAGTTCGAGGCCGGCGTCCGAGATGGCGACCCCCATATCGGCGATTCCATCGACTGCGGTGTGTCGAGACTGCACTGGCGTTCCGACGGTCGGCAAGCTCTCTAGACGTTGAAGGAGCTGGCTGCTGTCCGCCATCTGGCGGGCCACCATGAATTGCAATTTCGCCGTTGTGAAATGCACGTTGGTCTGCGCGATGAGCTTTTCGTCGTGGGTTGAGTTCGCCGCCTTGAGGCTGGTCTTGGCTGCCTCTAGCTCACTCTGCCCAATCTGCAGGTGGAGGGTGAGCTGCCCTTGCAGCTGGTTGGCCTGGGACCTCACTGACATGTAGGCGATCGCGGCTCCGACGCCGCTGCACGCGACGATCACGATCACGATCGCGAGCGCCCATAGCACCCGGCCGCGTCTTCGGCGCGGCCGCGACAATGGGACCGTAGGCTGCCGACCCAACGATGCGGGACGGGTCAATCAGACCCAAGCGGCTGTAATTCGTTAAGCACCCGCTGCATTGTCCCGGATGCTCATCGTGTAGGTCAAAACGGCCTGGGCCCGGAATTGGTATCAACTCGCCGCAGGAATCCGGTCGCTCAGAATCTAACCACCATGAAGCGCCTGGTTGAGGTATGGCTGCGCTACCAGGGGCTGGCCGCTCTGGGCCTCGCGTCCCTCTACGCCGCCGTCTACATCCTCCTTTCGGTGTTGCGACACGAGTCCTACCACTCTCTCGGGTTCGACCTGGGGCTGTTCAACCAGGTCTTCTGGAACACCACACAGGGACGCCTATTAGAGTCGACCATGAGCCAGGCGCTGCCCGTCCCCCACTCCCTCCTGGGCGACCATTTCTCACCGGCCTTCCTGCTCCTTATGCCGTTTTACTTCGCCTACCCGCACCCGGAGACGCTGGTCGTGATCCAGACGCTGGCGCTGGCGCTCGGCGCCTGGCCGATCTATCTGCTCGCCAAGCTGAAGCTGCCCGCTGGGTACGCGGCATGGTGGGTGCTGACCTTCTTCCTGTTCGTGCCACTCGCCTACATCAACCTGTTCGACTTTCACGAGGTCGCCCTTTCGGTAGCCCCGCTAGGATTCGCCCTGTACTTCCTTGAAAGCGGACGGCGAGGTTGGTTCCTCGTCTGTCTGCTTTTCGCCTTCCTCGTCAAAGAGGAGATGGCGCTGATCGGTGTCGGCTTTGGCGCCTACGCGCTTCTCGGTAAGCGCGACTGGAAGCTGGGCCTGGGTGTGCTTGCCGGCAGCCTGCTTGCCTTTGTGGCAGTCATCCAGGTCGCGATCCCGTGGTTTGCAGGCGGGCGATCGTATCCCTATATCGCTTTGCGGTATGCCCCGGTGGGAGGCAGTCCTGGCGGAATCCTCAAGACTTTCGTGACGGATCCCGTGCGGATCGCGCGAGCTCTCCTGCAGCCCAAGAAG
>WNFI01157566.1_pt1 | contig 18753 bp, 18 predicted proteins | sample 5400471 | NCBI WGS metagenome assembly WNFI01 (sample SAMN13153348, study PRJNA577476) | soil metagenome | isolation source: 100 cm saprolite on Douglas fir-dominated hillslope | place: USA:California | collected 2013-09-17 | reverse complement strand
CACCAACTGGAGACGACTTTTCTGACCTCCTCTCCTTCTTAGATATCGACGGGAAGAATCTACCGCTTGTGCATAATAAAGATGGAAATACGCCGCCTGATGACTATCTATAAATTGAACGATCCATTTTGAATTTGAATCGAAATTGTCAGTCAATCGATTCGGCGCCATTTCCCCCGACAATAGCAACCGGCCTAGGCCTAGTGCCTCGAAGACCTCCAAAACCTCATCGGGAAAGGTCTCGTTGATGCCTTTGGTTCCGAGCGTGATACTCCGGTGAGGGGGTTATGACACTTCTGGGACGGGTCGTAGTGTTTGCCAACATCCCGGAACGCGCATTCTCCTCCGCTTTGTATAACAACCGTGTTTGTTGCGATGTGTACTTTCTGCCCGGTGTTGGAAGCCGCTTTTCTGATTAACATCCAAACCAGATGTGAGGCGACAACTCACCGAATTGTCCATAAGAATCAAGGCAATGTCGTCCTCGCTTTGCCCCGGAAGAACAATTTGCCGCCCAGCCAGTCTTAAAGATGACTCCAGAGTGGGACGCCAGTCCACGACAGTTAGGCATGAGGGGGGACCGATCCATGATTTACGAGCAACCTTTTGTTCAAGGACTGCAAACAGTGGAATCGCTGGTTGATCAACTTTTTCCGCAGGCAATCCAACGCAACATGGACTGGAGGGCCAAGAAGCTGAAAGACTTCATTGACAATGCTCCCGGCAAGGTCCTTGGCAATCTTGGCGATGTTTGCAACGAGCTTGGGCTCCCTCTTTCTGTTCGCCAGGCGCGCCGGTTATTTAAGGAGTTCACAGGACTCTCGATCAATGAATATGCCAGGAAGAGGCGGCTCGTCTCCGCAGCAAGACAATTACAGGAAACAGATGAGTCCGTAAAGGTGATTGCGACAGACGCGGGTTATCACACTCACCAAGCTTTCGCGAAGAGCTTTCATGACATGTTTCGGTTGACGCCAATAGAATTCCGGAGAATGTGGCACCGAACTCAGGTCACGGCATGAATCGCACGGTAGAACCCGACGCGAGATTGCCCAACGAAGAACGTAAAACAGTTCCGCTCGGCAAAGATCAAGCGGTAGTGGTGTACCGCCTCGAGAGGCAGGAAATGACAGTGACACTTTCTTGCCGGGGTCAACAAGAACCTGTTGTTGAACTCGCGCTGGGTTCGGAAATGCGAACCTTCTCACTGGCAGAAGTCGTTTATTTCTGCCTGACGATGATCGACTTGGGGCTCAAGCGCGATGTCGCTGAGCTGGGATCCGGGAAACTGCTGCGCTGAATCAAGAGAAGAGAGTGTTAGAGAAGTTTCATTGCAGAGGACTACTTCTGACTAGGAGCCGGTGTAGAGGTGTTAAAGCACAGAGCGGCTGTCGGCCAGGGTTTGTTAGGAGGTTCGTCGAAGGTGTAGGGAGTTTCATTGACCGTGAATCCCAACACGCAGTTCCGCTGGTTTGCTCGCCAACTGCGCCCTCTTCTGGGCGCGCATGCGCTCAGTGTGTCCTTAATGGTGCTGAGCAGCTTGATGTTCTTGCTCGATCCTCTCCTCATCAAATGGTTGATTGATCGGATTCTTCCTAAGAAGGATTTTCACCTCCTCTTTCTTGCTGCGGCGGGATTCTTCGGAATCTACGTGTGCCGTTTAGTTCTTTCCGCACTTGCGGGAGTTGTGAGCTTTCGCACGGTACTGGATCTTGTCTTCCGCATCCGGCTCAGCATCTTGGAGCAGATGAACCGCCTTTCGGCGGACTATCACGAATCGACGCCCGTTGGAGAAAAACTTTACCGGATGGAACAAGATGTCGATCAGGTGGCTGAACTAGGATCGAGTCTTGTACCCTATGCTCTCCAGACCACTTTTAATGCGCTTTTTGTTGCCGGGACCATGTTCGTACTGGACTTCAAGCTCACGTGCATGGTTCTTCCGCTCGTGCCTCTTTTCTTTGTGTTCAGGGGACACTTCGAAAAACGCCTGCGGGGGGCATCGGATTCAGCACAGAGGGAGTCCAGCAGAGAAAGCAGTTTTCTTCAAGAACATCTAGCCTCCGTCGTACAAGTCCAGCTCCTGCACCAGGAGAGAAGCCAAACGAAGGCGTTCTTGGAACGGGCCTCAGCAAGAGTGGAAGCACTGAATCATCGGAATCTGATCGAGATACTCTTCAGAACTTCCTACATGGCGGTCATCGCGCTGGGCACGATTGCTATTCTCGGCTATGGGAGCTACCAAGTGTTCGTCGGCGCTTTGACAGTCGGAGGACTCGTCGCCTCTTACAGCTATATGGCAAGATTATTTGACCCCCTCAACGCCGCTGTTGAAATCTATTCACGGCTGAACCGGATGAGTACAAGCATCGGTCGGATCTTGGAAGTCATAGAGACGGCTCCAACCGTAGATGAAAGACAGGACGCCGTTTACCTCCCCTCTCCAGTAAGGGGATATGTCGAGATGAAAGATGTCCATTTCTCGTACCGCAAGGAGCAGCCTGTCCTTCAGAAGCTCGACTTGAAACTGGAGGCAGGCGAGAAAGTGGCGCTCGTTGGAATCAGTGGCAGTGGAAAGAGCACGATCGCAAAACTGATTGCCAGGCTGTATGACGCGGAGCGCGGAACGGTGTACATCGATGGAACAGACGTGCGAAGTGTGCGGCTCGAGAGCCTTCGAACGAGAATTTGTTACGTCATGCAGGAGGGCATCCTTTTCGACCGGACGCTCAAAGAGAACCTGTTGCTGGGGCGGCCCGGTGCAACGGTCAAAGAGTTGCGTCGCGCCGCCGAAATTGCGGACCTAGAAGAATTGCTCCGGCGACTGCCAAAGGGCTGGGACACGCCGCTGGGGCCAGGAGGGAATGCTCTATCGGGAGGCGAGAGACAGCGCGTTGCGCTGGCGCGCGCGGTGCTGCAACACCCTTCCTTGCTTTTACTTGATGAATCGACCTCGGCGCTGGATGCTCCTTCGGAACGAAGGATTTATTCGAGTTTGGCACACCATTTCTCAAACGAAACGATCCTCTTTATCTCGCACCGGATCTCCGCGCTCAAGTGGGTTGACCGAATTGTCGTTCTGAATCAGGGGGTAGTCGAAGATCAGGGCACACACGAGCAACTGATCAGTCGAAGCGGCTTGTACGCTTGCTTGAATAGCGCAGTGCCGCCGGCAGCTACCACTTTCAGTTGGTATTCCTCTACGCAGTAGTTACCCACCGGATAATTCTGTCATGGGTATCTCCCTATAGTGAGAAAAGATCCTATTAACTGGCTAGAGACGAAACCAAATGACCGCAAAAGAGACCAAATGGCCGAAAAAGAGACCAAATGGCCGAAAAAGAGACCCGTTTGTTGTTGACGGCGGCGATGAACACGATGCATCATCGCGCCGTTACCCAGCCGTTTACAAAGCGGCATATCTAATTAAAAGAGCTGCTGCGCAAACCTCTTGGTTAAGCAGTTGAACCAAGCCGAGGACGGAGTGTCTTTGTGTGCCGACGCGAGCTCGGAACAGCAGCTCAAGGGCAGCGAGTCACGGCCGAGGGGTCGAAGATGAAAGTCTCAGAGCATGTTCGAGCCACATTCACTCCCGACGGAGCAGTGCTGATGAACATCAAAGGGGGCCATATGATCACCCTCAATCCGATCGGATCGATCATCTGGCAGCAACTTACTGACGGCCGGTCACCGGCGCAGATCGCTGGGTTCCTCGCATCGGATTTCGGTATTCCACTAGAACAGGCGCTTGCCGACGTGAATGAGTTCCTGGAACAGCTCGAAGCGCAACATCTGATTGGTCCGTCAGAACCGGAAGGTTTCCGCATAAACCTCGGCCCGAAGCTAACGGGTCTTTTCTGCACTTTGTTCGGAAAGCGGAATTCCCACCAAGTACAGGAGCGCGGCTCCAGGTAGGAGACACGAGAAAAGGTGACGCCACTGCAAAAGGTTGTTTAAGGACAAGCGATGCAACTCTCCACCGGAGCGCAGACACAAGCGGCGGAAATGGGCCAGAAGGACGCTTACCGGCTCATCGTGTTCAATCAGTCGGGAACAGCGGTGCTGCTCAAGACGGGGGCTTTGGGACATGAGCTACCATTGGTGAACATCCCCAAATTCACACGGTCCGCAAAAGAAATCACGACACTCCTCCGGGACCGCTGGGATATACCTTCGGTTCTATTGTTTTCCGGCGTGCTGGAGCCAACGCCAGACACTGTCTATTTTGCCGCCCTTGAGGCTCCGGTCCGATCGTGCGGCTTGCCCGAAGGAATGGATTGGTTCCCTGTACATCATGCGATATCGCATCTTGTCAAGGACAAGAGGCACGACGTCCTCGAATCCAGTTATTTGAGAACCACGAATAGGGTGGTGCGAGACGATCCAGAGCCTTTCAGCAGACTAGGCTGGTTGAGCAATCTTCAGGATTGGGTGAGAACGGCAATCCGTCCGCTCGGCATGGAACTGAGGGATTTTCAGCAGCTGAATGGCTGCGAGACCTTCTCGCTCATCCGTTTCGACACGACAAAGCAGCCCGTCTGGTTCAAGGCCGTAGGCAAACCAAATCTACATGAATTCCCGATCACCGTGGCACTCGCAGAATTGTTTCCAGAATATGTGCCATCCCTGCTCGCTGCTCGACCTGCTTGCCATGGCTGGCTGATGGGGGACGCCGGCGGGCCTCCGCTCAATCAAGTGGAGGACTCATCGTCCTGGAAAGACGCGGCGACTGCGCTAGCTGGTCTTCAGATCGCATCCATCGGCGCGATTGATGATCTCCTCCAAGCAGGCTGCAGAGATTTGCGTGTCGGGACGCTGCTCGAATTGGTTGACCCGTTCCTCGAAGTCATTGCCGATCTGATGCACCAGCAAACGAAAGTGCCGCCGGCAATTCTCTCCCGGCAAGAACTCTCCGACCTGGGAGCAACACTAAAGAACGCCCTGTATCGCTTGGAGTCCCTGGGCATTCCGGACACGCTGGGCCACAGCGATTTCAATCCGGGCAATATCCTTGTTGGTTGCGCGCACTGTGTCTTCATCGACTGGGCCGAAGCACACGTCAGTCACCCCTTCTTGACGTTTGAATACTTCATTTCGCATCTGCGGAAAGATTATCCCACGCTCGCTCAATTCGAAGACACCATCCGGTCATCCTATGAACAGCGCTGGGAATCCATCTCTTTGTCCGGGCACGTCTCCGAATCGTTCTTGTTCTCGCCGCTGGTGGCCGTGTTTGCCTACGCGGTCGCGGGGAACAGTTGGCGGGACGCAGAGCGACTGAAGATTCCTCAAGTGCCCGGCTATTTGCGGAGTCTCACCCGCCGAATGAAGCAGGAAGCGGACTCCGTTCAGCGAAGGAGGGTCGAATGCATCAACTAATGATGATACCGCCCCATTCGACCCTCGAGCCGGTGACGGAGGTTTTCCATGGCGTTCCCGTCACCGATCCCTATCGCTGGCTCGAAGACCAAGACTCGCCTCGCACGCGTGCTTGGATTGAAGAACAGACCCGCTACGCACGCACGTACCTTGACAGCATTCCGGGGCGCGAGCACATCCGTGAGCGTATCCGCGAATTCCTCGCCGTCGAAACCTATGACTCCCTGCAGAAGGTTGGTAGCTGCTACTTTTTCCGAAAGCGCCTGCCCGACCAAGAGCAGCCTTGCATTTACATGCGTGAAGGCGCAGACGGCGAGGATCAACTTCTAATCGACCCCGCCGAAAGGGGAGCTGGCAGATACACGGCTGTAAAACCGCTCCGTGTTTCACCAGACGGTCGATTGCTCCTGTATGAGGTAAAAGAAGGGGGAGAGAGAACGGGGACCTTTGAGCTGCTGGAAATTGAAACTCGGAAGCGCCTCCCTGATCTCCTCCCCTGCGGATATTTGCGTGGATTTGCGTTCGCGCCGGACGGCAGGAGTTTCTACTACGTCCACGAAGCTTTGCACGCGAAAAGGCCTTTCTATCGTGCCGCGTACCAACATGTGCTTGGGACATCTTCCAGACAAGATCGGGAGATTTTCTTTGCGGGCGAGGACGAGAAGATTCGGCTAAGTCTCTTCTCTGAAAGCAAACGTCTTGTCTTTTTCGTCTACCGCTTTCTGGAGAAAACACTCACGGACATCTACCTGAAACGGTTTGAAGGAGAAGGCCCGCCAGAGCCGATTGCCCGAAAGATCGACTATAGCCTTGCCTTGCATCTGGTGGAAGAAAGAATCGTTGCTATCACGGACCGCGGTGCGCCGAACCGCCGCATTGTCGAAATCCGTCTTCGCGACAACGGAGAACACGAGTGGATCGACATCGTTCCCGAAAGCGACATCCCCATCAGCGATTGGCACGTTGTCGGTGACCGCATGTTTGTCTGTTACACGAAAGAGATGACTCATCGTGTCTTCCTCTTTGACTTATCCGGAGAACAGTTGGGCGAGATGCCGATTCGAAGCAACGAAACCCTTCGAATCATCGGCGGTTCGCCAGAGACCGACGAGTTGCTCTTCGAAACGGAATCGTTCGCCGAGCCCATCTGTATCTTCCGCTACTCGGCAAAGAGCAACCAGCGCGATCTTTGGGCTAAGAGGAACATTCCGTTTGACCCCGCAAGCTATAGCCACTCACAGATCTGGTACCTGTCCAAGGATGGCACAAGAATCCCGATGTACCTCGTCGGCCGCCGCGAAGTTCTCGAAAGGGGGGCCAGTCCGACCATCATGACTTCTTACGGTGGCTACGGCGTCTCCATGAGGCCGCAGTTCAGCATCTTCGTCACATTCCTCATGGAACGTGGCTGCCTTTTCGCGCTGCCGAATATTCGCGGTGGATCGGAATTCGGCGTGGAGTGGCATAACGCCGCCAAGCGGCGCAACCGTCAGACCGCTTACGACGATTTCCTTTGTGCGGCCGAATGGCTCCTCAAATCGGGAAGAACTGCTCCCGGAAAACTGGCCATATTTGGCGGCTCAAACTCTGGTCTGCTCGTAGGCGCGGCACTGACGCAGCGGCCGGACCTTTTCCGTGCAGTCGTGTGCATGGTTCCGATGCTAGATATGCTCCGCTACCATCTCTTCGACAACGCCCACGTCTGGAAAGATGAGTTTGGCACCGCAGACGACGCGGACGATTTCCCCGTTCTAGCAAAGTACTCCCCGTATCATCAGGTCCGGCAGGGCGCGGCCTATCCTGCGACGATGATCGTCTCCGGCGATGCCGACCGCAACTGCAATCCGCTGCACGCCCGCAAGATGACAGCTCGGCTGCAGGCGGCCAACGTCTCTGAACATCCTATATTTCTCGATTACAACAAGTTCCGCGGACATTCCCCTGTGCTTCCGCTCGGCGAGCGAGTTGAAGCGCTGACGGATCGTATGGCGTTTCTCTGCGAGCAGTTGCAGTTGCCTGTGTGAAAAGGGAGGTCATCCGTTATGTCGTTTCTCGTCTTTGAAGCGTACGTGAAGCTGATTCATTTCGACCTTTACTTGGCGCGAGGTAATTTCGCCGCGCTCTACGACAAAGTTCGCAATTATCCAGTGGGAAAGCCAACGCCTACTGCCGATGCAGCGGAACGGATCTGTTCGGCGGTTGACATGGCGTGCATCTGGTATTGGAAGGAAGCGCTCTGTTTGCAGCGATCCGCGGCTACCGCCTGCCTTCTGAAAGAGTACGGAGTGCCCGCCCAGATGGTGATCGGCGCGCAACAAATGCCGTTCAAGGCCCACGCATGGGTGGAAGTAGGCGGCCGCGTGGTTAATGACAAACAGTACGCGTCTGAAATGTACGCCGTTCTCGATCGGTGCTGAAAGTGTCCGGCCAGAGAGGGGATCAACCGTGAGCGTTCAGTTTGGAAGATGGAATTTCGACGGCAAGCCCGTCGACCGCGAGTGTCTCGAAAAGACGCGTGCATCCATCGCTCCGTATGGCCCGGACGACACTGGCTCTTACTCAAAGGGAAACATCAGCATCCTCTATCGCGCTTTCCACACTACTAAGGAATCGCGGCGCGAGACACAACCAAACATCACGGCATCCGGCGCCGTCCTCACTTGGGATGGCCGCTTGGACAACCGGGCGGATTTGATCCGGCGGTTGGGCGACGTTCTGACGATTGGCTCGACGGATGTTGAGATTGTCGCGGCAGCCTACGAATATTGGGGGAGCGATTGCTTTGCTCTGCTGATTGGCGACTGGGCTCTTTCGATCTGGGATCCTCACACGCGCTCCTTGATCCTCGCTAAAGATCCCATCGGCACCCGCCATCTCTACTACTCACTCGACGAGAATCAGATCACCTGGAGCACTATCCTCGATCCACTGGTTCTCCTTGCGGGAAAGACGTTCGCGCTCTGCGAAGAGTACATCGCGGGCTGCTTGTCCTCGTCCTTCCCAGCTGCTCATCTCACCCCCTACGTTGGGATTTCCTCCGTTCACCCGTCCTCTTCGGTGCTTATCCGTGCCGGAAAGCAAACGGTCAGCAAGCATTGGGATTTCGATCCCAGCAAGAAAATCCGGTACCGCGCCGACGGAGAATACGAAGAGCACTTCCGCGCTGTCTTTGCTGAAGCCGTCCGGCGCAGGCTCCGCTCCGACAGCCCCATCCTTGCAGAGCTTAGCGGCGGCATGGACTCCTCGTCGATCGTGTGCATAGCAGATACCATCATCGCCGGCGGAGCCGCAGAGACCCCGCGCCTCGATACGGTCTCCTATTACGACGACTCCGAACCCAACTGGAACGAACGCCCCTATTTCACCAAAGTCGAAGAAAAACGCGGCCGCACCGGTTGCCACATCGATGTCAGTTCTCATGGACGAGCCAAAATAGACTCAGACAATGGCCGCCTCGCGGTCACACCGGGTTCAGGCAGCCGCGCAGACGAACGACTCATCGCGTGTATGACTCCACAGGGCAATCGCGTGGTGCTCTCCGGCGTCGGCGGCGACGAGGTCATGGGCGGCGTCCCGACACCAACACCGGAGCTCGAAGATCTCCTCGCGAGAGGCCAATTCAGGACCCTCGCTCATCAATTACAGGTCTGGGCGCTGAACAAGAGAAAACCCTGGTTTTATCTGCTCTTTGAAGCAGCCCGGGGTTTCTTTCCCTCCGCCGTTGTCGGTGTCCCGAAGTACAAGCGCCCCGCGTCCTGGCTCAATCCAGCCTTCGTCAAACGGAATCGCGTCGCTTTGCGGGGCTATGAAAGTAGGCTGAAGCTCTTTGGCCCGTTGCCAACGTTTCAAGAGAACTTGAACGCTTTGGATGTGTTACGAAGACAACTGGAATGCGATGCTTTGCCTTCTGAGCCCATTTACGAAAAGCGCTATCCCTATCTGGACCGTGGCCTGCTCGAATTTATGTACTCAATCCCGCGGGAACAACTTGTCCGCCCAGGCCAGCGACGTTCCCTCATGCGTCGCGCACTGGTCGGCATTGTCCCAGACGAACTCCTGAACAGGAAGCGCAAGGCGTTTGTTGCCCGCGGGCCGATGGCAGACATTGCTGCGGACTGGACTCGTTATGCGGAGATGAGCCAGCACATGGTTTGCAGTTCCCTGGGGATAGTGGAGGCCGAGAAATTCTTGGATGCTTTACAGAAAGCTTGCCACGGCAAAGAAATATCGGTGGTTACGGTGATGCGCACGCTGGGAGTCGAAACGTGGCTGCGAAATCTGAGCGATTCCAGGCTGTTGAGCGGCAAGGCATCGGCCGAGGGTGACCGGCCGCCAGGGCCAAGAGAAACTGTGCTTCCTCATGAAGGATTGAAGGTACGGGTAAATTAAGACTCGTCGTCGACGACATCGCCAGCAAACCGAATGGAGGCGCAACAAGGAATTCGACTCGGAAAGGTCAAACGTTCGTCAATTATGAACAGGACAGCGATCACCAAGACTTACGACAAACCTGAACTCGTAACTCAGTCTGGCGCACTCAATTCAATTGAGGGTGTGGATAAGGTCGTGGCAACCATGTTGGAAGCCCCACGCCTGGGTTTCTACGAATTCACGACCAACGCGTACGAGGCGGATGAGTAGTTAAAACCTGGGCAAGTTTTTAGGCTTCCGTCCATGACAGCAATACGGCGGGGCAATAAGGAATTCAACTCGCAAGAGTTGAATGTTTGTTAATTCCAAATCGAAGAGGAGAATGACCACCATGACTTACAACAAGCCAGAACTGGTAATGTTGAGCAGTGCCGTGCATGCAATTCAGCAAATCGACAAGACCGCGACTTCCTTGGTCTTCGATTCATCGGTGCAAGCATACAGAACATTCACCCCCAACGCGTACGAGGCGGACGAGTAGTTAAACCCAGGGGCGCTCCAATTTTCGGAGCGCCCCTTAGACTTCCTCCCTTCTGCAGATAGATCAGTATCGCTATTAAGATAAGGAATTCCACTCGCAGGGGTTAGATGTTTGTTAATTCCAAATCGAAGAGGAGAACGATCACCATGACTTACGCCAAGCCAGAACTCGTAACCTTGACCGCGGTCAAGGCAATTCAGGGTGTCGACAAGGTCGCGTTTTCCTGGGCCTTCGATTGGTTGATGCTGGCATATCGTTCGTTCACGCCCACCGCGTACCTGGCAGACGAGTAGGTAGTCCGCAGAGCGCCCGAATTTTACGGAGCGGCCCTCGGATGTCCTTCCTTTTGAAGAAAAACTCGTCGCCGTTGACGTGATGTCAAATATCCTCAAGTTGGCATCACAAGGGATGTTTCTGAGCCAAGTACTGCTTCCGAAATTCTCTCCACCGCTCGTACTGACGTGCCTTCGCGGGATCAGTGTCTTCTTCTTCTTTGAGCCAGAAGCGGAACCAATCGATGCTGCCCTCTTGAGCTGCCAATCTCTCGAACGGCTTCTGAAGAACATGCTCGCCGTGAGGAAAGTAGACTAGTTCAACAGGCTTGCCCTGCCGCCACAAAGATGCGTTGATTTCCCACTCTTCTAGGACACTTGCCGGCGTGATGGCCAGTATCCGAAGGGGTGTTTGAATTCGGTCAAGATGGAAACCGGGTGCGCGCGCCATCCATGTCTTTAAGCCATCTCCGAAGGGAGGAGCACCGTAGATTTGCTCGCCCTCGCGTGGGGATCGCGCGACGTCGAACATCAAATACTGCATATAACTTTCATCCACGCCGTCGCCAATAACCGCCGCCGCAAATCGCTGCGGATCTTTGATGAGCGCGCTTTCGACGTAATAGCAGGTACGGCTAAAACCAATGATCCCGACTCTGCGCGGATCAATCAGTCCGTCAGATGCTAGTTGCTCGATGGCGGATTCGTATCCGAGGATATTCCCCGATGCTTCATCCAAAGTCACAACGTGATCAAGTCTGTCCCTGATTTGAAGCACGACGATGCCAATGGCCGCCAACGGTCTGGCGGCGAATCCTGCCCCGCCCGTGCCGTCCGTCATGAAACCAGATTCGTAAAATCCGTGCGTTTGAACGACAAGTGGGTATCGCTTACCTGGACTATAGTCGGGAGGCCTGACCAACCCACCCGTCCATTCGTATCCGCTCGTGTCCTTCCAATGGAACACTGAGACCTCTCCGAGGTTGAGCTGTGATAATTGTGGATTGGGGTCCCATATTTTACTGCTCCTTCCGGTTTTGGGGTCTGAGGCCCACAATGCAGGCGGAGTGTTCAAGTCCTCCTTAACCTGGAGTGTTATTTGCTGCTGCGGTTCAGTCAAGAGACTGCCCTGTTGCCAGCTCTCGCGCTCGTAGTGATAACGCTCCTTTGCCCTATCATTTGCGCGGCCTTGAAACGAGAGCACGACATCGTCATCGGTTTCCCCGAAAGAGGCATCGGTCAACCCCGATTTTGCATCGCTGGCAAAAGTCGAAAAAGCAACACAGCTGCTGCTATTGGAAACAATATCTACGACTGCTGCGGCACACGGTCGCAGTCGCTTCGATCTCTCGGATTCACTCGCACCGTCCAAGGGCAGATATGTGTTCGTCAAGAGGACCCTTTTTCCGTCGGACGACCAAATCGCTTTGATAATATCTGAGTAACCAAACGTCCATCCGAGCGGTGCTTTAATCAGGGGCGTGCTCTTGCCACTGTTCAAATCGATGACTGCGTATTCCTCTGGTCTTAGGAGATTAGATTCGGAAGTTACATTCATATCGTTCGACCGGATCTTGAGTCGGGATTGTGTTGTCTCGTAGTTTTCCCATGACAATGGAACCGTGTCGCTTGGCTGCCAAACGACAACAGAATGGCCGTTGGGAGAAATTGACAGTATGTGCGGGCCCCTATTCGAGAGATGAACTGTCCGGCCAGTGTCTCGCTCTGTTATCTGAACGCTTCTGCCATTCCGAATTACCCACAGCTCGTCATATGTCGGATCGTTCTGCACCTCCGGAAAGAGTATGGATTGCAGTGGCACCTTCGTGATGTCACGGGTGTCAGTGTTTATGAATTCTCCCGCATGTGAATTGCCTTTAGGACGGGTTGCTCTATACACGATTGAGCTGTTGGAGACGTCGAACTGAGTTACGTCGACACCCTCGGGTGTGATCGCATGGGCGGAGCCCGCTCTCAGGCTGGCTCGATACAATCGAAGCTCCATACGGGAGCCTTGGCCCAGAAACATGAGCGTCTTTGAATCCGGCATCCATCGCACGTTGGTAATCAACTTATACCCACTGGCGCTAGGACCCTGGGGAATGGCCGCGATTCTCGCAATCATTTTCGGGGGGGGATTTTGGGCAGCATCATTGCCGTGCAAGAACTCTCTAACTTGCTCGAATGGGAAGATCCAGAGCGTGGATTCGATTTCGTCAGATTGAATCAACCCGCAGGACGTGACTGCAACAAAGGATTTCTTATCGGGCGACAAGATTGTTGCGTTAGCGCCAGTGTTGAACCTCACCATCTCGATTGAGTCTCTCACTGTAAAATAGCGTCCCGGTCCCTGAGGGTAAGATTCCTTTGCAGCTGATGGAGCTTGTGGCTGCCCATTGACCGGAAGGACTAGGAAGGCGAGCACCATCCCTGCAAATGATGTTGCTTGCCCGGCGTTTTGTTTCCTGCTGAACACTGTAAATACCTCGCCAAAATCTTATGAGTGGAATGGAGCGGAAACCGCGAGACCGCACCGACCTACGGGCGACGCTAGTCGATCTCCGGCAGGCCGCCCTATGAATTCCCCTAAAAAATTAGCTTGAGCGCAAATTGCATGGAACGCGGACCACCCATCTGGTAGAGAGGATTTAGCGTACCAAGACTTGTGTTCACCGTGGCAATAGGTTCTCCGAACGTCGTTTTCGCTCGTTGGAGGTGAGCTTCAATATTCCCGAAGTTCGGATGATTGAATACATTAAAGGCCTCGGCACGGAACTGGAGTTTCAGGCGCTCGCGGATCGGAAACTCGCGACGGACGGCTAGGTCCATCTGCCAAACGCCGAGCCCTCGAACAAAGTTCCGTGGAGCGTTCCCGAGCTGACCTGCAGCAGGGAAGGAAAAGGCTGCGGGATTGATTCTCTTTCCCCCCGGACATCCCGCACAGGCCGAGCCTGTCAGGTACAACGGAACTCCTGGGTTGAGATTCACTCCGGTGAACGAAACTTGGCCTGTGACGGGATTCGTCAGCTGCCTGCCATCTAAGGTGACGGGATACCCCGTGCGTGCACTGAAGCGATCATCCAATCCCCAGTGATGAAGGACAGCGCGGGCAACTCGATTCTCGGTGAAATTTGGCAAGTCATAAGAGAAAGCTGAGGTGAAGTTCTGCCGAACGTCAAAATTGGAGTTTCCGCGAATATATGGTTGAGTGTTATCTTGTGAGCCGTAATCGAGCGAATGACTTAAGGTGTAGGAGGCCAAAGCTGTCAGGCCATGGGTAAATCTGCGCTGAAATTGAACCTGAAGAGCATCGTAGTCCGCTGTACCACTTGGGAAAAATTCAATATCTCTAGGAAAATTCGGATTGACGGCTGGAATATTGACTAGGTTTACTTCGAGCAACCTTGAACTGATAGTGCGTGGGAAATGCAAATCCTGTGGCATTGTATGGAGGCGTCGGAATCGAAGTGGGAGGCGGGATTTGGGCCGGCGGTATTGGAAAGCTGACCGGAACCCCGCTTGGGCTTGCGTAGCCGAACGCGGCATTATTTGCAAACCCTGGCCCTGCGTATCCCATCGACCCCAACTGCTGGCCGGTATCGAAGAATAAGCCAGCGCCGCCGCGCATGACAGTCTCCCATCCCGGAACACCTCGAAGAATGTAAGCTGCTCCGAGCCGGGGCGCGAAGTTGTACCAGCCCGTCTTCCAGAGCGGCGTACCCTGCGGCGCAAGCATGAGAGTGGCAAGGCTATTGCCCACCACTGGGCGCGGAAGGATTCCTTGCGTCACGCCAGGTGCCGGATTAACTTCCCAGCGCAAGCCCATCGTAATACTCAGTTTGGGCGTAACTCTCCATTCGTCTTGGGCGAATGCCGAAAAATTTGTATAGAGCGGGTATGCGCTGACTTGATTTGACGCAAGCACAAAACCAGGGTTGTTGGTCTGCACGTCATTCTGGCTGAAAAAGTTGTAACCTGCCACGAGTCCGGGCTTTTGCACCGGCGCAATCCTGCGATAATCAATCCCAAATTTTAACTGGTGCCGTCCAAGCAAAAGGCTCAGGGAATCCGTGACGTTCCATTGCCTCTGAAGCCCCGACACCTGTTTTTGGGTGAGTTGCGCGGTAAAGCCACTAAACCCCACGAGACCGGCATCGACTTCGTAGCTGCTCGGTGCAATTTGTTGAAGCTGCGCCAGATTTATAGGCTGAGCCCCTCCAAAATTGTCCAGGGTATCAAGCACCTCTGCTAAGTTGGAACTGTAGTTAAAACGGAATTCATTATTCAAACGACTCGAAAACACACTTGTGGCGCCCAACGTGTAGGTCCGGGGCGTGAACTTGAATGTCTGGACGACTGAAGGTGTTCCGCCGCCACCCGTCAGCCGGGAATTGCCGCTTGAAGGAGTGTCGCTGAAACGAAAGAATAGTCTTAGTCTATCGCCGAAATTGTGGTCCAGCCGGATACTGTAAGCGTCAAGAGAACTCGGATTCGACCAAGCCGCGATGAATTCTGCCATGCCGGTCGGATTTCCCATCGAATCGAGAGCTTCCGGACCGTTCTGTCTAGGGAATGCGTTCATCACCGCCTGGAGCGGAGCACGAGCGCTTTGGCGCAGCCCGGTGTCCGGTACGTAATTTAGTGTCGCCGCCTGAGGCAGCAGCACCCGAAGCCCTTCATAGGAAAAGAAGAAAAATGTTTTGTCTCTCTCACTGTACAATTTAGGTAATTTCACAGGCCCGCCCAATGTACCTCCGAAATCGTTCTGACGGAGTGGCGGTTCCCTCTTCCCGAAAAAGTTGTTGAACCAATTGTTCGCGTCAAAATAATCATTTCGCAAATAATCGAAAGCCGTGCCATGCCACTGGTTGGTACCCGAACGCGTCACAAAGGAGAATTGCGCGCCCGGGTTGCGTCCGTATTCCGCCGAATAGGTCGAAGTCTGAACGCGAAATTCCTCCAGTGCATCTACCGAAACCAGCGCTTGCGTTGTTCCCAAAGCGGTAGAGCCTGGCAACGAACCGCTTGTCGCAGAGAATGTAGTACCGCCTGGGACAATACCCACATTCGCGCTGGCGCCATCAACCATGTAATAGTTGGATTCCGTGCGCTGTCCATTGACATTGAACTCTCCCCTTGTTCCAACACCGGGAGCGCCAGCGGGGCCCAATTGCGGAGTATTTGTTACTATCCCAGGAGTGAGCAGGATGAGATCCTGAAAGCTACGGCCGTTCAACGGCATGTTCTCGACGTACTTGCGGTCCACGACCGTGCCGACGGAAGCATCTGTCGTGTTAACTAGCGAGACTCCGCCTTCGACGGAAATACTCTCAGACACGGACCCCAGCTCAAGCGCGAAGTTACGGTTGATTGAAGCTTGTACGTTGAGAACCAGGTCAGTAAGGTCGATTCCTTTGAACCCTTCTTTCTTTACTTTAATTCGATATCGGCCCGGCTTGAGGCCTGTGACCAAGTAAACGCCGGATCGGTTAGAAGTAGTCGTGGAGGTCACATTCGTGTCCACGTTCGTGACTCGCACTTCGGCGCCCACCACAACCCCTCCGGATTGATCTGTGATGACACCGGACACAGTCGCCGTTTCGACTTGGGCGGAGCTGGAGGAACTCAAGATCAGAATGATTCCTAGCAACAAAAATAACCGATATCTCTGTCCCAAGAGGCGACAGATCTCTTTCTTGCGCTGCTCCCCAAAGTATGTTGGCATCATCCTGATCCTCCCTACCTCAGATTGCAGACGAAGAGAAAGAGAAATTTCGCAGAAGCGAAGGAAATTCTGTGAATAAAGTGAATCTTTCCAATTTGGAAATCGAATCGAAAAAATGGAGCCAAGAAAAAAACTAGACAGGAGTACTGAAGCCATTGTTGCGAAGAACGGCATCGAGCCAAGCAGTGAGAACTAAGGGTGGTTGACTGGACCTCCGAGATACGCGCTCAAGATTTTTTTTCCGCGTGGCCGCGAGCCCAACTTGCCAACGGGCTCCACGGTGACGAAGACACGGTCTATGTCCGCTAGTACGGTCGCATCGTTGACCTGCAACTTCCACCGCCTTTGCAGCTGATCGTCTGTGCCCAGCGTTCCCAAGTTGCGAACAGTTTCTAGGTTTCCGTCCTTATTTCCCCAGACATAGTATGCATATTTGGCGGTGTCCGAGTGTCCATCCGAAAGATCGTAAGCATAAAATACCAGGGATTTTCCTTCTGTATAGAACACACGCCCCACTGCCCTCTTGGTCTTGCCATTAGAATCAGTATCGTACACGTCTACGATATGCAGGTTCCGGGCGCCGACCAATTCGCGCAAATCGCTTTCCGCCTCAACGACGTTCCGGGTTTTGTCGTGAATTGCTACTTGGTCCTCCAGTTTTTCGGTAAGGGACCGGATCGCGTAGTTCTGTGCGGCAATCGCAGTCTCGTCACTCTCGCGCTCGGCGGTCAGCTGATCAAGTCTCTGCGAGGCTCTCGCTTCCGCGGCACGCGCGCTTTCCAATTCCTTCAACAGAGCTACAAGCTGTTGTTGCTTTTCAGCATCACCATTCTGGCGTTTCGTGTTCTCACTCTGGCTTTCTTGTAAAAGGCGCTCGAGACTTGATCTTTCTGCCTCCAGACTGGCCACTGTCCGTCGCAACACTCCTTCATCCCGATTTCGCGTTTCCTGAATGGGAACACCCGGACTGGCCGGGACAGAGGTGGTCGCAATTTGAGATGTAACAGGAGGACGGCGTCCATCCAAGGCGAATCTTGGCCTTAGAGCGAAGGCGAAGGCCAGCGCCAAGCAAGCAGCTAGCACACAAAGCGACGCCCCAATAGACCAGCCTCGAATTCCTCGAATCGATCCTGTAAGTTTGATCTCGGGCTTTTTGTATTCGATATGCGATGTCGGCGGGCCCGGGAGGCGGAAGCTTTCCTCGCGTGCTGTACGTAAGATCGAATCCTTGAGCCGACTCTCTTCTTCGGACTCGCGATTAGTTGTCAAGCTTGGAACATGCGCCAACTGGATCGCATGAACGTCTCGAAGTTCCGTGAAAAGAGCCCGGCAACACTCACACTTCTCCAAGTGTACCCGCAACCGTTCTGATTCCGACTGCGGAAGGTCGCCGGCAGCTGCCAGAACACACAGCTCTCTAAGCTGGTCGTGCTTTGAGATGGGCCACCTCTCTCTTTCCATTCGCAATGGCAGGTACATGTATCCCCTGCCCCAAAGGTGAGCGAATTTGATTGGCATTGAAGGCGCGAAGCGCCATCATCCCACGGTAATAGTAGTTTCTCGTAGCAGCCACTGAGAAGCACATCTCGTGAGCAGCTTCCTCTACTGTCATCCCTTCCAAAGCAATTAAGTCTATGGCCTTCCGTTGCTTGGAGTTTAGTGTGTCAAGAGCTTGCCCGACAAATCTGGTGGCTTCGTGCTCCGTCAGCGACCCGTCAAACAGATCAGCCCGCGGAACTGCCAAAGGGCCTGCTTCGTCCAACTCCACAGTACTATAGAATCTTCGACGCTCAAGCTGGTCTCTCCTATTCATGCTCCGAGTGTAAGCATACCGCAGGAGCCACACCTTAAATGTGCCTTTGGATTGGTCAAATAATTTCACCTTCCGAAAAATCTCCAAGAAAACGATCTGAACCAAATCCTCTGCCTCCCCCTTGTCGTGAACAATCCGAAAGGCAATGCTAAAAACAAGTCGTTGATACCGGTCGACCACAATGGCCAAAGCTTCGTGGTTTCCAACGACCAACTCCTGAGCGAGCTCGTTGTCGGAGGACTGTTGCAGTTCACTCCATTCGAGAAGGCGAGCGTCATTAGGATTGATGGCGTCGCTCATTGATGGGCTCCTGACCAAAGAAGCCCAGTGCACTGAGCTAATTCATCTTTCTTGCCGCATACCAATTCTGGGATTTCGCGAGAGACGGGCTTGAAGAACTGCGGAGGAGCAACACGAAAGCCAACGACGTGAGAAACGATGCCGAGTTTCGCTTCGTATAGCAAGCAAGTGAAGGCATCCACTTCTCGACGCATAACAGATGAAGAAGTGAAAGAATTCAGCATGGCTCGAAATCCGACCTTCAAGAAGTAGCTCATTATTGTCGCAAGCAAGAATCTGCCGGGGCTAACAGATTCATTTGGCAGCCATTTAGCAACCTGAAAGCATTGATGTCAAGCAGAGTTTGTAGAGG
>WNFI01117171.1_pt1 | contig 18760 bp, 17 predicted proteins | sample 5400471 | NCBI WGS metagenome assembly WNFI01 (sample SAMN13153348, study PRJNA577476) | soil metagenome | isolation source: 100 cm saprolite on Douglas fir-dominated hillslope | place: USA:California | collected 2013-09-17 | reverse complement strand
GTCGATCGCGATGACGGACGCCGCAGGGATCCGGTCGAGCAGTCTGACCGCTAGTGACCCGGGGCCACAGCCGAGATCGAGCACGAGCGGGTCGTCCCGTCCGGCGCACTCCTGCACGGCGTCGATCAGGGCCGTGAACCGTTCTTCCCGGTCTGGCAGGAAGGCCTGCTGCTGAGCATCCCACCGGTCGATCCAAGCGGCGGCTGCGGCCTGCGTGAGCGTTTCCCTCATAGCCTCGATCCTTGGTGTGCGTGACTGACTACTAGCAGGCGCTGCCTGACATCCACCCAGCAGCGGTCACGTCGTGCGCGGGTCGAACGCGCCGAGCGATTGGTCACGCATCTCAAGGCTTGTGCCCGTCCGGAGGCGGCTGACTGGCGCAGCATGCGCGTCAGCCGAAGAAGATCTCAGCCTCTGCGTAGCGCTCGGGCGGCACCAGTTTCAGCTTCGTGGTCGCGTCGGCGAGCGGCACTCTGACGATGTCGGTACCGCGCAGGGCGACCATCTGGCCGTACGCGCCTTCGGCCGCCGCGCGGATCGCGTGGATGCCGAACCTGGTCGCGAGGACCCGGTCAAAGGCCGTCGGCGTCCCGCCGCGCTGGATGTGCCCGAGCACCGTCGCGCGGGCCTCCTTGCCCGTCCGCTGCTGAATCTCATCGGCGAGCAGCTGGCCGACGCCGCCATAGCGGATGTGCCCGAACGCGTCGCGCTGAGCATTGATCACCGACGTGCCGACGGCCTTCGGGTGCGCCCCTTCGGCCACGACCACGATCGGGGCGTAGCGCTCCTTGAAGCGCTGCTCGACGTAATCGCAGACCTCCTCGATGTCGAACGGGTGCTCAGGGATGAGGATGACGTTCGCGCCGCCCGCGATGCCGGCGTGCAGCGCGATCCAGCCCGCGTTGCGGCCCATCACCTCGCAGATCAGCGCCCTGTGGTGGCTTTCCGCGGTCGTGTGCAGGCGGTCGATCGCCTCCATCGCGATGTTCACTGCGGTATCGAAGCCGAACGTGTAGTCGGTCGCGCTGAGATCATTGTCGATCGTCTTCGGGACGCCGACCACGTTGACGCCGTTCTCGCACAGCGTGGCCGCTACCCCGAGCGTGTCCTCGCCGCCGATCGCGATCAGGGCGTCGACGCCGAGGTTTGCCAGGTTCTCCTTAATCCGCTCCAGGCCGGTCTTGCCGTCGCGCGCGGCGGAGTCCGACAGCGGGTTGGTCCGCGACGAGCCGAGTATGGTTCCGCCGCGGGGCAAGATGCCGCGGACCGCGGCGACGTCGAGCTGCTGGGTGTCCCCTTCGAGCGGGCCGCGCCAGCCGTCGCGGAAGCCCACGAACTCGCAGTCGTGATGGTAGGTGCCCGTCCGCACGATCGCGCGGATGACCGCGTTCAGGCCAGGGCAGTCGCCGCCTCCGGTCAGAACTCCGACGCGCATCTTGTTCCTCCCCGGTGTGCACACTGTTGGTCGCCCGGACGCCACACTAGTCCCCATGAGCGTCCTTGCGATCGACGCCGGCACCACCGGCGTCACAGCCCTTATCGTCGCCGCGGACGGTGCTGTTGCGGGCCGTGGTTACGCGGAGTTCAGTCAGTATTTCCCGCAACCGGGCTGGGTGGAGCAGATGCCTGAGGAGATCTGGCAGGCGACGCTCACCGCGTGCGCGCAGGCACTCCGTGCGGTCGGCGACGGCTCTGACCCGGTCACCTGCATCGGCATAACCAACCAGCGTGAGACCGCCGTGGTCTGGGATTCGGCCACACTGAGCGCCCCGCACCGCGCGATCGTCTGGCAGGACCGCCGAACTGCCAGGATCTGCGCCGAGCTGCGCGAGGCGGGGCACGAGGACCGGGTCGCCGAGCTGACTGGCCTGCGGATCGACCCGTATTTCACCGCGACCAAGCTAACCTGGCTGTCGCGGCACGCGCCCGATATCTGGGCGGGCGTGACCGACCGGTCGCTCGCTCTCGGCACTGTCGACTCCTACCTGATTGCCCGGCTGACCGGCGGTAGGCGGCATGTCACGGACGCGTCCAACGCCAGCAGGACGCTGCTGTTCGACATCGCGGCCGGGCAGTGGTCGGCGGAGCTGTGCGAGCTGTTCGGCGTGCCGCCGCACGCCCTGCCCGAGGTCACGGCCTCGACCGGCGTCATCGGCCACACCGACCCTGAGGCGTTCGGCGGGCTGACGCTGCCAATTGCCGGGGTGGCCGGCGACCAGCAGGCTGCCCTGTTCGGCCAGGCGTGTTTCGCGCCAGGAGCTTCGAAGTGCACCTACGGCACGGGGTCGTTCGTCCTGGCCAACACCGGCCCTCAGATTGTCAGGTCCAGGGCTGGACTGGTCTCGACGGTGGCGTGGATGGACGACAGCGGGTCGCTGACCTACGCGCTCGAAGGCTCGGTGTTCGTCACCGGGGCGGCGATCCAGTGGCTGCGTGACGGGCTCGGCCTGCTAGCGCGGGCCGAGGACAGCGAAGCTCTCGCGCGGTCGGTGGAGGATTCAGGCGGTGTCGTGTTCGTGCCCGCGCTCACCGGGCTCGGCGCGCCGGACTGGGACCCCGATGCACGTGGCGCGATATTTGGCCTGACCAGGGGCACGACCACGGCACATCTGGCCCGGGCGACGCTCGAGGCGATCGCCTTCGAAGTCCGCGATGTGGTTGACGCGATGGCCGCCGACGATTGGCGCCGCCTTCCTTGCCGGGCTCGCGACCGGAGTATGGTCCTCGACCGATGAGCTCGCCGCGACCTGGCGGCTCGACAAGCGCTTCGAACCGGGACCGCGTGACGACTCGGCCCACAAGCGCTGGCGGGAAGCCGTCCGCCGGTCGATGGGCTGGGCAAGTCAAGCAGATTCGGCCGGCTAACCACTGATCAGGCGGTCGTGTCGGCGAGTTCGCCGGATCCGGCCGGCTCGGCCGCGTCGGCCGGCTCGGCCGCGTCGGCCGGCTCGGCCGCGTCAGTTAGGCAGCCGGCACTGTCCGGATCGCCAATTGCGATCGACCGCGCCGACTGGCGAGAGCGGCGCCGATAGTGCCGAGCACGTGGTCGGGTTCATCGCGGATCTGGCGGGGTGAGAAGTGCAGCACCAGGATCCCGAGCGCAGTCAGGCGTGCGTGCTTGCGCATCGTTTGCTCCCAGTCCTCTGGGCTCAGGTGCCACTCCCTAGAGTCCACTTCAACCGCGACGCCATAGTCCGGCCACCAGGCATCGGGCCGGGCAATCAGCTCGTTGCCCAGGTAGAGGCGCGCATTGAGCAGCGGCAACGGGAGACGGCCCCGCTTGATCAGGCCAAGCAATACGGCCTCTGGCCCGGACCTGGCACCTTGAGCTACCTCAGCGAGCGCGGCCCGGAACAGCGCCGATCCATGTACGGGCCCGCACGTCAGCTCGGCATCCAGTTGCTCGATAGTGCACTTTCCGCCTTGCACAGCGGCGGCGACAACAGCGCGCACCGCCCCAAGGTCATGCAGGTCTCGCGCGGTATCGGCCACCGCCCTGGCAGGCAACGCGTACTGCACCTGGCCCTTGTAACACACGTAGGGAGGCAGTCGCCTGGTCCGGTGGATGACGACGAACGCCGTGCTCTGCCGCCGCCGATTCGCTGGAATCAAAACATCGACGAGGTCCGACTGGACCCGCAGTCCATGCCGCCGTAAGGCAGCCGCGCCAGTCAGGGTGCCGCCACGGCCGGCATAGAGCATGGCGGCGGCGTCCCTCTGATCGGGCGTCGGAGTTCCCGTCACGGTGAGGTAGACGCCCGGCAGGATTTCCTGCCAACGCCCGCCAGCTCGGGCCCGGCGATGCAGAACATTCGGATGCAATCCGCGATCGAGCGCCTGTCGCCGCGTAACGACGAGGTTCTGCCGCTTGATCAACTGATCGAGGACTAACTGGTTCTCCATGTCGGGCACTGTGTCACCTGGCACCGACAGTCAGATGTGACCGCGCAATGCGATCGAAGGCAACCCGCCACCAGACCCGCTCCAGCGATCGACATCAGGCGCCCCAAGCGCGCCGGCCGCGCTGCATGCGGCCGATTGATGCATCGGCCCAAACGCGCCGGCCGAACGCCGCAGACCGGCCGATTCCCGCATCCGCTCAACGCGCCAGGGCCATTGCGCCGCCTCGGCGGCCGGCCAGCCGTGTATGGGTGCGCCACCCATTGCACAAAACGGTATGGGTGGCGCACCCATACACGGGCTCACCACATGATCTTGTGACGGCGGCTCACATCCGCATTGGCAGCAGCCGCATCGGCGCCCGTGCTCGCTACCGCGGCCGCACCATCGACTCCCGCGGTCGGCGCACCAGGCCCAGCCATCGCACCGGCGGCGGGTGCCGTGTCCGCCCGATCTGTAGCCGCCGTCACCGCAGCAGTGTCCGCCCCCGATGCGTCGGCGGCCGATGCCCCAGCAGCCGATGCCCCCGCAGCCGCGTCCGCTTGATCGCTGGCCGCCGCCTCCGCCGCTCCCGCGTCCGCGGCCGATGCCTCCGGCCTCCCCGCCTCAGCAGCCGACGCCTCCTCCGCAGCCCCCGCCTCCCCAGCTGCCGCCTCACCAGGCTCGGCAGCCGATGCGGCCCCAGCCGCCGGCCCCGCAGCCACCGGCCCGGCAGCCGCCTCCCCCGCAGCCTCCTCCTCCGCAGCCGGCCCCGCAGCCACATCCCCCGCAGCGGCCTCCCCCGCGGCGGACGTGTCGGGAGCCTTGGCTTTCGCGGCCCCATCGTGCCGGTGAGCGCGCCTCTCGGCGTGCTGACGGGCCTTGTGCCGGGCGGCGTACACGTCGACGTACTCCTGTCCGGACAGTTTCATGATCTCGTAGATGATCTCGTCCGTGACCGCCCTGAGGACTAGCCCGTCGCTCTCCATGCCGTAGTAGCGGGAGAAGTCAAGCGGCTTGCCGAACCGCACTCCCGGCCGAACCCTGAGCCGCGGGGTGATCCTGCCAGGCGGCTGGAACTCAAAGCCCCCGATCATCGCGCACGGGATCACCGGCGCTTGCGCCTCGAGCGCGAGCCGGGCGACGCCGGTCTTGCCGCGGAACAGGCGGCCATCCGGGGTCCTGGTTCCCTCCGGGTAGATACCGAGCAGCTGGCCGCTGGCTAGGACCCGCAGCCCCGTCGCGAGCGCCCGCTCACTCGCCTCGCCACCCGATCTGTCGACCGGGATCTGCCCGACTCCGCTGAAGAACGCCCTGCTGAATAGGCCCTTGATGCCGCGCCCAGTGAAGTACTCGGATTTGGCCAGGAAAACTACCTTGCGCGGAAGCGGCAGCGGCGCGAAGAAGTGGTCTGAGAAGGACAGGTGGTTGCTGGCCAGGATCGCCGGTCCGGTCCGGGGAACGTGCTCAGCGCCCTCCGCCCAGGGCCGGAACAGCCGCAGGAACGGGGCCAGCACCGCCTTGACCACCCAGTAGAACATGCGTCAAATGATCCCACGCAAACGCCGCTGCGCGAACACTTAAGCCCTGTTCAATCGGCACTGGACGCTGACCAGGCACCTGTCGCCCGTGAGCATCGGGCCGCCGCCTGCAGAACATGATGCGACATGCGACGATTCGGGGATACACATAGCGAGCCGCTGGGAAGGACGCAGCCATGACAGTACTGCCGGGCGCGGAGCCCTACAGCCACGAGGGCGGTCCAACGGGCGTCCTGCTCTGCCACGGGTTCACCGGCTGCCCCCAGTCGCTGCGCCCGTGGGCGGAATACCTCGCGTCCGAGGGCCTGACCGTAAGCCTGCCGAGGCTGCCCGGCCACGGAACCACGTGGCAGGAGATGAACCGGACTAGGTGGGAGGACTGGTACGCCGAGGTTGACCGGGCATTCGGCGAACTCCAGGCGGCGACGACCGAGATCTTCGTCATGGGCCTGTCGATGGGCGCCTGCCTCGCCCTGCGGCTGGCCGAATTGAACGGTGCGGCGGTATCTGGCCTGGTCCTGGTGAATCCGTCAATCACGGCCGACACCAAGCTGTTCCTGCTCGCGCCCGTGCTGAAGGTATTTGTTCCGTCGCTCAAGGGCGTCGGCAGCGACATCAAGAAGGAAGGTGTCACCGAACTCGCCTACGACCGCACGCCGACGCGGGCCGCGGCCACGCTTCCTGCCCTGTGGAAGGTCACCCAGGGGGACCTGAAAAGGCTCTCGGCGCCGACGCTCGTCTATCACAGCGCCGAGGACCACATCGTCGGTCCCGCCAGCTTGGCGATTCTGCGCAAGGCGCTGCCGGCCACCCAGCTGGAGGTCAGGCCGTGCCCGAACAGCTACCACGTGGCGACCCTGGACAACGACGCAGAAGCCATCTTCGCGGGCAGCCTGGATTTCGTTCGATCGCACAGCCATGCGGGAAAGGAATGATTGGATGGATGCTGGCGGGCATACGCGGCAGACGAGACTAGGCATGGTCGGGCGACGACGCTGGGGGCACCGTGGGGCGCGACGCGAGTAGGGATCAAGACGGCGACCAGGCCGCCTGGCGGGATCTGGTCGCCCGGCTCGAGCTGCCGCCAGCCGTCGATCCAGCGAACCCGCCGTGGCCCGATCGGGAGAACCTGAATCCCGCCACCTGGCCGACCGAGGCCAGCCGGCCGGCGTCGGAACCGGCGTCGGAACCGGAGTCGGAAGCCGACCGCAGCCATGGCGCCGTCGGGCGGTCAGCTGCGGGCAAGAACCCGAACCCCGCAGATGAACCGGGCCCAGGCGAAGAATCTGGCCCGCGCATGGACTCTGCCTCGCGGATACAACCCCCTGCCACCCACGGCCGTGTCATCAAGCCAGTCCGATCGGCGCGGTACTCCATACCCCCCGACGGGCAGTCGCCAGGGACGGCCGACGAGGTTATCGGCCGGGTCAATGTGCCGGGGGGCAGGGGCATCCCGCCCGAGAGGGACCTCGCGTCCGGTTGGAACTTCCGCGCAATTTCCAGGCCCGCCGACGAGGTTCCCGCGAGCGGCAACCCGAGCCAGGCAGGCACGCACGCTGATCTCGGCTGGCTGGAGCCCGACGACGAAGTCCAGAACGGCGACGACCGCTATATCCCGCCGACTGTGCCGCCGCTGCCGAAGCTCGATCCGGTCGCGCGCGGTGCCTGGACGGCGCTGTTCGGCGGGCCAGGCTATCTGTTGATCGCGACGACGCTGAGCTGGCAGATTCCGGGCTGGGCTGAACTCGCGGCCATTATCGCCTTCGTGGCGGGGTTCGTGGTGCTCGTGTCCCGGCTAGGAGACGGCCCGTCCCGGCGAGACGGGCCCGATCAGGGCGCCGTGGTCTTAGTCCCGCCCGCGGCAACCTAGCGGTGCCTGGCCAGGTCGGCCGCCCCGATCATCCCGGCATCGGGTCCAAGCTCCGCGAGCACAACCGACGCATGAGGCCGGTATTGCCGACCGGTCAGCCCGTCTTCGAAGGCCGCCCTGGTCTGACCGATCAGCAGGTCACCGGCCTCCGATACGCCGCCGCCGAGCACGAAACAGCTGGGGTCGAGAATCGCGGCCATATCCGCCAGCCCCTCCCCCAGCCACCGGCCGATGATGTCGAAGCAGCGCAACGCGGCGGCGTCACCCTCCCGCGCGGCGGTCATGACCTCCGGCCCGGTGATGCCTTCCGGTGTTCCGCCAGAGAGCTGCAGCAGCCGGACCGCCGCTCCGGGGGAACGCCTGGCAAAGTCGCGCGCCTCGGCGACCAGCGCGCTGCCGCTCGCGTACTGCTCCCAGCAGCCTCGGTTGCCGCAGCCGCAGAGCCTGCCGTCTGGCACGACCCGGTAGTGACCGGGCTCGCCGGCCATCCCCCAACGGCCGCGGTAGAGCTCGCCGTTCAGCACCAGTGCGCCGCCGATGCCGGTCCCGATTGTGATCATCATTAGGTGATCATGGCCTCGCCCGGCACCGAGCTTTGCCTCGGCCCACGCCGCCGCGTTGGCGTCGTTCTCGACCACGACCGGGCGGCCGGTACGATCCTCGACTTGCCGCGCTACCGGCTCGTTGCGCCAGGCCAGGTTGGGCGCGAACACGACCGACGAGCGGCTCTCCTCGACAAAGCCCGCCGCCCCGATGCCGACAGCCTCGATTTCATGCCTCGGCAGGAGTTCCCTGACCGCCTCGCTGATCACCTCGATGGTCCGGGCTGCGTTAGCGGCCGGAGTCGGCCGCTTGACCATCTCGATAATTGCGCCCTTCTCATCGACCACACCCGCGGCAATCTTGGTGCCGCCGACGTCAACCCCGATGGTCAGGCTCATCCCTCAGGGTCTTTCGCTCGGATCGTCGGCGGGCTTGACGGCCGGTGGCTGGGGCCGCTCAGCGGCAGGTACGTCGGCGATAGGCACCCCGGCAGCTGGCTGCGGCTGCGGAGAAGCCGAGCCCGGCGACTCCGGCGCCGGCTGGGACGGCTCAGATGCCGGCCCGGACGGCTCAGATGCCGGCCGGGACGGCTCAGATGCCGGCCGGGGCGGCGCTGGCTCGCCCGGACGGTACGACAGGATCGAGTCAAGGCCTGCGAACGCGTCGCGCATCGCGCCTGCCATGAAGTCGGCCGCGTCGGACAGCCTCGGTCCGCCGCGGACATCGGCACCGGCGCGGGCTTGAGCGAGCCGGCGGGCGGCGCGGCAAACCGGGCACCAGGCGCACTCAGGCGCTTCATCCGCGGCGTGCGGAGGCTCCGTCGTGGCCGTGGCCCAGGTGTCGGCCGGATCGTCGCCTGACCCGCGAAACGCCTTCTTGACCTGGTCGCCGAGCTCGTCGCGCATGTTTCTCGCGCTTTTCCTGATCAGCCAGCGCTGAATCTCGCTGGTGAGGCCGGCTGCACGCTGCTCCCACGACCCGCCGGGCCCGGTACTGCCGCGCTGGGGCCCGCCTGATCGGCTGCGACCCTGCTGACCGCTACCCCGCTGGTCGCCGCCCTGCTCGCTGCTGCGCTGACCATCGGCCGGCTGGCCCCTGCCCGACGGCTCCGTCATTTGCTACCACCACTCTCGCCGATGGCCTGCTGCACCCGGCTTCTGAGGCCCTTCAACGCCGCATCGATGATCGTCTTCTCGGCTCGCCGCTTCAGCATCCCGATCATCGGTATGGCCAGGCCGACCGCGAGCTCGTACGTCACACTAGTCGCGGTCCCGGACTCATCGAGCCGGTACGCACCCGACATTTCCGATACGGCTGTACCGCGCCTGACCAGCTCCCAGCGAACCTGCTCATCGCCTTGCCAGGTGTAGCCCAGGGTGTAGCTGTCCTTGATCACTCCGGCGTCGATGGTGAAGCGCACCTGCTCGGCGCGGCCGTCCTGTCCTGCCTGGACCACCTCGGCGGACCGAACTCCAGTGGCCCACTGCGGGTACGCACCGAAGTCCGCGATTACCGCCATGACGACCGACCGTGGCGCTTCGATCGTCATGGTCGAGCTAGTCTTGTCGGTCATTCTCGGAGCGTACCGCTACCACTGCAAGACGTACGGAGTGCCACTCGCCCTGAAATGGCCGACGTTGACGCACTGCGTGCTGCCGATGGTCAGCCGGTCGACCAGCGGCTGGTGGACATGGCCAAAGAGCAGGTAGCGCGGCTGGGTCCGGTGCACGGCGTCGAGCAGCGCCTGGCTACCGCGTTCCATTCGCTGGGCGACCGTGTCGAAGAGCAGCTCGGGCACTTCTGGCGGGATATGAGCGCACAGCACGTCGACCGCGCCAACGGCCTCGACCTTGGCGGCGAACGCGTCGTCGTCGATCTCATTCGGCGTCCGGTAGACCGAGCGCAGACCGCCGCCAACGAAACCGAAGGTGAGGCCGCCGATCTCGACGCGGCCGCCGTCGAGCACCTGATGGCCGGCCCGCAGGTGATCGGCCCACAGGCGCGGGATGTCGACGTTGCCGTAGGTCAGGTAGGCCGGGGTCGGCATCGCATCGAACAGTTCGGCGTACTGCGCGGCGACGGCCGCGTTGATGGTCGCGGCCGGCTCGCCTGGCAGCGAAGCCGAGAGCCCGGACGAGAACTCACGCGCCGCGTCGAACTGCTGCGCCGTCCGCAGTGCGATGAACTCGCGCGCGGCCTGAGCGCCGAACAAGTCGGCGAAGATCCCGCGCGAATGGTCCGCGTAGTCGAGGAAGAGCAGCAGATCGCCGAGGCAGATCAGCGCGTCCGCACCGTCGCAGGCACGGCGGAGCGCGTCGGTCCTGCCGTGCACATCGCTGATCACGTGCACCCGCATTGACCAACAATAAGCAGATCATCCTAAGGCCAGCCAGGCCACCCGAGGTCGGTGCACTTGGTTACTCGCGATACCGTCCACAAAGATCGGTAAACGAGTGTGGAGATGGCAGGAGGCGCGTTGCGCGAGTTCAGCATTCCGGCCATGGCCGAGATCCCAGCCACGGCCACTCTCACCGACGTCGTCGCCGACCGCGCCAGCCGCGCACCCGACGCCGTCGTCATGCGCAGGCGCGAGACGGCGGGCCAATGGGCGGACGTGACTGCCCGGCAGTTCAGCGACGAGGTCCGCGCCCTGGCCAAGGGCCTGATCGCGGCCGGGGTCGGGCCAGACGACCGGGTCGGCCTGATGGCGCGAACCAGCTACCTCTGGACTCTCATCGACTATGCGGTCTGGTCCGTCGGCGCGATCACCGTGCCGGTCTACGAGACGTCCTCGACCGAGCAGGTCGAGTGGATCCTGTCCAACTCAGGGTCGCGCGGCGTCTTCGCCGAAAGCGACGCGCATGCCGCCATGATTACCAGTGTCAAAGGCAATCTCCCCGACCTGGAGAACATCTGGCTGATCGACACGATCGGCGTCGTCACGGCGGCTGGCACTGACGTCAGCGACAGTGAACTCGAGCAGCGCATGGCCGGCCGCACCGCGGATCACCTCGCCACGATCATCTATACCTCTGGCACAACCGGGCCTCCGAAGGGCTGCGAGCTGACCCACCGCAACCTGCTGTCCGGCGCCCGCAACGCGGTCGCGGGCGCCCTGCACGAGCTATTCGAGTTTTCCGGTTCGTCAACGTTGCTGTTCCTGCCGCTCGCGCACTCCTTCGCCCGCATCATCCAGGTTGCCTGCATCGAGGGCGGAGCGATCCTCGATCACTGGGAGGACTCATCAACGCTTGCGCAAGCCCTCCCGGAGACCAGGCCAGCGTTCCTGCTTGCCGTGCCCCGGGTTTTCGAGAAGGTCTACAACTCCGCGCAACAGCAGGCCGCCGTCAGCGTCGTCAAGAGCAGGATCTTCCGGGCCGCAGCCGATACCGCCATCGCCTTCAGCCGGGCGCAGTCCGATTCGCTTGCGGGTGGCTCCGGGCGCCGGGGCGCGGGTCAGGGCCTGAAGCTCAGGCACGCGCTGTTCGACCGCCTCGTCTACAGCAGGCTGCGTGCGGCGGTGGGCGGACGGGTTAAGTTCGCTATCTCGGGTGGAGCCCCGCTCGGCGAGCGACTCGGCCACTTCTTCCGCGGGGCCGGCATCACGGTGCTCGAGGGCTACGGGCTGACCGAGACTTCAGCCGCGGCCATGGTGAACAGGCCGAGCCGCAACAAGATCGGTACCGTCGGCCTGCCGATCCCCGGCACCGCAGTCCGGATCGCCGACGACGGCGAGATCCTCATCCGCGGCCCGATCGTGTTCCGCGGCTACTGGCGGAACGACGAGGCCACCGCCGAGGCACTGGACTCCGACGGCTGGTTGCACACCGGTGACATCGGCTCGCTGGACAACGAGGGCTTCCTGACGGTGTCGGGGCGCAAGAAGGAACTCATCGTCACGGCAGGCGGCAAGAACGTCGCTCCCGCGGTCCTGGAGGACCGGCTCCGGGCTCACCGCCTGATCAGCCAGACCATGGTCGTCGGCGACAACCGCCCGTTCATCGCCTGCCTGATCACGCTCGACACCGACGCTCTTGACTTCTGGAAGCAGCAGCACGGCAAGCCCGCCGGCGCCACGCCAGCCGACCTGGCCGATGACCCCGAGCTGATCGCGGAGATCCAGGACGCCGTCGATGACGCCAACAAGGCAGTGTCGCGGGCCGAGTCGATCCGCAAGTTCAGGATTCTGAGCTCGGACTTCACCGAGGCCAGCGGTCATCTGACGCCATCGCTAAAGGTGAAGCGGAACGTCGTGAGCAAGGACTTCGCACAGGAGATCGAGACCCTCTACGCTCGCGGGTAGCGCGCGCCGGACGCGATAGGTCAGCCGGCCAGGATCTCGTCCAGCCGGCCGGTAACAATGTCCCAGCGCCACTCCCGATCGACCCACGCGACGCCCTTCTCCCCCATGGTCGCCGCGCCCGGCGGATCGCTAAGCAGCTGGATCAGGCGCTCCGCCAGCCCGGCTGGATCGTGACCGCTGACCACGTAACCGGTCTCGCCTGGCAGGATCGCATCCGGTGCTCCGCCTGAGTCACCGCCGATCACGGGCAAGCCGGTTGCCGATGCCTCCAGGTAGACGATGCCGAGGCCCTCGACGTCCAGACCGCGGCGCCTGGTGCGGCACGGCATCGCGAAGATCGTCCCCGCGTCGTAGTACGCGGGGAGGTCCTCCCACCGCACAGGCCCAGCGAAGATCACCGAGTCAGCAACCTGCTCGCGTCGCGCCAGCCTGCGCAGGTTACTCGCGTACTTGCCGCCGCCCACGAGCAGCAGGACCGGCCGCGCCGCCGCGTCGCTGCCAGCCGCTACGCCGCGCTCCTGCGCGGGCAGCCCGTCGCCCAGCCCGGCGAGTACCCGGGGCCAGGCCCGGATCAGCGTGTCCTGGCCCTTGCGCGGCACCATCCGGGAGACGCACAGGACAACCGGGGCTGCCGGCGCGATCCCGAGACGCTCCCTGATCGCGGCCCCCCCGGCACCCGGCCGGAACGACTCGTTGTCGACCCCGGGCGCCAGCCGGACTAGCCGGGCGGCAGCCGCCGGATTCAGCGCCCTGACTAGCCGGATCCTGAAGTACTCGCCGAGATAGGTCAGCACGTCGACGTGATCGCCGATCCGCCTCAACAGGGCTCTGGCGCCGGGCAACGCGGCCCAGCCGGACTCATGTCCGTGGGTCAGCGCCACGATCCTGCGCGCGCCCGCCCGCCGAAGGGCGGGTGCCAGCAGGCCGAGCGGCGCCGCCGCGCCGAAGAGCACCGTGTCGCAGCCATGCTCGGCCAGGATTGCCCTGGCCCGCCTCGCCACGGACGGCACGGGAAGCATGAGCGACGTCGGATGCCGCATGACCGGGAACGGCTGCCTCGCGTCGAACTCGGCAGCGCCGCGCCAGGCAGGCGCGTAGACCACGACCCGCCCGGACGGCAGCCGGGTCGCGAGCGCATGCACGAACGACTGAATACCGCCGCTGCGCGGCGGGAAGTCGTTGGTGATGATCAGGATCTTCGGCATACGGATGGCTACCTTACCCATCGGCGTCAGGTATGCAGCGTGAACTGCCACCCGGGGACATATTCGGCCGTCGTCAGCCCGAGTCGCTCGCATACCGCGACCCGCTCAGGTGAGTCACCCCACGACTCGACCGTGACGCTCGCCGTCCGGGCGGCCGCCAGGGCCGCCTCGAGCAGCGCCTGATAGCCCCCGGCGTCCCGGTGGGCACGGACCAGGCCAGGGGCGTCGATCAGGCCGCTAGCTGGCTCGACGCGGCAGACGCCGATCGTCGTGCCCGCGCTGCGCAGCCCGAGTGTCGCCGTTCCGGGCGGCAGGTCGAGCGGCCACTGCCGGGGTGTCTTGTGGCCCCACTGACCGCGGAAGGCCTCGGTCCATAGCTCAGCGGATTCCTGTTCAACCGCGAGCGGACCAACCACGTGATCGGGTTCCTCCTGGCGGGGCCGTCCGCTCGCACTGCCGCCGGCAGCTCGCGCGCGGCCTTCAAGCCTCCGGTATCCCCACTGCCTGGTGAAGCCCAGCGCAGACAGGTCAGCGCCGCTGTGCGCCCAGACGAGGTCGGACCCGGCCTGCCGCCCGGCGGCCAGCAGCGCCTCGGCCTGCTCAGCGTCGGCGGCCACGCCCTCGGCTACAGTTCGTCCTTCGGTGCTCACGCCGAAGACGACGGCAGGCGATGCCATGGCTAGGGCCTTCCTCATTTCCGGCTCGCCGCCGGAATGTGCTACGGCATTCCGGCTCGCCGCCGGACTGTGCTACGGCCGGACGGCGCCGTCTAGGTTCGACAGGTACCAGCCGGCCAGCTGGATCTTCTCGACGTTCTGGCCGGGAACAGGCGCGTCTATCAGCCAGCCGCCGCCCACATATATGCCGACGTGCGTGTTGCCGGCGAAGCCGAGAATGTCGCCTGGATGGAGGTAGCTGGTCGTGAACGCACCCGACGAGGTGTGCAGCGGGACCCCGGGAAGCGACGCCATCTGGTCGTAGCTGACCCTGGGGATGGAGATCCCCGCGTACCCCCACGCCGACATCGTCAGGCCTGAGCAGTCATAGCCAGCGTTGCATGGCCCAGTTCCGCCGTACACGTATGGGCAGTTAAGCTGGTTATAGGCGAAGGAAACGGCCTTCTGGGCCTGGGTCGAAGTCGGCCCGTGGTAGCCGCCGCCACCGCCTCCGCCGCCGGGTCCCGTGCCCGTCCGCTGCGGCGGCGCCAGCTGGGCAAGCAGCGCCTCCGCCTGCTGCTTCAGCGTGTTGAGCACCGCGATCCGCTTGGCGAGCGAATGCTTCAGGTGCAGGATCGCGGCGTGCGCCTGGGTCGCGGCCTGCTGGGCGTTCAGCAGCTGACGGCTGGCGGACCGGTACTGGTTGATCTGAGCGCTGTTGGCGATCGACAGCTCGGTCAGGATCGCCGACTCGTCGAGTACCTGCTGCGGGGACGCCGAGGTCAGCAGCGCTACCGGTGACGACGCGCCGCCGCGCTCGTAGGCGACGGCGGCCAGCCTGCCGATCTGCAGCCGCATCGCGTCGAAGTTGGCGCGGTATCTCGCGGTCTCCTTGTCGAGCACCTTGAGCCGCTGGTCGGCCACCGAAAGTTGCTGCAGGACCTGGTCATACTGCTGACCAAGTCGGGCCGCCTTGGTGTTCAGCGCGGCGAGCCTCGCCTTCACCTGCGCCACCGTCGGCTGCGGAAGAGCGCCCGCCGAGCCGCCGATGCCTGCGACGGCAGCGACCGTGGCGACGCCGATGGCGATCAGCCAGCCGCGCCGAAGCCGGCCCGTTAGCGTGGCGGCCTTCTTGCCGCCGGTGACGTCGCGAGCGGCATCGGCCTCGCAAGCACCTGTGCTACTGCGATGAGGTCTGACTCTGCGAACTGACTGCGGCGTACGCACGCGCCAGACACGCTCCTTCTCCCACAGTCACCTGCCGAGTCGGCTTACGGGCCCCGGGCCGTGGCAACTGCCCGTCGGCACTGACCTGAGGTCAGACCGATGCACCCCGGGGGTTCGCTCGCGCCCGCCTGAGCGGTTGCCTGCGACCTTCCGTGGGCTCCCGATTCGCCTGCTGACCTCGCGGCCAGACTGAAGTACTCGGTAGCGGCCCACCGCCGCCGCTCTTGACACGGCTGCCAAGCGATCGGCTTGCTGAGCCAGACTAGTGAGCGCGGATAGCGCATTCAACCACTTCGCGCACTCTCGCAACAGTTTTGCGCCGGCCCGCTCACCGCGCAGACCCCCGGCCGGGCGCCCGGCGGCGCGTTTTACCGGCCCTCCCAGCCGCCCCCGGCCAGCCGACCGCGCCGGTGTCCGCGCGCGGCTCACCCCGGCGACAACGTGGGCGCGACACTGTCGTTGGAGCGACAGCATGGCGCCCACGTTGCGGGCGGGTTGGGCCGGGCGGGTTGGGCCGGGCGGGTTGGGCCGGGCGTGCTCGGCGTGGCGATGCCCGATCTCGGCCAGTGTCAGTGGCTGGTCATAGCGTGTCCTTGTGAGGGCACCGGTCCAGACTCACCCGCCGCTTGCCGGCGGAGAGCCAGCGACGCCAGCGAGGGCTCGCGCGCTGGATGCCGGGCTCGCGGAGGCCCAGCTCGCCGACGCTGGGCTCTCCGAGGGCGGGATCCCCGAGGCCGGGCTCGCCGACGCCGGCCTCTCCGAGGGCGGGCTCTCCGAGGGCGGGCTCTCCGAGGCCGGGCTCGCCGATGCCGGGCTCGCGGAACCGGGGCTCGCGGAGTCCGGCGCGCACGAGGACGACCTGCGGACGGAACGCTTCGCGGGAGATGGCCAGCACAGCCGCCTGCTGTCGGGCTTGCTGCCCGGCGGGTCGTTCCTGCCGCCGGGACACCTGGTCGTCGTCGACGTCGAGACGACCGGCTGGCTTGCCGACGCGGCGGGCATCACCGAGATCGGGGCCGTCAGGCTCAGCCCTGGCCGGCCAGCGGCCGAGTTCTCCGCGCTGGTCAATCCCGGCAGGCCGATCCCCGCTGCCATCTCTGAGCTCACCGGAATCACTGACGCCATGGTCAGCGACGCGCCCCCGATCGCCGAGGTGCTCCCGGCCTTCCTCGACTTCGCCCGGGCCGGCGTCATCGTCGCGCACAACGCCCCGTTCGACCTCGGTTTCCTGGCCGCCGCTGCCGCCGAGTGCGGGATCTCCTGGCCGCGGCGGGCAGTGATCGATACGGCAGTGCTCTCCCGCTTGCTGCTGAGCCAGAGCGACGTTCCCGACCACAGGCTGGCCACGCTTTCCTGGCACTTCGATGCCAGGACCGCACCGCGTCACCGCGCGCTCGCGGACGCCAGGGCCACTGCCGTAGTGCTGAAAGGCCTGCTCGGGCTGCTCGCCAGCGGGCCAAGGCCGGCTCCGGGTCCCGCGGTCTACCGGCCGCCGGCCGCCAGGGGCGTGGTGCCCGCGATCGATGCAGCGCCGAGCCGATACGATGTCGCCGCAGCAGGCACGCGTGTTTCCGGGACTCAGGAGGCGGCTATGGTCACCGCGATTGTTCTGATCAAGGCCGATGTCGCGCGCATTCCTGAGACGGCCGAAGCGATAGCCCAGATCGAGCAGGTCAGCGAGGTCTACTCGGTGACCGGGGAGTTCGACTTGGTGGCGATGGTCAGGGTGCGCGGCCACGAGGAACTGGGCGACGTCATCCCAGGGACAGTGAACAAGGTTCCCGGCGTCACGCACACCGAGACGCACATCGCGTTCCGCACCTACTCACGGCATGACCTCGATGCCATGTTCTCAATCGGCTACTCAGCGGCTTCCTGAGCGATGCGGGCGGCCATGGCGGCCGCTACGCGGGCGGTAAGCTCGCCATCCGTTTGCTGGCCTGTGTCCAGCGGTCGAGCAGCGCAGCGGCCGCTCCGGAGTCCACCGCTGCCGCCGCCCTGGCATAACCATCCGCCAGCGCCTCGGACAGCCGCGCTGGCTCAGCAGCGCCGGACTCGGCGACCAGCGCCGCGCCAGCGTTCAGCAATACCGTCTCGCGCACCGGGCCGCGCTCGCCAGCCAGCACCGAGCGGACGACCGCTGCGTTGTGGTCGGGCTCGCCGCCCCGCAGGTCAGCCGGCTCGCTCCGCGGAATGCCGATCGTCAGGGGGTCGAACCTGGTCTGTGATACCTCGCCTGCCCGCACCACCCAGACGGTCGACGGCGCGGTCGTCGTCAGCTCGTCGAGCCCGTCGTCACCATGGAAGACCAGCGCCGAGCAGCCCCGTCCGGCGAGCACGCCGGCCAGCACCGGACCCATTCGCGGGTCGGCGACGCCGACGGCCTGAGCCTGGGGCCGCGCTGGGTTCGCGACCGGGCCGAGGAAGTTGAAGACCGTCGGCACGCCGAGTTCGCGGCGCGGGACAGCCGTGTGCCGGAGGGCCGGATGGTACAGCGGGGCGAACAGGAAGACCATGCCGGTCTCCTGGGCGAGCTTCTCCGTGGCCGCGGGTGGCAGGTCGATCACGACGCCAAGCGCTTCGAGCACGTCGGCCGCGCCGCAGGCCGACGACGCCGCGCGGTTGCCGTGCTTGACCACCCGCGCGCCGGCCGCGGCGGCGACGATCGCGCCCATCGTCGAGATGTTCACCGTGCGGGCCCGGTCCCCGCCGGTACCGACGAGGTCGGTCAGGCGGCCGGGAATGCTGAGCGGCGCGGCGAGGCGGAGCATCGCCGACGCGAGCCCGTCTACCTCGGCCGGGGTCTCGCCTTTCATCCGCAGCGCGATGCCGAAGCCCGCGATCTGGGCGGGCGTCGCGGCGCCATCCATGATCTCGCTCATCGCCCAGCTAGCCGCGTCGGCAGTCAGCGACTCGCCCTTGATGAGCTGGCCGAGCAGCGCCGGCCAGGAGTGGGCTGCATTCATGGCTGGTTCCTCAAGTTTCCACTCGCTGGCAGTGCTTGCTCGCGGCGTGCTGGTCAGGTTGCGGTCAGGCAGTGGCGACCGGGGCACCAGCCGCGCGCTGGCGCATCAGGCCCGCCAGCGCCTCGGCCAGGGCGGCTGGATCGATCGGATGGCTGACCACGGCGTCGGCGCGGGACCAAGTCGCCAGCCAGCCATCATCCGCCCTGCCGATGATGAGCAGCACGGGCGGGCAGTTATGAATCTCGTCCTTGGCTTGCCGGCAGATGCCCATCCCGCCCGAGGGCTGTGCCTCGCCGTCGAGCACCATGACTTCGGCGCCTCCGGCGTCGAGCAGCCGGATCAGCGCGGGATGGGTGGCCACCTCGATAACCTCGGCCTCCGGCACATCGGGTGCGGGGCGCCGGCCGATGGCCAGCCGGACACGGGCCCGGGTGTCGGCATCGTGGCTATACACGACAACTTTCATAACTGGATGCTACCGACCTAGGGGGTCGTGGCGCGTTCCCCTACCGGGTGTCGTAATAATGGGGCCGTGACGTCAGCATCAGACACGGCCGTGGTGCCGCGCAC
>WNFI01298590.1_pt1 | contig 18764 bp, 18 predicted proteins | sample 5400471 | NCBI WGS metagenome assembly WNFI01 (sample SAMN13153348, study PRJNA577476) | soil metagenome | isolation source: 100 cm saprolite on Douglas fir-dominated hillslope | place: USA:California | collected 2013-09-17 | reverse complement strand
GGGTGGCGCGACCACGACCGTCTCCGGGCTCAATTCTCCTCGAACGTCCCCGATCTCAGTCGGTGGGATTCACCATCAGGCGCACCGTCACGCGGCGCAGCTTCGCGTGCTCGTTGCTCGCGGCCTCGAGCTGGCCCAACCCCACGGAGTGGATGCGGGCGATGTCCGCGCCGTTGCCGATCAGGTAGCGGCGCACCGATTCCACGCGTCGCTGGCTCAGTCCCACGTTGTAGTCGCGCGTCCCCGTGGGGTCGGTATACCCCTCGAGATCCACGCTGAGGTCCGGGTTCGTCTGCAGCTCCTTCACGACGCCCAGCAGCGCGGTCTGCGCGCCGTCCGACAGGTCGGCGCGGTCGAAGCCGAACTGCACATGCAGCGTCTCGACCACCGTACGCGTGTTGCGGCCGGTCCACAGGCGCGAGAGGCGCCCGTTGACATCCTCGGCGCGGCCGAACGCGGCATCGGCGCGGCCCTGGGCGACGCGGCCGGCCTCGCCGACCTCACGCACCGAGCCGTCCACGCGCGCGAAGCGCTCGTCCATCTGCGCCTGTTTCTGGCCGAACATGTCGTTGACCCAGCCCTTCGTCGCGCAGCCCGCCGTCGCCGCCGCAGCGAGCACGAGCGGCATGCTCCACATCACGATGCGTCTCATGGTCTGTCCTCCTGTCCGGAAGTCACGCAATGAGCGTCTGGAAATGCCGGGCCCGGCTGCAACGCGCGAGCCAAGCGCAAATGCGGGAGTTTTCGCGGCCGGCGGTGTCGCGCGCGTGCGCGGCCGTGACACTCGCGTCAGAGCGGTGACGGACGGGAGAACAGCCGCGAGGGACGAAAGTTTTTCCGTGCGCGGGCGTTCGCGGCGCGGCGGCCGACGCGGCCGACCTCGTCGGCGCGCAGCGCCGCCCCGACCCGCCCTTGACATCGCGGCCCTTTGATCGGACAGTGACGCGCACCGATGTTCCGAGCAGTTCGGACGCCCCGCGTATACGAGCACATCGTCGCGCAGATCGAGCGCGCGATTTACGAGGGCCGGCTCGCGCACGGCGACAAGCTTCCGCCCGAGCGCCAGCTCGTGCGCGAGTTCGGGGCCAGCCGCGTGGCCGTGCGCGAGGCGCTGCGCACGCTCGAGCATCGCGGCCTCGTCGAGGTGCGGCAGGGCTCCGCCGGCGGCTACTTCATCCGCGAGCTGGACGCCACGCTCGTCGTGCGCGACTTGTCGACGCTCTTCCGCCTCGGCCGCGTGTCGCTGGCGCAGGTGGCGGAGGCGCGGGCGCTGCTCGAGCCGGAGTCGGCGCGGCTGGCCGCCGCGCGCGCCACCGATCACGAGCTCAAGCGACTCGGCGAGTGCCTGGAGACGCGCACCGCGGCCGGTCTCACGTCGCCGCGACGGCGGGCGCTGGACGCCGAGTTCCACCGCCTGGTGGCGGCGGCCGCGCGCAATCCCGTACATGCAGCGGTGACGCACGCGCTCACCGCGCTCGAAGTCAAGGTCGTCGCCCAGAGCGTGGATCTCACGTCCGAAGACGACGCCGCCATCATCGCCGCCCATCTCCTGATCCACGACGCGATCGCCCGCCGCGACGGCGACGCGGCTCGCGCGGCCATGCACGCACACATCCTGGACGTCGAGCGCCGGCTCGCCCGCGGCGGCGTCGCGCGCGCCGCGTCCTGACCTTCGGGAGGCCGTCATGAGGTCACGCCGTGTCCTCGCCTCGCTCGCTGCCCTCGGCACGCTCGTCACCGCCGCGCCCTGCGCCGCGCAGGGGACGATTCGTGTCGGCGAGATCAACTCGTTCAGCGGGATCGGCGCGCCGTTCACCGGACCCTACCGCCAGGCCATCGAGATGGCGGTGGAGGAGGTCAACGCGAAGGGCGGCGTGCTGGGGCGGAAGCTCGAGGTCCTCTTCCGCGATGACAAGGGCCAGCCGGCCGAGGCCGTCAAGCACGCGCAGGAGCTGGTGGCGAGCGAGAAGGTGAGCCTCATCGCGGGCACCTTCCTGTCCAACGTCGGCCTCGCCGTCTCCGACTGGGCGAAGCAGAACAAGACGCTGTTCGTGGCCGCCGAGCCGCTCACCGAAGCCATCACGTGGTCCAAGGGCCACGACCACGTCTTCCGTGTGCGCCCGAACACGTACGAGCAGGGGCGCATGCTCGCCGAGAAGGCCGGCCGCATGAAGTACGCGAAGTGGGCCACCATCGGCCCCAACTACGAATACGGTAAGCGCGCGTGGGAGACATTCCGCGACCGGCTCAAGGAGCTGAAGCCGGATGTGCAGGTGGGGGGCGAGCACTGGCCGACGTTGGGCAAGCTCGAGGCCGGGCCTTTCGTGACGGCGATTCTCAATCAGAACCCCGAGGCTCTGTACGTCTCGCTCTTCGGCAGCGACTGGATCGCCTTCGTCCGCGAGGCCAAGAAGCGCGGGCTCTTCGACAAGACGTTCGTGGTCGGCATCCTGCTCGGCGAACCGGAGTACATCGACCCCCTGGGGCCCGAGGCGCCGGAGGGGATGCTCGTCACCGGCTACCCCTGGTACGACATCGCCGCGCCCGCGCACAAGGACTTCGTCGCGCGCTTCACGAAGAAGTACGACAAGAACCCCGTGCTCGGCTCGCTCGTCGGCTACGTCACCTATCTGTCCATCGTCGAGGCGATCCGCAAGGCGGGGTCGACCGACACCGACAAGCTCGTGGCCGCCTTCCGCGGCCTGAAGGTCGAGACGCCGATCGGGCCGATCAGCTACCGCGCTTCCGACGGGCAGTCGACGATGGGCGCGTGGGTCGGCACCACCAAGCTCGACGCCCGGCGTGGCGTCGGGATCATGGTGAACTACGAGTACGTGCCGGGTGAGAAAGTGCTGCCCTCCGACGACGACGTGAAGAAGCTCCGAAGCGGCAGCTGAGCCTGTCGTTCTTCCTCGTCCAGCTCCTCGCGGGGCTCGCGCACGCGATGGTCCTCTTCCTCATCGCGTCCGGGCTCTCGCTCATCTTTGGCGTCACCCGCATCGTCAACTTCGCGCACGGCTCCTTCTACATGCTCGCCGCCTACGTCGCCTACACGCTGGCGCCGGCGCTGCCGCTGGGCGCCGCGTCCTTCTACGTGGCGGTGGCGCTGTCCGCGCTCGCCGTGGGCGCGCTCGGCGCGCTGGTGGAGGTGGGCCTCCTGCGCCGCGTCTACCGCGCGCCCGAGCTCTACCAGCTCCTGCTCACCTTCGCGCTCGTGCTCGTCGTCTCCGACGTCGTCAAGCTGGTCTGGGGCAGCGAGAACAAGACGGGGCCGAGCGCGCCCGGGCTCGCCGGCGCCGTCCGCATCACGGGGCAGCTCGTGCCCACGTACGATCTCGCGCTCATCGCGCTCGGGCCCGCCGTGGCCGCGGCGCTCTGGTGGCTCTTCTATCGCACGCGCTGGGGCGTGCTCATTCGCGCGGCCACGCTCGACCGCGAGATGGTGGCGCTGCTCGGCGTCGATCAGGCGCGCCTCTTCACCGGCGTGTTCGCGCTTGGCTGCGGGCTGGCCGGCCTGGCCGGCGCGCTGCAGATTCCACGACAGGCGCTCACCACCGTCATGGACGCGGCCATCATCACGGAGGCCTTCGTGGTGGTCGTGGTGGGCGGCATGGGCTCCGTGCCGGGCGCGCTGCTGGCCGCCATCGTCATCGGCGTCATCGACGCCTTCGGCGTGCTCGTGCTGCCGCGGGCCTCGCTCGTGCTCACGTTGGCGCGGTCCGCGGGCGGCGCCATCGTGCTCGGCGGCGGCGTCGCGGTGCCCCGCTGGCTCGTCGTCGCCGCCGTCGCGGCCCTGGTGGCGCTGCCGCCACTGCTGCCCACGTTCTACGTCTGGGTGCTCGTCGAGATCCTCGCGTTCGCCCTGTTCGCGGCCAGTCTGCATCTGCTGATGGGCACGGGCGGCATGGTCTCGTTCGGCCACGCGGCGGCCTTCGGCCTCGGCGCCTACGGCGCGGCGCTGCTCGTGCAGTGGGCGAAGGCGCCGATGCTCGTCGCCTTCGCAGCGGCGCCGCTGGCGGCGGCCCTGGCAGCCGTCGTCATCGGCTTCTTCTGCGTGCGGCTCTCGTCGATCTACTTCGCGATGCTCACGCTGGCCGCAGCCCAGATCGCCTACGCGATCGTGCACCAGTGGTACGACGTGACGGGCGGCGACAACGGTCTCCTCGGCATCTGGCCCGCGCCGTGGCTCGCCTCGCCGATCCGCTATTACTATCTGGCGCTCGCCGCCTGCGGTGCCGGCCTGGCCGCCCTGGCCGCCGCGGACCGCGCGCCGTTCGGCCTCACGCTGCGGGCGGCGCGCGACCACGCGCGGCGCGCGGAGGCGGTCGGGATCGACGTGCGCGCGCACCAGTGGCTGGCCTTCGTCGTTGCCGGCTTCTTCGGTGGGCTGGCCGGCGGCACCTTCGCGTTCCTCAAGGGCAGCGTGTTCCCCGAGCTGCTGGCGGTGCCGGTCTCGGTGGAGCCGCTCGTGATGGTGCTTCTGGGCGGCGTGCATTCCCTCGCGGGCGCGCCCCTCGGCGCCGCGCTCTACAAGCTCCTCGACACCGTGGTGACGCGCTACACGGAATATTGGCAGCTCGTCCTCGGCGTCATCCTCCTGGTCCTCGTGCTCGTGTTCCCCCGCGGGATCCTCGGCGTGCTGGGGGCGCGCGAGCGTGGCTGAGCGCGCGGCCGTGCTGGAGGTGGACGGCGTGCGGCGCGCGTTCGGCGGCGTCCGCGCCGTCGATGGCGTGTCGTTCACCCTGGAGCGCGGCGAGATCCGCGCGCTCATTGGCCCCAACGGCGCCGGCAAGTCCACCTTCTTCAACATCCTCACCGGCCAGCTGCGTGCCGACGCCGGGCGCGTGCGCTGGCGCGGGCGCGAGATCGGCGGGCTGCCGCCGCACGCGATCTGGCGCCTGGGGATCAGCCGCACCTTCCAGATCACGGCCACCTTCGCCACGCTGACCGTGCTGGAGAACGTGCAGGTCGCGCGGCTGTCGCACGCGGGCCGCAGCCGCGCGCTGCTGACCCCCGCCGCGCGGCTGGAGGTGACGCCGTCGCGCGCGCTGCTCGCGCAGGTGGGGCTGGTCGCGCAGGCCGCGCGGCCGGCGGCGGTCCTCGCCTATGGCGATCTCAAGAAGCTGGAGCTCGCGATCGCGCTGGCCAACGATCCCGCGCTGCTGCTGCTCGACGAGCCGACGGCGGGGATGGCCCCCGGCGAGCGCGGCGCGCTGATGGCGCTGACGGCGCGGATCGCGCGCGAGCGCGGCCTCACCGTGCTGTTCACCGAGCACGACATGGACGTCGTCTTCGCGGTGGCCGAGCGGATCATGGTGCTCCACCAGGGCCGCGTGATCGCGGACGGCACGCCCGCCGCCGTGCGCGCCGACCGCGAGGTGCAGGCCGTGTACCTCGGCGAGGAGCCGTGATGCTCGAGCTGGCGGACGTCCACGCCGTCTACGGCCGCAGCCACGTGCTGCACGGCGTGAGCCTGCGCGCCGGGGAGGGCGAGGTGGTCTCGCTGCTCGGCCGCAACGGCGCCGGCAAGTCCACCACGCTCAAGGCGATCGTCGGGGTGGTCGAGGTGACCGCGGGCGCGATCCGCTTCGAGGGCCGCTCGCTGCGCGACGTGCCGACGCACCGCGTGGCCCGGCTCGGGATCGGCCTCGTGCCCGAGGACCGCCGGATCTTCGCGGACCTCAGCGTGCTCGAAAACCTCATGGTCGGCGCGCGGGCGGACGGCGGCTGGACGGTCGATCGCATCTTCGGCCTGTTTCCGAGGCTCGCCGGTCTCGCGCGCCAGCGCGGCGGCAGCCTCTCGGGGGGCGAGCAGCAGATGCTGACGATTGCGCGCACGCTGATGACCGGGCCCCGCCTGCTGCTGCTCGACGAGCCCTCGGAAGGGCTGGCGCCGGTGGTCGTGGCGGCGCTCGCCGACAACGTGGCCGCGCTCCGACGCCAGGGGCTCAGCATCCTCATGGCCGAGCAGAACGTGAAGTTCGCCCGCCGCCTCGCCGACCGCGCCTACATCATCGAAAAGGGTCAGATCCGCTTCGACGGAACGATGGCCGCCCTCGACGCCGACGAGTCCCTACGCCGCGCTTACCTCTCAGTCTGACCATCCGGTTGCAGGCGTCCCCCAGCGTCGTGACGAGTTTCCTCGTCCGGGCGCCCATTTACGACCGGGGGGCATCGTGGTACGAGACTTGCCAATACTTGGCGATGATGACGGTCGATGGTGGGCGGAGCACCCCCGTGAAGGTATCCGTCGTGATCCCCACCTACAACCGTGCCCGCGTGGTGGGCGAGGCGATCGACAGCGCCCTCGCGCAGACCCACGACCGCCTCGAAATCATCGTCGTCGACGACGGGTCCACCGACGACACCGCGGAGCGCGTCGGCCGCCGGCGCGACCCGCGCCTGCGCTACGTGCGCCGGGAGCACGCCGGCGTGTCCTCCGCGCGCAACACGGGCATCGCCGCCGCCACCGGCGACCTCGTCTCCTTCCTGGACTCCGACGACCTGTGGAAGCCCGAGAAGATCGAGACCGAGGTCGCGGCGCTGGCCCGACATCCGGAGGTCGGCGGCGTCTTCAGCGACCTCGAAAAGCGCGAGGGCGCCACCGTCGTGCCCTCGTTCATGCGCCGCACGCGCGTGTTCTCGCGGCTGCTCGGCGGCCGCGCCTTTCCGGAGGGATTGCTGCTGCCGTCGCGGGCGCTGTACCTGTGCCTGCTCGAGGAGATCCCCATCAAGACGCCCGCGCTCACGGTGCGGCGCAGTGCGCTCCAACGGGTGGGCGGCTTCGACGAGGGCTGGACCTCGTCGAAGGACTGGGAATTCCTGCTGCGCTTCGCCCGGCGCGAATCGCTGCTGTACGTCGATCGCCCGCTCGCCGTCATCCGCGTCTCGACGGACTCGCTGCGCCGCGCCGACCAGGAGCGCGGCGAGCTGACGATGCTGCGGCTGCTCGCCGCGGAGTATCGACGCCACTCCGATCCCGAGGCGCGCCGCGCCGCCGCCGCCGGCATCGTCGAGCGCGCCAAACATCTGAGCCGGTATTACCGCGACACCGGCCGGCGCCGCGACGCGATGCGCACGTGCCTGAGCGCCTTCCGCGTCGTCGGGGACGCCGAGCTGCTCCTGCGCGCGCTGATGGTCTGGGGTCCCGAGGATCCGCGCCGCTATCTCGCCAAGATGCTGTCGGCCCGGACGGGAAGCCTGCTGTGGTACGGCGTACTCTCCGGGGGCCTCGTCTGAGCCGCCTGCTCCAGGGCGCACTGCGCGCGCTGTACGGCCGCTACGTGCCCGAGCCCGTGAAGAACTCGCTGCGCCTGCAGCTCACGCTGCTGCGCCGCGATGTCGAGCCCGCGCGCGCGGCGCCGCCGACCGGCCGTGTCGTGGTGCTCGCCCCGCACATGGACGACGAGGTGTTCGGCTGCGGCGGCACGATGGCGCTCGCCGCCGACGCGGGCGCGCGGGTCACGTTCGTCTACGTGATGGACGGCAGCAAGGGCTATCCGGGCGCCCGTCTCGCCGGCCCATCCGATGCCGGGGCCGCGGCGGCGGAGGCCGAGCTCGTGTCGCGCCGCAAAGGCGAGGCGCACCACGCGGCCGCCGTGCTCGGCGTCAGCGACCTCGTCTTTCTCGATCGGCCCGACGGCGTGCTCGCGGTGGCCTGCTGGGGCTACGAAGTCTGGACGCCGCTCGTCGCCAACGCCGTGGTCGACATCACGGCGGCCGCGGAGCGCAAGCGGCTGGCCATGCGGGAGTTCCCGAGCCAGCAGGCGGAGTTCGACTACCCGCGCGCGATGCTCGGCCTCAACACGTACCGCTCGCTGCACCGCGGCCGCGCCCACGGGCTGGCCGAGGCCTTCCATGTCGCCGAGCTGGGCGTGTACCGCCGCCTGTTCGAGCTGATCGCGATCGGCCTGCGTCCCGCCGTCTAGGAAAATGGGGGGCCCCGGAACGCCCCGGCACAGCCGGGTCGCTCCTCTAAACCCCACACGCTCGTCGCGCCCCGGCGAAGCCGTGGCGCGCCTCGATTTGCCGACAGACTCCTAGGCTAGAGCGCCGGCGGTGTCCTGGGCGGTTGCGTCTTCACCTCCGATTTGACACACTCGCGCGACGGAGGCGCCCCGGCGATGACAACGCTCGTTCGCAACATCGGCACGCTCGTCAGCGGCGACATCGGCCGGCCGCTGCTCGATGCCGACTCGCTCGTCATCCGCGAGGGGCGCATCGCCGCCGTGGGCCGCGGGCTCGACGAGGACGCCGACACGGTGATCGACGCGCGCGGCACCACGGTGATGCCGGGGCTCATCGACTCGCACGTCCATCCCGTCTTCGGCGACTTCACGCCGCGCCAGCGCACGATCGATTTCATCGACTCGGGCATGAACGGCGGCGTCACGACGGCGATCTCGGCGGGCGAGGTGCACCTGCCGGGGCGGCCCAAGGACATCGTCGGCCTCAAGGCGCTCGCGATCGTGGCCGCGAAGTCGTACGCGAATTTCCGGCCGGGCGGCGTGAAGGTCCACGCGGGCGCGCCCATTCTGGAGCTCGGCATGACCGAGGGCGACTTCGCCGAGATGGCGGCCGCCGGCGTGCGCCTGGTCGGCGAGATCGGCCTCGGCTCCGTGAAGACGGGCAAGGACGCGGCCACATCAACGGGGGCACCACGTCGATGACGCCGGCGGAGATCGAGCGGCTCGTCGCCACCGACATGGCGCTCGAGATCGTGCAGTGCGGGAACATGAAGACGGCGCTCCACACGTTGCGCGTCGCGCGCGACGCGCGGGCCACGCACCGGCTGATCGTCGGCAACGACGCGCCGTCGGGCACGGGCGTGATCCCGCTCGGCGTGCTGCGCACGCTGAGCCTGCTGGCCGGCCTCGGCGGGCTGCCGCCGGCGGAGGCGATCGCGTGCGCCACCGGCAACACCGCGCGTGTGTATCGGCTCGACTGCGGCGTGATCGCCGCCGGCCGCGCCGCGGACCTCGTGATCTGCGACGCGCCGACCGGCTCGATTGCCGCCGACGCCCTCGGCGCGCTCGCCGCCGGCGACCTGCCGGGGATCTCGATGGTGCTCATCGACGGGCGGATCACGATCGGCCGAAGCCGCAACACGCCTCCCGCCGCGCGGGCGGCCGAGGTCGTCAAAGGGCTCGGACCCGCCGGGGCGGCGCACTAGTGCGCGTCCGTTCCTTTCGCGGCTACCGCTACGCCATCGGCCGCGAGCGCGAGATCAGCAAGATCGTGGCCCCGCCGTACGACCAGATCAGTCCCGAGGAGCAGGACGCGCTGTACGCGATGAGCCCCGCCAACATCGTCCGGCTGTCGTTCCCGAAGGACGACCACGGTGACGGGTACACGACGGCGCGCGCCACTCTCGAGGCGTGGCTGGCCGACGGCGTGTGGGGGCGCGAGGCGTCGCCAGCGGTCTATCCCTACCATCAGACGTATCGCGTCGCCGGCCGGGAGGTGACGCGCGTGGGTGTGGTCGCGCTCGGGCAGGTGACCGAGTACGCACGCGGCGAGGTGCTGCCACACGAGCGCGGCCGACCCGAGCGGCGCCTTGCTGGAGGCGTCGATCCCGCCCGGCGAGCCCATCGCGGAGGCGCGCGACCTCAAGGGCGAGCGGCATCGCCTCTGGCGCCTCACCGACGCGGCGGCCATCGCGCGCGTGCAGGGCGCCCTCGCCACCGCGCGCGTGATCATCGCCGACGGCCACCACCGCTACGAGACGGCCGTGGAGTACGCGCGCCGCCACCCCGGCGCCGACGACAAGCTGATGGCGTTCTTCAGCCTCGACGCGCCGGGGCTGACGATCTTTCCCAACCACCGGCTCGTGCATCACGTCGAGGGCTTCTCGCTCGGGCGCCTCGGCGAGGCCGCGCGCCGCTGGTTCGAGGTGGCGCCGCTCGCTGACCCGCTGGGGTTGTCGCCGACCAACCGTACGCTCGGCGTCGTCACCGCCGACGGCGCCGTCACCCTGACGCTGCGGCCCGAGGCGTTCGACGGGCTGCCGTGGCCCGCGGGCACGTCGCGCGCGTGGCGTGAGCTGGCCGTCTCGATCCTCCACGAGGGCGTGCTGAAGCCGCTCTGCGGTGTGACCGACGCGAAGCTCGACGCCAGGACGCACGTCGAGTACACGGCGGACCAGGCGGAGGCGGTGCGCCTCGCCCGCGCCGGGCGATATCAGGCGGCCTTCCTCATTGGGCCGACGACGCTGGACGAGCTCCAGGCGGTCGTCCGCGGCGGCGAGGTGCTGCCGCAGAAGTCGACGCACTTCTATCCGAAGCTCCTCGATGGGCTGGTGTTTCATCGTATTTAGCGTCGGAGCGGCTTCGCAGGGCCAATCCACTCAGGCTCGCCTCGGGCGCGACGCCCTGCGGCTTCGCACTGCGGCTCGACGTTCGGGCGGCAGTGCGTGAGGAGATTGAGAGCATGGTGAAGATCCGGAAGATAGTCACGGTCGTGGAGGAGATCCTGAGCGACGGCGGCCGCGAGGCCAGGCGCGCGGTGCGCAAGGCGGCGGCCGTGGTCGTGCTGGAGAACCCGTTCGCCGGGCGTTTCGTCGATGACCTCACGCCGCTCGTCGACGCCGGCGAGGAGCTGGGCGCATTGCTCGCCAAGAAGGCGACCGAGGCGCTCGGTGCGCCCGCCGAGTCGTATGGCAAGGCGGCCATCGTGGGCGAGCAGGGGGAGTACGAGCACGCGGCGGCGCTGCTGCATCCCAAGCTCGGCTCGCCGCTACGCGCGGCAGTGGGTGGTGGAAAAGCAATTATCCCGTCGGCGAAGAAGCTCGGCGGTCCCGGCACGACCATCGACGTCCCGCTGCACTTCAAGGACGCCGCCTTCGTGCGGACCCACTATGATGCGATGGAGGTGCGGCTGAACGACGCGCCGCGCGCCAACGAAATCCTGTTAGCCATCGTCGTCACCGACGGCGGCCGGCCCCACCCGCGCGTCGGCGGCCTCACCAAGGACGAAGCCAAGAAAGAGGACGGCCAGCGATGAAGTATGGTCTGCGCATCCCGTCGTTCGCGCTCGGTCCGAAGACGGCGACGCTGGACGAGATGGGCCGCTACCTGCGCCGCGCCGAGGATCTGAAGTTCGAGGCCGCGGTGACCATCGACCACCTGTTGCTCACGCCGCCGGCCTATGCCACCACGTGGCTCGAGCCCATCGCGGTGCTGTCGGCGCTGGCCGGCGTGACGCGCACGATCCGGCTCGGCACCATGGTGCTCGTGCTGCCGCTGCGCAATCCCGTCTATTTCGCCAAGGAGTGGGCGACGCTGGATCTGCTCTCCGGCGGCCGCTCGATCCTCGGCATCGGCGTCGGCTGGCACGAGGAAGAGTTCGAGCTCATGGGCGTGCCCTACAAGGAGCGCGGGCCGCGCATGAACGAGGCGATCGCCGCCGATCTGGATCGGCGGCGGCACGCAACCCTCGGAGAAGGTCTACGGCCAGACGGTGCCGAACATCGACCCCGTGCTCCGGCGCATCGCGAAGTACGCCGACACCTGGGTGCCGCACTCCTCGGCGACGCCCGAGATGGTGAAGGGCGACTGGGACAAGGTGCAGCGCTTCGCGCGCGAGGCCGGGCGCGATCCTGCGAGAATCGGGCGCGTGTACTCCAACTTCGTCTGGGTGCTCGGCAAGGGCGAGAAGCCGGAGTCGGCGATCCCGCACTTCTCCGTCTACTCCGGCATGGACCTCGACTACTGGAAGACCTACTACCTGCTCGGCACCGCGGACGAGGTGGCGGGCACGCGCGTCAAACGCGTCGAGGACCCACGGCTGCTCCGCGGCCGCGGCTGGTACGCGGACGACATCGTCCTGCCGCGCATGCTGCACGCGGCATTCGTCCGCAGCCCTCACGCCCATGCCGTGGTGCGGCGCATCGACGCCGCCCGCGCGCGCGGGCTCGACGGCGTCGTGGACGTCCTCGGTCCCGCGGACCTCGGCGCCGCTGCGCTCTCGCCGCGCCTGAGCGGTGGTGGCTTCACGTCCACCGCGTGGCCCGCGCTGGCGCGCGAGCCACGGTTCTGCGGCGAGGCGGTGGCCATGGTGGCCGCGACCTCCGCGTACGTGGCCGCCGACGGGGTGGAGCGCGTCGACGTGGACTACGACGTCAGGCCCGCGTGCGTGACGCTCGAGCAGGCGTGGCGCGACGACGCGGTCCTGTTCCGCCGCACCCATCGCCGCGGCGACGTCGAGGCGGCCTTCGCGGGCGCGGCCGTCGTCCTCAGCGAGGCCTTCACTCATGGCCGGCTCACGGCCTCGCCGCTGGAGCCGCGCGGCACCGTCGCCGCCTGGGACGGCGAGACGCTGACCGTCTGGGCCTCGAGCCAGACGCCGCGGATCATGCGCACCGCGCTGGCCACCTCGCTGCGGCTGGACGAGTCGCGCGTGCGCGTGATCGCGCCCGACGTCGGCGGCGGCTTCGGGCTGAAGATGCACGTCTTCCCCGAGGACGTGGCGGTGGCGACGCTGGCACGGCGCCTCGGCCGCCCCGTGAAGTGGATCGAGACGAGGCGCGAGAACCTCATGGCCGCCTCGCAGGCGCGCGAGCAGCGCGTGGAGGTGGACCTCGCCGCCGACACGAGCGGTCGCGTGCAGGCACTCAGGGCGCGCGTGGTGTCCGACGCCGGCGCATATCATATCTATCCGATCACCGGCATTCTCGAGGCGCTGGGCACCGCCAACATCCTGCCCGGCCCCTATTTGACGCCGACGTACGCGTTCGAGGCCATCGCGCTGGCCACGCACAAGCCGCCGCTCGGCGCCTATCGGGGCGTGGGCATGACGATGGGCGCGTTCGTGATGGAGCGGCTGCTGGATCTGCTGGCCGCACGCCTCGGGCTCGATCCCGCCGAGATCCGCCGTCGCAACCTGATCCCGCGCGAGGCCTACCCGCACGTCTCGCCGAGCGGGATGCGTTACGACAGCGGCGATTTTCCCAAGGCGCTCGAGCAGGCGCTCGCCGCCGCCGACTACGACGGCCTGCGCCGCGGGCAGGCCGCGGCGCGCGCACGCGGCAGGCTCGTGGGAATCGGCCTCGCGTGTTACACGGAGTACACCGGCATGGGCTCCGAAGTCTTCCGTGGACGCGGGATGGACGACGTGCCGGGCATCGAGGCGGCCAGCGTGCGCGTCGATCCCGACGGCAGCGTGCGGTGCACGACGAGCTTTCCCTCCCAGGGGCAGGGGCACGCGACGACGATCGCGCAGGTCATCGCGGATCGGCTGGGCGTGCCGCTCGATCGGGTGCGCGTGGAGCCGACGGACACACGGAGCGCGCCGCTGGGCAGCGGGACCTTCGGCAGCCGGGGTGCGGTCTCCATCGGGGGGACGGTCGTCGCGGCCACCGAGCGCTTGCGGCCGAAGATCCAGACGCTCGCCGCGCACCTGCTGGAGGCGTCGGCGGCCGACGTCGTGCTCGACGACGGTCACGCGCACGTGCGCGGCTTTCCGCAGCGCGCGATCACGCTGACCGACATCGCGCGCGCCGCGTACGCGCCCCCGGCCGGGTTGCCGCCCGGCATCGAGCCCGGGCTCGAGGCCACGGTGTCCTTCGATCCGCCGGGGCCGACCTTCTCCGGCGCGGTGCACGTCGCGCTGGTCGAGGTCGATCCCGACACCGGACGCGTCACGATCCCGCGCTACGTCGTGGTCGAAGATTGCGGACCGGTGGTGAACCCGACGATCGTCGAGGGCCAGATCCACGGCGCGGTGGTTCAAGGCATCGGCGAAGCGCTGCTCGAGCGGATCGTGCACGACGCGGCTGGGCAGCCGGTGACCGGCACGCTGATGGACTACGCGCTCCCCACGGCCGGTGACGCGCCGTCGTTCGAGATCGGCCACCTCGAGACGCCGTCGCCCGTGATGCCCGGCGGCATCAAGGGCATGGGTGAGGGCGGCACCATCGGCGCGCCCGCGGCCATCGCCAACGCCGTCGCCGACGCCGTCGCGCCGCTCGGCGTCGCGATCACCGCGCTGCCGATCGTCGCCGAGCGGCTCGCGCGCCCCCCCCATCACCCACAGAGAAAGGCCTGAGCGCTCATGGGCAAGCAGGATCTCGAGATCGCGCGCACCGTCACGCTCAAGCCGATCCAGGAGATCGGCGCCGCCGTGGGGCTGACACCGGCCGAGCTGGAGCCGTACGGCCTCCACAAGGCCAAGGTCGGCTGGCCTGCCATCGCGCGGCGCCGCGACCACCCCGACGGCGCGCTCGTGCTGGTGACCGCGATGACGCCGACGCCGGCGGGCGAGGGGAAGTCCACCACCACCGTCGGCCTCGCCGACGGATTGCGCCGTCTCGGCAAGCGCGCGGTCGTGGCGCTGCGCGAGCCCTCGCTCGGGCCCGTGTTCGGCATGAAGGGTGGCGCCACGGGCGGCGGTCACGCGCAGCTGGCGCCCATGGAGGACATCAACCTGCACTTCACCGGCGACATGCACGCCATCGGCGCCGCGCACAATCTGCTGGCCGCGATGCTCGACAACCATCTCACGCAGGGCAACGCGCTCGGCGTCGACACACGCCGCGTGCTGTGGAAGCGCGTGGTGGACATGAACGACCGCGCCCTGCGCAACATCGTGCTCGGGCTCGGCGGCCCGGCGCACGGCGTGCCGCGTGAGGGCGGCTTCGAGATCACGGTGGCCTCGGAGGTCATGGCCATCCTCTGCCTGTCCGCCGATCTCGTCGACTTCAAGGCCCGCGCCGGGCATGTGGTCGTGGCCGAGACCCCGGGCGGCGCGCCGGTGACCGCGGCCGACCTGCGCGCGGCGGGCGCGATGGCCGTGCTGATGAAGGACGCGATCAAGCCGAACCTCGTGCAGACGCTCGAGGGCACGCCGGCCCTCGTGCACGGCGGCCCCTTCGGCAACATCGCCCACGGGTGCAACTCGATCATCGCCACGCGCCTGGCCCTCAAGCTGGGTGAAATCGTCGTCACCGAGGCGGGCTTCGCGAGCGACCTCGGGGCCGAGAAGTTCATCGACATCAAGTGCCGCACGGCCGGGCTCGTGCCGTCGGTGGCCGTGGTGGTGGCCACCGTGCGCGCGCTCAAGATGCACGCCGGCGTGGCGCTGACGGAGCTGCCGGTGGAGGACGTGGCCGCCGTCCGGCGCGGCTGCGACAATCTCGCCAAGCACGTCGAGAACGTGCGCCGCTTCGGGCTGGCGCCGGTCGTCGCGCTCAACCATTTCACCGGCGACACCGACGCCGAGGTGGCGGCCGTGCTGGAGACGTGCCGCGACTGGGGGGTGCCGGCCGAGATCTCGCGTGGCTGGGCCGAGGGCGGCGCGGGCACCACGGACCTCGCGCAGACGGTCCTCGACACCATCAAGGGCGCCGATCGCACGGCCTTCCGGTTCCTCTATCCCGACGACCTGCCGCTGGAGCGCAAGATCGAGACGATTGCGAGGCAGGTGTACGGCGCCGACGGCGTGCGCCTTCTGCCCACGGCCGCGCAGAAGCTCGCGCGCTGGCAGGCGATGGGCCACGGGCGGCTGCCCGTGTGCATGGCCAAGACGCAGAACTCGCTGTCCGACGATCCGAAGAAGATCGGCCGCCCGCGCGACTTCACGATCACGGTGCGCGACGCGCGGCTCTGCGCGGGCGCGGGCTTCGTCGTCGCCTACGCGGGCGACGTGCTCACGATGCCGGGACTGCCGAAGGTGCCGGGGGCCGAGGGCATGGACGTGGACGCCACGGGCAACGTCACCGGGCTGTTCTGACCGAAGGGCTGAGGGCGGGCGGGATCAGCTCGACTTCGGGAAGTCGTCGCGGACGTTGAGGCTGTTCTCCGGCCCGAGATCGATCAGCGCGTCCTCGCCCTGCCGCACTTCGATCTTGAGGCGCCATCTCGGGGTGACGACGTTGGAACCGCTTGAGCGGCTCCACGCCCTGCCCTTCGTTCCAGACGATCCGCCCGTGAACGCCGCTGTCGCCGACGCGCTCGTCTTTGGCGGCGTCGGTCTCGGCAGGGGGCCGGCTGCTCGCCACGCTGCGTCTATTCGCGCCGGTCAGCCACTCGCGAGCCACGCGTGCCTCTTCAGATCCCGCGCCCGCGTGGTCGACCACCCACTGGAATTCGCGCATGGCCTCGTCGCGGATGTCCAGCCACGAGGCGCAGATCGCCAGACCGTAGTGAAGGCTGAGATCCCCCGGGCTCTTCTCGAGGGCGAGTCGGAAATGCGGTGCGGCCGTGCCCCAGTCCTGCCGCTCGAACGCCTTGCGGGCTTCCGCGGCGTGATCGACCACGGTGGTCGCCGGCGGGATGGACGCTGACGGCTGCTGGCATCCAGCAGCCGTCAGGACGACAAAGCCCAGGAGCGCGAGGGTCGCGAGTCTCAGGAGCCCGAGACCTCTTTGTACGTTCCCGGCTTCACGAACCAGTTCTGCGGGATGGTGCCACCGCCGTTGCGCACGGACGGACAGTTGTAGCGGATCGGCGCGTTGCCGATGTCTTGCGTGTCGACGTTGGTCGACGTGCTGTCAACGCGATTCGTCGAGATCACCGCGCCCGTGATGCTGCCGCCACCGGCGCCGTGCAGGGTCACGTCGTTCTGGGCGTAGAGGAGTCCGTTCATCGTGACGTTGCCGCTGACCTGGATGGATCCCGCGACCACGAGCCAGCCGTTCCAGCCGGAGCTCCAGTTGCCGTGGATGTCCACGGTGATGAGGTCGCTGCTGGGCGAGCTGTTGTTCAGCACGTTGCCGGAGGGCGTGTCGACGAAAATGATGCCGCCCGGAGGCGGGGACGTCCACGTCTGGTTCCCCTGGTAGTACGTCCCGTTCGCCTTCGCGAGCGACTTCAGCACCGCCATGTCGCTGTCGGTGAACAGGAAATTAGTGAAGTTCGAGTTCGGCTGATTCTGGGCGATGCCGTCCGATGCACCCGTCGGCCCGGTGAGGGTCGGGTGGCCGTTGGTGTTGATCGCGCCTTGCGAATACGCGGCCGAGGTCGGCGTGACGCCGGCGCAGTATTGCGCGCCGCCTGCGACGTTGGCGGTGATCGACGCGGAGCCGCCGACCTGGATCTGCGTACTCGCCCCCGGGGGCTGCTCGCCACGTAGCCGACGGCGGTGATCGTGCGCTCGTTCACGGCGCCGCCGGCGGCGACCGTCACGATGAACCCGCCGACGCCCATGGCCACGTACTGCGAGCCGTCGTACGGCACCGGCACCGGCGCCGGCAGCGGATCCGCGATCGAGCCGACCGCGCCGGGTGTCGTGTCGCCCTTGGTCAGCGCCCAGAGCGCCCGCTCGATGCCCGATTCGGCGATCGCCCGCGCCTGCGCGTTGGTCATCTGGTTCATGGCGATGGCGGGCTCGCTCGAGCTGAAGGCCAGGAAGGCGACGGTCAGCGCCGTCAGCAACGTCAGGATGATGAGCGTCATCGGCAGGGCGATGCCGTCCTCTGATCCGCGTCGGCGTGCGAGTAAGCCGTTCATAGATTCCTCAGGCGAGCGCGGTCTTCGAACACCGCCTGCTGATTCGCCAGATTGTAGCTTGCCAGGCTTGTGTCCTGGGGTTGAGTGGTGATCTTGATGTCCACCACCCGCACGTTGGCCGCCGTCGTCGTCGCGACGTTGTTGCTGTCGTAGTAGGTCAGCGCCAGCGCGTTGACGCCGCCGATCAGCGTTTCCGGCTGCGCCGCCGCGGGCACCGGGTTGGTCTGGTTGCGCTGCAGGTTCGTGCCGTTCAGGGAGTACTGGACGGTCACCGTCGCGCCCGTGTCGTCGATGTACTGGAAGGTCACGCTCGTCGCCGCGGACGCCGTCACGGTGGAGCCGGTGCGCAGATCGTGGATCATGCGGTCCACGGCCATCCGCGCGGTCTGCTGCACCTCGACGCGCCCCGTACTGTACTGGAACGCGTTCTGGCCCTGCTGCAACGCCACGAACGTGCCCGCCATGACGAAACCGATCATCGCGGTGGCGATCAAGAGCTCGCCGAGGGTGAATCCCTTCTGGTTGCTGATGATCTTCATCATGGTCTTGGTCTTCATCCTGTTCACCGCTGCGCGATGTACATGCTGACGGTGACGGTCTTGGCGGCCGCCGCCGTCGACGTGCTCGTCAGCGGCTGGAAGGTCACGGCCACCGCGACCTGGCGCACGAACCACGTCAGCGCGCCGCCCGCCGCCACGTTCACCGCGCCGAGCGTGCACGACTTGCCGCCCGGAACGGTCGGCGCGGAGGTGGCGTCGGCCGAGACGCCGAGGCAGTCGTTGTCGGGCGTCGAGGTCCAGGGGATGTTCTTCGCCTCTTCCAGCTTCTGGTTGGCGAGGAACGTCGCGGTGGACGTCTGGTTGCCGCTCTGGACCGCGGCCGTGGAATACGGGATGACGCTGAGAAGCGTGACGAATGCGATCGTGATGATCATCGCCGCGAGCAGGACTTCGACGAGCGTGAAGCCTGCGGCGGGGGCCTTCGAGCTGACCGGGAGCCGGCGGATCCTGCCCATGGAAAACATGTGTGGAATGGTATGCAACGTCGGTGCCTCACCGCAAGAAGTTATGGACGCGTGGAACTTCGATCCTTTACGGCCCGGCGAGGGGGCGCGGGTGGTCAATTCCGGACCATGCCGAGTGACAAGAAACAGGCCGCGTGGCTGAGTTGTCCGCGCTTGTCGGTGTCTGAAAACGTCTTCTGCTCGTATCCCGGCGGCAGACCCGTCCGCGCCGGCTCGATCCAGATCTGGAGCAGGTGCACCGGCTCCGTCTTGCAGGCGTTGTATTCGCTGTGGCGCACCCCGGTGCCGGCCGTCAT
>WNFI01007333.1_pt1 | contig 18767 bp, 17 predicted proteins | sample 5400471 | NCBI WGS metagenome assembly WNFI01 (sample SAMN13153348, study PRJNA577476) | soil metagenome | isolation source: 100 cm saprolite on Douglas fir-dominated hillslope | place: USA:California | collected 2013-09-17 | reverse complement strand
CTTCGGGGCCAATAGCCCGCAGCGGCAAGCGCTCTTTCAGTCCGGCTGGTTCATCGAAGGGCTGCTCTCGCAGACGCTCATCGTGCACATGATCCGCACGGCAAAAGTTCCCTTCGTGCAGAGCCGCGCCGCGGTGCCCGTACTTGCACTCACGTCACTCATCGTCTGCTGCGGCATCGCGCTGCCCTACATCGCGCTCGGCGCAAAGCTCCATCTCCAGCCGCTTCCCGCCGGCTATTTCATCTGGCTGCCGATCATTCTGTTCAGCTATGCGGCGCTCACCCAGTTCGTGAAAGGCTGGTACATCCGGAAGTTCCACACGTGGCTGTGAGGCGCTTTCGGCATCGCCGTCGTCCCGCCGTCCGTGCGACCGCTTTCGCTCCCATCGTCGTCCTGACGGCCATGGGAGCACCGCGGTCCGCCGTGCGTGCCCAGCCTGCCACTGATACCACGCGGTCCAGCACGGCGTCCTCGCACACGGGTTCGGCGGCGTGGCGGCCATGGCTGTTGGGCACGCAGATCAACGTCATCACACAGCACCTCCTGCCCTCCTCCGCGCCGCATCTCGGCCCCAACACCTTGCCAACTCGTGCCGAAACCGAGACGAGTCAGGCGTATGGCGTCTATGGCGGCGTCGAGGTGAACGCCCGGCTGCAAGGCTATCTCGACGTCGAGATGATCCGCGGTCAGGGAATCAATCGCGCCACCGGCGTGAGCGGAGCGCACTGGGGTCGCGATGCTGATCGCTTCGGCGCAGCCGTTCTCCAGCATGGCATCGTTGCAGTGCACCGCCAGTACCTTGCTGCTGGCGGCGTCGGTTTCCTCCTCGGCGACGGCAGACTGACCTACGGGGATGAGCGAATTGTCGAGAGCTACTATCGCTTGCAAGTTGGCGAGTACGTCCACATCGGGCCGGACGCGCAGGTCATCATGAATCCCGGCTACAATCGCGATCGTGGGACGGTGACGTTGCTCGCCGCGCGCTGCAACCTGCGGTACTGATCTCGGGGACTCGTGACGTGTCACAAGCCCTGCGCGCCGTCATCGCGGTCGTCAGTGAGTGAGGCACGCGCCCGCGACGCCGGGATGATTGTGATCGAGCCGCTCGTTTCCAGAATCGCCCATCGCACTTGCTCGATGCGCTCCAGGCCTGCGCGATGCAGCTCGGCGAATAGCTCCCTCGCGGACACGCGCTCGCGATCCATCGCGTCGCGCACGAGCGCGCCGTGCGCGATGAGGACCGACGGCTCACCCTCGACGAGGCGCGCCATGCGCCCCGACCAATACGTGATCGCGGACGTGAGCCAGACCAGCGACAATAGCGTGGCTGCGCCGATCAGCGCATTCGTGAATGAGTAATCCTGACGCGTGAGCGCGCGCGAGAAGAGCTGTGGAATGAACAGAAGCGTGACCAGCTCGAACGGCGACATCTTGCGCAGCTCGCGTTTGCCGAGCAAACGAAACGCAATGAGGAGCAGAACGTACGCCGCCGCGACGCGGATGACCGTCTGCATGTCAGGGAAAGACGACCGACGTCAACGGCACCCGCGCTGAATCGCCGCGCGCGGTCCAGACGAGAAGCTGACCATGGATGGATCCGGAGCGATCTCCATCCAGCGTGGCGCGGAGCCACACACTCTGCCCGGGCGGAATCGATCCGAGCGCCACCACACCGCTTGCCGACGGCGTGGGCTCGACCAGCACGTCGCTGAAACGGGCGAGGTACGCCGAGTCGATGTATGCGCGCACGGAGTCCAGCGCGCGGCGGCCGACATTCGTTACCGCCACGTCAAGCGTCATGCGCTGGCGATAGCGGAAGCGCGTTGGCACGTTCGCGACGACATGCATGTCTCCGGCGATCGCGTCCGCCGCAGAGCGGCCCTCGCCGAAGAAGCCCGCGAGCGCGAGCAACGGAATGAGAAGGATCAGGGGCAAACCCAGCCGTTGCGCCCGAGTCAGTCGAGGGCGGGCTCGCAGCAACGGGGGCTGTGCTGGGCGTTCCGACATCGCTGAGCGCGGCATCGTCGAGGTGCACATGCATCGCGCGTGCCCTCGGTGCCGGCGCTGGGCGCCTCACCTCCCTGGTCTTCCCGCGTCGCCGAACGAGCGCCGCGTTGACCGCACTCCGTCAGAGTGCCTTCCATTCAACGTTTCGAAAGTGGACCCGTCCCGTGTGCGTCTGCAGTCCGATGAAGCGCGGCTCCTGCCGCGTTGACGTGAGCCCCCGCCGCGGCGACTGCGGATCGCCATTGAAAACGAAACGGTTCACAACTGCGCCGTTGAGCGCGATCGTCAGATTCGCGCCGTCGACGGTGATCTCGTACTGGTTCCACTCGCCCACAGGGCGCACGTTCAATTGCCCGTCGGTCGCGCCCTTGAACGAGTAGATCGCGCCCGTGCGGTGGATCGGGAGTCCGTCTGGGCGGGCGGTCTCGTCGATCTGTATTTCAAATCCGAGGTTTACGCCGACGTACGCCGTGTTGTCGTAGTTCTCACCCTCGGGATTCGGAAAGCCGATGAACACACCGGAATTGTCATCCGGCGCGGTCATCATGAACTGCAGGCGCAGCGCGTAGCGTGCGGGCGTCGGTTGGTTGAGCCAGAGCAGGCCCAGGTCAGTGCCGGGCAGCGTCTCGAAGGCGCCGCGGCGGATCAGAAACGTGCCGGGGTTGTCGCGCCCCGGCTGGTTTCTGATCGTCGACATCCGCCAATTCCCCATCGCCTGGCCATCGAACAGGGACTGGAACCCGGCGCTGGCAACGAACGCGCGCGGCTTCATGATGTGATCGCCGGTGCGGCGCGACAGCGCGATACCGGTCAGCATGGGATTTGGCGAGCCGATAGTTGGAAAGAGCGCCGGACCGGCGGCGTACAGGTTCTCCGTGAAATGGAAGCGGCCGGTGTCGTCGGTCACACCCTTCGTGGGATCGTCGTGCATCCAGAGGCCGCCGGTCTCGTGGTGTGTCGTGCCGAGACCGTCGTGGCCCGGCTGCGGCACCTGCGCCGCACCAAACAGCCGTGCGACGTCGATCATCGCCTGGTCCATTGCGGCCTGGAGGTCGTTCTCCCGTTGCGTTGCGACGAGCGTCACGCGCGCGCGACGGACACCGTATTCATCGGCGCGACCATCCAGCTCTACGCGACTCGCATGCGCGTCGACGTTCGTCAGATCGGCGGCCGCGATCTCGCCGATGCCTCGAATGGCGATCGCGACGTGCGTGTCGGTCGACTGCTTCAGCGCGTCGAAGAAGTCGACGTCCGGCACCTTCTGGAACAGCTCCTGATCCGCGTTGACGTTGCGCGCACCGCCGCTTGCGCTGATCTGCAAATGGAAGTGGCCGAGCGGCGCTCCGTTTTTTGTCGCCAACCCTTTCACGAACAGGGCGGCGGTCTGCAGTTCGTTGACCGCTTGCGAGAGACCGGGGATGGCGGTGCGCGCCACGGTGAACGTCAGATTCGAGCGGAGGTGCGCCGTGAGGTTCTTTCCCATCAGCGGGAGCGTCGCAATGCTGCTGCCGTCGAACGTCACGAGCGCGAGGCGCGCGTTCTCGATCGTGCCGAGGGCCATCACGACCGCGCCACCCGGTGCGAGCTCGATGAAGCCGCTGCTCGTCTCGACTCCGGTGACGCGCCACGTTCCGCCACTCTGCGTCTTTCGCAACGACAGCACGTGCGTTCGCGGAAGGACCATGAAGTCCCTTCGGGCGTCGTCCGCGCCGAATTCGCTGAACGACTGCCGTGTCGCCTTCATCAACAGCGGCACGGTGCTGAACTTGTTCATCGGAAAGAAGCCTGCGTGCGGCGGCCTCGCCTGCACCGCCAGCGGCGCCTCGAGCTTGAGCAGATTGAGCAGGTCTGCCGCCGAGAGGCCAGCCGTCGACGTCAACCCGAGAAGGTCCGCTGGCGCGCCACCGCCAGCGAGCACCGGAGATGGCGGTAGTGCAGCCAGTGGGATCGCGCCATTCACGCCACCGAGTCCATCGAAGAGCACCTTCCGCAGCACGTTCTGCAGCTCGCCAAAGATGAAATCATTCGTGTCGTCAACGCCGATCTGCCGCGTGGACTCGTCGAAGTACCTGCCGTTCAGCTCCTGCACCGTCGCGGGCGGCCAGCTCGTCATCTCCGCGTCGAGCAGACGAGGCGCCCATCCGCCCCAGTACACGGATCGTCCTCCAATCGCATACGCAAGCCCCATGAATGGAATCGCCGACTTCCATGGCACGCCCCAGACTTCGTTCACCGGCGCTTCCGGCTGCGGCGCATTCTCGTTGAGAAAGAACGGAGCGAACGGATTGGAGAAGCCCTGAATGGCGGTGTTCTGCACGTGTTCGGGAACGGTGAACGGGCCGGCCTCGATCACGAGCGTCCGCAGCCGCTCGCTCGGCAGCGACGCGTTCTCCTTCTGCCGGAACCACAGATGTTCGGCGATCGCCGCGCCGAAGGTGCCGCCGCCGACCACGATGAAGTCGAAGGGACGAGCGCCTGCGCCCTGCCACGCGTTCACCTCGGTGACGTCGTTGCAGAGATATCGCCCCTGAACGTCCTTCGTAAACGACGTGCTTTCGGTGGCTCTCGGCATCGGGGCATCCTCCCCTGTCCGGTGCGACGCTCGTGACCACCGGCGCTGACGCCACGCGGCGCCCGCACAGTGGGCGACCCAACGTAGGAACCGCCGATGCGGCGAGCAAGCGACGGATTAGAATTTCTTAAGGAACCTTACGGTGCCGGCTTGAAGATCCGGAGCACCGGACGCCCGTTCACGTTCTCGAGGGGGAGATACACCTCGTGCGTGCGAGGATCGACTGCAACCGTGTGCGCGTGCGGGATCCGCAGCTCGCCGACCGGGCGGAGCATACGGCCATCGAGCCAGTAGGCGGAGAGCGAACCTGACTCCGCCGCGACATACAGGCGCCGCCAGGCCGCATCCCATGCGAGTACGTCCGGGCCGTCCGGAACCTTGAACGTCTGCACCGTTTTCATGGAGCGGAGATCGACGACCTGCAGCACGCCATTTCCTTCGCTCGTGATGAACGCGAGCCGTCCGCCTTCGTCGAGGGTGAATCCGTGCGGCCCATCGGATCCCGTTAGGTCATAGCGCTGCACGATTTGCTCGCGTGCTGGATCGATCGCAACCAATTGATTCTTGGTCTGGACGGCAACCAGGATGCAGTGCGACACCGAGTCGTAATGCGTATTGCCGGCCTCGCCGCCCAGTGCGATGGTCGATCGCTTCGCGCCGGTCTTCGCGTCGATCGCCACGTCGGCATTTCCATGCTCGTCCGATACGAACACCTTGTCCGCCTCAGGCGCGAATGCAATGCCGTCGGGAAAGTCGACGCCGCCGACGCGCGAGATGACCTTGAACGTGCGATCATCGAGGATAACCACCTCGTGCGCGCCCGCCGCGGACACATACACCTGGTGATGCGACGGAACGGCCCACACGCCCGTGGCGCGCGGCAGATTCATGATCTCGGTGATCACCTTCGCGCTGTCCGCATCGAAGACGACCGTGCGGTCGCCGTTCATGTGGTTCATGTAAATCCTGCCGCTCGCCGGGTCGACGCTCTGGTAGTCGAAACGGTTGGCGGGCCCGGGCAGCGGAATTTCCCGAACCAGCGTGAATCCGGACTTCGGCGCCTGCTGTGGCGCGCGGGCTGGCGCACGCCACGAAGCGGGGGTCATCGATGTCGGTGTCGCATAGCACACAGGGACGGTCGACTGCGCGCCTGCGGCGAGCGGAAGACCACAACCCAGGATGCTGGAGACGGCGCGTCGGAAGATCATCGAAGGAGAGGGCTCGCGGTGAGATCGTCAAACTGCGTGTACGAGTCGGCCTTGGTCCAGACGCCGACCTTTCCAGGTGCCAGGAAACGCGAGTCGTGCTCGTCGATCAGCTTCTGGCCATTGAAGTACACCTCGATGTGATCGCCCCGCATGTCGGCCCGGAGCGCGTGCCATATTCCGGACGGCACCTTCACCCTCGCCCGCTTGACCTCTACTCGGCGCCCATTCTCCACGTAGTACCAGCAGACGTTGTCCTCGAGCGCGTTGGCTCGTGCGAGGTAGTAGTTGTTCTCGTCGACGTATCGCCACACGATCCCGCACGCACGGTCGACACGTCCGCCAATGGGCTTGCAGCGGACCGAGACGCTGACGTCCCCGAAGGAGGGCGAGTCCGCGACGGCGACGGGGAACCGGTAATCGGTCCGGTCGCTGTCCTCCTGCGCGAGCACGTTCGCTCCGCTAGGAGCGTCGGCAACGGCGCGAACCACCCACCGACCGCTGCGGCCGCCGCCCGTACGCCCAAAGGAGAATCCGGACGGCGCCGCGCCCGGCGTCGCATCCTCGAAATTCCACCTCGTCGGTGCTTGACCGAGTGCCAGTGTGAACACGGCAGCCACGATCCAGACTGGTGACGGAGTAACGGGACTCATGTTCGTTCCCCTGGGCTCAGGTGATGACGATGGTCAGGACAACCCCGACGATGCCGGCCGCCAGGATCAACACGGGCTCGGCGACCCGCTTCGCGAATACGACCGCGCAGAGCGTGATGCCGAAGATCGTCCAGGTGGACACGTCGACGAGCGCCCTGTGCCCGAGCACGAACACCGCACCGGCAATCGCGCCCGTGGCCGCCGCGGTCACGCCGTCGATCACGGCGCGTAGTCGTCTGTTCGCCGCAAGCCGATGAAACCACCGGGCGACGAACACGACGACGACGTATACCGGAAGAAAGACGCCCACCGCCGCGGCACATGCGCCAAGCGGTCCCGCGACGAGATACCCGATGAACGCCACCGTGATCACAACGGGGCCCGGCGTGATCATCGAGACAGCCACGGCATCGAGGAATTGACGCTCCGTCAGCCACCGCATCTCTTGCACGACGCCGCCATGCAGAAACGGCACAATCGCGAGGCCGGAGCCGAACACGATCGCACCAGCCTTGGCGAAATATCCGGCGATGCTGGGAAGCGTCATGCCCGACGCAACGCCATGAGCGCCGGTGAGCAGCCAGGGAGGAATGCTCACCGATGCTGCGACGACGCCGCCCATGCGCGGAGCCTCGCGGACGGCGAGAACGAGAACGCCGCACATCGCGATGAGCCACACGAGTTCCACTTCCGTCCACGCGGTGACCACCGCGTTCGTCGCCACGATGCCCCACAGCATCCGATCACGGCCGACGGTCTTGCGCACGAGGCGAGAGGCACTGTTCGCGATGATCGCGATCACCGCGGCACCGATGCCATAAAATGCACCCCGCATCCACGGCAAGCCGCCGAAGCGCACATACGCCGCCGACAGCGCAAGCACCATCACGAACGACGGCCCGATGAACGCCGCGCCAGCCGCCGTGGCTCCGGCCCATCCCGCACGCACCCAACCGAGATAGATCGCCAACTGCGCGGCGAGCGGACCCGGCGCCAATTGCGCGAGCGCCAGTCCCTCCTTGTACTCCGCCGGCGTGTACCACCGCCGCTCTTCCTGGAGATCGCGGCGCATGCGCTCCACGAGCACGACCGGCCCGCCAAAGCCGGCCGTTCCCAGCCACAAAAAGTATCGCACCAGCCTGCGCAGCGTCGCGGGCGCATCTGGAACGTCTCCGTGCACCGACAGAGGGGCGGACACTATGGACGCGTCGTTCCGCCGAACGCGGCGTAGAGAACGTCGAACACGCCAGACCCCTCCGCCACGCGATCGTTGTCCTGCTCATGCAGGGCGACGATGCCAAGGATCATGCTGGCGAGGCCAGGCGCCTCCTCGCGCCGAAACTTCGCGTCCTTGCAATCGACGTCATGCACGATCTCGGCAATCTCCCGCAGGGCGCGGTCGTCGGGGACGAACGTCGAGACGAGGGTCTCGAAGGTGCACGCGTCGCCCACATGGGTGTACTCGGCGTCGAACATGTCGAACCGAAGGTCGCCATCACGATGCGTGTGTCTGGCCGGGTCGACGAATCGGAACCTCGGGCGGCGATCGATGAACCGTCGGATGAGCCACGCACTCGCCATGCGATCGACGTGGACGTCGCGGCGCGTAACCCATGTGGCTCCGACCGGCGCGCGACGTGACGCGCTCTTCGGCGTCACTGTCATGCGTCGTGTCAATTCGCGCTGAATTTCAGACAGGAGCGCTCGTGCGGCGCTCTGCTCTGACGCGCCGAAAAAATCGATGGCGCTGGCCGCCTCGAGCCGACGCCGAAGTTTGGCGAGCTCATGGTCCAGCCTCTGGGATGTCCCGCCGAGCCGTTGCGCCGCCTTCTCCCGGCCGCGCTGTCGCTGAGGTCTGCGCACCGATTTCAATAGCGTTCGCGCGTCCGCAGCGATGAGTCGGTAGTCCTCGTTGCGTGCCGCGTCGAATCGGGCCCGCACCGCTTCGTCAGTCAAACCCTCGCCCACGAGCGACGCGTCGGAGACGAATGCTTCGCCGCCGCCTTCCTCGATTTCGCGGACGACCCACTGGAAGTCCTCGAGCGATTCCGCAGTCGGCGGCAGCACGTAGACGCTGTTCTTGATGGCCACGGCACCGATGCGCTGAAGTCGCCGGCCGATCTTCACCCGAAGGTAGTCGGGCTTTGGCGGGATCTGGTGGATGAGCAGCAGCCAGCGCGGCACGGACTCGACCATACGTATCACAACTGTATCACTTGCGCCAGTGCACTGCAATCTGGCCGCCGTACGGCAGAGTCAGGCTGTATTCGCACGACTGCTCCTCATGCCACTAGACGTGACATCACAGGTGAACCATCATTCAGCGCGATCGCGACGCGGCCAGAAAGGTCGCTCGGGGATCGTGCCCTCATCAATCGACCGCTGGGAGACGAACGATGCACAGCATGTCATGGATGGTTCGAGGCGCCGCGCTCGGCGCGCTCCTCGTGTCAAGTACTCCGGCACTGAGCCAGGAATCGGCGAAGGCGCAGACTGAGCTTGCTGGCGCATTGCGCGCAAAGCACGTCGCGTTGACGACCGGCATCACGGCCGCGACGGCCAAGGGGACGCCGATCTCGGCGAAGTACGAATACGAGGGCGGCAAGCTCCAGCTGTCGGTGTACACCGAAAAGGCCGGCCAATTCTCCGAGGTGATCGTGAACCATCACACGGGAAAGGTCACGAAGACCGAGAAGATCGCGGAGGGCGACGACTACAAGGCGGCACAGGCGCAGAGCGGCGCAGCGGCGAAAGCCAAGACGTCACTTGCGTCCGCGGTGACGAAGGCCCTCAAGGCGAATGCCGGCTACTCGGCCGTCGGCGCGACGGCCACGCTCAAGAACGGCCAACCAACCGCCGAGATCACGCTGATCAAGGGATCGGAGTTCAAGACGGTTACCGAGACCCGCTGACAGGCAAGTCGTCCGGTGTCCTGCCACTTTCACTTGGAGATTGGAATGCGTATCAGGGTGATCTCAGCGTCGATACTCTCGTCGGCCGTTGCAGTCAGCATGGCCACTCCCCTGCCGGGTCAGCAGGCGCCGGCCGCGACTCCGTCGGCATGGGCCGCTGTCGAAGAAGCGCTCGGACGGAAGGGCGCCATGCAGCCGGGCGACGTGATCAAGTTCAGCTTTCCGCGCAGTGACCTGTCGGTCACGGTGAACGGCATTACCCTCAAGCCCGCCCTCGCGCTCGGCGGATGGGTCGCGTTCAAGGAGACGGCCAGGGGGCACGCGAAGGTGATGGGCGACCTCGTGTTGACCGAAGACGAGGTGCCAGCCGTCATGAGTGCCTTGCAGGCCGGTCGCGTGGAGCAGACGGCCTTGCACAATCACGTCCTCAACGAATCGCCGCACGTGATGTACATGCACATCGCGGCGCACGGTGAATCGGGCACGATCGCCCGCGCCATTCACGACGCCCTCGCGCGCTCCAAGACACCATTGGGACCCGCGTCGCCGCCAAGCGCGGCCTCCGCCGCCGACCTCGACACCGCGGGCATCGCGCGGGAGCTCGGCGTCCCCGGCAAGTTGAACGGGGTCGTCTATCAGGTGAGCATTCCGCGAAGCGAGAAGATCGAGGAGATGGGCGCCGAGGTGCCCCCGTCGATGGGATTGGCGACGGCCATCAACTTCCAGCCGACAGGTGGTGGTAAGGCCGCCATCACCGGCGACTTCGTGCTTCGCGGCTCCGAGGTCAATCCGGTCATTCGCGCGCTGCGCGACCACGGCATCGCGGTGACCGCGGTGCACAGTCACATGCTCGAGGAGAGCCCCAGACTCTTCTTCATGCATTTCTGGGCCAATGACGATGCCGTCGCGCTGGCGAAGGGACTGCGTGCGGCTCTGGACCAGACCAAGTCCAAGAAGGGTTGAATCGCGCTACGCTGGCTCCTGATCCGAACCGGGATGAGGGCTGCGTAGCCGACCTCGGGATGATCGTGTGTCACCAGGTCGCGAGGATCATTCCCATGACGATGAGCCCCACGAGCTGATTCCCGCTCTTGATCGCGACCAGCTTGAACGGCGTCTTCTCGGCCGCGTAGTCGTCGAGCATCGTCACGAGCACGAAGCCCAGCCAGTTGAAGAATCCCACCGCGGCGCCTTGCGCTGGACCGTGCGCGCCGGCGTAAAAGACGGCGTGCGCCAGGACGAATGCCATGACGAGTGAGCCGCCGAACCAGATGGCAATCGCCGTTCCCATGCCCGTCTTCATCGTCTCTTCGGTCACACCGGAGAGCGTCTTCCACTGACGCATGAACATCAACGGTGAGTACCAGAGCCAGCCGATCGCGAACTTGGCGATCGTTGCGACGGCAAATGCAGCAAAGTGAATCGGAACGGGTTGCATTAAGGTCTCCTGTTCGGGGTTCACGTCGGGCACAATTAGCGTGCGCCGAAAGCGCGCGGCAAGAGAGCCGAAATACACGAAAAAGAAATGAGCGCGAGGCCCCGAAATGACATATGTTGCAGATATGTCGCTTTCGCGACAAAAGGCCTTTCAGGCTGATTCATCTTCCGTCATCGGAACTCGCCGGCTCTCCGGCCTCTCCCGCTGCCGAACGGTGGGTGCTTTTGCACTCCGGGGCGAGGAAAGGCGGTATGTCCGGAACAGGCGGACGGCGGCGCGGTGCCGCGGGTCGCTCGCATGCAAATTCGCAGCGAGCTCCTTCTGAGAACGGCACGACCAATGGAGAGAACGGCGGCATCGGCGTTCCGCCATGGCAGGGCGGGAATCGCGTCCTCGCCTCCCTGCCGCCCGATGAGCTCTCGGCTCTCGGCCCGAGCCTGAGTTCCGTCACGCTGAAGACAGGCACCATCCTGTACGAGCAGCGCGCGGCCATCGACTCGGTCTATTTCCCGGACACCTGCGTCATCTCGCTCCTCAGTCGAATGGACAACGGCGCCGTGGTGGAGGTCGGCACCATCGGCAACGAAGGCGTAGTGGGCCTCGGCCTCTTTCTCGGCGCCACGGTATCCGTCCCCGAAACGCTGGCGCAGATCCCCGGCGACAGCCGATGTATGTCAGCGACTGACTTCCTGTCGGCCGTGAGGAAGCTTCCCCGATTCCGCGACATGGTGGCACGCTGCACGCACGCCTTCATGACGCAGGTAGCGCAGACTGCGGCGTGCAACAGGCTTCACGGCATCGAACAGCGTTGCGCGCGGTGGTTGCTGCTGACGCACGACCGCGTTGGCGGAGGGGATTCCTTTCCGCTCACGCACCAATTCCTCTCGTTCATGCTTGGCGTGCGCCGCGCCGGCGTCACCGAGGCACTCGGTGACCTCACGCACTCAGCACTCATCGAGTCGCGCAGCGGCCATATCACCATTATCGATCGTGCCGGTCTGGAACGGGCGTGCTGCGAGTGCTACGGAATTGTGCGCCGCTACGCTGGTGAGCCGTTCAACGGTCCTTCGAACGCCGCATAGAGCGCTCGCACTCTCCGTCGGCCGCGCAAAGTCATCTGCGCGAGGTTAAGTCGACACCGCGCTTCGTTGTACGATTCCGTACAAGAAATGTGTCGTAAGACCAACCCCTACAACGACTTGCGTCGCGCCAAAAAAAAAGCTAGTGTGGAGTGGGACTCGTGAAGGATGTCCCCCCCCGCCGTCGAGTCAACCGCACAGCAATTCGCAGGAGATGCAGATCGTGCGCGCCGCAGACTGGTTCTCCAAGCGATCGAGCGCCGCACCAGAGGTGCAAATGGCGTACGTCTCACGTGACGCCGACGAAGCTCTCCGCGCTCTACACGCAGAAGTGGACCGTTACAGCCACGACGGCGCAGACCTCGAGCCGGTGCGCCGCCTTGTCCTCCAGTATTCCGCGCATGCACGCCAGGAGAACATCACGCCCGAGCAGATGCTCATTCGACTGAAGCACGCGCTCGACGGCGGGTTGTCCATTGTAGGCGACGACCCCGAGTCGCGAGAAGAAGCGCGCACCAGCATCATCGGCCTGGCGATCACCGCGTATTATTCGGATGGTGATGGCGCGAGCGTCTCGCCAACGCCGTAGACGTCTGCGTCACGCGACAGTTCGGCAACGTGCGGCAAGCAGTCCGGTCGCCGTGTCGATGTCGATGTCGCCGATCAGCAATCCTTCCACGCCGTAGGGCTGATAGCAGAGCACCGTTCCGTCGGGACGAATGATCGCCGACGTGGTCGGAGACCCGTCACTCGCAAAGTTGACCGTCGCGAAATAGCAGGTGTTCTCGGCGGCGCGACACAAGGCCGCCTTCTCGTGAAAGGTGTTGGCCGGATCCGCAAAGGTCGTTGGCCGATGGGAATCGGGCCCCGCCTCGTGAAAGTGCGGATGAAACACGATCTGTGCTCCGCGACGTACGGCCCAGCGAACGGTCTCGGGGTAGCGCCACCCTTCGTGGCAGATTACGACGCCGAACGTAATGGGCCCCGCACGAAAAACGCTGCGGCCGGCACCCGGCGCATATGTCGGTTCTTCGGACGGATCGATCTGGACTTTGTCCTGAAAGCCGGCCACTGAGCCGTCGTCGTTGATGACGATGGCGCTCGCCACGAGCGCACCGTCCACCACGCGCTCCGTGCCGAGAACGACAGTGAGCTTTGCTTCTCCGGCCGCTTCTGCGATGGTCGCCCACGCTCGGTCGAGAAACGCGGCATCGGGAGCCGGAACGCGACGGCTTACGTCGCGGTACCCAGGAACGAAGCACTCGGGAAAGCAGATGATTCGCGCCCCAGCGTTCGCCGCCTTCGCAATCGCCTGTGTGGCGAGCGTGATCGATTCCTCCGGCGAATCCGGAAAGCGGACGTTCGCGAGTGCAATGCGAACCTGGTTCATGAGCTCCTCGTTGATGTCTCACTCTTTCACCGTGGCGACAAACGCCACGACGCCGGCAGCGCCGATGATGGCCGCCACATAGAACGGCAGCGGATCTGTTACTGTCTCTGGCCAAACGCTCCCCTCGTCGCCGTTCTCAGTTATCTCGACGCGGAGCCCTTTGCGGGCTGCGTGGCGCGTCCAACGTATCCGTCACTTCATACGTATGCTATAGGAGGATGCGTCGCCGCTGAATGGCCGTCGCGAATGGCGCCCGACGACGCCGTATCACGATCTGAGACGATGAACTACGCCGCATTGCTCGGATCGGCCCTCTGGGCCCTGCTCCGCAACAAGACACGCAGTCTCCTGACCGTCCTCGGGATCACGATCGGGATTGCTGCCGTGATCTGCGTCGTCGCCATCGGCAATGCCGGGCAGGCGCGTGTCGAGCAGCAGCTCAACAACCTCGGCGACAATTTCGTGTGGATCGAGGCCGGCGGCCGCGCGGTGAACGGCGTTCGGACCGGATCCCACGCCACGCCGACGCTCAGCGTCGCCGACATGATCGCCATCAAGGATCAGATCCCGCTCATCAAGAGCGTCTCGGCGCAGGCGGACGGCTCCATACAGATCATCTACGGAAACCAGAACTGGTTCACGCAGTATCGCGGCGTCTCGCCTGAGTATTTCGACATCAAGCGATGGGTCATCGAGAAGGGCGCTGCATTCTCGCAGGACGACGTCAATCGCGGAGCGGACGTCTGCGTCATCGGTCGGACGGTGCGCGACCAGCTCTTCGGCGCGGATGATCCGATCGGCAAGGTCATTCGTGTGAAGAACTTCCCGTGCAAGGTCATCGCCGTCCTGGGGCCGAAGGGACTCTCGATGTCAGGCCAGGATCAGGACGACGCGATCGTGCTCCCCTACACCACCGTGATGAAGAAGATCAAGGGGAGCACGTGGCTGGACGACATTCTCTGCTCCGCGGTGTCGCAGGACGCCGTCAAGCTCGCGGGGCGTCAGGCGGCAGCGCTGTTGCGGGACAGACATCACCTGCGCGGCGATCAGGATGACGACTTCAACATTCGCAATCCCGAGGACGTCATCAACGCGCAGCTCGAGGCAAGCCGCACGCTCACCATTCTCCTCGTGTCGATCGCCTCGATCTCGCTCATCGTCGGCGGCATTGGCATCATGAATGTGATGCTGGTTTCGGTGACCGAGCGGACGCGTGAGATCGGCGTGCGGGTCGCCGTGGGCGCGACTGAAGAAGCCATCCAGTTCCAGTTCCTCGGTGAGTCGGTCGCGCTGAGTCTCGTCGGCGGCACGGCGGGCGTGCTGCTCGGACTCATCGGGTCCGTGCTCGTTGGGCGCAGCCTCGGCTGGCCGATGCAGGCGTCACCCTCATCGGTCGTGATCGCCGCCGCGTTCTCCGTCGCCGTGGGCGTCTTCTTCGGGTACTATCCGGCACTGAAGGCATCGCGCCTGGATCCCATTGACGCCCTTCGCTACGAGTAGTCGTTCCACACCCTTCCACGAGACCTGAGTCGGTGATCAAGCTGGAACGCAAATGGGCCGTCGCGGCCGGAGCGGTCGTCATCGCGGTCATCGCGATCGCGGCCCTCGGCCTCAAGGGTGGCGACAACCTTCAGTACTTCGGCGCCGCCGTCGAGCGCGGCGACATCCGTGACGCCGTCGATCTCACGGGTACGGTGAACGCGGTCGTCACCGTGCAGGTGGGCTCGCAAGTGTCCGGGACGATCGCCAGGTTGAGCGCCGACTTCAATTCGCGCGTCCATCGCGGCGACATCATCGCGCGAATCGATCCGTCCATTCTTCAGGGCGCTCTGCTGCAAGCCGCGGCCGACCTCGAGAACGCCAAGGCAAACGTCACCGCCGCCGAGGCGAATCTCGCGAGGGCACGAGCGGCGGCGGCACAGTCGAAGAACGACTACAATCGCATGGCCGCGCTGGCGAAATCGAAGGTCGCTACCGATCAGGAGCTGGAGCAGGCGCGAGCCAACGACGCCACCTCGCGCGCTTCGGTCGACGGCGCCGCTGCGAACGTCGTGCAGGCGAAGGCACAGGTGACGCAGAAGGCCGCCGCCGTCGAAGTGGCGCGGACGAACGTCGAACACACCATCATTCGATCGCCCATCGATGGCATCGTGGTCGCTCGGAATGTGGACGTCGGGCAGACGGTCGCAGCGTCACTCCAAGCGCCGACGATTTTCACGATCGCGCAGGATCTGACCAAGATGCAGCTCTACGCCAAGACGCAGGAGTCGGACGTCGGGCGCATCACAGTCGGACAGCCCGCGACCTTCAAGGTCGACGCGTTTCCCAAGCAGACATTCAAGGGAGTCGTCAGTCAGATTCGCATGAATCCGACCACGATCCAGAACGTCGTGACCTACGACGCCATTATCGACTTCCAGAATCCCGAGCTGAAGCTCTTCCCCGGCATGACGGCGTACGCGACGATCCCGATCGCGGCAGTGCATGGCGTCATCAAGGTTCCGAACGCCGCGCTCCGTTACAAGCCGCCACTCTCACCGGACGAGGTACACGCCCTCTATGCGAAGGCCGGAATCCCCACTGGCGCGACGGATCCGGGCGCCGCCGAGAGCGCAATTGTCTGGAAGCTGCTCCCCGACCGAACGATCGCGCCGGTGAAGATCGCGCTGGGTCTCACCGATCACGCCTTCACCGAGGTGAAGTCGGGCGGCATTCAGCCCGGCGATCAGCTTGTGACCGGAGCCTTGTCACTGAAGGCGCAGCCGCCTGGCGCGCAGGGCATTCGGCGGTAGGCCGCATGACCGCGACGAGCGTCGTCGACTCGGTGAACGTGAGCGGCACTGGCCCTATACCCGTGCTGAGTGTCGCCGACGCACACAAATACTACGAGATGGGCGAGACGCGTGTGCACGCCCTCCGCGGTGTCACAGTGGACATCGAGGCGGGTGGATTCGTCGCCATCATGGGCGCGAGCGGCAGCGGAAAGTCGACCTTCATGAACATCCTCGGCTGTCTCGACCGGCCGACATCGGGACGCTATGTACTCGATGGTACCGACGTCTCGACGCTGAGCAAACACGATCTCGCCGGCATTCGCAATCGGAAGCTCGGCTTCGTGTTTCAGGGCTTCAATCTGATCGCGCGGACGACGGCGCTCGAGAATGTCGCGCTCCCCACGCTCTACACGCGGATGAGCAAGGCCGAGCGAGCGGAGCGCGCCGCCGGCTCACTCGCTCTCGTGGGATTGGCGGAGCGCGCGGGGCACTTTCCGTCGCAGATGTCCGGTGGTCAACAGCAGCGCGTGGCGATCGCGCGGGCACTCGTCAACGGACCATCGATTCTCCTCGCCGACGAGCCCACCGGCAACCTCGACAGTCGCACGTCGGTCGAGATCATGGACGTGCTCCAGGGTCTGAACGACCGCGGCCTGACGATCGTGATGGTGACGCACGAGTCCGATATCTCGCGATTCGCCAAGCGCGTGATCGTGTTTCGCGACGGCAGGATCCGAAAGGACGACTCGGTGCTCGATCGTCCCCGAGCGCGCGAAATCCTGCAGACCTTGCCCACGCTCGAGGACTAGTACCGCACTACCACGCCCGCCTGAATCGTGCGGGCCGTCATTCGGTAGTACTGCGCATCGCCGAATTCGCTCTCAGAAACAGGATCGCGGCGGTCGCCGAGATTGCGGCCGTCGAGACGAAGCTCGATGTCGCCGGTGCGATAACCGACACCCGCATCGACCGTCGAGAACGACGGCGCGAGCGCCGTGTTGCGCTTGTTGAGATACCGGTCGCCTGAGTAGTTGACGCTGGCATGCGCCACGATCCCCCGCTCCGGCGCAAATGACAATCCGGCGGACGCCAGATGCCTGGCCGACATCTCGAAGCGATTTCCGCCGAGCTGCGTCGGCACGCCATCGAAAGCCTGCACGAAATCCACGAACTTGCCATCGTGAAAGCTGTAGCTCGCGCGCACGAATAGCGCGCGCGGCAGACGAATGTCCGTCGCCACCTCGACGCCCTTGAAGCGCGTCGCCCCGGCATTGATGAGCGCCGGCAGGCCATTCACGACCGCGGCCGTCACCAGGTTCTCCAGGTCCATCTGGAACGCACTCGCCTCGACGTCGACACGTCCATCCATCGTCCGGATCTTGACGCCACCCTCATGACTCACCGATGTCTCAGGTTCGAGCACGCCCTCATTCTCGACGAGACTGAAATCGAATGCGGCCGGCTTGAAGGTGTCGCGGAAGTTGGCGAACAGGCGCACGTGATTGAGGTCCCGCTCCCAGAGTCCATACAACACGCCGGCGCTGCCGCTCGGACGCGTGTGCGTGACCTCATTGCCCTGTCCGCGCTTCTCGGTGGTCGCATTGAGACGCACGCCGCCGCTCAGCGTCAGCCGGTCGGCTGGCCGCCATTCCGCCGACGCGTAGGCGCCGAGGAACCTGCGTTCGTCCTCTGCGTCCTTGTCGAGCGTCGATGGCTCTGATACGACCGGCGCGGGTGACCCGTTCAACGGCGCGGTATACGTGAATGTCGCTCCCTGCGCTTCGCCCGTGGCAAACAGGACGTCGGCGCCCGCCATGAAACGCACCTGCGACAGAGCTGGCCAGATGATGTGCGAGTCCGCGTAGACGTCGTTGACGTCGATGCGCTCCTTGAACCCCGACGCATTGTTGGGCGTGTTCGAGACGTCGGTGAGGAAGCCGCGGAAGATTCTCTGCGCCGAGTGTGTCAACGAAGCCGTCGCGCCCCACACCGCGCCTGCCATCACGGGACGCTCCATGCCACCCGCGATCGACAACCGATCGTCGTTCATGTACGCGCCCCGCGGATTGTGATTCGCGTCGAGCGGCGTCTTCACCGACAGCGTCTGCCCTTCCCGTGGGTGCGGGCTCGCGGGATCCTGACGAAGGCCCGTGATGTCCGCCTTGATCCAGGTCTTCGATGCGCCGTCTACCCTGGCCGTTCGCAAGAGTGCATGCCCGCGCGTGAATGACGTGCGGTCGTCCTTGAATTCCTGGCGATCGAAATCACCACTGGCTCGCGACTTCCAGTCCTCGCTCAACGGAACCGCGAGGTCGACTGCTGCTCCGCCGCTACCGAAGCTCCCTCCGTGTGCGTCGGCATAGCGCGCGCTCGCCGCGGCCGCCTTGTGCACCACATGAATGACGCCGACGAACGACGTTGCCCCGTAGGTCACCGGCGCCGGTCCGCGGAGAATCTCGATGCGCTCCACGTCGCGCAGCGTCAGGCTCGCGACGGCGGGATTGAACGCGCCGCCCCATGGAATGTCATCCACCACGAGCAGGAACGCGTCGAATTCGCGAAGACCCCAGATCTCCGGCACGGCGCTCGCGGGCCCGTTGTCGCCGCCAGGCGCAATCGCGACACCGGCGGCAAGAGCCAACGCATCCCTGAGCGACGTCGCACCGCGCGCGCGCAGATCGTCGCCGTTGATCACCTCGATCGACGCAGGGACATCGTGCGGCGCCTCAGGCACTCG
>WNFI01337724.1_pt1 | contig 18769 bp, 12 predicted proteins | sample 5400471 | NCBI WGS metagenome assembly WNFI01 (sample SAMN13153348, study PRJNA577476) | soil metagenome | isolation source: 100 cm saprolite on Douglas fir-dominated hillslope | place: USA:California | collected 2013-09-17 | reverse complement strand
CAACTTCATCGTCAATGAAACCGGAAGTCCGCCTCAAATGCTCAAGGCGGACGTAAAGATTCCGCAAGTACAGGAATTGCTCGGCACCGAAGCCGCAACGACGATCCGATTTCTGAAAAGCTTCGTGCATGGAAATTTCAATCCGGGATCCGAAGTCTTTGCCGAGGTCGTCAAAGAGGATCTGTCGAAATTTACGGTGGCCGATCCTTCCGCTGCGATGGTGCCTGATACCTTAGGGGTCAATTTCAGTGCGGATAAGGCGGGAGGTTTTGCGACGCCCAACCTCGGCGTTTCCACCCTGACTCGTGCCCTTGGTCCCATGGCGGGATCGGCGACTGAAGCGGTCGCCGGCAGCTTCAATCCGGCAAGTTTTTTCCCGGACGGTGCAGCAAAGATTTTCGGCAGCTTCGATCTTAAATCCCTCCTTCCTGCTGCGACCCTCGATCAAAACGCGCCAAAAATGCACACGGAGGTGCAGGATATCCCCGGGGGAAAATTGATTGTTACAACGATCGACTGGCAGCCGAAGGTTCAAAATCTCGATCTTGGAATCGCTGCGTTTGAGAAGGACTACAAAGGTCGTACCACTCAATTTCTGGTCCACGGACGAATCGAAAAACCGCTCAAGCCCGATGCGCCGAACGCGAACGGCGTAAAGTCTGAATTCACCGGAACGTTGAATGATTTTACGGTGAGCGTGCTGAAGTGTGTGTTCATTAATTTCAACAAATTCAGCTTTACAGCGCGCTCGAAGGAAAAGCCCGACATCCAGGTGATGCTCGATCCCGGCCAGCCGCTTAAGTTCGGTGGCGATTTAGCGTTTGTAGAAGAGCTGCGCAACGCCATCCCGCCCAATCTGTTTGGTGCAGGTCCATCCATCGACCTGTTGACAAACCCTTTCGGAATCCGAGCAGGCTTCGCGTTTGCTCTGCCTCCTGTCGCGGTCGGCGTCTTCGCCTTAAAAGATGTCAGTCTTGGCGCGGGACTTACGTTGCCATTTCTCGACGGCAAGCCGGTGTTCGATTTTAATTTCTGCGAGCGCCAGCATCCTTTTCTGCTCACCGTCAGTCTTTTCGGTGGTGGCGGATTTTTCGGTCTACAACTCGATACGGCAGGTATCAAAAAACTGGAGGCCGCTTTGGAATTCGGTGCGGCTGCCGCGATCGATATCGGTGTCGCGAGCGGCGAAGTGCACATCATGGCGGGGATTTATTTTTCACTGCAGCGCAAGGAGGGCACTACCGATCTTGCGGCGACCTTGACCGGTTATCTCCGCCTGGGCGGTTCGCTCAGTGTCCTCGGAATCGTTAAAATCTCAGTCGAATTTAACCTGAGCTTCACCTACGATGGCGTGCGTGACAAAGCCTACGGTCGGGCCACCCTCACCGTGCAGGTGGAGGTGCTGTGCTTCAGCAAGTCCGTTGAATTAACGGTGGAGCGGGCTTTTGGCGGCAGTGGCGATCCGACGTTTGGCCAGCTGTTCCCCGAATCAAGTATGTGGAGCGATTACGCACTCGCCTATGCGTGAAAAGGAATAGACCTATGACAACCGAACAAACGATCCTCTTCACCGTTATGCCGCGAGGCATAAGCATCAACCGCGATCCGCTTCCGCTATCTGTGTTCATTGCGCCGAGGCTTGGCGGCGCAGACAAACTTGGAGCTTTCGCTGACTGGCTCCGCTGGACGCGCAACTTGAAAGAGGCCGGCTTGGAGCTGGAACTGCGCTGCGGTGCTAACACGTTCACGACGGCGATCGATCCCACACCGCTGCGTCCGGAATTGTGGGAGCAATTGTTCAACGAGGGTACACTGGTTCGGTCTCATACGTTTGACGACTACACTGATCGCGGCATGATTTCGTTTTCGGTGCGACAGTCCTTGAGCGCGATCAAGTCGATTTATCAAAACGCGAGTGTGAATCTGGCTTTGCCGGAAAAGCCAGAAGACCACGGTCGGGATAACGAAATTGGCAACCGCGCGTTCCTTCGCGATCTCGTGAACGGGCTTCAAGTTAATTGGAATGGTGATGCCGCGAGAAACTGGCGGGAAGCCGTGCGTCGCATGAACACCTCCGATCGTTTCGCTTATTCTCAACAGGCTTTGTCGGGTCCGCTCGATCAGGAGGGGTTGATCACGAGCGAAACGAGTCCCGGTGCTTTGGCAAAAATCGCTATTCCGTTCGCGGTTTTTCATCACATGCCGACCCCGACGCTGCATGATCACCCCCTCGAGATCGATACGGCCAATGTCCTCGATTTTCACCAGGCCCTGAGCTCGCTTAATACCTATCCTGATCTTCTTCGCGCGCTCGGCATTGTGTGCGATCTGGAAGTGCCACAAGGCTTCGCGACTCAAACGGCGCCGGGCAGTTTTGGAACAATTTCTGTTACGAGGGCGAAGCGGAGGTGGGCATTGGCACCCAAGGTGCCCGTAATGGAGACGGCCTATGTCCACGCTGTGCAGGATGGAGAACGGCGATTTTTCGGCGTTCCGAGTGCGCTGAACAATCCCCAAGCGGCCCTGAGCGTAGTCGGCTTGCTCGATCTCGATCCCGAGCAGTTCGGTTTGGCGCAGGTCGATATCGATGGAGGCATGCACAAGACAATCATGCTTGCGGAGACGTTGCATAATCCTGGAGACAGAAATCTCGACAAGCAGGCCCAGCCGGAGGTCGCTCAACATCCCGAAGTATTTGATCCTGAAGCAACGCTTCCATCGCTGCGATCAGGCGGTTTCTCTTTATTCGCCGATCGCCGTGGTGCGCAGTTGCTCGAGAGTTTGCATCAGTCCAAAGCTTTCAACGATGCGTTGAAGAGCGGTGGTGCGAATCACCCGACTTTTTTTGCAGAGGATCTCGTGCGAGGATATCGTTTGGATGTCTGGGATTCTCGCACGAAAGCGTGGCACTCTCTTCACTTACGCCGGGGCGATTATCAAATCGGACAAGAGCCGTTCAAAACTGAGAAGGAAGAAGGCTTTGTTCAGCTTGCGGTCATGCAGCCGGCGAAAGACGCGAAACCCGTCACAAACGATCTCTATCTGCATGAAGCGATCGCGCGGTGGGCGGGTTGGAGCCTCAGTGTGCCGAGACCGAGCAAGCATTTAAGCCGGTATGCAAATCCGAAGGACGCCGTGCCGCGTGATAATGAACCAGAAAAATTTGCAGAGGATCAACCCGATACGCCGTTCAAGCTTACGGTGGATTACCACTTGCTGCCGAATTCCCTGCCACGCTTACGCTTCGGCACGCGTTACCGGTTTCGCGCGCGTGCAGTTGACCTCGCGGGAAACGGATTGAATTTCGATGACCCACTCGCCGAGAAACTTTCCGTCGTTGCTGCGTTGCCGCGTGACTCGGAGGGATTCGCTTATCTTCGTTTCGAGCCTGTCGGCGCTCCGCTCGTAATTCTTCACGATGCACGCGCGGTGACATCGCCCGGATCCGCGGTGGATCGCATCGTCATTCGGACTTTCAACGACGATATCAGCAAGGACACAGCGGCTGCCGATACCATAGCGGCTGATCGTCACATCGTTCCTCCTCGCACGAGTGTGGAAATGGGGGAACGACTTGGCATGTTTGATGATGCCGCCGGCAAAATGAAAGGCGATGCGGGCACGTGGAGCTTGATCGTCGCGCGCGATGCCGGAGAATTTAAAAAGGCCTCGATCAACGTGGCCGGCAAGACGGATGAATATCCGCTGGAGCCGGGCGATCGCATTGACGAACTGCCCCAGTTGCCAGATCCGCTTTCTCGTGCCGCAGCGATTCGTGATTTGCCGGGGACACCTCCGGCGTCGATCGGCAAGGCGGCCGAAGGCGCAGCCGGCCCCGTTTCCTATAATGTTTTGAGCGATCCAAATCCGCGCCCAGGTTCGGCAACGATTATCAGTTTCGGGAGCGACGGATGGGAGAAGCTTCGCGGATTTCGTTTCTCGCTCGTCGAGCCCGCCGCGAATCAAGAAAACTTGGCCCCGAGTTGGGATCCGGACGGGCGGGTGCTGACGGTTTATTTGCCGAAGGGTGAAACGAAAGTGGTGCCGCTCACCAGTTATTTGAGTCCCGAGGACCTTAGACTCATGGGCGTCTGGCAGTGGCTCCGCGAATACATCGAACGGATCACCGTCGCAGATCCGCAGCCGCAGTTTCTAAACCCCGGTGCGGATGTGGATCGTATTGCGCATGTGCTTCAAAGAGCCGTCGAAGGCGGACATTGGATGTTGAGCCCGCCCCGATTGCTCACACTGGTCCACGCCGTTCAGCAACCTGTTGGCCGGCCGGAATTCACCGGACTTAATTTAGACCATGAACCGGATTCCCCTTATCTCATTGCACTTCAGAGCGCACCCGATCGGGGGCGCAAGGACCCGACTGAGCTTGCAGCGATGACTGCTTGGCGCCGCCCAGGAGCGACAGATGCGTTTCTTATAGGCGCGCTCAAGGTGCACGGAGCGAGCACGGCCAAAATCGATTTGGAGGCGACGTGGAGCGATCCGATAGACGATGTTTCGCAACCCAAGTGGACGACGACACACCAGTCTTCTCACGTCGACGAACTGAGACTACTCGGTCTTGCCGAGGGTTATCTGCTGGCTCCCGGTAAGGAGTTTCGGCCCCGTCATTTGTTTAACAATTCGAAACGACATATCGCGAACTATACGGCCATCGCATCGTCGCGATTCCGTGAATACTTTGCGCAGGACCAGGCTTTGGATTTCACGCGTTCCAGCGAGGGGATAACCGTCGATGTACCTGCATCAGCCCGACCCCTGGCGCCCGACGTCGCCTACGTGATTCCGACTTTCGGCTGGCAGAGACAGAACGATACGAATCTGAAACGCAGCGTGCGATTCGGCGGCGGATTGAGAGTGTATCTGCGTCGGCCGTGGTTCTCGTCCGGTGCGGGCGAACTCTTGGGTGTAGCACTTTGGAGCTACACGAATGGCTCATTGGATAAGAACAACCGCGACAAATTTAAACCGTTCATCACGCAGTGGGGCATGGATCCCATCTGGCAGACGGCGAGTCTTTACGCCGCTCCAAGCATTGGAAATTTTCCAGACGCGTTGGAGCAGGATAGCGATGTCTCGCTCGAAGAATCCTCTGCTAGAAATGCGAAACACCAACCTGGGCGAATCGACGTGATCGGCTTTGAGCCGCAATTTGATGAGTCGAGCCAGCTTTGGTACGCAGACCTGACCATCAATACAGGTTCCGAAACCTATATGCCTTTCGTGCGGCTGGCTCTTGTCCGCTATCAACCCCATGCGCTCGCGGACGCAAAGGTTTCGCGGGTGGTCCTGGCGGATTTTGTGCAGCTCACGCCGGATCGATCCGCAATCGTAACAGCGGACCCGTATCATTCCCGAACGATTCGCGCCGTGATTAGCGGTCCAGCCCCACGTGGTCCGGTGCCGAATGTCGCCGCTCTGGCTCCGGCCGTAAACGCACCGACAAAAATTACGGTGATCGTGCAACAAAAGGACGCCAGCGTTGCGAGCGATCTTAACTGGAAAGAGGTGTCATCGGACGTAGCAACGGTCCATGTCGACATCGATCGCGCGGCGAGCGCTGCTTCGGATATCATGCTGTGGTCCGGCACGATTAAATTCACGGCTGATCCTAGTCCAGGCGAGTTCCGGCTTTTGATCACCGAGCGGGAATACATCAGCGCCGATTATGCCGAACTCATCCGGCCTCCAGGAGAAGCCCTGCCTGCGATTTTCGCTGCCCCCGGCCGAATCATTTACTCGGAAATCGTGGACTTCGACGTGGCTCTTCTGGGTTCGCCTTAACCTAAATTCCGCAGATATACTTGAACCACAGAGGCACAGAGAACACAGAGCCAATTCTTTAAGAATTAAAATATGTAGTGTGGAACTTCACCTACGGGGTGAAATCGTTTTCCAAGCCTCGAATTTCGCTCCGTGTGCTCCGTGCCGCTGTGGTTCAATTGCGTTTTTTAGACTTAAGGTGATTCTGAAAGCTCGCGCAAAGGCGCCAAAGCGCAAAGCGAACGGAATGGCCATTTTACGACCTTAGTGGCCAATTTCATCGAAGTACGTCACGCAGCGGACACGGTATTTTGATCGGCTGCAACTTGAAATTGCGGCTATTTTTCAAGTTATGTCCATTCGATAAAGAGTAGGCAGGCATCTCGCGCTGCCTATCGCACGCAATGTCGCAACCAAGTCATCTGGCAGCGGTGCGAAAGCGGGACAAATTTGCCTGAGCTCAGGCCGTTACCTCAAGGAATGAGACGTTACGGTTTGCCGCCGAACGTCACGAAATCGTCCAGTTCCACCCAGTCGCACCACGTAACGATGTCGTCGCGATGCGCTGCGTTCTTACGGTGGACTTGGTTGAAGAAATCACGCGTATCAGGGACACTGGGCGTCCATTGTTCGAACCACGTTGACCACGCCGCGACTTCCGCGGGATGCCGCTTGGGTAGGGCGTTGGCTTGCACGTAGGAAAGGAGCTCGCTGTCGTTCTTGCCTGTTTTGATCTCCGCCATGAAAGCCTCGTAGTTGATTCCGGTGAAGTCGAAGAAGCGTTGGTCGAACGGACAATTGTAGTGGTAATCGCCGTTGGTACCGGAAGCCACCGCGCGCGCTTTGTCGATCAGTCGCGGAAATGGGCATAGCCTCCGAGCCGTGTACGCGGACTGCGCGGCGGATGCCGAGTGAGGTCAGGTGCGTGGAAGTTCACCGATCCGATGGCAGGTGAGGTTGGAGCGGTGTAGGAAGATTGGAGCGATTGAGACATCGGAGGAGCGTAGGTTTATCGTGTGAAGGCGGCTCGCGTGCAAAGCACTTGAATACCTTATATATTGAGTGAGGGGTGCAGTACAGCGCCGGGGATTTCGCCGATCCAGCAAATTTTGGCCAATGAAACGTGTTTGGATTACCACGGCAGCAGGAAGCGAAAAATTCCGAACGCAACGTATGGACCACTCCTAGCACCACTCCGTTAGGCCGCTTTTCGGAAATAACTTTGGAACCACAGAGACGCGGAGTTCACAGAGAGTAAGGCAGGAAAGCACACTTTGATCCGGACCGATTCATTCACGGCCGGTCATGACGACGTCGCTATCGCTTTTAATCTTCCGATGTCATTTGCAAAATAGTCGTAACGCGGAGTTTCGGGCCGCGCATATATTTAGAGCGTGTCTTTGAAATAAGTGTCAGAGCCAGCTAAGAGGGGAGCCGTGTTGAGGTGGGCCCATCGCTTGCTTTAACACTCGAAGACACGCTCTACGCCGAAATCAGAAAACGATAGTCGGTCGGGAGAATGAAACGAGCGTTGAATCAGGATTGGGTAGGGGCCGTCTGTCCTTAACGGCCCTCATTGCGCGTGCGCAGCTCCAATAAGGGCGGTTAGGGATAACCGCCCCCACCTTCTTAATGCCTCGCAGCTTGCTGCGAGGATCGGGCCGAGCAGGGAACTCACCTGCGCCGGAGTAACGCGAATAACGCGCGTCGCAGGCCGGAGAAACTCAATACGTTAAAAGGAAAATCAGCGTCCGTTTTTCCAACCTCTGGTTTTGAACGAGACCGAAGCCGGTGGCGGCGTATGCGACTCTCCACCCAAAGATCAATACGGCGGATGAAAGCGTAGGGAATCGGTCGCTCGAAATCGGTCGGCGCATACGCATCCTTGGTGTAGAGCGTTGCGGGAATAACACAGGTGCCGAAGACCCAGTCGGCGACGGGAAGTCCAAAGAATCCGGACACTGACTCGTTGGAGTCGATCACAGCGTGGTGACGTAAATGAAATCCGTAAATGAGGCGAGCCGCTCGACCCCAGCGAGGATGGTCGAACAACGGTGTCCATTTTTCGATCGGCCAATGCTCGACGAAGTGAAAGACCTCATACAACGTGAGTGAAGAAGCGAGAGCGCTGTAACCGGCTAAAAACCATGGAAAGGCCGGAAAAATCCACTGAAGTCCCGCCAAAAAAGGGCTGATGCTTAGCGCAAACACGCCGAGGGTGTACCAAGGGAAAAACGAGGCTTCGTCCTGTTCAGGTTCCGTGATCGGAAAGCGGTTTTCGACGCAAGCGATATACTTTCCAGAAGGCGTTCTGCGGCGGCGAATGCAAGTGAGCCCGTGATGCTTGGTGTGTTGTCGATAGAAATAGGCCAGTATCCGGAAACTTGGGCGATGAAGGATGTAGCGATGGAAAAAATATTCGAAGAAGCAATTGCCGAGGGTCACCAGCGCGAATGCCGTAACCCACGCCCAAGTGGATGCGGAGAGCTGGTGCTCCCACTCTATGGGAAAAAGAAAGCGCAGAGCGCCCAGGAGGACGCAAAGGGTGGCGACTACCACCAGAAAGAAACGTCCAACCGAAAACCGAGGTGAACGGCAGAATTTGAGAAACGCGGACATGATGCTTTTGAATCGATTAACCCGGTTGTAGTCATGCGGTACTCGGTGTTCCGGGGAGCAACATTCGCCGCAAAAAGGTTCACGGTGTTGATATCTATTAAAATAAGCAATCACCGTTCAGCGGACTTGGTGCATGGAAAAAATAAAGCGACTCGCAGTACTGCGTTTAGCCGAAGCGGACTTCGCTCTCGCTACTTTCGATTTCCACAAATAAGGTATTGCAACGCAGGATCGCCAACGGGTGGAGATATTCACGCGTTTTTTACCGACAAGCCGAAGCACAAATAATTTATGAACGATACCGAATACCAAACTCAACTCAGTCGCTTCGACCAATTCTTCAGCGAGCTAGATACACCTTCACAACTCAGAAAAAAGGAGCGACACTCCGATGTGCAAAAAGTGACTTCCTTGGTCGAGGAAGCGGCAACCAGTGCTCGTCAAGTCGTCGGATCCGAAGATCCCCTGCGGTACGAAGAAGCGCTGGTCGCTCTCCGACGCGCGGTCGGATCTTGGCGGACCGCAGACAGTAGGCATGGTCCGGTGCTGTAGGTCCGTAGTGGGAAACTGCTACAGTTTAATTTTTTTAGAATCGGTACAAGAGGCTTGAGCTTGTGCGCTGTTCAAGCGGCGCCAGTTTGCCCGCATGTTGTCGCCGATTGCTTCATCGAGTTCTGCTTCGTCTGTTTCTCAGGCCGCTGCGGATGCCTCACTTGAGATACTTGCTAGGGACGAGGATTTCTGGGCTGAGGTCGCGCGCGGTTTTGCTCCCAAGCCTCCGTTCGTTCAACTCGATTTTGGGTATTATCATCCGGCGACGCTCGCCACACTTGAAGTGGAAATTCGCGCGATGCGTGAGTTGAATGTCCGCGGTTCTCACTACAAGCGCACGCAGATGCGGCCGGACCAAGAAAAGGCGCGGTCCGAATTAGCACGGATCGCAGGGGTTTCGAGCGAAGAAATCGCCATCACTCGTAATGCGACTGAAGCACTCAACACGTTGATCCACGGATTGGAACTTTCGCCTGGTGACGAAATTGTTTATTCCGACCAGGATTACGGCAGCATGGTGGAGGCTTTGGAGCAGAAGGCCCAGCGCTTTGGAGTTGTCTTACGAAAAGTAGCGATACCCCTTTATCCGCAATCCGACGAGGCCGTGGTGGAAGCCTTCGCCGTCGCCGTCAACGATCGCACTCGGTTTGTCCATGTCACCCATGTGATCAATTACAGCGGACAGATCCTGCCCGTGCGCAAAATTTGTGATCGAGTTCATGCTCTGGGTGCGGAAGTCATCGTGGACGCAGCTCATTCTTTTGCGCATCTCGCTTACCGAATTCCCGATCTCGGTTGCGATTACCTCGGCGCGAGCCTTCACAAGTGGCTTTGTTCGCCCCTAGGCATGGGCATGCTTTACGTGCGCCGGGAAAAGATCGCGAACGTTTGGCCGCTACTCGCCGACACACGGCTGGCTTCGACCGACATCCGCCGCCTCGAACATTTGGGAAACCGTTCTGAATCTGCGCACCTCGGTTTGATCGAGGCGATTCGTTTTCACGAACAACTCGGACCCGCACTTAAGCTGGTGCGACTCCGTTATCTGCAGCGGAGTTGGACGGACGCGGTGCGAAACTTGCCTCGCGTTACCCTCCTGACTCCCAGTGATCCCAATCGTCACGGAGCCATCGGTGCCTTCGCTATCGAAGGGATGACGCCGCGAGCCCTTGCCGATCATTTGATGAAGGAGTACCGAATTTTTACGGTGGGCTTCGAACACAGCGTCGTACGCGGAGTCCGCGTGACACCGGGCCTGCCCACCTCGCGCGCGGAGATCGATCAATTGGTGGAAGCGGTCCGAGACATCGCCGGCAAGTTTGATTAAACCTAAATTCCGCAGATATACTTGAACCACAGAGCACACAGAGCCAACTCTTTAAGAATTAAAATATGCGGTGTGGAACTTCACTTACGGGGTGAAATCGTTTTCCAAGCCTCATATCGAATTTCCCTCTGTGTGCTCCGTGCCTCTGTGGTTCAATTGCGTTTTTAGGTTAAAGGATATATCGCGCACGCCTGCGGACGATTGGACAAACGTCTAGTCAGGACTAATGCTAAAAATGATTGGAACTTGCATGCGCGTATTCACCGCTTTGCCGCCTTTCTGGCCGGGACGGAATTTCCATTTGCTTACCGCCTGGACCGCGGGAGTTTCGAACTCGCGCTGGCTCGCTCGAACAGAGTAGGCATCGCGGACATTGCCTTCGGCATCGACAATAAATCCCACCAAGACCTCACCTTCAATGCCGGCCCGGCGCATTTCGAAGGGATAAATTGGTTTGGCTTGGAATCGTGGAGAAGGCACGCGGTCGAGATTTTTTAGATCGAATATGTTAGTCAGGTTACTGGTCGGCGCAGAATGAAATACGGCAGGAATCGTGAATGTGGAGGTGGTCTTGTTAAGGCGGGGTGGAGGAGGCGGTTCCACCTGCTGTAGGAAAGCGTCAACCGGCGCGAGCGTGGGTACGTCGGCCAACTTAGGCGGTGCTAGATCGTTCGTTTCATTCGGGTTTCGTGATTGCTCATCGTCAGAGATCTCAGGTTTATCCGGCTCTAGCTCGGGCATGGCCATGAGTTCGACGATCGGAGCGAGGGCAGCCGGTTTCTCAACGATGTGCTTTGGTTTGAGAAACAGAGGTCCGTACAGGACCCCCCCGTGAAAAAGGGCCGAGACTGCGATACCGACGATCACACCTGTTTTCATTGGGACGCTAGCGCCCGCAAAACTTCCTCAATGATCGTCGTTCTTCCGAGAGAACGTAATCGGATAGGGGTAGGGAAGTCGTCGAGGGTACTAACCTTCCTATAAATAAAATAGACGGAAACGAAAAATTCGCAAGGGGCTAGCGTCTCTCGCAAGCTTCGAAATCAGGCATAACCAAGGACGTGCCTGGCGCCTCGAATATTGGCCACTACAAAACACGAAGAAGAAAGAACAAGGTGCGGCTAAATAACGCCAAAGGCCGCAGACCCGGATCCGACACCTTTTAGCCCGGGGCGCTGCTGTGAAGCTCGGGCGACCAGAGAACACGGCAGTCGCTGATCGTCGACGGAAGGGCGAAGACCGCGAGTTGACGATAGTGATGGTAGATCCCTTGCGGTGGCGCAGCCGTCAGCTCTTCGACCGAAGCATCGGCCGTCTTCGCGGCGAATACCCAATAGTCGCCCACTCGGAAGTTTCTACCTAGTGGATCGAGCGAGAACGTCACCTGCACGCCGTCTTCGAGGATGATCGAGGTCGAGTCGGGCGGGATAAGGATTTCACCAGGGCAGTCCGGTGCGTCGAGATCAACGGCGAGGTTACCGTCCGAGTTGAGAACGTTGCCCTTTTGGTTCCAGCGTCGAATGCGGGTATGCCGTTTGGGATCGACCTGTCCGTTGGGGTCGGTTGGAAAAATTTCTGCTGGCAGGGGCGCGGCGAGACTTATGGTTCGCATTGAGTTTTCGACATCGAGGATTTTGCGCAACAGGCCCGGCTTCCCTTCATATGCAAGCCAGTCGTCGTCGATTTCCAACCAATCTCCCGGCCTGAATCGCAGAACGGAATCGCGCCCGATGGGCGCCACGACCAATTTATCTAGCGCAGGTACAGCGGTGACGGCCATGACCGCTGACGCGTCGTCGCGAGACCATTTGAAGGTCGCGGTGCCTGGAGGTCCGGGCGTGTGAACTTCCACATGGTAGAGGCGGTTGTCCAAGCCTTGATATCCGCCGCTGGGCGAAGAGGGGCCCGCATTTTTGTCGCCGGACACACCGGCCGATTGAGTCGTTAGCCGCCCCGCGGAAGGCTGAGTTAAAGCAATCCAATCTGGAAGAGTGGAGACAAGATCGCAAGTGACACCGGCGCCAGCATCGGGAAGAATTTTTACCTGCCAGACCGTCCGTCGACGCGTGGTGGTATCGACCCCGCCGGCTGTTTCGACAAGATTGGGATCTTCCAAGGAAGTCACGTCGCGCTGCCACACATCAATGTAGGCGATGTGTGGGCCTCCTGTCTTAGGTAGGGGCGCGATGGCCGCCGTGTTTGGAAAATACGGCTGAGTCTCGTAAGCGATAGGCGCGGCGCTCCGCAGCAAAGGGAGGGCGTTATCGAACTGCTGTGGATCGTCCCCATCGTTCTCGGCGAGCAGGTCGTCCACATACATGCTGCCGAGACCGATGGACAGCGTTTGACCCGAGATGGTAATTTTGAATCCGTTGGGCGTTTCCTTGAGCACGCCCACGCGGTCAACGCTATCGATCGTCTCCGCCTGCGGACGGTCTCCTTTATCGCTTTGGAACTGCTGAATTTTAATGATCACGAATTCCGCTGGTTTAACGGGGGCGATACCCACCACGACGTTGATCCGACCCTGATCAATGTCGTCCTGAGTGATTGTGGTGCGATCACACTTCACGAAATAAGCTTCAGCCGGCGTTTTACCTTGAAATGCGCCCTGCTGAAAAAGGCTGTGCATGAATGCACTGACGCTCAGGCGGATCCGAGCCCAAAGGGGTTCCCCATTCGGTTCGAAGACCGACCATTTGGTACCGCGATACAAACTCTCCTCGATAAACAAAGCTAACCGCCGAATGGGTATATATTTCCAGTCGCTGGCCGCAGCGTTCGTTCCTACGAGAGTGCGAGCACCCCAAGCCACGAAACGTTTCCCTGGAAACGATCTAAAACAATTCAATGCAAGAACGCTGAGCGCTCCATTCTCCGTCTCTGTAATCTGACAGACCAGGTTTTGAACCCCGGTCAAAACTGCATCGCTTCCGGCGGGTGCTTTCCAGACGCCGTGGGCCGCATCAAAACGCGAGTAAAGCCCTGCCACAACGCCACAAGGCGCGAAGGCTCTCGACTGGCCGGCATTCCATGGATCGGCCAAGCACAAGCGCGGAAAATATGCGGCGCTATTTTCGCCACGGATTTTCAGTCCGAATGACATCCATTGAATCGCTGCAGCCGAGTTATTCACTTCCGGAGGTGGATCGATGAGCAAAAAGGCTCGCCGTGTTTGGCTATAATTCAAAGAAGCGCTAAAAATCAAATGCGGATCCACATTTGCTGAGTCCAATTTAGTGGGATCGCCGGGTGTTGAACGAGTCGCGTCGGGGATGCAGAGGATATTGAAAATATCCACGGTATCCAAAGCATAAATACCGCTGGACTTTAAGTTATCACCGATCAAGTCGGCCGATGTCGGAAGAAGATTGCCGTCGCAGCCACCCGAGAGCGGAATCGCATTTTGTCGAGCGCCCAATGGCTCACTCGGAGCGGGTCGATTTATTCCGAGGGTCTTCACGAAAACAACGGCTGATCCTGTAAGCCCATTAACGACGGTCTCGACAAAATTCTGTTTTGTTGGGTCGGTTGTTACGTTTAAAAACCGCTCGACCGCACCTGCACCCAAACCGCTGATGGTTAGATTAAACGAGTTCGGATCGTCGCCTTCGTTGGTTGGAAGGCCATCATAGCCGACAGAGACAACCAAGCTATTTGCCCAGGCCCCTTTACCCAGGGCGGTAATTTGCAATGCTTCGGAATGGGCTACCTGAGCATGAAGGGTGGCCGTCGCGGCTGCGGCGTCGTGCTTGGGAATCCGTACAACATATGCCTGTGTGCCACCATTGGAAAAGAACTGTTGGACCGCATAGCTAAGTTCACTATCGAAAACCAAACCACCGAAAAGGCGCTCGAAATCCGCGATGCTGAAAACGGGCTGAGCTCTATGATCGGGTCCGCTCGACGTATAGCCGACGAAAGCGGCAATTGATGTCGACACACCTGTAATCGCGGGTACGTCGTTGGAAACCTGCGCGATAGGGATTTGCTGACGAAGAGGGCTCATTTGCAGAGATCAGCCGCAAGATTCCTTGAGTCTAAAATCAATCCGTTTTGCTCACCAAAAGCATCTACCGAAACTTGTCCGACGATACCCTTCATCAGCGACGGCGTGAATCGATGATCGGGACTGAAGCCTATCCAACAAAGCTCGTGGAGGTACAAAATGAAAAAATGCTCTAGGCCGTAGTTTGAACATCGGGCATAGACGTGAGTTCCCACTTCGCGACAAACGAGTGAAGGACCGAACTCACTTGGCAGTGCTCCATGTCACGATTGCTCACATTCGATGCGAACCACGAGAAATTCTCGATAAATGACGACCAGTCTATGAGCCACAAAAGAGCATAGGGCGGCTTCTCGGATTTTTTCACCACAGAGGCACGGAGACACAGAGCTCGATTTAATCGCCCATGGAATACACTGAATCACGCGAAAAGAGGAACAGCAGCATTGCAGATGATGGCATGGAAAAGAATGGCCGCAAAAATGCGCAAAAATCCGTTTGCAAATGAAGTTCACAGGGCGCCTATAGGCACGCGAGCGATGTTCATATGCAGAACTGACTTTTTTGCGGGTAACCGGTTCTGCTGAACTTCATGCCTCTGCGGTGAAGAATCAGTACGCTAGCGATGATATGTGGGAGACAGGTTCCGGCCGCGCTAAACCTTGACCTGATTCGTGAATTTCTTGAACGTCTTTGGCTTCCATCTGGAGAGGTGGCAGAGTGGTCTATCGCGGTAGTCTTGAAAACTACTGGGCCGAAAGGTCCCGGGGGTTCGAATCCCTCCCTCTCCGCCAATTTCCGGAGGAAAATGGTGCCGTCCGCGATGCGGGCGGAAGACGCGAAGCGGCTGAAGAGGAGGGATGAGAACGAAGTTCGACGAAGCGAAGCGAAGATGGGGCGCGCGAAGCACCAGCCGTGGCTGCCAATCCCTCCCTCTCCGCCATTTTTGCGTTCTAAAACAACGGGTTATTTTCCCTGACAGCCGATTTGGACGTTGACCGACCAAATCGGCCATGAAGCAGGAGAATCCATTTCTCGGTATCCAGTATTTACAACAAACCGAAATGCGCGTCGCCGCGACGCGGCTCGCCGACGCGCAGCTCCGAGAAGCCGAGGCTGTGTTCGCGCGTGTCGCCGACCAACCGCGCTCGCTGTCGTTCTACGTCGATTTCGCGCTGGCGAACTACCGCGAGCCGACGTGCCGCAAAGCTCTGAGCGAAGCGGCGGCGGACTACGTCGCCGCGAAGGAACACGAATTCGAGCAGGATTTGATTTCCGAAACCTATCTCGTGCGGCTGCGGCGCGAGATGACGCGGCTGCAAAAACGCTGCCCGGTTGCTACCGTGGCAGAACTGACGCCCGCCCGACTCGTCGCCTACTGCGAGTTCGGGCGCGCCTCGCGGAAAACCTACAACAACCGGCGCGGCACGATGTCGGGCTTTTTGAAATTCGCGCTGCACCGCGAATGGATCGCCGAGAACCCGCTCGCCAAAATTCCAGCGTTTCGGATTCGGCGGCGGCGTGGCGGCGCGCAGACGCTCACCGCGGCGCAGGCAAAAGAGCTGATGGAGTTCGTTGAAACGACCATCCCGGAAGCGGTGCCGTTCTTCGCGCTCTGCCTGTTCGCCGGTATCCGGCCCTGTCTCCGCACTGGCGAAATCCTCCGGCTCAAGCCTGAGCAGGTGAAGGTCGCCGAGGGCCTAATCCGCATCGACGGCGAGGTGTCCAAGGTTCGCGAGCCGCGCAATGTCACCATCCAGCCGAATCTCGCGGCCTGGCTGCGGAAACGTTCGAGACGACCTGCTTTGGGTCTTCGACCGCAAATCCCAGCAGTACCGGCGGCAGCCGCCAAAGAACACCACGGTAATCGGCCATTACTACACCACGACCACGGAGACGGGCGAACAGGATACTAGCATCGAAGCGCACCTCGCAAACAGCGAGTCTGAGGCGACGCCGATCATTGGGAAACTCGACGCCGGGGAGATGATTTCTCCGAAGGAAAGGGTAGCCTTGGCCTATTTCCTCGCTCTGCTCCTGTCCCGCACCCCGAAGCACGCCCGCGAAATCGAAGAGATCGGGGACAAGGTTCACAAGGTCCTAGCCAAGGACATGTTTCCAACCATTGAATCCGTCGCCGCTTCACTAAAGAAAAAAGGGCGGTAATGCCTCCTTCACTCCGGAAAGCTTTTTTGAGTTCGTTCACAAAGAGCAGTTTCAAATGAAGGCACCACGGGAACTCACGCTCGATACCATGCTTAACCAGTCGGCTCGTTTCTATCGCGAGATCGCGATGATGAACTGGTTTGTCTTCCATGCCGACGGCCATGCCTCGTTCATCACCGCTGACTCCCCGCTGGGCTACGTAGTTGACGACGAGCACCGCCGTAGCCGGGAACCAGTGCTCGGATTTGCCTCGGAAAAGGTTACCAAGCTGATTCCGCTTACGTCTCAAACAGCACTACTGATCGCCGGCCCGGGCGTCGCCCTCGGTCACTTCCCAGCGGACCGGAATCAAGTCAGAGAAATCAACGTAGCCGTCGCGATCGAGTGCGAGCGTTTCGTCATCGCGCGCGACGAGGCGCTAATCCGCTCGATCATTCCGGCAAGCAAAGTTGATCGCGGCAACCCTGGCACCCGCATGAAGGTGGAGAGCATCCCGAACCCCACTGACCCGCTCCGCAGCTACCTTGTGTCGCGACGAGTTCATGCCGACGAGCCCGACACGCCTTTCCCCATCGAAGTCCTGACCAAGACGAGCAAGGCCGCGTCAGGTTTGGGGTCAGAACAACCCTGACCAGGTAAAGATGGTTCCAGTCTTGGAATCACGGCGAATGCCAGCTATCTGCCGTGAGCGATACAGTCAGCAAATCCGCTCTTTAGACATCCATGGCCCCGGGAGTCTTCACCTACCACCGGGCTTCCCAGTATATTTAGCGTCTCGGCTTGCTCGGCACTGGATAGCGCACTGCTATCAAGGGTGCCCAGCCCAAACTATGAAATATTACAATTTGCCGTTGGAAGAGGTCGTGCGGCGTTTCCCGCATTACGGAAAGGACGAGCATGTACTCATGCAGGGTAGCGTGGCGCTCGCCCGCCGTCCAGGAGCCGAGCCTGAAGACTTGATTCTAGCGTATTACGTCGTGCAGCGGGAGGAAGGTCCACCGCGTCATGAACAAACCTACAGGGAAGTTCGGTTGATTCGTGAGTCGGTGTCGCTTGCTGAGTTGCGCACGCGTCTTGCACGGGCCGGCGAATTAAAGTCTGTCACACTCGTAGAAGGAGTGAGCATCGAACTTGAAGGAATTGCCTCGATGGAATTGCTTCCATCAGATGAGCCTACCGCAAATCTCGGTCCTCGTTATCTTGTCGAACTATCGGCCAAACGACGTGGGGAGTTGAGTGGAGCGGGACCGCTGATTCGATACGGTCAATCGTCGTTCGTGTCGGTCGAGCAAGCCGTCCGCTCGTGGATTCCTCTACGACCGTTCCACGGAAGTTCTGACAGTCGCTTGGGACGATGTTTGCTAGAGATCCCGTTGGGCGGTCCACGATTTGGCGCGATCGAACTGCTAAACGAACGCACCCTTCGCGTCGGGTTTGAGCGGATCAGTCCGGATACACCGGCTGAACTGACTGGCGTTTGGCAATCAGCCGATGCGAGCACCATCCTTCCATTTACCTATCAGGCGGGAAAGGAACCGATTGATCTTACGAAGCCGGCTTGGGCTGATAGGGTCGCACTTTGGCTTGTCACTGCTGACTCGGAAACAAGGGACTATTTTAGTGAAGATGCATATAGCTGTTCACGGCGCCGACGGATCCTGTATGCTGGCGAGAGCAATAAGAGAGAAGATGAGGTGTCGATCTTGGCCCGAATTCAAGGCGGCGAAGATGAAAGAGTGGAATTCAAACCGTTCCTAAGACTCGAATCCGTAAAGGCCGATGAGTTAGTGCGGACAGTGATAGCATTCGCCAATAAGCGGGGCGGCACGATTTACCTTGGTGTGAATGACCATCAAGAAATCGATGGTGTCGAGAAGGACCTCCGTGAATTCGCTCCTTCAGAGAAGAAGGGTTCGATTTCAGAGTGTGCCGCATGGTATTGCGCAGCCATTAGGAAAAGAATTGCTGATCGAGTGAGCAGCACGGTTATTGTCGAGTGCGATCCGATTCAGGTTTGCGGAAAGTTGCTCATTCGCGTCTCCGTGATGGAAAGCAAATCCAAACCCTGTTGCGACGTGAGCACGAAGGAGATCTGGACGAGGCGCGGAGCGAATACAGTCCGCCCCGATCCCTCAGGAGATGAATTAAAGCAGCTCGTTAGCGGCTCAAACCAAGCGACGAGACCGTTGTGACCCTCACCCATCGCGGGCGACGTGAGAGAGGACTCGATCATCGCCTCATGAAGGATGCCCCTTTTGCGGCGCTGTGAAACGATTCGAATCCATCGGCAATACCTCGGACATCAATCGCTATGGTAT
>WNFI01013069.1_pt1 | contig 18770 bp, 18 predicted proteins | sample 5400471 | NCBI WGS metagenome assembly WNFI01 (sample SAMN13153348, study PRJNA577476) | soil metagenome | isolation source: 100 cm saprolite on Douglas fir-dominated hillslope | place: USA:California | collected 2013-09-17 | reverse complement strand
GGGGAAGAGATTTCGATTCGCGAGAGCAGCAAGAAACTTCCCGTGCTCGAACTGGCCAAGGAGTTCGCCAGCCACGGCACGCTGCCCAGTTGGCTGGAAGTGGATCGCGACGCCTACAAAGCGCGCATCCTCAGCTTGCCCAAGCGCGAAGATATTCAGCTGCCGGTGAACGAGCAGTTGATTGTCGAGTTGTACAGCAAGTAGTTGACAGTTTTTACGGTCCACATTCGAGCCAGATCAGCCTCTGCTGGCGCTTGACCTGAATCCGGACTAATTCAGGAAGCCGGCACCGAGCCAAACGGCCGAAGGAGAAAACACATGCTTTGGAAGGGTTTTCAAAAACCGAAACGTCTCGCAGTCGATACCTCCAGCCTAACCGACAAGTACGGCATTTTCTGGGCGCAACCATTTGAGCGTGGCTTCGGCACGACCGTAGGCAATGCCCTGCGCCGCGTGCTGCTCAGCTCGATCGAAGGCGCGGCCGTCACCGCGGTAAAGATGGAAGGTGTGCTGCATGAATTTCAATCGATCACTGGCGTGGTCGAGGACGCGACCGACATCATTCTCAACTTGAAGCAGATTCCGTTCAAGCTCTCGGGCGACGCGCCAAAGGCGATTTATCTGCGCGCCGATCAGCCGGGCGTAGTCACCAGCGGCATGATCGAAGCCGATGGCGACGTCGAAGTGCTCGACAAAGATGTCTATATTGCCACCGTAAGCGAAGGCGGCAAGCTCGACATGGAGATGCGGTTGAAGCGCGGCCGCGGGTATGTCTCGGCCGATAAGAATTTCGACGAGGACCTCGGCATCGGCTTCATTCCCATCGACTCCGTGCATTCGCCGGTGCGCAAGTGCAACTACACGGTCGAAGCCGCGCGTCTCGGCCAGATCACCGACTACGACAAGCTCACCCTCGAAGTGTGGACCAACGGCTCCATCACGCCCGCCGATTCGATCGGGCTGGCGGCGAAGCTGCTGAAGGATCACATGAACATCTTCATCAACTTCGAAGAGGAAATCGAAACCGGTACGTCGTCGTCCGATGACCGCAAGCCTGAGATTCACAACGAGAATCTGAACCGTTCGGTCGAAGAACTCGAGCTCTCCGTGCGCAGCTACAACTGCCTGAAGAACGCGAACATACAAACCATCGGCGAGCTGGTGCAGAAGACGGAATCGGAGATGCTCAAGACCAAGAACTTCGGCCGCAAGTCGCTGAACGAAATCAAGGAGATTCTCTCCTCGATGGGCCTGAGTCTGGGCATGAAGATCGACGAGCACGGCAACGCCGTGCCCGGACCGACTTCGAATCTGGTGCTGCCGGCTTCGGCCTACGGCCCGGACGACCAGCTATAGAGAGTAGAAAGCAGAGACGTGGAATCTGCCTCTGCATTGTGTGAAGCAGCATCGTAGGAATCGGCTTTGGGAAGGGCACGGCTTTTAGCCGTGCCGCCCAAGGCTAAAAAGAACGCGGGCTCTAGCCCCTGAGGTCGGACATGCGTCACAAGAAAGCTGGATTCAAACTCGGACGGAACACATCGCACCGGCGTTCGCTGCTGCGCAATCTGGTCACGTCGGTGATCGTCGAAGAGCGCATTGAGACGACCGTTCCCAAGGCCAAGGCCGCCAAGCCTATCGTCGAGAAGATGATTACGCTCGGCAAGCGCGGAGACCTGGCCGCGCGCCGCCTCGCCGCGTCCTACCTGATGACCAAGGATTCTGTCGTGAAATTATTCGACACCGTTGGTCCGCGTTTTGGCGACCGCAATGGCGGTTACACCCGCATCATCCGCACTGGATGGAACAAAGGCGACGGTGCCGACAAGGCCTTCCTCGAACTGCTGGGCAGCGAGAAAATCCTCGACGAGAAAAAGGAAAAACGCGCCGAAGCCCGCGCCAAGAAAGCCGCTGAGACCAAGAAGGCCATGGAAGACGCCGAGGCGCAAGCCCAGCACGACGGCGGCATCGAACCCGTCAAGGAAGACGAAGACAAAAAGTAACGCTTAGATATTTTCGCAAAGGGCACGGCATAAGCCGTGCTCTTTTTCTTTTGTATTCAGTATCTGCATACACTGTCATTCCGATGGGTATAAGCCCTGGGGGGAATCTGCTCTGTGTGCCTCGAACTCCCCACTCGTACATGTCCCTCCAAGCTTCCGCCGGTAATCTTGCCCCGCTTTTCTCCGCGTCACTAAAATTCTACTAATGGCCTTTACGCGCACACAGATCGGCATTGCCGTCGGCGCCGGAGTCCTGCTGGTGCTGGTGTTTGTCGGCTATCTGTGGTGGCTAAGCGATCAAGGACCAGTGCTCGCACGATCCGAAGATCACGATCCGCTGACCGGTCTGCCAGTGAGCATCAAGATGAATCCTCTGCGCGACCGCTCCACCGAACACGCAGCCAGCAAATTTTTACACGAAATGCGCGAGGGACACTGCGACGATCTGCTGGCCAAGTGGGAGCACGACTACCACAAGAAATATGCCCGCTACATCTGCAAGTCAGAGTCCGAGCACCCGCTGCTCTCCTGGGAACTGGTGGACTGGGAAGACGCCTCGCCGCTGATCATCCTGCACTATCGCGGCAAGCGGCTCAGCAACGCGGCCCCCAACCAGCCCGGAGTCGATCAGGACCTCTTCACCCTCACCATGGCCCATCAAGACGCCGATTGGGCCGTCACCAAGTACGACGCGATGTACTGAAACCGTCGTTGGTCCTTGGCCTAAGCTCCCGCTGACCTCTTTCACATTTCTCCGTGCCTCTGTGTCTCCGTGGTAAAAATTACTGATGCCCTCTCCCGCTGAAACTCAGCCTTCTGCTGCCCGAAACATCTACGTCTTCGGCATTACCTCATTCCTGAACGACACAGCCTCGGAGATGGCATATTGGGTCTTGCCTGCGTTTCTCGTATCGCTGGGCGCAGGACCGGCGCAGTTGGGTGTGATCGAAGGTATCGCGGAGAGTGTCGCGTCATTCGCCAAGCTTTTCTCCGGATACCTCGCTGACCGCGTCGACCGCCGCAAGCCGCTCGTAGTTGCAGGGTACGCCGTCGCCAATGCTGTAAAGCCGCTGCTTGGGGTCACGACAGCGTGGTGGCATATTCTTCTGATTCGCTTTTCCGACCGCCTCGCCAAAGGCGTGCGCGGCGCACCACGCGATGTGATGGTCGCCGAGTCTGTGCCAAAGAACCGACTCGGCTCTGCCTATGGATTGATTCAGTCGATGGATTCCGCGGGGGCGATTGTCGGCCCGCTGGCCGCGCTGGTTTTGCTCGCGCGCTTCGGTATTCGAAGTGTCTTTTGGGCGGCCGCAATTCCCGGCGCGCTTTGCGTACTCGTTGCCCTGTTCGGTATTCGCGAAACCCGGCGGAATTCTAAGAACGATGATCTCAAGCCCACGGATGATCCCTCACAGAAATTAGCGAAGTCCACCGCAGTAGCTCTGTCCGGTTCCGACAACGTCAAACTGCCGGGCGCGTTTTACCTGGTTCTGGTCGCAGTTACTTTATTCTCCCTCGGGAATTCGAGCGACATGTTTCTGGTAATGCGGGCACAGAACGTCGGCATCCGGGTCGCTCTGGCGCCGCTGCTCGGCTTGGTCTTCAACATCACCTACACGCTCGGCTCCTGGCCCGCTGGATGGTTCAGCGATCATTTTTCACGCCGCTGGATTGCGGCTGCAGGCTATCTAATTTTCGCTGCTGTCTATTTCGTTTTCGGGCGCGCGCCGTCAACACTGGCGATCTGGATCACAATGGCGTTGTACGGCATGTACTATGCGCTGACGCAGCCGGTCCTGAAAGCTTTAGTCGTTGAAAGTGTAGGGCAGGATGTACGTGGCCGCGCGCTCGGCGTCTATGCGTTCGTCACCAGTGTGGCCACACTCGCCGCGAGTCTGATTACGGGGCAGTTATGGAAGTACTACGGCGCGAGTGTGCCATTTTATGTTTCTGCGGGGTTCGCGTTGGTTTCAGCGGCGCTGTTGCTGATCTCGCCCAGCGGGAAGAAAGCTTGATCCTCTCATTTCTTCTTCGCACAGACGTTAACATTTCATAAGCTCACGAACCGCAGCGCTGAGTGCTACGGTTCGCAAGCCTGAAATCACAACGTTGGAGTCTTCACCGTTTGCCGCTCGGTTTGTGCCGTGCCCTTGGTGATCGCTTCATCGAGAAGCTGCTTCATCTCACGCGAAGCTTTCTGCGCCAGCTCGCCCTGCTGACGGCCTAGTTCGCCTTGCTGTTCGCCGAGTTTGCCCTGCTTTTCTCCCAAGGCACCCTGCTCCTCGCCCAACTTTGATTGCTGGTCCCCAGCGTGAGACTGAATCTCACCAATTTTGCTTTGCAACTCCCCGATCTCGGACTGGAGATCTCCAATCTGCTCCATGGTGGCGCTTGAGCCGAGTTTTTGCAGCTTCGCCTTCAGCCCGTCGATCTCTGCCGTCATGTCGGGAACTTTGACGTGGACCTGTTCCATTCTCGTGCCGAGCGCTTCCTGTTGCTTGCCTAGAGCTTCCTGCTGCTTGCCGAGTTCTTCCTGTTTCTTGCCAAGTTCCTCTTGAGGAGCCCAGAGTTTCCGCGCACGTGCCGCGCATCTTGCATCGAACCTGACATAGTAAGAGAATCACTTTTGCCAGTGACGATTACGAATCGCTGTTCGTCGTCGTCGCCGTAGTGGTAAGAAAAGCCGATGCTTGAGGAAGACCCTGGGCCACTCGATTGAGCACGCCACCCCACAGGTGCCATAGGGGGGATCGGAGCCATCGCAGCATTCGGGGGATAAATGGGTACGGCGGTTGGAGCGCCGGTGATCGGAGGAACAGGTGCCACAGGCGCGCTGGAGACTCCTCTGCCGATTGTTCCCGTGATCGCGACCGGAGCCGGAACAGGCTCCGCTTGAGCGGATGGTTCCGGCGGAGGAGTCGCTTCCGACGCCGGTGTCGACTCCTGCGCCGCGGGTGCAGGACGTGGTGTCGGTGGCGGTGTTTGGTACTGCGCAAAGTTCGGATGTTGCGCCTCCGAAGAGTTGTTGGAAGGGCAAACCGAAGCGGCGAGATAAACAACCGGGATTGCGACTGCGATCATCGCAACGGCAATAGGTTTCTTTAGACTCACGGTGACAGCTCCTCTCCAAGCTAAAATTCTTTCCAATCTTTTTTCTGCCTGACCCGCCTTAGCCATGGAAACCCCCTGCCACCACACTCGTCCCGGCGCGGAGTGCAACGCTTCGAAGAAGCCAAGCAGAGTTCGTGCGTAATCGTTGCGGTCGGCGCCGCAGGATAAAGCTGCTTCGTCGCTGGCCTGCTCTGCCAAGTCGGCGAGATGCAGGTTGAGCCACCACGCCAGCGGGCTGAACCAGAAAACTGCTCGATGCAGGAGGGAAAGGCGCTGCGTCAGAGCATCTCGCCGCGCTACGTGCGATACCTCGTGTGCTACGACGGCATCAAGCTTTGTGTCACTCCATTCGCGCCAGGCAGTTGGCAGCAGGATCGTCGAACGCAGTGCGCCCATCGTCACCGGCACCGAAATCAATTCGGATTCGGCGGTTGACGGAACGAAAGCCAATTGACAGCCCCACGCGCGGGAGGCAAGCCTCACAGTCACGCGCGGATCGTGAATGCTGCGTGATGATCGCATGAGTCGGCGGCTAAATAGGAGCCCTAGCCAGAGAAGAATAGCGACGCAGAGATAGATGGCAGTCGCCAGTGCCCGCCAGTGAATCGCGAGCGAAGCAGCAAGAGTTGAAGCCGACGATACTGGCGTCACCATGATCGGTGGTGCTGCGTGTGACTCCGCTTGAATCACCTGAGAAGTGGCCGAAATTTCGCCGAGCCCCGCGCTGGACGATGTGCGCTTCACTACATGATTACGGGCCACGTCTCTTGTAACAAAGGGACTCGGTTCGGTAGCAAGAGGCTGCGAACGCCTTAACTCATTTGCTACGACCCGCGCATTTCCAAAAGAAAGAAAGGCATGAGTTGGAATCGGCAGCGGGGGCAACAGCCATCCGAGTAAAGGCAGGGCGATGGCGGCGTACAGAACGGCGGTCCAGGTAAAGAGCCGCCAGGAAGCGGCCTTTACTCGAAACCCAGCCAGCCCCAAACCCGCTCCACATGCCAGCGCAAGAGCGCGCACGGCAGCGTTGGCGATTGGGGACAGAACAGCGGTGACGCCTTCGATGGCGGAGATGAGCATCATGACTTGTCTCCCTTGTGCCGGGACTTCTTTTCTCTGATCGCTTCTTCGGTGATACCTTCCGCAATCTCGCTCTCGGCGATCTTGCGCGCCAGGCGTTCCAGTTGCTGGCGGTCGAGCACGTCGTTGTCCACCATGCCCAGCAGCAGCTGCTCAGCCGAGCCACCGCAGAAGCGGTCGATGATGCCTTTCACGGCACGGACAGCGACATTCTGTCGCCCATCGGAGGCCCTATAGATAAATGTTCTGCCCTGAATTTCGTGACGGATGTATCCCTTCTCCTCGAGTCGGCGCATCACGGTGCGGATGGTGGAGTCTTTCATCGGACGCGACGAGGCCAGAGCTTCACGACAAGCTTCGGAGGTGGATGGACCATGGGTCCAGATGTAATCCATGACGATCTGCTCGACCTCGCCCAAGTTCTTTAGACGTACCAGCCTTGTGTTAGTCATTGTAGCGTTACAATATGTAACATTTGAATTTAGCAATGTCAAGGGACAAATTGGAGGGACTGAATTGCTCTAGTTGGAGCGGTCAGGCTATTGAGGTTTCTGAAAGGCGGACGTTGATCTCAAGGAAAAGATCTCACCCAAAGAAGAACTAGAATTTGCGTGGCGATGCCGGCGCTGGTGTCGAGTACCACGTCCTGCCATCTGCCGGTGCGCGAGGGGATGTAGCTCTGGTGCCACTCGTCGAGCCTCGCGACCAATGCCGTGCCCAGAATTGCCATCGTCGCCCAGCGTGCTTTCCATCTAATATTTTCAAAAGCGGGGAGTGTGGCGCGCCAGGCGCGAAGCAGAAGAAAGCTCAACATGCCGTATCCGAAGACGTGGCCGCCCTTACGGATATAGAAATGCCAGTGTTCGAAGCTCTCCCAATCCAATCCGAAGAGGGCGTGCAGCAACGGATAGAGGATGCGGCTGGTGTTGTGTGAGGAGAGCATCGCGCTCGAAACCTTTTCGCCGCAGGGCAGCACGACTAAAAGTCGCGCGCTTTCCGTTTGTGCACTTACGCTCGATATAAGCCGCCTTACTCGATGGCATAGTTCGGAGCCTCGCGTGTGATCATGACGTCATGCACATGGCTCTCGCGCAGGCCCGCGCCGCTGATGCGTACGAAGCGAGTCTTTTGCAGCAGCTCGGCAATCGTGGAGCAGCCGCAATAGCCCATGCCCGACTTCAGGCCGCCAACCATCTGATGAACAATCATCGCGACCGAGCCTCGATAAGGGACGCGTCCCTCAATCCCTTCCGGCACAAGTTTTGCTAGGCGGTTGGCGTCGCCGTCGCCCGCGGAAACCGCGGCCGAGGAATCGCCCTCAGTGCTCTGAAAATAACGTTCGCTGGATCCTTGCGCCATGGCGCCGATTGATCCCATACCGCGATACGACTTGAACGAGCGGCCTTGATAAAGAATCAATTCGCCCGGGCTTTCGTCAGTGCCGGCGAATAATGAACCGATCATCACCGCACTCGCGCCCGCGGCCAGAGCCTTGGTCATGTCGCCCGAATACTTGATGCCGCCGTCCGCAATGATCGGCACGCCTGAATCTTTCGTGGCGCGATAGGCTTCGGCGATCGCCGTGATCTGCGGTACTCCCGCGCCCGTCACCACGCGAGTCGTACAGATCGATCCCGGCCCAATGCCGACTTTAATTCCGTCGGCTCCGGCGCGAGCCAGTTCGCAGGCTCCATCGAAGGTCGCAACGTTACCGGCAAGCAGTTCCACGTGCGGCAATTTCGATTTCACCAGCTTCACAGCGTCGAGCACTTTGGTGGAATGCCCATGGGCGCTGTCGATCGCCAGCACGTCGACTTTGGCTTCAGCCAGTTCCTGTGCCCGCTCAAGAAAGTCTCCGGTGGCGCCGATGGCGGCGCCCACGCGCAAACGGCCATGAGAATCCTTGGCGGCGTTGGGATACTTGAGCTTTTTCTGGATGTCCTTGACCGTGATTAAGCCCTTAAGGTTGTAACGATCGTCGACCACAAGAAGTTTCTCAACCCGGTGTTCGTGCAGAATTTTCTCTGCGTCTTCGAGCGTTGTGCCCACGGGCACGGTGATGAGATTCTTCTTGGTCATCACCTTGTCGATGGGGATGTCGAAGCGGGTTTCAAAGCGCAGGTCGCGGTTAGTGAGAATGCCGACCAGTTTTCCGTGTTCGGTGATAGGCACACCGGAAATCTTGTATTTGCGCATTATTTCGAGCGCATCGCTGACCTTGTCGGTGGGATGCATAGTCACCGGATCAACGATCATCCCGCTTTCAGAACGCTTTACCTTATCCACTTCGTTCGCTTGCTGCTCGATGCTCAGGTTGCGGTGAACAATTCCCAGCCCACCCTGTTGAGCCAGCGCAATCGCCATGTGCGATTCCGTCACGGTGTCCATGGCTGCGCTGACGATCGGGATGTTCAGGCTGATGTTCCGCGTGAGTTGCGTCTGCGTGCTGGCCTGCGCCGGAATTACGTCGGAACGCGCCGGCAGCAGAAGAACGTCATCAAAAGTAAGGGCTTCGGGAACGGGAAAATGAATCATAAGATTTCTCGGGAATCTCCCAGCCGTGCGGGGGATGATTCATTCTAGAGACGGCTGGGGATTGAGGCAAATCGGAGAGAAGCGGATCGACAGTTCTAATTCACCGTCAACGGCGCGGTCACGCTGCCAACTTTGCCGTTAACGTTGTCGCGCACCACGAAGCGAACAGTGTATTTACCCGGAGCAAGTTCAAGGGTATTGCGAAAATTCAGACCGTTGGCGCGGACGGATGCCAGTTGTGCTTCGGGAACGGGTTTAGTAAACCGTTGCGTTGCCTGCCCGGCCTCTTTTCCGTTCTTGTCATAGGCCAATGCCGCAAAGTCAAAATTGAGCTGATCGTGGCCTGCGGGATCGAAACTCAGACTTCCAGCTGGCATGTGAGCCATGAAGACAGCTTTTTTCTTGTCGCCCTCGGCAGAAACGCTCAGCCATTGAACTGTTACCGGCACGCCGGTCCCTTCTATTGGGGAATGCAAAGCATTGCCCATGTCGCGATCGCGGCTAATTAGCGGATTCATAGCCGCATTGGTTACGAAAAATCCGCTGCGCGAGCGCACTTCCACGTCCTTCCTGCCAACTTTTACCTGAAGTTTGCGCCATCCCGGCTTATTGTTATGGGTGTCAAGGTAATATCCGACCAGATAGTAAGAGGCGGCATCATCAGCCGCCCGCTTGAAGCTGCCCGCCAAATCGTTGGTGTTGTAGAACGCCTTGCCACCTGTCATATCGGCGAAGTCGTTGAGCGTATCGATTTTCGACTGATGCAGCCACATGCGATTACTAAGTTGCCGGGAAGCCGCAATTCCGGAGACGGATCCCGAGCGCGCGCCCTCTGCGAACATCGATACATTCACCAGTCCGCGAACGTCCACGGGGTAAATCGAAACTTGTGCATCATTCAACGCAAGCATAGTTCGCTCATACAACTCAGATAAATACCCGCCGGGGACGGTCGAGGGCGAGTCCATGGAAAATGGGAATCCTCCCGTTGCCCAGATGAGAGATTTGCGCCCCGGTACGCCCGACAACGACCAGGCGATTCCGAGAAACGCGTTCATGGTGGTCTCAATGGCATTCTGCTGTAGAAATCCGGCTTCCACCGAGTCTCCGTATTCCACGAAAGAATCGATGGCATCCAAAGGATTCGCGTAAGGCGAAAATACTGTAGTAGGCACATACCCGGTGGCGGCGTCGGCTTGGGCTTCTGATCCTAGGGTATCCATCGGCGGAATTTCTGCGCTGGCCTTCTTCAGCGCTGCTGTCAATTGGGCGGGATCACCGGTCAGGCCCTGCACAACCTTCAGTCCGCGACTGGTGATCAGCATAAGAGACAACACTTGCCCCGAGTTCATATTTTTCGCGAGGAACTTGACGAGTTCTTTTCTTCCATACGCCTGATCGAGAAATGGAGTATTCACAGTGTCAAGGGCGACGACCACAACATTGCGGGGCTGCGGACCTTCCAAAGTGAGATTGCGAAACTGTCCGGTGGGCACGATAGGCACAGTAAGTTTGTCGCCGCTTGCCGTGAGTTCTTCAAAGGTAGCGATCTTCTGTTCTTTGCCGCTTTCAAGAATGGTAAAGTTCTCTTTGTTGAGGCCGTGAATGTGGTTTCCAGACTTGTCGGCCACCACCACCGGCACCTGAATCAGGATTGATTCCGACCGAAACTCCACCTTGGGTTCGTCGCTGGCTGAGGCGTGATGAACAATCGTCAAATCGCCATTGTTGCCCGTGCCGAGAACGACTGTATTTTTCGCATTGGTCGCGGGGTTGACGTAACTTCCGCTTCCACCCCCTCGACTTCCGCCACCGCGAGTCTGAGCCAGTAACAAAGAGGGAAAGAGAACTACAAAAACAGCAAGAGGCAGACGGTGGCTCGACATAAAACCTCCATACAAACTGGCGGGCATTTTACTCCGATTCAAGCGAAAATGTTGTCAAGTTTTGGTAACAAGAAAACGTCGACGCCGGGCAAGAAGAGAAGCCTTCGGCGGTTTGTCTTTTAGGACTCACGGGCGTATATTAAGTAACTGAGAACTGTTGTGTACTATCGGCATTCGGCGAAGCACACCAGTGGGCGCAAGCCCACTTTTTAGTTTGGGGCCCATCGGTGTTTGCCGCCATCGCCCGTAAGCTACTGGATTCATGGCGCTTGACGTTGAACGTGTGCGGGAAATCGCGGAGCGGGTGGCCGCCTCCAGCGGGCTCGAAATCGTCGAAGTCGAGTTCCTGGGCGGCGGCAAGGCACGCATGTTGCGGGTTTTTTTGGACAAGCCCTCTGCCGGGGCCGAGCTTTTGTCGGGTGTAACGCACGAGGATTGCGCCAACTTCAGCCGCGAGTTTGGCACCATTCTCGACGTGGAAGATGTGATCACGGGGTCGTACACGCTGGAAGTCTCGTCCCCTGGGCTTGATCGAAAGTTAACCAAGCCGGCCGATTTCCGCCGCTTCACTGGAAGCCGCCTGAAGTTGACAACGCGGGAGCCGGTGGATGACAACCGGCACTTCGAAGGTCGGCTGGAAAGTTTTCAAGACGGTCGCCTTACTCTGGACTTGAGCGTGGCCAGCAGTAAGTCGCGCAAGAAGATGGGCTCGGCGGCTGGACAGAAAATCGAAATCGACTTGGCTAACGTTGAGAAGGCGAACTTGGTACCGGAAATTTGAACGCAGGCTGATAGGTTTCGGAAACCTTGAAACTTTGCAACCTTGAAACGCTGAAAGTCTGACTTATGGCAAGTGAGCTCTATAACACGATCGACGCACTCAGCCGTGAAAAAGGCATTGATCCGCAAATTGTAATCGGTGCGGTGGAAGACGCCATTGTTATGGCTACCCGCAAGCATTACAAGTCTCAGGAAAACCTGCGGGCGAAGCTGGATAAAGAGACCGGCAAGATCAATGCCTTCGCGGTGAAGACTGTCGTCGAGACTCCGGAGCAGGTGGAAGACCCCAACTTGCAGATCACGCTGGAAGATGCGCGCAAGACCGATCCCAATCTTGAAATCGGTGGCGAACTGCTGATTCCGAAAGTGACCGACGGCATTTTGGGGCGCATCGCTGCGCAGCTGGCGAAGCAGGTGATTTTTCAGAAGGTGCGCGAAGCCGAGCGCGACACCGTTTACAACGAATATATCGGGCGGGTCAATGAGATCGTAAATGCTACCGTGAAGCGCGTCGAAGGCCCCGATGTAATTTTCGACATCGGCAAGGCGGAAGCTCGCATGCCGCGCAAGGAGCAGTCGCGGCTCGAATCGTTTGCCATTGGCGAGCGCGTGCGCGTGGTGATTGCGCGCGTCGAACGCGCGTCCAAGGGGCCAGGAGTTGTAGTTTCGCGTGCCGCGCCGGACTTGGTGCAGCATCTGTTCCAGACGGAAGTCCCCGAAATTTATGACGGCACGGTCGTGATTCGCGCCATTGCGCGCGAAGCCGGCGAGCGTACGAAAATTGCCGTCATGTCCAAGGACAAAGACGTGGATGCGGTCGGCGCCTGCGTCGGCATGAAAGGCATGCGCGTGCAGTCGATCATTCGTGAGTTGCGCGGCGAGAAGATCGACATCATCGAGTATCACGAAGATGCCGTTACCTTTGCCGAGAAGGCTCTCCAGCCCGCAAAGGTCAGCCGCGTTACTGTAGTCGATGGCGGGGAGAAGCATCTCGAAGTCGTGGTCGATGACAGCCAGCTTTCCCTTGCTATTGGCAAGAAGGGACAGAACGTCCGCCTGGCGGCGAAGTTGCTCGGCTGGAAGATCGACATCAAGAGTGAAGAAGAGAAGCGGCAAGAAGTCGAGTTGCAGATGGCCGCGATGGCTCCGCAAGCATCAACTCCGCTGGAGAGTGTGCCGGGCCTGGGTGATGGCTTAGTCGAGAAGTTGGGAGCGGCTGGCATCACTACGGTGGAAGCGCTAGCCGACATGACGCCAGAGCAACTTGAAGCCATCGAAGGCATCGGACCCAAGACGGTGGAAAAAATCAGTCTCGCGGTGAATAATTACTTTGCGAGCCTGGAGCAGGGCGAAGCCATTGCTCCCGAAGGCGAAGTCTCTGCCGAGGCTTTAGCTGCGGAAGCTGACGCTTTATCCGAAAGTGAAGCCGTGTCCGAGGCCGCTGCTGAGAGTGCTGATCAAATCGGTTCGGCAGCAGACGAACAGGTAGCGCCTGCTGAAGCGGCAATGCCAGAAGCAACCGAAGGCGAAGCTGCTGCGCACGAAAACGACGAGCATGGGCTGGAAAGCTCGGCTCCCGATAAAACTGAATAACCATAGCACGCGCGAACATTTTTTCGATGGCGTGCGAGTCCAGGAAGCTGACTCCGTGAGGCTGCGATGAAGACCTAAGCGCAACACGAGAAGCGAAGAAAGGCCGGATGAGCAAGGTTCGAATCAACGATCTCGCCAGGGAGCTGGAAGTCAAAAGCAAAGCCATTCTCGATGCGCTGGCGCACGTCGGGGTGACGGAGAAGAAGACGCATTCCAGTTCACTCGAGGAGCATGAAGCGGTAAAGGTGCGGGCCTACATTCGCGGCTCCTCCGAAGCGCAGTCGCCGACTGGCAAGTCTGCGCGCCCATTGCGCGGCGAAGAAGAAATCAAGACCAAGATCGACCTGTCGAACATTTCCCGTCCCGGAGATGTGCTCAAGGCGATTACCCAGCAGAAGGAAGCGGTGGCCCCGCCTCGTCCGCCCGCACCACCGGCGATTGTGACGAAGCCCGTTGTGGCAGCTTCTTCAGTTCCCGCGCCGAGGCCGACGCCGCCTCCTGTAGCGCCCCCTGCACCTCCACCGACATCGGTGGCCGCGCCCGTTGCGACGCCCCCGCGTCTTGTGCTTCCGGTAGAACGTCCGGCTGCACATGTCGTTCCAGTGGCTCCTCCCGTAGTAGTCACACCGCCGCGCACCGCCGCGCCGCCAGCGGCTGTATTTACGCCGCCCGCAGCTCCAGCGCCCCCGGCTCCCACAGCTTCCGCGCCACCTGTTCCAATCGCGGCACGTCCCACTGCTCCTGTAGCTCCACAGCCTCCGGCTCCGCGCATGATCGTTCCCCAGACGGGTCCGCGCCCGGTTTACAAAGCTCCGCCGCGTCCGGTCAAACCCATCGCTCCGCCCGCTAGTACTAGTGGTGCTCCCGCTGGAGCAACCATGCGTCCTGCGCCCGGCCGTCCAGTGCCCGGGCAGCCAATTTTTCAGCGGCCTCGTCCGCAAGTTCCCGGCGGAGGCCCGCCGCGTCCACTACGTCCCGGCGAACGCCGTCCCATGCATCCGACGCGTTCCGCTCCGGCCGGAGCACGTCCCATTGGCGTCGGTCCAGGTCTTCGCCTTTGCCGATCACGCGCAATATCACGATCACCGAAGGCATCAGCGTGAAGGACTTGGCGGAGAAGCTCGACGTCCGCGCCAAGGATCTGATCTCGCGCCTTCTGGGCCGTGGCGTTTTCGCGACTATCAATCAAACGCTCGACGCCGAACTCGCCAGCGAAATGGCGCGATTCTTCGGCGCTGAGACCAACGTCATCACCTTCGAAGAGCAAGCCGCGAAAGATACCGACGCTGCCTCAGCAGGTAGCGAAGAAAGTTCGGTCGGAGCCATACCGCGTCCGCCCGTGGTCACCATCATGGGCCACGTCGATCACGGCAAGACCACTCTGCTCGACGCTATCCGGCTCACCAACGTGGCTGGTGGCGAAGCTGGCGGCATCACGCAGCATATTGGCGCTTACAAAGTCCGCATTGCCGATAAGGAATCTCCCGCCTATGGCCGCGAAATTGTATTCCTCGACACGCCGGGTCACGAAGCGTTTACCCGCATGCGTGCCCGCGGTGCCAAGGCAACCGACATTGTGGTGCTCGTCGTCGCTGCCGATGACGGCGTTATGCCGCAGACCATTGAAGCCATCGATCACGCGCACGCCGCCGAAGTTCCCATCATCGTCGCCGTCAACAAGATCGATAAGCCTGATGCACTCCCCGACCGCGTCAAAAAGCAACTGGCGGATCGTGGCCTGATGCCCGAAGACTGGGGCGGCAAGACGGTATTCGTCGACGTGTCGGCGAAAAAGAAAACCAATCTGAACCTGCTGATGGAAATGATCTGCCTGGTGGCCGATCTCGGCGAACTGAAGGCAACTCCGGAGCGCGCCGCTACAGGTGTGGTGCTCGAAGCCAAGCTTGATCGGGGCCGCGGTCCGGTTGCGACCGTTCTTGTGCAGAATGGCACGCTGAACGCTAGCGACAACTTCGTCGTCGGCAATGTCTATGGCAAGATCCGCGCCATGTTCGACGATCGCGGAGCGGCGCTGTCCTCTGCTCCTCCGTCCACGCCAGTCGAAATTCTTGGTATGGAAGGTCTGCCGCAAGCTGGCGATCAGTTTGTGGTCGTGGCCGACCGCGACAAAGCCCGCGGCATCTCCGAATATCGCGAACAAAAGGCCCGCGAAGCAGCGCTGGCCAAGAGTTCTCGCGTCTCTCTCGAAGGCCTGGCCGAGCAAATCAAGACGGCTGGCATGAAGGAATTGAACATCATCCTCAAGGGCGATGTGCAGGGCTCGGTCGAAGTTCTCAGCGACCTGCTCGCAAAGCTCTCCAACGACAAGGTACGGCTCAAGTTGTTGCGCTCGGGTGTGGGCGCCATCACCGAGACCGACATCCTCCTAGCTTCCGCGTCGAATGCCATCGTGATCGGCTTCAACGTGCGGCCGGAGCGTAAGGCGCAGGAACTGGCCGATCAGGAAGAAGTCGACATCCGTCTGCACTCGATCATTTACGAGTTGCAGGACGAGATCAAGCGCGCCATGACCGGCTTGCTTGAACCCACTATCAAAGAAACTTACCAGGGCCGCGCCGAGGTGCAGGAAGTTTTCCGCATCCCCAAAGTTGGCACGGTGGCCGGATGCCGGGTCAGCGATGGTCTTATCAAGCGCGATTCCGACGTTCGTCTGCTGCGTGACAATGTAGAGATATTCAAGGGCAAGATCGGTTCGCTCCGCCGCTTCAAAGATGACGCCAAAGAAGTCACCAACGGAATGGAGTGCGGCATCTCCATTGCCAACTACGGCGACATCAAGACCCGCGACGTGATTGAAGCCTTCGTCACCACGAAGGTGGCGGCAGAAGCGATGGTGTAGGAAAGCGTCGTTAGCCGATAGTTGTTGGTCGTTTGCCAAGAAAATCGTCGCAGGTCCGCCACAAGCCTTTAAATCAAGTGGTTTGGCCAACGACCGTTCTTAGCTTGCCCTGAGCGGCGAAGGGACGACCGGCTAACGACGCTTTACCCATGCCCATCGCTTTCCTTATCCTCGAACTCCACATCGAAGCCGCGCAGTCGATCAAAGACAGGCGGCAAGTTGTTCGTAGCCTGAAAGACAGGTTGCGCACGACCTTCAACGTTTCCGTCGCCGAGCTCGATGCTGCTGAACTCTGGAATCGCGCCACCATCGGGGTGGTCAGCATTTCCAACTCGCGCGACTACCTCGATGGCCTGATGAAAAACGTAGAGCGCGCGGCCACCCGAATCGCCAACAACCACGGTGCCGATATTGCCGACTCATTCGTGGAATATCTCTAGCCGATGCCGTCTATCTGGAACCATGTGGCGACGGCCGCCTCGGCCGTCCAAGCCCGGCGCTATCTTGCCATCACTCGAATAGGCAGCTCTCCTAACCCGTTGTTACCTCCGTACTTATCGTGCCTCTTCAATCCGCGCGACAATGGCTTCACCACCACCGATACTTACGCCCATTTTTCTGATATTCTTATGCGTTTTACCTGAGGTGAAGTTTGGAGAAGCGTGGGCTCAAGTACCATCGCGGACGCGTAGGAGAAGCTCTTCGCGAGGAAATCAAGACGCTGGTCGAAGGCGAATTGGCCGATCCGCGCATCGGACTGGTCAGCGTGAGCGCGGTACTGGTCGCCGACGACGGCCGCTCGGCGCAGGTCTTGGTATTTGTAGACGGTGACGACGTGGAGGCCGAACGCAGTCTTGAAGGTTTGGCGGCTGCGAAGGAATACATCCGGCACGAACTCGTGGAGCGTTTGCGGTTGCGGCGCGCTCCTGAGTTGCACTTTCGCCTGGACCGTTCCGACCGGGATAAGGGCCGGGTTGATGAATTGCTCCAGCGCGCCGATAAGCGCGCGAAAAAGCAAAGTCAGTCTGGCGGCGAACCGCTTGGGAAGAAGAAGGCATAGCTCATGTTGCAGGACGTTCTACGGCAAATCGAGCAGCGCGAACGGTTCGTGCTGACCTCGCACGCCCGCCCCGACGGCGACGCCGTGGGCTCGGCGCTCGCCTGCTGCCAGGTCCTGCGGGCGATGGGCAAGCAGGCCGTGTCAAATCCAGCCGTGTCATCGGCAGTTACGAAGCGGCCATTATTTTGGAGTGCGACAGCATTCATCGCACCCGCCTCGAAGGACTCGAAAATCGTTTTCTGATCAGTATCGATCACCACGTCAGCGGCCGTCCTTTCGCCAACGTCAACTGGATCGATCCTCAGGCTGTAGCTACCGCTGAGATGGTTTTCCGCCTGGGCCGCGAAGCCGGCGTGAAGTTTTCTCCCGAGATGGCGACTTGTCTCTACACCGCGCTGATGACCGATACCGGCTCTTTCATGTTTCAGGGTACGAATGAAAACACATTTGCGCTGGCGCGCGAACTCGTGCTGGCTGGTGCCAGTCCTGCGCACTGTGCTCAGGGAATTTATTTTGCTCACTCAGCCGCCAAGATTCGCTTGCTGGGAGAAGCTCTGCGCAATCTGAAATTGGAAGGCAACATCGCCTATGTGTGGGTCACGCAGGAACAAATGGAACGCTGCGCTGCGAAGGAAGAAGATTGCGAGGGTCTGGTAAATTACGTTCTCTCCATCGGAGGAGTCGAAGTCGCAATATTCTTCCGTGAATTGCCTGAAGGTCGTTTCCGCGTCAGCCTGCGCAGCAAGGGCAAAGTCGATGTGGCGCGGGTGGCCGAGAGATTTGGTGGCGGAGGCCACGAGTGCGCCAGCGGCTGTTCCGTCAGCGGGCCTTTCGATGACGCCGTGCGCGAAGTTCTATCCCAAATTCGCCGCGGACCTTCCGTACAATAGAAAGCAATTTTTTGATTGTTGATTTTTGATTGCTGATTAAAATTCCAACTTATCGGCAGCGAGACTCTCAATCGACAACTCAGCAATCAATAAATCAGTAATTTCTCCGATGACCAATCGCGCGCGCACGGATGTTCTGCTGATCGCCGGCTTTTGCGCGTTCCTGTTTTTCTATGGCAGCGGACAATTCGGTCTGATCGGCGCCGACGAACCGCGCTATGCGCAAGTCGCCCGCGAGATGCTCGAGCGCAGCAGCCACCTCGACGGCTGGATCACGCCTGTCCTTGGCGGTAAACCCTGGCTGGAAAAGCCTCCGTTGTACTACTGGCAGGCGATGCTGGCTTACTCGATTTTCGGCGTGACCGACGTTGCGGCCCGTCTTCCGGGTGGGGTCGACGCCACGCTGCTGGTGATCGCCATATATCTTTTCTTTCGCCGCTTCCGTCGCGGCGTGGAGGTCGACGCTGCCCTCATCACCGCTTCCTGCGCAGGAGTAATCGGCTACGCCCACGCTGCGTCGATGGACATGGTCTTGGCTGCGGCCTTCGGAATCGGGATGCTCGCGTGGTGGGGGTGGCGTGAGGGAGGGAGCAGAATTTATCTGTCCGTGTTTTATCTCTGCATGGCGTTGGGGATGCTGGCGAAAGGTCCCGTGGCACCCTTTCTCGCAGCGGCTATCATCACAGTTTTCGCGCTGGCGACCCGACAAATGCGGTTGGTGATCAAAACACTGTGGCTGCCGGGGATCGTTCTCTTCTGCGCCTTCGCGTTGCCCTGGTACGTCGCGGTGCAGATGCTTAATCCGCAATTCTTTCGTGAATTTATCTTGCAGCACAATCTCGCACGTTTTTCGAGCGACCTCTACCACCATCGCGCGCCCTTTTGGTATTACCTGCCGGTCACGGCGTTAGCGTTTGTCCCCTGGACGGTTTTTATTGCTGCCGCTTTTTTTCGGACGGTACGACTCTGGTGGGC